>Ga0182015_10004308_pt1 | contig 15402 bp, 16 predicted proteins | sample 712P3MmetaG_FD_120478 | JGI IMG/M metagenome (GOLD analysis project Ga0182015, IMG submission 120478) | Permafrost microbial communities from Stordalen Mire, Sweden - 712P3M metaG | ecosystem: Environmental > Terrestrial > Soil > Wetlands > Permafrost | place: Sweden: Stordalen | collected...
GCTTCTTGCACCGTATCCCAGATGGGGCAAGCCTCTTTATCATGCGGATCAAAATTATGCATGCGTCCCAGAGCCGCGCGCACTTCGTGTTTACAGGCCTCGTGCTTTTCAACCGATTTCGGCGTTACCAGCAACTGGTCGAACGTGGTCGCGGTCTCCGGAGGCTTGTCGGGAAAGTCGCGCCGCATGGCGCCGAAGGGAATGAAAATTTTATTTACGTCCCACCCGTCATAGCTGGAATCTTGCTTCTTTTTCGACATCACTCCAATCACGACGTATGGGAAGTCGTTGAGATAGACATTCTCCCCCACCGGATTGCGTCCAGGAAACAGCTGCTTGGCGGCGTCACTGCCGAGAAATGCTACGCGGCGGCCCTCGCGCGTGTCTTCCCAGTCATAAAATCGCCCTTGCCCCACCCCGATGCTGCGGATCTCTTGAAACGGCGGCTGCGAACCTGCGACCAGGAATGCTGCGTTATTAAAATTGCTATGCGCGCGAACATCTTCCTGCTCAAGCTCCGGAATCGCAAATTCGCAATCCACCGCTTCTGCTTGGACTACAGCCACATCCCGATCCTCCCAGTGCACAGCCCTGCCCGCCCGCGTTCCTCCGGCCTGCAAGCTGGTGCGGCCGTGAAAGACGATCATTACGTCCTTGCCAAGAGTCTGGGCTTGCTCTTCCTGGCCTTTGCGCAGCCCTTCGCCTGCGGCCACCATCAGCACAATCGAAACGATCCCCCAAGCTATGCCGAACATAGTGAGGAACGTACGCAGCTTATGCGACCACAGAGTGCGGAGAACGTCGCCGATGAGATCGCTGAGAACCATCCCAGTTCTTGGACGCGCGGGCGGGCGGAACGTAAGCCCGGCAGAACAAGCTTCCTGATTAGTGATACGCAGCAGGGTGAAAATTTGTTCGCCGGAAATGTAGAGTGACGGGCGGAAAACAGACAGAGCAAACTAGGTCTCTATAGTGCTGTAGCGGGCTTTTTCCATCCAGCCTTCGAATTCTTGCAGCGCCAGTTCGCATTGCAGGCGATGCCGTTCGTGGCGATCGCGGATCTTGCGAGCGAGCGGCGGCAGGAGGTCGAATGTTATGTTGGCTGGCTGAAATTTATTGGGGTCGGCCTGCGTGATGTAATTCGTCAGCGACCCGAACGCGGTCGCACGAGGAGGCGGAATAGGGCTCGCGCCCGTTGCTAGTGCGGCGGCGTGAATCCCGGCCATGAGGCCCGTGGCGATTGATTCCACGTATCCTTCAACCCCACAGATCTGCCCGGCAAACAACAATTGCGGGTATTCCTTCATTTGCAAAGTTTCAGTAAGCAGCGCCGGTGCGTTGATGTATGTATTGCGATGAATTTGCCCGTAGCGTAGGAAGCGGGCATTTTCGAGGCCAGGAATCAAACGCAGCACCCGTGCCTGCTCGCCGAATTTCAGATGGTTCTGAAATCCGACCAGGTTGTAAGAATCCGCGCGCAGATTTTCCTGCCGCAACTGCACGGCCGCATAAGGAATGCGTCCGGTGCGCGGATCTTTCAGGCCGACCGGTTTCATGGGACCGAAGCGAAGTGTGTCGCGGCCACGACGGGCGATCTCTTCGATGGGCAGGCAGCTTTCGAAATAATTCAACTTCTCCCAATCACGTGCCTCGACCGATTGCGCGGCCAGCAGCGCGTCGTAGAAACAATCGTATTCTTCCTTGATCATCGGGCAATTGATATAGTCGGCCGAGCCTTTGTCATACCGAGCCGCGAGATACACCTTCGCCATATCGATGGAATCGGCCTCGACGATCGGACTAATCGAATCATAGAAAAAAAGACTATGTGGCGCGGGTACCCCCGCCCGCGTAAAGGTTGGGGCTGTCCGATCAGTGGAATTAGTCGCGCAGATGCGGCCAATTTCCTGCGAAAGTGCATCGGAAGTAAGCGGTCCGGTAGCGATGACCGTAATTTGATCTTCGTCGATGCGTGCAACTTCTTCGCGCCGTACGGTGATAAGCGGCTGGCGCGAAATGGCTTCCGTTACGCGAGCGGCGAACACTGTTCGATCAACCGCGAGCGCATGTCCAGCGGGGACGGCGCAGTCCCGCGCAATTTCCATCAGCAACGATCCCGCGCGTCGCATTTCTTCTTTCAGCAACCAAGGCGCGGTATTCTCCGTGTCAGACTTCAAGGAATTCGAGCAGACCAGTTCAGCGAAATCACCGGTTTGATGCGCTGCGGTCGAGCGCACCGGCCGCATTTCGAAAAGTTCGACTGCAACGCCACGGCGGGCACACTGCCACGCCGCTTCCGATCCTGCCAGCCCTGCGCCGATGATTTTGATTCGGTGGCTCACAGTTTCCCGAACGTCTTCAGGCGTGCTGTTTTATTATACGGAGTTCGATTCTCAGTTCCGCGAGGTCCCATGGCACGCATCGCTTTAGTCGAAACAGAAAATGCCACTCCAGAAGTAAAAGAGATTTACGAAAAAGCGCTGCGCGGCAAACCGGGAAACGCGCAGAAGGCATTAGCGCATCGGCCCGAGATGCTGAAGAATTTTTTGCCTTTCTACGCCAGCGTGGGCAAATCGCTCGACCGCAAGCTATACGAGATCATTTACCTGCGCGTGTCGTTCATTAACGGCTGCCATTACTGCCAACAGCATCACCTGGCGTCATCCAAGCGGGTTGGATTAAACGCAGAAGATCGGAAAGCGCTGAAAGACGGCAACTACGTCCACTTCACCGATAGAGAACAAACGGTCCTTGCTTACGCGGAAAAGCTGACCCGCGCCCCGAGAGATATCACAGACGCTGACTTTGAAAAACTGAAGAAGCATTTCTCTGACGCGGAGATCGTCGATTTGCATCTACTAGTCGGCCTGGCCAACCTCACCAACCGCTTCACTGATCCGCTCGGTCTGAAAGTGGAATTCCCGGAGGAGAAGATCTAGCAGACTGCGGAAAAAGTATGATTCACGCAGATTTGGGTAGGGCCCGACTTCAGTCCGGCCGCCAAATCGTTGAAAATGTGTGGGCGCTTTAGTGCCTGAGGTAAGATCTTCGCGTCCACGACGGCTTTTTCCGCAGCAACTTCAGCCGTGCCGCAAGCCGAGGACCTAGTCAGGCTCACGCAGAGCCTGCCCTGAGCGAAGTCGAAGGGGAACCCACGCTCTCACCCAACATTCGCTTGACGCGCCGAAATTCCCGGAGTACTGTTCTCCTTCCCCCAAAGCTCTCGGGCCCCAGCACTTTTCCCCAGGAAAATCTGATTCAGAGTCTAGGAGACCACATGAAACATGTGCTCGCTGCTGTCCTTTGCATCGCCATGCCCCTCGCGATGTTCGCCTCAGAAAACGGATATAAGGTCACCTACGACGGAGGTTCTCTGCCCGACGCCAAAGCCGGAACCGGCATGAAGATCTACATCGAAACCAGCCAAGTTCGTTTCACGAAGGACAAGGCAGACGTAGTAACGATACCGGCGTCGGCGATCACCGAGATCAGCTACGGCCAGGACGTTCACCGCCGCATCGGCACCGCGGTCGCGGTTGGCGTCTTCACCCTGGGCGTGGGCGCATTGATCGCCCTCAGCAAATCCAAGAAACACTACATCGGATTGATCTGGGCCGACGGAGACAAAAAAGGCGGTCTCGCCTTGCAGTGCGATAAGAACGATTACCGCGGCATCCTCGCCGGACTAGAAGGCGTATCCGGCAAGAAAGCCGTCGACTCAGAAACCATGACCGTAAAGAACTAGCGGAGGAAGCGAATCCCAGGTGGTCATGCAGGGAAAATCCGACGCCATCACAGGGAATTTCGGGCTCGTATGAGTTTGTCGCCACATCAACCACAACCGGCGGATCGGTAACTCTCATTGAAGCCAATCTGTCCGCCAGTGGTGCTCAAAGCAATGCGAGCGGTCCCAACCAAGTGCAAACTGCCACTCATCTGAACGGCCTTTGGTATGTCAACGGCGACTGTTCGAGTTCATCTCCGGGACAGAACAGCATTACCGGAACGGTGAGCGGTACCAGCATCACTCTCACCTTCGACGAGGGCGGAAACACCTTTACAGGGCAAGGGACGGTAAGCGGAACTACTGTCTCCGGGACCTACTCGGGCACAAACCCAAACTGCTCCGACTCGGGCACCTTTACGGGAACACAAGTGCCGAATCTGGCCGGAACGTTCTCTGGAACGTTGAACTTTCCTTCTGGTCCAGACCAAGTGACGGCCACCCTGACCGAAACCACCAACAATTCTTTGACCGTACAAACCACGCTGAGCGGGACAGACAACGGAAATTTTGTCTTTTCCGGGTCAGCGGTCGCGAACGTAATGTTTGTCTCCGGCTCAGTGAATGGAAACCCATTCGCTTTGTTCGGCTACTTCGACAGCAGCGGCACATATACCGGCACACCGAACTCAATCGCGGTTTTCGACGACAACCTGGTAAATGGCGTCTATGCCAATTACGGATTGTTGGTCAAACAATGACAGCAGAAAGGAGACATCTCTATGTCGCGTAGACTTCTGTTTTGCTATTTATCTTCTTGTGCTTGGGCCACTCTCTGGTTGCGGAAGACTTCCGAATTGAATCTACACCGCATGTCCATCCGCCCCTTGCAAAAAGCGCAAGGAGCGGGGCACCCGGCTGCTGTCGGCCCGCGAGTCGAACCTCCGTGGAGGCTGGTAAAATGCACTGATGCCACGAGGTAACTGCAAGTTATGCCTGGAGGACAAGCAACTGGTAAGAAGCCACCTAATGCCAGCGGCTCTCTTCGGCTACTGCCGAGTCAAAGGATTTGGGCCAGTTAGCATTGTGAACGGCGAGTCTCGCCCTAATCTCATCATCGAGGGTGGTCAGCTTTGATCCCGAAAAAGTACTGAGAGGAATGCGGGCAGGCTTCTACTCCGGCAAGTTTTGCGGAGGGTCTTGGTCGGACCGGCGCTCCACAAATTCTCTGGCGCCGGATAGCTTGCCAGCGGCAACCGTTCTCAGGTGCTCAATCTGCTGACGGATGAGAATGCGGAGTTCCGAGAGAATCAGCCACGCATCTTCATTCTTGGCGGTGACCGCAAGTGAACAGAGATACCGGATTTTGTCCTCCAGGCGTCGATAGTACACGGGGGAGTCGCGCCCGAGAGCGTCTTTCGACCGTATCAAGATATTCGTAAAGAAAGCGTAAGGATTCGGTGAATTTGGGGGCTTCCTCCCAGCGCCGAGGGCCACAGAACAAGGATCAAAGGCCAAAAACCAAGAACCAACATCAACAGCGGCGGACAGGAATGTCCGCCCCACACGAAAACCACACAAAAAAACTTTACCTGGCTTTACCAACTCTTTACCCCCTGCAAGTCTCCTGTGTGTTTGCATAGAAGAATCAGTTTCAGGAGGTTAATTTGATCAAACGACTTTTCCCCATTGTGCTTGTCTGTCTTCTGGCCGCGCCACTTCTTCTGGCGCAAGACGCGCAATCGAATCAATCGCAATCCACAAATATCGGCGGGTCGTGGCAGCTTTCGTGGCAGGGCCGCGATGGCTCGCAGCAAGCCACCATGCAGCTCCAGCAGGATGGTTCCAAGTTGAGCGGAACGTTTCAGGGGCCGCGCGGTTCGTCTCCGCTAACCGGGAGCGTGGATGGAAGCAACATAACTTTTAACGTGCAGATGCAGGGACGCCGCGGTGCCATGACGCTGGCTTTTACCGGCACCATCGATGGCAACAAGATGAGCGGCACGCTGCAGACGCAGGGCGGGAGGGAGGGACACGGCGGTGGGAGCCGCTCCTGGAGCGCGGTTCGCCAGCAGGGCAACTCCGGCCGTAGTGAGCCGGCGCAGCATCAGGACGAAGACGACGAAAACGGACTCTGATGGCGCGGGTGTCGAGCAATTCTAACGCCTCTGGTTGCTCGAGACCGCGTGCTTGATGAGGCGGAGGATCTGAGGGGTGAGTAATGCATAGGTCCTTCGTCGGCAGGCCTTCGCTTTGCGAAGGCCTGCGCTTTTTCAGGATGACAGACTCCACATCTGCAAAGTCAAAATCCCCACCCAAACGTCGAAAAGCACGAGGCTAGGATGGGCCACCCGAGCTCCCACCAGAAGACGTAGGCCTTTCGGAATCAGCACGACTTCCGCGAAGAGAGGGGGTTAATGCTACTGTGAAATGTAAGATCTCCGCGTCAAGGGGTGATGCAATGCGCAAGGTCCACTTCATTCTTTTCTTCGTGTTCGCGCTGTTGATGGCGGCTATGCCAGCGCTGTCCTCGGCACAAATCAGCGTCGGCTTGTCGGTGCACATTGGGCCGCCAGCGTTGCCCGTGTATGCTCAGCCGGTTTGCCCTGGTCCGGGCAACATTTGGACGCCAGGCTACTGGGCTTATGGCCCGAGCGGTTATTACTGGGTGCCCGGCACATGGGTAGTGGCGCCGGCAGTTGGTCTGCTTTGGACGCCGGGTTATTGGGGCTGGGGTGGCGGCGCGTATTTGTGGCATGCCGGCTACTGGGGTCCGCATGTTGGCTTCTACGGCGGAATTAATTACGGATTCGGCTACGTCGGCGTGGGGTACGTGGGCGGATATTGGAATCATGGAGTGTTTGCCTATAACACCGCGGTGACGAACGTCAATACGACCATCATTCACACCACTTACATCAACCGCACTGTCATCAATAATGTCAGCGTGAACCGCGTCAGCTTCAACGGCGGCGTGGGCGGAATAATGGCGCGCCCGACCGCAGTAGAACAAGCTGCAATGCGTGAGCGGCATGTAGCGGCAACCGGCGAACAAATGCAGCATGAGCAGGCGGCGCGCAGCAATCGGGCGCTGCTGGCATCGGTGAACCATGGGCGGCCGGCTATCGCGGCAACGCCGAGAGCTGGACAATTTGAAGGTCGGGTAGCAGCGCGCACGTCCGCTCCGCGCCCCGCGGCTAACCCCCGCAATGTCCCTCGCCCGCAGGCGCCAGTTGCGCGGTCCGAAAATGGGCCAGCTCACATGAACAACGTTGCAGCTTCGGCGCATCAGCAAGCTGCCCGCCCCGAGAGCCGGTCACAAACGGCGAGTAGACCTCGTGAAGCGAGTAGCGGTGAGCATCATGAGAGCTCGGAACACCGTGAAGGCGGCGAACGGCCGCGTTAGGATGCCAAAGGGTGAAATGAGTGCCTTCGCTTACTCGGGGTTTATGAGCTACGGTCGAGTGACGACTTCGTTTGGTGCCGATGGCAGCATGAAGTTTATGCCGCTGGTGTGATTGGCTTGGATGGTGGCTGGGATATCGAGCGCGGAGAGTTGAATGTTTTTTGTCCACTGGCCGCTTTGCCAGTAGTTTCCTGTGGCGTAGAGAGTGCTTCCTACGATCGCGTATTCGGGAATCTGTTCGCGATGTCCGTCGCGAAAAATCAGCACTGTGGGTGGGAGTTCAGGTTGTGCTGGGCGCTGCGGGACAGATGGGGAGTTCGCCTGGGCTTCAGCGTAATCCGGTGCAGAATTCGTTCCTCGCTCCGAGGAACGCTGCGTGCCTCCGAAGCGAACATACCGATTTCCCTGGAGCTCAATCATTAAAGGTTCGGATTTTGGCTCTGGCACATCCTCGATTACCGTGGTTGGCTGGCTTACGACATACCGCGGCGGGATTGTCACCGGTGCAACTGGATAGTCAGCGTAGAAGGGATCGCCGAGGAAAATTGCGCCCCGGCCGTACGAGTGGGAATAAGGCCGACCGCCAAATGAAACGTTGACGCCATGCCCTAAGCCGGAGGGTCCGCCGCCGCGTTGCGCCGCTGCACCGGGGACGAGAATCGTCACGGCGGAGGTCAGCGCGATTAGCAGCCACTTCGACATAAGCTAGTTCGCTTCGGAAGTCGTGGGAAGCTGGAAATCAACGCCGCGATCATCATTCTGCTTGGCTGTAGCGCGCAGATCAAGATCGGCCAGAGCAATTTTTTGGCGATGTCCGGAGCTCAGGTCATACAGCGTGTTTCCTACAATGGCATAATTCGCCACTTCGACTTGATGGCCATCCTTGAAAACCAGCACGGTTTGCGGCTGATCGGAAGCTGATGCGGTTTCATCCTGCCCCGCTGGATCCGTGGGTTGGTCTTGCGCGCTATAGCTGCGGGGACGCGCGGGATAAAACGCCGAAGCCGGCGGAGCCGCGCCCGAACCGTTGCGGTCAAAAATTGTGGGTCCGCCGCTGTATTGGTCGCCCGAAGGATCGTTGGCTACATCGGCGCCCGAATCGTAGTAACCGTAATATGGAGCTGCGTAGACCCCGCCCCACGCCAGATTTCCGTTGCGTGGATGATGTCTAAAGTCTGAGTTCGGGTTTGCGACTCCTTTTGGAGGAGTCACGCCGCGGAAGCAGCAGGTCGGCGAACCCGGAGTGTAGCCGCGCGGGCCGAGAGAAGTAACGCTGGGCGGCACTCCATTGACCTGTCGGCCGCCAAATCCGGGCGAAGTTACCGAGGCAGGCATGCCATTGATCTGGGCCTCTGCGGCCGGGGCCAGGGTCAAAGCGGCCAAGCCCAACACCGATGCAAGACCCGCGCCTATGGCTCGATTCAGCAGTTTCACGAAGCGATCATACTCCATTTTGCGAAACATGGCATGCTCCCCTTTTATATTAGAACATGAGAGGCGTCTTCCAGGCGGACCGAACGGTAACCGCAGGGAGAGTTACGTAAGTATGCGACTTCAACCATAACCAGCCTCAAATAATTGGATGCAGATTTAGGCGGGTTTATTGCAACCGACAGAAGCCAGACTGCGGAAGGAAATTAAAGCAGGACCTCGATCCGAATCGATAAATGGCTTTGGGCCGCAAGGTTTTTTCAAGACACGAGGCTTTTCAAATCAACGGAGCTGACGCGCGCCCGGGTCAATGAAGACGGCTTAGCGGTGCACCCGGCATCCGTAGGATTAATTTAAGAATTTAAGAGGACGATGGCTAAGCGCGGCACACTGCAGCCAGCAGAAAGAACAATACGACCAGCAACATAGGTTTGGGCAGTTGCCGCATGACTTTCCACACCACTATGCTCATTGACTCAATCCTCCGCGCGGCAAGTCCGCGAATGAATTTGTCATTCAACGCCGTGTACAATGCGAATCTTGGCGACCACAGGCAGTGATACTAGTGAACTTGGAAATAAAGTTTACAAAAACCTCATATTAGAGGCAAGTTATGGCTTGGATTCGTACTATTCCGCTCGTAGAAGCTGACGAAAACCTACGCAAGGCTTTGGAAGAACAGAAATTGCTGTATCCGAAAGAGTATGCGACGCCGATCCATCCGTCCCCGGGCGGAGGATCGTCGGAGATCGTCGCCTCACACAGTTTGATTCCCGAGGCTCTGTATCATGCGTTCGCAACGTTCGGAGTTCTCATGTCGCCCGACCTGCCACTGACCCGGCGTCAGCACGAAATGATTACGACGATGGTTTCAGTGACCAACCGATGCGTTTATTGAATCGAGTCACACGCAGAGTTTCTGCGGCGCGTAACTTTGGACGAAGGTTTGGTTGAAGCGTTGCAGAAGGACTACACAAGCGCTCCCATAACCGAGACGGAACGAGTGATGCTGGATTATGTGGTGAAGCTTACCAGGGATGCCACAAAGATTTCGCAAGACGACCACAAACATCTACGGGCCGTGGGCTTCGACGATAAAGCCATTCTGCAAATTACGCTGATTGCTTCGTGGTTCAACTACATCAACCGCGTCGCGGACGCGCTCGGTGTGGGGCGGTCGACGTAATAGATCCCATGTCTCGCAACAGCGGCGAGACATGGGACACCCTGTGTTTCGCTGGAAAGACGATCGCTGACAGCTTTAATTGATGTCGAATTGCTCCTGATGCAGCGCGGGGTCGCTTTTCACGATTACCGTACGCTTGGTTAGCTCTTCCATTTCTGTGAGGAAGCGGCCGTTGTTTGACTTCAGCGCTTTGGCGATTTCGGGGTTTACGCGCAGCATCACGTCCGCGTGGTCGAGATGTTTGGCCATTTTTCGCATTTCTACGTAGATGTCGTTGCAGACTGTGGTCACCGATTTCACGTAGCCCGTGGACTCGCAATATGGGCACGGCGAGCCGATGGTGCGTTCGAGCGATTGCTTTACTCTTTTTCGCGTTATTGCGACTAATCCAAAATCGTTGAACTGCAAAACTTTCGACGGAGCGCGGTCGCTGCGCAGCGCTTCTTCCAGCGCTTGCATGACTTTCTGCCGGTTGCGGCGCTCATCCATGTCGATGAAGTCGATGATGATGATGCCGCCGAGATCGCGCAGGCGGATCTGACGGACGATCTCCTTGATGGCGTCCACGTTGGTTTTGACGATGGTGTCTTCCAGGCGCGCCGTCTTGCCTACGTATTTGCCGGTGTTCACATCGATTGCGACCAGCGCTTCGGTTTGATTGATTACGATGTAGCCGCCACTCTTCAACCAGACCTTCGACTTAAGAGCTTTGTTGATTTCTTCGTTCAGGCCGAATTGGTCGAATAGCGGAACCTCTTTGCTGTAGAGCTTGACCCGGCGCACCAACGCTGGTTGAAAGCGGTTGGCGAAGCGCAGGACGCGTTCGTATTCTTGCTCGGTGTCGACCCAGATGGCGGTAAAGTCCGACGTTACCTGGTCGCGTAGGACGCGCTCGACGACGTTCAAGTCGTGATAGATCAGAGTTGGCCCTTTGCCGTTGTCGGCGCGAGTTTTGATCTCGGACCATAGGTTTTTCAGGAAGCGAATGTCGGCGCGCAGCTCTTCTTCGGATGCGCCTTGCGCGGCGGTGCGCACGATGAAGCCGCCATGTCCGTTTTCGCGCTCGCTGATGATGATGCGCTTCAGCCGCTGCCGCTCTTCTTCTGCAGCAATCTTTCGCGATACGCCGGTGTGATTGACCGTCGGCATGTAAACCAAAAAGCGACCAGGCAGTGCGATGTGGCTGGTGATGCGGGCGCCCTTCTTGCCAATAGGTTCCTTGGCGATCTGGACGAGAATTTCCTGACCTTCTTTTAGCAGCTCGGTGATCAGCGGAACATTCTGCGGTTCCTGCCGACGAAAGCGCCGGCCGCCACCGCCTCGGCGTCCACGTTGACCGCGACGGTCGAATGCAGGACGTGCAGCGCGCTGAGTGTAGGCCGCAGTTGCTGCGGGTGCACGCACTTCGACACGGACGTCGACCGTGCCATCGCCGCGAGCTTCGGCATCAAGCAGCGCTTCAGCTTCAGCCTGAGCTTCCTCGAGTTCGGCTTCTTCGGCTTCCTTGGCTTCTTGTTCCGCAACCGCGTCATCCACTTCTTCGCCAGCGACGGGCTCGTCTATGCCGCCTTCGATAACGAATGGTTCGGGTTTAGTCTCAGGCGAGTTCGGTGCTGGCTCGGCGGAGGCAGCTATTTCTTGGGTTGCAGGCTCGCGATAGTCCGCGGCATGCCGGGTTTCTTCTTCCAGTTCCTCTTCTTCGAAAGTTTCGTCTTCGTCGAGTTCTTCGGTGTACGAACCGAGTTCAACCTCATCTTCCTCAATCTCTTCTTCAACCATCGTACCCTCTGCGGCAAGCGAGGGACTGTGACCGGAGGGGTTGGCCTGAGCACGCTCGGTAGCGTTGGTGAATTTGTCTTCTGAATCGCCACGTTCGTGGGCTTCGGAGCTTTCAACCGCCCCTCCTCCGAACACCGCGGCAACGTTCATTTCATGCAGACGCTTTTGTTCGCGGTCCCAGGCGGAAGATCCGACTTGAGAATTCGCGGCTGCGCTTTTTGCCCGGTTGTTAGCTCGCGGTTGAGATTCCGCCGCCGGTTGCCGATCGCTCTGTGGCGATGCAAAGAGCGGTTCGTCTTCGGGGAAAACCGCTGCAATAGGAGCTGGGCCGTCCGCGCTGGGCGGCGCGAATTTAGATACCGCTCGCTGTTGGGGCTGTGCTTGCGCCAGCCGCTGATATTTTGAGATGGACTCTCCGGGCAGGATAATCGGCTGGTATCCCGGCGGAGGCCCATATTCAGGACGCTCGTTGCGCTCTGTGCGCTCGCTTCGTTCCGGACGATCGGTTTTTTCTGGACGCGCGGCTTCGACGGTAGGGCGGGCGAACTTGGATTCGGGCATGCGTTCGCCGCGACGTCCGCGACGGCGACGGCTACGCCAATCTCCGCGCCCCTCGCGGCTCGCGCCTGCGTTGGGCTTTTCCTGATTTCCACCGGCGGGCGTGGCTGACTCGGAATGTCCTTCCGAGGGAGCATGCGGTTCACTAATGGGAGTCACGCCGCCAGGTTCAGCTGTGGAAGGTTGAGACTCAGTACGCGCCGGCGATTGATAGGGTTGCGAAGGCGCGAGGCCGGTGGGAATTTCCTCGACTTCGTCTTCGTCCTGCAGTTCCATGAAATCGGAAACGTAAAGGAAGGCGTCGCGCTCCAGGCCAATGTCCACGAAAGCGGATTGCATACCGGGCAGGACGCGGGTTACGCGGCCTTTGTAGATGGAACCAGCTAAGGTGTATTCGTTCTCGCGCTCGAGGTAAATTTCGGCGAGCAGATCGTCTTCCACCAGCCCCACTTTAGTTTCATGAGGGGTGGAAGACACAAACAATTCTTTTGTCATACAGACTCCGGTTCTGCGCCGTCAAGCGGCTGCAGGTTTCACCGGAACCAAGGCAGGGAAAGGCCGGGAGAATCGAGCGATGCGATAACCGTCCCGCACAAGGGACGACTGGGGCTGCGGAGTTTTCTCCGGGGCCGGACTCGTAACACAAACTTGGAAAGTTTTCGCACTTATCGCATTGCGCTTGCCCAAGGTTTGTGACCTGCTCTCACAAAAACCGTCTCTGGTCTTTGGGGGGGCCGTTACCCGCCTGGCAGCGCGTTAGCTTCGATCCTGCCCGACCCTTCACTACTTTCTGGCCGGTGAGTGCCCTCTTTACGCGAGGGCGATCGTAATCTTAATTTTTTGGCCGCACCTGGCGAGCGCGGCAAATCTCCTTGCCATCTTCCCCTGCTCAGTTCACAAAGCGGCGCATCCGCACATTCATCACAATACCCAGCGCCAAGAACATAAACAGGACGGAAGACCCGCCATAACTCATTAAAGGCAAGGGTATTCCGGTAACCGGCATAAAACCGACCACCATGCCGACGTTGACCAGGATGTGAAAGCTAAGCACAGCCACCACACCCATCACCACAAATGTGCCGGCGCGATCGGGCGCCGTTTGCGCATTCTGCGTCAAACGCATCAGCACGATAAAGTATAGCAGCATTACGGTTAACGCGCCCACAAATCCATGTTCCTCGGCAAAAGCGGCGAAGATAAAGTCCGTTTGTGGGACAGGTAAGAATGCCAGATGGGTCTGGGAGCCGGCGCTGCTGCCCCAGAGTCCGCCGGAACCCACCGCGATCAGGGATTGAATCACTTGGTAGCCCGAACCCTGACTATCAGCCTCGGGCTGCATGAAGCTGGTCAGCCGGTCACGCTGGTAAGGTTTAAGAACATGGAAGGCCAGCGGCATCATCAGTCCCGCCAGCACAAAGACCGTGAGGGCTTGCTTCCAGCGAACGCCGCCCAGGAATAATCCCATGATGGCTATAGGGATGTAAGTCAATGCGGTGCCAAGATCCGGTTGAGCCAGCACCATAAGCATGGGGACGCCGACGATGGCGCCCGCTTTCATGAAGTCGGGCCAGGAAAGTTCCCTCTGGCGCATGTCGGCAAAGTATTTGGCGACCGCAAGGATGAGGATGAGCTTGACCCACTCCGATGGTTGGAAATGTCCGCCCCCGGGCATCTTGATCCAACGCCGCGCACCCAAGTATTTCTGGCCGAAGATGATGACGGTCAGCAGCGAAGCGATGGAAATGATGTACATCCAGTGCACCGCGTCCAGCAGTTTCTGATAATTGATAAAACTCATCAGGAACATGCCGACGATGCCCCCCGTGATCCAGTAGAGCTGTTTGATGTGAGCCCCGGCGAACTTGGTGTGCTCGGTGGCGCTGCGGATTTCCATCACCCCAAGGCCGCAAAGCAGCATGACGAAGATCAACAGCAGCCAGTCAAAATCGCGAAATGAAATGTAGCGTGACATTAAGTTTAAACGTCGTTGATAGAAAGCGCTTGTGCTACAACAATCGGACTTTGCAATCTGGTTTCGACAGGCCAAAAACGTGCGCCTGATCTCGATCGGAAATCGGCAATCTGTTTCCTAACCGAGCGTCCCAAGATCGGTGCTTCGAACAGATGCCACGACAGCACCGAGATCAGCACGGTTATTGAAAACGCGGTTAGAGCTATCAAGGTGCGGGAATGTAAGTATTGCCCGGCCTCGAGCAGCACCGCTTCATGGTAGAGATAAAAGGTGTAGCTGATCAGGCCCAGGTACCTTAATGGAGCCGCGCTCAGGAATTTGTGCAAGAGACCCTGTTGTGTTCCGAGGGCATAAACCAACAGGCTGCCCAGGCAGGCTGCACTCAGCGAATACGCAAGCGAATTAAAGAGGATGCTGTTGGCTGCGGCTCGAAAGCTGGGCAGAATGGAGAGCCCCATCAGCAGGGCAAGGGCAGACACAGAGCAGATTAGGGCGGGATTGCGGCTTCGGACAATCCACTTCGGATCCCGGCTTGCGGCGAGCGCAATGAAAGCGCCCGTGGCCAGCGCATCAGCTCGAAACATGGTTAAGCAATAGATAGGGAAATGCGTGCTGAATAGCGGGGTGGCAATGCCACGAAGAACCGGGGAAACTAAGATTACGGTGAGTGCGATTCGGCGCAGCCCGTCTTTACTGCATGCCAGCACAAGCCAAGGCCAGACAAAGTAAAATTGCTCTTCGACACCGAGCGACCACAATGGTCCCATGGCGGCAAGAACGACCTTGCCCAGCGCCAGCGGAACATTGGGAACGAAAAATACATGCCAGTACCAGATGTGGCTCCACGGCACCCGCCAGAAGATACTCAGCACGGCAAGAAACGCGATGTAAGGAGGAAGAATTCGTCGAATGCGGCGCAGATAAAAAGCGGCCCAATAACTTCCGCCAGCGCTGCGGTTTTCTTTTAAGCGCAGAAGTATTCCGGTGATCAGAAAGCCGCTGAGGACAAAAAAAAGATCGACTCCCATCCAGAACAAGCGAACTCCAAAAGCGTGAGCCGCGAAAACCATCAGGATCGCAACCGCGCGAAGCCCGTCGACTTGAGGAATGCGCTGCAATTTCGTTGCGCCGAATTTCAGTATATGGGCTGCCTGATCGTGCCATGCGCGGAGTCGCAGGCGAGGTATCTCATCGATCATCGGCATGGCCGGCATCTGGATTACGCACATTTGCATTACGGGCACGATTTCGATCTCATTACACTGCGCGACTCTTGGCCGTCATTGCACTCCGGGCGCCGCGACCGCCAGCGGCAGGCGCGTCTTTGGCACATCAAGCACGAA
>Ga0182015_10004309_pt1 | contig 15402 bp, 11 predicted proteins | sample 712P3MmetaG_FD_120478 | JGI IMG/M metagenome (GOLD analysis project Ga0182015, IMG submission 120478) | Permafrost microbial communities from Stordalen Mire, Sweden - 712P3M metaG | ecosystem: Environmental > Terrestrial > Soil > Wetlands > Permafrost | place: Sweden: Stordalen | collected...
CAAGGGCCACCCGCTTTACGGCTTCGACTTCGTGCATCCCGAGTTGTTGGAGACCAATGGATGGGAAGCTCCCGGCTTCGCCGCGTTCGTCTCCTCCGTCATCGAAGGCGGCACCAAACCGGATGCCATGGCGGGAATCCGCGCCCGGCTCAAGGAATTGAAGCTCGAGCCCTATGATTGCCTGTCGCCGCCGCTGATGGATGTCATCGCGACCCACACCGCCAAGGCAAAGGGAGTTTTGGCCGCATAACGAGGCCTTCGCCCGGGACCGGCAACGATCCGTCGACGGTAGCGTTTCGAGAAGGGCGGGCATCCGGTTGGATGCCCGCTTTTTTTTGCGACGGACCGGGTTAGAAGGAAAGAAACGCGCCGGCGTTCACGTCGGTGCTCTTGTTTTCATCCCCGTTGTGCGCCTGAGCTTTCGCCGCGGTCACCTCTCCGAGCAGAGTCAGATTCTTGGTCAGCGAGTAATAAATGCCGCCGGTGACCTTGCTGTTCTCCTGCAGCAAGGCCGGATTCGCCGCAGCGTCGGCCGCGTTGGCGTAATCCAACTTACTCACGCCGTAATTGACGCCCAATTTGACGGGGCCGATCTTGTACGTACCCTGAATCAAATAGCCGTCGGACTTGCGCGCGTTGCCGAATCCGTCGTCCGCATAGAAGAACAACGCGGTGGTGCCCATTCCCTTGCCATAGTAGTACGACGCGTCGAGCTCGAAGCCCGCCACGTCGAACTTGACGAACACGTCGCCGCCGTTGCTGGAGTATTGATAGGGTGCGTACACACTGGCGAGCGGCCCATAAACCGGCTCGCCGGTGGCCGAAGTGCCAATCTGAGGTCCGAGCGTCGTGCCAACAACTGCTGAGGCATTCTGTTTCTGCGAGATGCCGGTAACCGATGCGTAGAAACTCATGTCGTCCGAGAACTTGAGCGTGTAGGTTGCCTTGCCATGGATTCCCGGTGCCTTCTTTGCCGTATTGTCGGTGTCGGTCAGCGAGTTCAACGGATCGAAGATACCGATGGTGAAGTTGAAGCCCGCCACGTCCGGCGTGGTGTAATCAATCTGGGCCAGCGTATCGACGTAGATGTACCCAAATCCGATGGAGCCCAGGGTCGTATTCGAGGGAGTTGGCCCCGAAGCCGAGCCGGCGACTCCGACGCCGGGAAGCGTCATGTCGTTGATGATGGCATCGAATCCAAACAAGCCGAAATTGCGGCCCAGGGTGAAGGTTCCGATGTCCTTGTTGCCGAAGGTCATGTAGACCTGGCGAACGTCGAGGCCAGTCGTGCCGAGACCCGTGTTGGTCGCCCCACCATTGTCCTGCAGATTGGGGCTTCCGCCGTCGTTGGTGGAAATACCGGGGTACAACCCGAGGTGTGCAGCGAGATCGATGCCGTTCTGCGTGGTGCTGACCGCGAAGGTGAACGCGGCCGGCAACAGTCCGTTGCCGACGTTCGATACGCTGCTGCCGCTGGCGCTGCCCACGCAGGCGAGCCCCGCGGTCACCGCCTCTGCCGTGGCCGCTGACTGACAACTCGAGTAGATGTAATCGACGTTGATGTTGCCGGCGACCGAGAATTTCCAGTCGCCCGACGTGATGTCGAACGCACCCGCCGCCGATGCCGCCAATACGCTGGTGACCGCCGTGGCCAGCTTGAATGCCCTGTTGTTGCTGCTTTGCATCTTGCCCCCTTCATGCTAATGATTTTGCTGCCGAGTCATCGGGAATCCATGCGGGATGCTTCCCAAACACGGGTTCGCTCACCCGGATGAGCAAACTACGTGCCATCGGGGACTTTATTGTCGATTCGGCGCCGGCAGTGGCGCTCGGGCCGGGGAGCGAACGGAGATTCGGCATGGATTAGCGCCTGGCGGCGGCGGGCCCGGCATCCGACGGCCCTTTGCCGTTGCTTGGGCGCAACCGTGGAGATGGCCAGGGGCGTCACTGTCTCCCGGCTGGTGCAGGGGCTATTGCGCCGTGTCATACGTGTGACACATGTGACTCAGTGATTGACACGGAGGCGGCACACCCACGGTTGCCACCAAAAGGCATGCAGCGGGTGGTGATTTGGCTAGTTAATGGGTCGCAGCGGTTTTCCCGGTGAACGCCGCCCGCCGCTCGAGCCGCCGGCGGCGACAGGCGCCCGTTGACCGGCGCACACCCCAATGTTGTGCGGTTGCAACAATTATCGGGACATCGCCGCGATACTTGACATTGTCCGTCTTTCGCCCCGGCGGCTCACACGCATCTACGACATCACATCAGCAATACAGGCATCAGCCCGCGCAAGCGCTGACGACATCAGAAGGTCCAGGTGACGCTCACCATGAATGCATTGGGGTCGCCGAAGGTCGAGCTGATGCGCTCGTATTCGCCGCGAAACGCAAAATCCTGAAATTTCGTCTGTACGCCGGCGCCGTATGCCAGCTTGTTGTCCTGTTCGTCGAAGCGCGATTCGAAGGATGAGCAGGACCCGCCGGCGACGGCCGAACACTCGCCGGCGATGGGAGAGAAGTAGCTGTTGTTGGTCTGAAGGTGCGCAAGTCCCAACTTGCCGTAGACATCGAGAAACGGCAGCGGTATGGGCAGATATCCCACCCCATACAATACCGTCGCCTTCGGATGCGCACTGACGCCGTAATCGTAGAACCCGTTGTAGTAGCCGTTGTTGCCGCCGGCATTTCCAAAGTCGATGTACTCGAGTTCCGCGCCGACAAAGGGTATGGGCCGCAGACCGGCAATCACCTTCCAGGCGGCATCGTGATCGCGATATGGACCGGAGTAGCCATACGGATTGTAATAATTGTAGTTGTTCCCGATCTGGGACTCGCCGACGCCGGCGCCGATATAGAACCCGAGTGGATTATCGGCCAATGCAGCGGTGGATGCAGCCAAAGCCGAAATGCAAGTCAAGCCAAGCAGACCGCCGGAAATGCGATTCATCGAGTCGTCTCCAAATCTTGTGACTATGGATGGGACAGGGGCGCTGCAGGGGAAGTTCCAAACAAACATGCATCGCCGTGCGGGTGCGCTCGCTTTCAGTGCGCTTGATTAACGTTCGTTCATGAATGGTTTAGGGCCCCAGAATACCCCGGTCCAGGCCGGTTGGTATGATGACGTAGTAAACAGCCGCAGATCGCCGAGCCGAATGAAAAAGATCAAGCGCCGCAGCGTCGCAAATAAACTCGTCAAACCCACTGAGCGCAAGTTGAGCGCGGGCAAATTGCAAATGCAGGACATTGCCCACCTCGCCGGCGTGTCGACCTCCACGGTATCGCGAGCGCTGAATCAAAGTTCCCTGGTCAACGCCGAAACCCGTGAGCGAATCGAAAAGCTTGCGCGCTCGCTCAACTACCCGGTCAACGTCGGTGCGATGAGCGGCTCAGCGCGCCGGTATGGCGCGATCGAGGCGGGCGGCACCAAGTTCATCTGCGCCGTCGGCGATCAGGACGGCCAGATTCTCGATGAGACGCGGATCGAGACCCGCGACCCCGGCACGACGCTCACCGATGTGTGCCGCTATTTCGGCGCGGCCGGCCACAAGTTCGGGACATTGACGGCGCTCGGCGTCGGCGCGTTCGGTCCATTGGATTTGAAGCCGAAGTCCCCGACTTTCGGGTTCATCACCAGCACGCCGAAACCGGGGTGGAAGAACACGGATCTGCTGGGAACGCTGAAGCACGGCGTCAATGGGCCCGTGTACCTCGACACGGACGTCAACGGTGCGGCTCTCGGCGAACTGCGTTGGGGGGCGGGCCGGAATCTCGACAGCCTCGCCTACGTCACGGTTGGAACCGGCATCGGTGTGGGCGTGGTGCACCATGGGCGCGCCATTCATGGGCTGATGCACCCCGAACTCGGACACATTTTCGTCAGGCGACACCCGGCCGACTCGAGCTTCGACGGGATATGCCCCTATCACGGAGATTGCCTTGAAGGGCTGGCGTGCGGCGCCGCAATCGTTGCGCGCACCGGGCGTTCGCTCAAAGACGCCCCGCCGGCGGATCCCATTTGGGCCATTGAGGCCGACTACCTGGGCCAGCTGTGCGCACTGCTGGTCCTGAGCCATTCGCCGCAGCGCATATTGATCGGCGGCGGCGTCATGCAACCGCCCATGTACGCGGGCATTCAGGAACGGATGTTGCACTGGCTGCACGATTATGTCGGGGCAGAAGAACTGCACGGATCACAATACATCACGGCGCCGGGGCTCGGCGGATCGGCCGGCATCCGGGGCGCCCTGTCGTTGGCAATCGCGGCCAGCAGCTAGGAGACTGCCCGGGCAATCTGCGTGGCCGCGAGGGCGGCAGGCACCGGCCAACGACCAATGCGCGGACTCATGGCTTCGGGCGATCAGGCCCGTTGGTTGACCGGGTTCCTATGTGCCAGACTCGCATGTGGATGGCGGCCACGATTCCGGCAGTGATCGAGGGGAGTCTCATGATGCGGGACAACGGACCGAGCAGCTCATTGGCATACCGGCATTACGCCCGGCGGAACATTCTCTGGGCCCCGACCGCACTCTGCGCCTGGATCGCCCTCTGCGCCTCGATCGCCTTGTGCATCGCAGATTCCAGCCGCGTCTTTGCCGCGGATGCCGCGGTGTCGGCTGCGCAGGCGGAGTTCGGAGGGCAATGTGCGCAAGCGCTTGCCGAGGGCCGGCATGTGATGACCGATTGCAAGATCACCTGGACCGACAAGGACGGCAAGACGTATTGCTTCAGCAACGATGGCGCCAGGAAGTCGTTCTTGGAAAACCCGGTCGAGAACCTGCAGCGGGCACGCACGTTCATGGCCGCAAGCAGCGTGGAATCGACCGAACAGGCCATGCAGGATTTCTCCGGCACGGATGCGGAGGCCGTGGTCAAGGAATTGATCGCGAATAAATCCGGTTTGAACAACGGGGTTTTCCCGTTCGATGATCCGCTCAACGGCGAGCACCTGACCCTGACGTATGACGACGTCGATTTCACCCGCACGATCGACGGCTATGGCTTCTTACCCGACGTGAAATTTCACGATTCCCGCGATCCGCAGAAAAAATACCTGGTGGACTTCTGGGTGGTGCCACAGGAAGGCAAGCTCCAAGTGCAGGAGATCCGCATCTACAAGGAACCGCTGCAGTCGGACGGAAAATGGACGACCCTGGCGCGCCAGCCGGTCCCGTGGTGGTGGATACCCGCGTCCGAACACCCGGGCCACCTGGCCACCAAGCGCGGCTGGGAAGTCATGTCGGCGGTCGAGCAAAACGCGCTGCAGGAAAGCCGCAAGAACAACGGCGTGTTCAAGCTCAAGGACGACAAGACCGGCAAGGTATTGGAACTCGAATTTGTCGACACGCATCAACCGGTGAGGCAGCTGGACGACGGTCACTACTTCGCGTGCACGGATTTTCGCGTCGTCGGCACCAAGGATCAGATCTACGACATCGATTTTTGGGTCAGCGACAAGGACGGCAAGATGACCGTCGATCAAACGAAGGTGCACAAGGTGCCTGAGCTGAAGAGCGGTCAATGGATTCAGGTGCCGCGCTACGAGTGGAAGGACGTCGGCTCATCGCACGTCGTGCCGTGAGCGGCACGACGCTCATTTCTCCTGACGGGAGTGGGCAACCAGCTCCTTCAAGAAATTCAGGTCCACGACGCCGGGCACCAATTGCCGGCCGACCACGAGCCCCGGGGTCCCGCTGAGATTGAGGGCGTGCGCCTCCTCGTCGTTGCGGGCGAGAAGCGCCACGATCTCCATGGCATGACCGGTCCGGTCCCTCTTGAGCGTGTCGACGTTTACGCCAGCGCTTTGCAGCAACGTATCCACCTGGCCGTCCTGCGCCAGGCGCGGGCCGTTCATCAACGCATCGTGCGCAGCCAGGTATTTCCCCTGCCAACCCGCGGCCAGGGCCGATGACGCCGCGTACACCGAAACGGCGCCCAAAATCGGCCAGTCCTTGTACAGCACCGCGACCTTGCGATCCTGGCCGAGCAACGCCTTGAGTTCGGGCGCCAACTTCTTGCAGTAGGGGCAGTTATAGTCGAAATACTCGACGATGGTCACGTCCGGCTTGCGGGCGCCCGCGGGGACAGTGCCCGGATCGGTGAGCATCTTTTTCTGGCCGTCGAGGGTGATGAGTTGAATATCCTGAGCGGTCGCGTCGCCCGAGAGCAACGCCCACACGAACAGTGAAACGATTATTGGCGCCCTCTGCATGGTTCGCGCATCCTATCCCATTCGTTCGAAGGAAGGGATCACGCGCAATATATCGTCGAACCCGGCCGGGATGCTGCCGTCCGAGATCACGCCTCATGAGAAGTCCCTGTCCCGGCGCGCCCGCCTTCCATGACAGGCGGCTCGTAAACCGTCATCATTCATCCCATAGGACATCTGGCGCGGAGGAGGCGCCGCGTTGAACATGCCAAGCAAAATCCCACAGGGTGAGACCCGCGGCTGGATAGTCCCCATCGGGGGCGCCGAAAACAAGGAAAACGACCGCCACATCCTCGAGCGCTTCGTACGTGTTTCCGGCGGCGCGGACGCCGACATCGTGGTCATCCCGACCGCCAGCCGCATGCACGAGACCGGGCCGCGATACGAGCAGGTATTCAAGGAGATCGGCGCAGCCCGGGTGACGGTGATGGATTTCGATACGCGCCGCGACTGTCAGGAGCCCGGAAGATTGCAGCGCCTCGAAGAGGCGAGCGGGGTGTTCTTCACGGGCGGCAATCAATTGCGGCTCACGACGCTCCTCGGCGGAACGCCGGTGGCGAAGCTCATTCGCGTGCGCAATGCGCACGGCGTCACCGTCGGGGGAACCAGCGCGGGGGCAAGCATCTTGAGCGAGCACATGATCGCGTTCGGCGACGAAGGAGCTTCGGTCATTTCGGGCAGCGTGCGGCTCGCGCCCGGTCTGGGGCTGACCAATCGCTTCATCATCGATCAGCACTTCCGGCAGCGCGACCGCCTTGGGCGCCTGATTACCGCCCTGGCCTACAACCCGTTCTCGGTCGGCATCGGGCTCGATGAAGACACCGCAGCGTTCATCGGGCCCGACGAGACGGTCGAGGTCGAGGGCAGCGGCGGCGTGACCGTGGTGGACGCCGCCGCTGCGAGCTTCTCGTCGATCGGCGAAGTGAGCGAAGGCCAACCCATCTGCATGCTCGGCCTACGGTTGCACATTCTGGTTGCCGGTGCGACATTCAACCTGCATACGCGCCTGGCCAATGCCGGGGAACTCACTCACGCCAAGGAATAATCGACATCCCATGCGTATCCTCGACCGCTCGGTGTATGTTGGCCCGTCCCTGTACGCGCACTTTCCGGTCATTCGCCTCGAACTCGACTTGGGCGAACTCGAGGCCTGGCCCACGGGCCGCCTCGGTGTGGGGTTCGTCGATGCGCTGGCCGCCGCGCTGCCCGGGTTGGCCGAACACGGGTGCTCCTATAAGGAACCTGGAGGATTCTTCCGCCGCCTGCGCGAGGACGAGGGTACCTGGCTCGGGCATGTCCTCGAGCACGTGGCCATCGAACTTCAGAACATGGCGGGCGAGGAGGTCACCTTTGGCAAGACACGCAGCGCCGGCCGGCCCGGGGTCTACACGGTCGTGTACGAATACTCGCAACGCGACGAGGGCATTGCGGCCGGCGATCTCGGATTGACGCTGCTCTCCTCCCTGCTGCCGGCGGCGATCCGCCCTGCGAATTCGGTGGCCGAAGGCTGGACCTGGGAGGAGGCGCGGGATGAATTCATTCGTTTCGCACAGCGCCGGGCGCTCGGGCCCTCGACGGCCGCATTGGTGCGTGCCGCCGAGCACCGGGGAATCCCGTGGCTGCGGCTCAACGATCAATCGCTGGTTCAGCTGGGTCATGGAAAATTCCAGCAACGCATCCAGGCGACGGTCACCAGCCGCACATCGCACATCGCGGTGGAACTCGCCAGCGACAAGGAGGAAACCAACAAGATCCTGGCCACCTTGGGCCTGCCGGTGCCGAAGCAGGAATTGGTCCAAAGCGCATCCCAGGCGGTACGGGCCGCAGCGCGCATTGGATTCCCCGTCGTTACCAAACCGTACAACGGCAATCACGGCCGCGGCATCTCGATCCGCCTCAGCACCGCTGAAGAAGTGGCCCAGGGCTTCGCCGTGGCGAAGGAGCATTCGCGATCGGTGATCGTCGAGACGTTCATGGAAGGCGACGATCATCGGCTGTTGGTCGTGAACGGCGATCTGGTCGCCGCAACCCGGCGAACGCCGGGGCATGTCGTCGGCGATGGCGAACACACCGTTACCCAGTTGATCGAGATCGTGAATCAGGATCCGCGCCGCGGCGTGGGACACGAGAAAGTGCTGACGCGGCTCGAACTGGACCTACAGGCGCAGAAAATGCTCGATGGCATGAGCCTGCGCGCTGATTCGATCCCGGAACCGGGACGGCTGGTCTTCCTACGCTCGACCGCGAACCTGTCCACGGGAGGCACCGCCACCGACGTCACCGATGTGATACACCCCGACAACCGCGAGATGGCGGAGCGCGCCGTGCGTGCAATCGGGCTCGATGTCGGGGGCGTGGACTTTCTCTCCAAGAACATCACGGAGAGCTACCGGACCATCGGCGGCGGCATCTGCGAAGTGAATGCCGCGCCGGGCTTTCGCATGCACGTCGCACCGAGCGAGGGCACGTCGCGTGACGTCGCCGCACCGGTCATCGACATGCTGTTCCCCGCGGGCGCCTCCGTCCGCGTGCCGATTGCGGCCGTCACCGGCACGAACGGCAAGACCACGACGTCGCGCATGTTGGCGCACATCACCAAAATGGGCGGCTACACGCCCGGTCTCACCACCACCGACGGCGTGTATATCGACGGCCAGCGGACCGTGCAAGGGGACATGACCGGTCCGGTCTCGGCGCGCATGGTGCTGGCCGACCCGCAGATCGACATCGCGGTGCTGGAGACCGCGCGCGGCGGCCTGCTGCGTGCCGGCATGGGCGTGCGGGAAGTCAACGTCGGTGCGGTGTTGAACATCCAGGCCGATCATCTCGGCCTCAAGGGCATCGACACCCTGGAGCAGCTCGCCGAATTGAAGCGCATCGTGGTGGAGGTGGCGACCGATTGCGCGGTGCTGAACGCCGACGACCCGCTGGTGCTGAAGATGGCCGGGTACACCGAGGCGAAGCACATTTGTTATGTGACCATGAACCCGCACCATGTTCTGGTGCGCGAGCACGTCAGGGCCGGCGGGCGCGCCTGCGCGCTGGAGGCCGGAGTCAACGGCCAGATGATGACGCTGTACGATCGGGGCGGGCACATTCCGCTGTTGTGGACCCACCTGATTCCGGCAACTCTCGAGGGCCGCGCCACCCACAACGTGCAAAACGCAATGTTCGCCGCGGCGATGGCGTTCTCGCTCGGCATCAAGCTCGACGCCATCCGCCAGGGCCTGCGCACCTTCGACTCGACTTTCTTCCAGGCTCCGGGACGCATGAACGTGTTCAACGAGCACCCGTTCAAGGTTCTCTTCGATTACGGACACAATGCCCATGCGGTGGGCATGATGGCCGATCTGGCGCAGCGCCTCGACGTCACGGGCCGGAGAATCGTGGTGCTCGCGGGTCCGGGTGACCGGCGCGACGAGGATCTCGTGGAGATCGCCCGATCGGTCGCAGGCCGCTTCGATCACTATATCTGCCGCCGTGACGACAATCTGCGCGAGCGCGCGCCCGACGAGGTGCCGCGGCTTCAAGCGCAGGCCTTGCGCGCCGCGGGAGTCCCCGACGGCGCCATCTCGATCATCCCCGACGAAGCGGAGGCGATCGAGGCGGCGCTGCGCATGGGAGAAGCGGGCGACCTGCTGCTGATCTTCGCCGACGCCTTGGTGCGCTCCTGGAAGCAAATCACCAAGTTCAAGCCCGTCGGCGCCGCGACGCCCCGGCCTGCATCGCCGCCGCGGCCGGCCCGCGCCGCGCCCGAACCGAAGAGCGATGCGCCGAACGATGTGATGAGTGCGAACCCCGAACTCAACCTCGAAGGGCTGATCCGGGATGAGCGCGGCGTGCGCATGGCGCCGGAGACTGAAGACTGAACGTCGCCTGCGCGCCGCCCTTCCAAGACTCCAGGCGCCTGCTGGGCGCCAATCTGTTTTTTGCGTCCACCGGCGCTGTGCTCGAGGTCGGCGTGGCTGCGTCGACCGACGATGCCCTGCTCGCCTCCTGGTGCGGCCGGGTCGAGCGCGCCGGCGCCCATCTGGGCTGGGCCCATCGGCGCGCCAGCATCCGAACGCACGCGGCCGGCGCATCGCTGGCGATTGCGGCACCCAGCGATCAGCTGTATCTGGCCACCGAGGTGAACGAATGGGCGTTGTGCGCCGCGCTCGTCGAGCACGATCCGTCCCGGTCAATTGCCCTCGAGGAGGCGCTCATCGCGGCTGCGTTGGCGGAAGCCGACGAGACCATGAGTCCGGCGGCGGATCTTCAACCGGTCATCGAAGAGTCCGCCGCGTTCGCGCGCTTTGCGCGCCTCGCGCGTCTCGCGGCCAAACCCCGGCTGATGGCACTGCTCGATGCGGCCGATTCGCGCGGGCTGTCGCACGTACTGGATGAGTCGGAGCTGACGCTGGGCGCGGGGATGGGCGGGCGCAACTATCCCCTGACCGGTCTGCCGTCGACTGCCGCGGTTCCCTGGAGCGAGATCTGCAACATCCCGACCGCCATCGTCACCGGATCCAATGGCAAGACGACGACGGTTCGGTTGCTCGCCGCCTGCGCGCGGGCCGACGGCCGGCCGGTGGCCTACAACTGCACGGACGGAGTCTTCCTCGATGATGAGGTATTGGCCACCGGCGACTACTCCGGGCCGGCCGGCGCGCGCCGCGTGATACGGGAACGGCGCGCCCAGGCAGCCATTCTTGAAACCGCGCGCGGCGGCATCCTGCGGCGCGGAATCGCGGTGTCGCACGCGAACGTCGCGGTCGTCACCAACGTGAGCTCGGATCATTTCGGCGAGTACGGCATCGACGACCTCGCAGGACTCGCGGACGTGAAACTGACGGTCGCCGCGGTCGTGGCGCCTGACGGCCTGCTCGTGCTGAACGCGGACGATGAAATGCTCCCCGGAAGGGCAGCCGCACTGGCACAGCGGTTCGGGCGGTGCCCACGGCTGGGCTGGTTTGCGCTGAATGCGGATCATCCCACCTTAAGCGAGCACGCCGCGCGCGGCGGCTCGACCTGCGGGGTACGCAACGGGCAATTGTCCATGAGCAACCGGGGCGCGGAGCACTCCCTGGGTCCGATATCCGCCATGCCCCTGTCGATGGGCGGGATTGCGCAATACAACGTGGCGAACCTCGCCGGCGCAGCGCTTGCCGCCGCAGCGCTCGGCATCGGTGCAACGACCATTGCGGCTGTTTTCGCACGGTTCGGCGCAGCCACGAACGACAATCCGGGGCGCATGATGCGGTTCGACGTGGACGGAATGCGGATACTCGTCGACTACGCACACAATCCCGACGGGCTGCGCGGATTCCTGACGGTCGCCGATCACCTGCGCGCGGGCGCCGGCCGGCTCGCACTGCTGCTCGGCCACGCCGGCAACCGACAGGACGCCGACATCCAAGAACTGGCCCGCGTCGCCGCGCGATTTCGGCCCGATCTCGTGGTCGTGAAGGAGAATGAGGCGCAGCTGCGGGGGCGTGCACCGGGTGAAGTCCCCGGCATCATCCGCGCCGAGCTGCTACGCAGCGGCCTGGCCGAGTCCGCCGTGCCGATCGCGGCCAGCGAACTTGATGCGGTGCGCTTCGCCCTCGAGTGGGCGCGTCCGGGCGACGTGCTCGCCTTGCCGGTCCACTCGGCCGGCGCGCGCGCCGCCGTGGTGGCGATGCTCGAGGATCGGATCCGCCGCCGGCCGCCGCCGGCCGCTTGATTTGACATCACGCGGTCGGGCCCAACTAGATACGTCGGACAGGCCCGAAAGGGGGTTGTCCGTGGGCGCGTCACGACGCATAGTACCGGTGTGCGAATCCCCGGGAATCCATGAAACACCTGGCCTCAGAGCGGCTCCTTCGCTTCGCGAAGTGCATCGTCGTGGTCGGCGTCGTGAGCCTCAGCACGAGTTGCGCAACATCGAAAGTCGTCGGTCAGAACGTGCAGCGCGTCGTCAATGGTCAGCCGGTGGACACCTCGGGCCTGAATCAAGCGGTGGCCTCGGATACCAAGGAGGCAGCGACGAACCTCGAGGTCCTGCGCCGCAAGTTCCAGGAGACTCTTGCCCTGCTCAAGTCCAACGTACAGAAACGCTGGGGTCAGAATGATGCGAAGGTCGCCGACCGCACGGTCTACGTCAAATACACGCAAGGGTACAAAAGCCGGGTCGTGACCGACTTCGATCACGGTGTACTCACGGTCGAAACGCTGGATGACAAGGACCCGCAGGGAAGCCTCCGAACCTCCATCGTCAACGCACTCCTGACCACCAGCGATCCCGCGTCGGTTGACCTGTTCACCGACAAGGATGTCACGCTGGACCCGGGCCGCAATCCCTATCTGTACGGGCTCATACACGACAACAAGGGCAAGTCCATCCGCACCCATGAACAGGCCGTTGAGTTCGCGCGCTTTCTGGTGACCCAAAAGCTCCAGACCCGCGCCGTCACCGGAGACCAAGGTGGGCAGACCGCGCGGTTCGTGACGCTGCCGATGGTGAAGAACTTCGAGGCCAAGGGCGCCGAGCACTTCCGGGCAAGCGTCGAGAAGTACTCGACTCAATATCACGTGAGCCCCAGCCTCGTGCTCGCCATCATGCGCACGGAAAGCAATTTCAATCCGTTTGCCGTGAGCGGCGCACCCGCGTATGGCCTCATGCAACTCGTGCCGTCCAGCGGAGGCCGCGCGGCCTTGAAGCGCGTACAGGGAGTCGATCAAATGCCGACTCCCGACCTCTTGTTCGACCCAGAGCGCAATATCGAACTCGGCGCGGCGTACCTCGGAATTCTCAGCGACAATGAATTCCAAGCGGTCAACAACCCAAGTTCACGCGACTATTGCGTGATCGCCGCGTACAACACGGGTCCGAGAAACGTGACGCGTACGTTCGCGAAGGACAGGAACGAGGCGTTCAATAGCATCAACAGCCTCGAGCCGCCCGCGTTGTTCGACCGGCTGCGCACCGGGCTGCCGTCCGAGGAAACGCGCCAATACATCGTCAAGGTGACCGGCTACCGCAAACAGTTCGTGACCACACCGGGCCAAGCCGTCACCGCGATGTAGTAGTTGGCGGCTCGTCCTACGCCAGGTTGCGCGCAAACACGATTACGCCCATTGGGGGCGCGCGGCATAGAATGGAAACTGAACCCTTACGCTAATTCCGCCGAACTTCCAAGGAGAAGACATTGACCGAACACGCCGGCGTCTGGATTGATCATCGTAAAGCCGTGATCGTCACGCTCGAACCCACCGGTGAGCACATCACGGTCATGCTCTCGACGGTGGAGAAGCACCCTGAACGGGGCGGAGACTCTCCGCTGAAAGGCGATTACGAGGCGGCCCAGGTTCCGGCGGATGACAAACGGCAGCGAGCCCTCACTGGCGAGCTCAACGGTTTCTATGATGCGGTGACCGCAAAGCTGAACGAAGCCGCCAGCGTGATCGTATTCGGGCCGGGGGAGGCCAAGGGCGAATTGCACAAGCGGATGTTGAAAACGAAGGCCAAGGTCCAGGTATTGGCGGTGACGACGGACGACAAAATGACCGATCCGCAGATTGCCGCGAAAGTGCGCGAATACTTTGGCGCCGCTTAGCTAGACGGCGAGCGCCGGCGGCAGTAACCGCTCGTACTCGCGTTTCACCACCGCGTAGCACTCGCAGGTACGCGCCTCGAGCCCCTTGCGATCCATCACGGTGATATGTCCGCGGGCGTATTGGATGAGTCCCGCCTTCTGAAGCTTCAACGCGCCTTCGGTCACGCCTTCGCGGCGAACTCCCAGCATGTTGGCAATGAGTTCCTGCGTCATCACGAGCTCATCGCCCTGCAGCCGGTCCAGGCTCAACAAGAGCCAACGGCAGAGCTGTTGATCGAGCGAATGATGCCGGTTGCAAACGGCCGTTTGCGCCATCTGTGTGAGCAACGCCTGCGTGTAGCGCAGGAGAAGGTGCAGCACGGGACCGGCCTTATCGAATTCCGCCTTCATCGTGTGCGCTTTGAGTCTGCATCCCAGGCCCGCGCTCTGCACCACGGCACGGCTTGGAGTCGACTCGCCGCCCATGAACAAAGAAACGCCGACCAGCCCTTCGTTGCCCACGACCGCAATCTCCGCCGACGCTCCGTTCTCCATCACGTACAACAGGGATACGATCGAGGTGATCGGGAAATACACGTAGCCGAGCGCAACGCCCGACTCGTAGAGCACCTGGCCAAGCGGCATCTGAATGCTTTCGAGAAGCGGCGCCCAGCGCTCCCACTCGTCGTCCGGCAGGCAGCCCAGGAGTCGATTCTTCCTGAATTCCAGGGTCTGCGGCATTAATCGCCGTCCATGTCGGGCAAGTGCGTGTGCAAGGTCGGGCGCAACAAGTGGCCTCCGGTAGGTGCGCGGAGCTCGCGAGGCAACGCTTCGCAGACTGTCCGCTAGCGCACACATCCTATCACATCTGCCCTGCCCCCGGTAACGGGCGCGCAAGCGCCCCCCGGCATGCCCGCTTTCCAAGATCGGAGCGGTGGCGGCGACCTTTCTAATCACCCGCACGTCGATCACCGAGGCCCTTGGCCGGTCTAGTGCATCACTCTGGCATACGCTTTGATATCGGCGGCGTAACAGCCACAGGCGGTGGCCTCGAGACCGCGGCGGTTCAGAACGGTGATATCCCCGCGCCGATATTCGATCAAACCAAGTCGCTGGAGCGCGACGGCGGCGGTGGTAACGCCGACGCGCCGTACACCGAGCATATAGGCCAGAAACTCGTGCGTGACATGAAACGAGTCCGAGTGAGCGCGGTCTTGCGTCATCAACAGCCAGCGCGCGAGGCGGTCGCCTATCTGATGGAACCGCAAACACGCCGCCGACGAGGCCAATTGAATCATCGTCACCTGCACGTAGCGCTTCAGGTTGACCCGCAGAGACTTGCTGTGGACGAGTTCCTTGCGCAATGCCGCGGCGCTCACCCTCCACGCCACGCCCGGCCCTTGCACCAGCGCATGCAGCGGCGTTGTTCCGACACCCAATACCACCTGAGTGCCGAGCATTCCCTCACGGCCCACCATTCCCACTTCCAGGATCGGGCGCCCATCGAGCGGAGTCACCAGAGAAATGTAGCCCTCGGTCGGAAAATACGCGTACCGGGTGGCAACGCCGCTCTCGCACAACACCTGCGAAAGGATCAGTTCCACCTCCTCGCAGATCCCCAATAAATGGGAGCGATCCTTGC
>Ga0182015_10004310_pt1 | contig 15401 bp, 12 predicted proteins | sample 712P3MmetaG_FD_120478 | JGI IMG/M metagenome (GOLD analysis project Ga0182015, IMG submission 120478) | Permafrost microbial communities from Stordalen Mire, Sweden - 712P3M metaG | ecosystem: Environmental > Terrestrial > Soil > Wetlands > Permafrost | place: Sweden: Stordalen | collected...
CGGTGCGCCCGAGCGCGATCGAGCCGGACGAAACGACGAGGACATCGGTTCCTTGCGCGTGCAAATCCGCGATGTCCTTTGCAAGCGATTCGAGCCAGCGCCGCTTGACGCAGCCTTGTTCGCGATCGATCAGCAAGGAGGAGCCGGCCTTGATGACGATACGGCGGAAGCTTTTGAGGCTCGGCAACGTGGCGGAGGACGCCGCCGTTTGGGGTGCCACGCTCAAGGGTGCCACTCCGCGACGGCGCCCGGCATAACTCTCTTGGCGTTCTCGGCCTCGCCGATAATCGTCGCAAGCCGACGCAGGGCTTCCCGCATGTTGGCGCCAGTTACCGCCGAAATCCGCAGCGGCGTCTGCTTGGCGGCGCGTTTCAGCCGCAACCCCTGAGCTTGCAACGTGGCTTGATCGACACTGTCGATCTTGGCGAGCGCGACGATCTCAGGCTTTTCCGCAAGACCATTGCCATAGGCTTCGAGCTCGCGGCGCACGGTTTTATAGGCCTTGCCCGCATGTCCGGTTCCAGCATCGACAAGGTGGAGAAGCACGCGGCAGCGCTCGATGTGACCCAAGAACCTGTCGCCAAGCCCATGGCCATCGTGCGCCCCTTCGATAAGGCCCGGAATGTCGGCGACAACGAATTCCCGGCCGTCGCAAGTAACGGCGCCAAGCTGGGGATGCAGGGTGGTAAAGGGATAATCGGCGATCTTTGGCCGTGCCGCGCTGACCGCCGCAAGGAAAGTCGATTTGCCGGCGTTGGGCAAGCCGACGATGCCAGCGCCGGCAATGAGTTTCAACCGCAGCAGGATGACGCGCTCTTCGCCCTTTTGGCCCGGATTGGCGTGGCGCGGGGCCTGATTGGTCGAAGTCCTGAAATGGCTATTGCCGAAGCCGCCATTGCCGCCCCGCGCGAGTCGAACGCGTTGCCCGGTTGCCGTTAGATCGGCAAGCAGAACCTCGCCCTCCTCATCGAAAATCTGGGTTCCCGCGGGGACCTTCAAAATCGCATTGGCGCCTCTGCTTCCGGCGCGGTTTTTGCCCATGCCGTGTATTCCGCTGGCTGCCTTAATATGTTGCTGGTAGCGATAATCGACCAAAGTATTGAGGCCAGCGGCGCATTCGGCGATGACCTCGCCGCCGCGTCCTCCGTCGCCGCCATCTGGCCCGCCGAATTCGATAAATTTCTCACGCCGGAACGACAGGCAACCGGCGCCGCCGTCGCCTGAACGAATGGTGACTCTGGCCGAATCAAGAAATTTCATGGCAAAATCTTTGCCGCAATGAGAACCCTGGCGCGTGACTATCGTGTCGCAGTTGTATGATGGATCGAACTCAACAGTGACGCCCAAAGGTCGCTTTTGATTGTTGGACCTATTCCGGAAACACGACGTTGGTTGTGATGCCTTCTACAGTCGTTGCGCGGAAGAATTTATCGATAAGAAAATATATTCTATCACGAAATTGGCTGTGAGATATTTGAACATCTACAACGTGATTACATTCTCGAATCCGAGTCATTATCTGGTCCATATTTGCCATTTGAGGAACAACGACGAAGCACTTGAACTGAGTTCCCAGGCGTTTGTGAACGCGCAACTTAAGTACCAAGATACCCTCCCCTTGCTCGTCGAATTTGAGTTCGACTGGCCTCACCTTGTTTTGAAGGCGACCAACTTCGCGCTCGTCATCGCTCGCAATCTTGCTCATGTAATCATCCGTACCATAACGGACAATCAGGCAATGAAAACCAGAAACCTGTTGTGATATCTCCTGGTACCTTTGCCGTGTCATCCTGGGTCCGAGAGCCACCTTGTGAATCTCCCACCGGGCTCCCCAGCGACGCATGATTCTCTTTCGCACATTGGAGGCGACGAACCATGTCACGCTGATCAGGGCCGTGATGCCCGTGATCACAGCCGAGAGAAGCGCTGGCGTTGCGATAAACTGGGCAAAGATCTGCGATGCCAATTGCAGCAAGCTCTGGAGCAGCGTCATATTCCTCACTGACTACGCGAAGCAATACAGCGATTTCGGCATGAGTTCAAACTTCGGCCAAACGCGCCACTGTCGCCGCCATCTGGCCCGCCGAATTCGATAAATTTCTCACGCCGGAACGACAGGCAACCGGCGCCGCCGTCGCCTGAACGAATGGTGACTCTGGCCGAATCGTGCGATCGGGGTGCCAGGATCATGCCAGAACCGAAAAAGCCGATCAACTTTTTTAAAATCCTGCTCTCTTGCCAATGGCCTGGCCCAATGGCCTGGCTGCCGTTGGCGCGGGAAGAAGGTCCAGCAACCTTTAGCTTAAAAGAGAACCCCCGATGACGTCCCATCCTTTACCCCCTCTTCGTCTTGGGGGTCTGACGCCGTCGTTGGTGCGAACGCCGGGGACGCGGACCCCCAGGCGTCGTAGCCCGGTGCGGACACCCATCCTGATCTTCCAGAGGGTATTGGCCCGCGGCCGCTCGGCGAAGGCTTTTCGTGCACGCTCTTCCAGCGGGGAGCCCATTCCGGCGGCCAGTAGCTCGGGCAGCCGCTGGCGGAACGGGACGCGCAGATTTGCGGGCCAGTAGTGGTAGACAATGTCGTGGCTCTCCGAGATCAGGTTTCGCTCAAGGAAGTAACTGCTGACAAATTGATTCACGCTAGGCACGTGCAACGGGGCATCTTTGAGCTTAGGCCAAATCTGGTCGCTCAGGTTCAGCGCCTCCTCCATGAGGTAAGCGTCGGAGGAATGAAGGCCGAGGACGCCGTCGTTCCACATCCGCGCATCGGGAGAAATCCTGAACGCCCGCCCGCTCAGATCCTGGAAACTGTTCCGGCCGACGACGTCGCTGATCGCGCGGTTGATCCTGGTCCCCGACTCAAGCAGTCGGGCCTCCAGAATGTGCAGCCGGGACCTCCCCGGCGCGACCTGGTCGAAGAGCTTTCCCGGCGGTTTTTGGAAGTATGTATCGCAGTCGACGAACACCACCGAGCCAGGAAAGCGGCGAAGGGCGTCGATGATGGTCATTATCTTGCGCCGGTGGACATAGCCTTCTTTGCCCATCCATGCACTGAGTGTCACGGCGTCTAAATTTACGAGCTCGACGCCCAACCCGACAAAGGACCCAGGATCGTCGGTATAAATTACATATTGGTGTCCAGAATCTTCTAGAGAGCCGAAGCGAAACGCGGACAGAAGCGAAAAGATCGTTTCGAGGACATACTGTCCGTTCCCGTAACACAAGTAAATGATAGTTTTCATTAGATCTTGCGCCTCAAGCTCAAGGATAGATACCCTTTCGACTGACACTATGTCAGAGACAAATTGCGAAAACCCGATGCGAGCCAGCTGCAAACGCGCTGATTATCAATCCCAAACCCAAGCGGCCCGCCAGGAATCCGGGGGAGCGGCGCACGATGGCCTCGGCCGTGCCCAGCCCTGCCGCGCCCTAGCGGATACGCTGGCAAGGGTATGCCGGATCGCACTCCACCGCAATCGCTACCGCTGCGCCTGGCGCAACGGCCCCGGGCGTGAGCGAAACGCCTACAGCGCTGGCTATCGAGCGCGGCGTTTCGCCCGCGTGGCGCCGCTCGATAAACAACGCCAGTTTGTTACCGGCATAGACGGTGTCGGCGAAGAGATGGCGCAGCCACGGAAAGAGGTCGTGGCGGGGCCACAAGCCATACACTGTTGCGTGGAGCCTCGATGATACGCTGGCTGAAGGCCTGCGCCACCAAATCGTGACGCAATGCGACAAGCGCGCCCTGCACAGCGGCGCCCGCGCCCAAACTTTGCCGCCGCTGCCGCCGCTGCCGGCGCTCCCATTGCACCAATGATCAACACTAAGTTACAAGGATGCGGGCGCGGGTTTTAAACAGCTGAGACCAAAATGGAAAAATTCACTTCGCTCACCGGCGTCGCGGCGCCGCTCGAAATGACCAATGTCGACACCGACATGATCATCCCGAAACAATATCTGAAGACTATCAAGCGCACCGGCTTGGGCCGCGGGCTTTTCGCCGAACTGCGCTATCAAGAGGATGGAACCGAAAATCCCGAGTTCGTCTTGAACAAGCCTTCCTATCGCAAGGCCAAAATTCTTGTTGTGGAAGACAATTTCGGTTGCGGCTCGTCGCGCGAGCATGCCCCGTGGGCGCTCCTCGACTTTGGAATCCGCTGCGTCATCTCGACGAGCTTTGCCGATATTTTCTATAACAACTGCTTCAAGAACGGTATTCTTCCGGTCATTGTGTCGCGAGAAAACCTCGCCAAGCTCATGGACGATGCCAAGCGCGGCGCCAATGCGACGCTCTCGGTCGATCTCGAAGCCCAGGAAATTCGCAGTCCGGACGGTGGCGTCGTCACCTTCGATATCGACCCTTTCCGCAAACATTGCCTCTCGAACGGTCTCGACGATATCGGCCTAACCCTGCAAAAGGGCGCAAAAATTGAATCTTTCGAGGCCAAGGCGGCAGCGGAACGGGGCTGGCTCTGACCTCTTGAAAAAAAAAGGCATGGCGCCAGGCGGCGACAAATGCTAAATAAACGAGAGGACGGTTTTCGACGACTGTTCGGGGGTAGGGAAACGGTGCGCCTAGCTAATTGCAACGCTTGAGGTAGAGGCAGAGGTTAACATGACTTGGACAACTCCCGTAATCATTGAGATCTGCATCGGCATGGAAGTGACGAGCTATCTTTCCGCCGAGATCTGACGGCCTCGGCTCGCCGCTTCGTTAAAATCTTATGATCGGCGCGCGTCTTGCGCATTCTCGTCTTGGGTTCGGCGGCCGGCGGCGGCGTTCCTCAATGGAACTGTCTCTGCCCGGTTTGCCAGCTTGCCTGGAGCGGCGATCAGCGCGTCAAGCCGCGCAGCCAATCAAGTCTAGCCATCAGCGCCGACGGCGAGCGTTGGCTGCTTTTGAATGCGTCGCCGGACCTCCGCCAGCAAATCATCGCTTCGCCGTGCCTGCACCCGCGCGGCGCGAAAAGGCATTCGCCGATCGCGGCCGTCTTCGTCACCAATGCCGACGTCGATCATCTCGCCGGGCTTTTGACCCTCCGCGAGCAACAACGTTTCATGCTGTTTGGAAGCCGCGCGACCTTGGCGCAGACGGGCGCGGGGATTTTCGGCGTTTTGAACAAGGATCTCGTCGATACACGCGTGGCCGAACTCGATGTCCCCTCGGATACCGGCATCGGCATCTTCGTGACGCCGTTCGCGGTGCCCGGAAAAATTCCTCTTTATCTCGAAGGCGAGAACGTCGCGGTCGGCGTCGAGAGCGAGGCGACCGTCGGGGTCGAGCTTAGCGACGGCGCCAAGAGCTTTTTCTACGTGCCGGGCTGCGCCGAGATCAACGAAGGAGTCATAAAGAGGCTCGCCGGGGCCGCGCTCGTTTTCTTCGACGGCACCACTTTCACGGACGACGAGATGGTCAGTCTTGGCTTGTCCAAGAAGACCGCCTGGCGCATGGGCCATGTGGCGATGAGCGGCGAAAGCGGCTCGCTGGAGCGGCTCGAGTCTTGCGCGATCGTCCGCAAGATATACGTTCATATCAACAATACGAACCCGGTCCTGATTGAGGATTCGCCGCAACGCGCGGCCGTCGAGCGCGCCGGGTGGGACGTAGCCTTCGACGGCATGGAGATCTGCCTTTGAGCAGCCACAAACCGGTTCTGACCAGCGAGGAGCTCGAAGCCCGTTTGCGCCAAACCGGGGCGGAGCGCTATCATCATCTGCACCGGTTTCACCGCCGCCTGCACAACGGTCAATGCACCTATGAAGAAGTGCAGGCCTGGGCGCTCAACCGCTACTATTACCAGGCGATGATCCCGATCAAGGACGCGACGATCCTGACAAAGATGCCGGATGTCCGGGACCGCCGGGATTGGCGCAAACGCATCGAGGATCACGACGGCCGCGAGGATGGCGACGGCGGCATCGAGCGCTGGCTGAAGCTCACCGATAGCCTGGGCTTTTCGCGAGATTATGTGACCTCGACGCAAGGCATATTGCCGGGCACGCGCTTCGCCGTCGAGGCCTATGTTGAATTCTGCCGCGCGCGGAGCCTCCTTGAGGCGATCGCCTCGTCTCTCACGGAATTGTTTTCGCCCGCCATTATCAACGAGCGGGTCGCGGGCATGCTTGCCCATTACGATTTCGTCAGCAAGGACACGCTCGCGTATTTTTCTCAGCGTCCGGTGCAAGCCAAGCGCGACACCGACTTCGCCCTCGATTACGTGAAGCAAAACGCCGCGACACGCGCCGAGCAGGATGCCGTCCTCGCCGCCCTCGAATTCAAATGCGCGGTGCTATGGGCACAGCTCGATGCCCTTTGGAGCGCTTATGTCGAGCGGGCCGTCCCGCCTGGAGCCTGGATGCCGGGATCCGACGCCACCCATGGTCAAGCGGCATGACGGGAACAAGCCATACAGATGCCGTGTCGAAACCGCGCCTGCCGCGCGGCGTAAGGTTGAAATACGACGAGACGCGGGGCGAATGGCTGCTTCTTGCGCCCGAACGCGTGATCAAGGCCGACGCCATCGCGGTCGAGATTTTGAGACGCTGCGACGGAACCGCGACCTTCGCGGCGATCGTCGACGATCTCGCTGCCCAATTTTCCGCCGACCGCGCAAGGGTCGAGACCGATGCGCGAGCGTTGCTGGAAGAGCTCGCGGCCAAGCGAATGGTGGAGCTATGACCGCCTCGGCAGGGAAACCTGCCGCGCCGGTCGCGCTTCTCGCCGAGCTGACGCATCGCTGCCCTCTCGGCTGCCCCTATTGTTCCAATCCGCTCGCGCTCGACGCGTGGGCCGAAGAACTCGACACCCCTGTCTGGAAACAGGTTTTTTCGCAAGCCGCGGCCCTTGGCGTTCTGCACGCGCATCTTTCCGGCGGCGAACCGGCAGCCCGGCACGATCTCGCCGAAATCGTCGCGCATTGCACGAAAGCAGGCCTTTACACCAATCTCATCACCTCCGGGATCGGACTGACCCAGGATCGTATCAAGGAACTCGCTAGAGCCGGGCTCGACCACGCGCAGCTTTCGATTCAGGATTCCGACGCGCCATCGGCCGACCGGATCGCGGGCTACAAGGGCGCCTTCGCCCGTAAACAGTCGGTCGCGGAATGGATCACAGAAGCGGGCCTGCCGCTCACCGTGAACGCCGTCATTCACCGCGCCAATATTTTACGCTCCGGCAAAATGGTGGAGCTTGCAGTCAAGCTTGGTGCCCGGCGCGTGGAGATCGCGCATACCCAGTATTACGGCTGGGGACTCCTCAACCGTGCCGCGCTCATGCCTTCGTTGGCCGAGGCGGAAGCGGCGATCGCCGAAGTCGAAGCGCTCAAACAGACCTTTGCCGGGGTAATCGTCATTGACCACGTGATCCCCGATTACCACGCCCGCTATCCAAAAGCCTGCATGGGCGGGTGGGCCAAACGCGGGTTGAATATTACCCCTTCGGGCAAAGCATTGCCTTGCCATGCGGCGGAAACCATTCCGGACCTGGTTTTCTGGAATGTGCGCGAGCATTCAATCGAGGACATCTGGATAAATTCGCCTGCTTTCAATGCGTTCCGGGGGACGGATTGGATGCTTGAGCCTTGCCGCTCCTGCCCGCGCAAGACGATCGATTATGGCGGCTGCCGCTGCCAGGCGCTTGCGCTGACCGGCGACGCGCGGGAGGCGGACCCCGTGTGTCACCTTTCGCCACTTCATGATAAGGTCGCCAAAATCGCGGCTCTCCGCGAAGACGCGGGCGCGGCCGCCTATAGCTATAGGCGGATGAAATCGCGCGAGCCGGCGTAAGGGCTCTTTTCGCATGCGCGATGAGAGCGGATGAAGCCGTTCTCTAGTGGAAAAGCCAATCAAACCTTGGAAATCGGGCATCAACCGCCTATATTCACGGAGTTGCGGCGGCGGACGCCGCATTGCTGGGCGCAAGCGTCCGGCAGGAGACGCAAGCGATGACGGACACTGTGAAAGGTCCGGTCGACCTCCCTCAGGACCTGCACTCCACGTCGCTTGACGACAAGTACGATCTGACAAAGCGGCGAATCTTTGTCTCCGGGCCGCAGGCGATCGTCAGGCTCCTCCTCATGCAGAAGGAGCTCGACCGTCGCAATGGGCTCGCCACGGCCGGATTCATCTCGGGCTATCGCGGCTCGCCGCTCGGCGGTCTCGACCTGAATTTCTTGCGCGCCAGGCGCCCGCTCGATGCCGCCGGCATCCTGTTTCAGCCGGGCCTCAACGAGGATCTCGCCGCGACCGCCATATGGGGGGCGCAACAGGCCGAGATGCGCGGGGAGGGGAAGCACGACGGCGTCTTCGCGCTCTGGTACGGCAAGGGTCCTGGCGTCGATCGCAGCGGCGATGTCCTCCGCCACGCCAACCTCGCGGGCACCTCGAAATATGGCGGCGTGCTTGCCCTCATGGGCGACGATCACACCGCCGAATCCTCGACGACCGCGCATCAATCGGAGTTCAACTTCGTCAATGTGATGATGCCGGTCCTGTCGCCCGCGGGCGTGCAAGAGATCGTCGATTACGGGCTATACGGCTATGCGATGAGCCGTTTCACCGGGACCTGGGCCGGTCTCAAATGTTTGAAGGATACCGTTGAATCGACCGGCTCGATCGACGTTTCGCTCGATCGCGTGAGGCCGATCGTTCCAGCCGGTTTCATCATGCCGCCCGGCGGCCTCAATATTCGCGCGGGCGACACTGTCCTCGATCAAGAGAAGCGCCTGCAGAATTTTAAGCGCGACGCCATGCTCGCCTGGCTCCGCGCCAATCGCTTGAACAAAATCATCACCTCCGGCGGTTCGAATCCGAAAATCGGCGTGATCACGGCGGGAAAATCCTATCTCGACGTGCGTCAGGCGATGGACGACCTCGGGATCGACGAGATCGCCGCGAACCGGCTCGGCTTGCGGCTCATGAAACTCGCCTGCACATGGCCGATCGAGCCCTTGGGCCTTCGCGAGTTCGCGCGCGGGCTCGAATTGATTATCGTCGTCGAGGAAAAACGATCGCTGATCGAGGTCCAGCTGCGCGAGGAGCTTTACGGCTCGCCGAGCCAACCGGTCTGCGTCGGCAAAAAGGACGAAGACGGGAACTGGCTGTTTCCGGTCACCGGCGCGCTCGACGCCAACGACATCGCGATCGCGATCGGCCGCCGCCTGTTGCGGTTTACCAGTGGCGAGGATCTCGAACAGCGGGTGCGCAAGCTCGAACGCGCGCAAGCCGCGCTCGCCATGGCCGGGGAGGTCGCCACCCGCACCCCTTATTTCTGTTCCGGCTGCCCGCACAACACGTCGACAAAAGTGCCAGATGGCATGCGTGCCTATGCCGGGATCGGCTGCCATTACATGGTCCAATGGATGGATCGTTCCACCGAGGGCTTTGCCCAGATGGGCGGCGAAGGAGCGAACTGGATCGGCGAGGCGCCTTTCTCGATACGGGCGCATGTGTTTCAGAACCTCGGCGACGGCACCTACGATCATTCCGGCATCCTCGCGCTCCGCTTCGCCGTCGCCTCCGGCGTCAACATCACCTACAAGATTCTTTTCAACGACGCGGTGGCGATGACTGGAGGCCAGAGCCTTGAGGGCGGACTGACCGTCGAAATGATCGCGCGCCAGGCCGCCGCCGAAAACGTAAAGCGCATCGTCGTCGTCACCGACGAGCCGGACAAATATCCGGCCGCAATGCGATGGCCGGAGGGGCTCGTCATCAAGAACCGTCGCGAGCTCGACAGCGTACAGCGCGAGCTTGCCGCGATCCCAGGCGTCACCGTGCTCATTTACGATCAGACTTGTGCGGCGGAAAAACGCCGCCGCCGCAAGAAGGGAGAGATGCCGGACCCGGACCGTCGCGTGATTATCAACGAGCTTGTGTGCGAAGGCTGCGGCGATTGCGGGGTGAAATCCAATTGCGTTTCGGTCCAGCCGCTCGAAACCGAGTTCGGCCGCAAGCGGGTGATCGACCAGTCGAGCTGCAATAAGGATTTTTCCTGCCTCGATGGCTTCTGCCCGGCTTTGGTTACGGTGCATGGCGCCTGCCCAAGGAAGGCCGAGATCAAACACCAGCAGGATTTTCCCGGCCTGCCGCGGCCGCGAGTCCGGTTAATCGGCGCCAAGCCCTGCGGGATTCTCGTGACGGGGGTGGGCGGCACCGGCGTCGTCACCATAGGCGCCATTTTGGGCATGGCGGCGCATCTCGAAGGCAAGGGCTGCGGGTCGATCGACATGGCAGGCCTCGCGCAAAAGGGCGGCGCCGTCTACAGCCATGTCAAGATCGGCGCCAAGCCCGGCGATATTCACGCGATCCGGGTGGCCGCCGGCGAAGCCGATCTGGTGCTCGGCTGCGATCTCGTCGTCTCCGGCACAAAGGCGGTGCTCGCCGCCGTGCGCAAGGACGAGACCGGGGTCGTCGTGAACACCGCGGAAATTTTCCCCGGCGATTTCACCCATGATCCCGATTTCTCGCTCCACCCGGAGGGCATCAAACGGGCGATACGCCAGGCCGCGGGCGAACACGTTGACTTTATCGACGCAACCGGAATCGCAACCGCTTTGCTCGGCAATTCGATCGCCGCGAATATGTTCATGCTCGGCTACGCCTGGCAAAAAGGCCTCGTGCCGCTCGACGATGCCTCGCTCCTGCAGGCCATCGCCCTCAATGGGGAAGCCGTTGACATGAACCAGGCGGCGTTTTTATGGGGCCGCCGCGAAGCTGCCAATTCCGCAGCTGTGGAAGCTATCGCCGCGCCTTTGCGCCGAAGCAGCGCGACACAACGGCAATCGCGATCCCTGGAGGAGTTGATTGAGAGGCGCATCTCCTTCCTTACGGGCTATCAAGATGAAGCCTATGCGAAGCGCTATTTGGCTTTTGTGACGCACGTCGAGGAAGCCGAGCGAGTCAAGGTGCCGGGCAGGCATGAACTCGCCGAGGCCGCCGCGCGCTATTACTTCAAACTGCTCGCGATCAAGGACGAATATGAGGTCGCAAGGCTTTATAGCGACGGATCGTTCGCAAAGCAGATCGGCGCGTCGTTCGAGGGCAATCCGCGCCTCGAATTTCATCTCGCCCCGCCGTTTCTTGGCCGCAAGAACGCGCAGGGCGAGGCCGTCAAATTGAGTTTTGGGCCGTGGATCATGCTGGCCTTCCGGTCGCTCGCCGCGCTGAAGCGAATACGGGGAACGTTGTTCGATGTTTTCGGCTATACGAAGGAGCGCCGCGTCGAGCGAAAGCTGATCACGGACTACGAAATTTTGGTCGAAGAAATTCTGCCCAGTCTATCGCCGGACAATCATGCGATAGCGGTCGCGCTTGCCTCTATCCCTGAAAAAATCCGCGGCTACGGCCATGTGAAAACAAAGCATTTGAAGGCCGCCAAAGCCGACGAACAGGATCTCCTAGAGCAATTCCGCGCGGGACCGGCGCCGGTGAAACTCGCGGCGGAATAATGTCCGCGCCAGCACATCGTCCGGACAGGACAGAATCCTAAATTGCTCATGATTTCTTAAAGCCGGAAGATTCGCGTGGGTTGCAAAGGAATAGCCCATGCCGAAACGGGAGGAGCTAGAGCGAAAATCCCGGCCACCGAATGGCGGGGATGGCGGCCTATCCTTGGACGAAATTCGTCAGGCCACACAGCGACACGGGCGGAGCCTCCTAGCGGCGCGGCCATGGCGCCTTGTCGACTTGCGACAAAGGTGGAGTTTGTGCGCATAGAAGCAAAGCCACACCTTCCCAAAAAAAGCCACACCTCCCCAAAAAAGGGGCAACCGGGGCAATTTCGCTTTACTCGACCGGCGCTGGCGCTAAGCTGCGGTCATGCTCAGGAGGGAAATTGGGCGCGAATCCGAAGCGGTTGCGATTGGCGGCTTCACGAACTTCGTGTATGGTCGTGGAGATTCTGAGCGAGACTGAGACGGAAAATGCGAACACAATGGCTTCCGGCAAGGGTCCGCCGGACCTGCGCCGCTCGAAGCGGAGGAAGGATCTCTCCGCCGCTTGGGGATTGGACATGAAATTGTTCCAAGGCCTTCTTCTGGTTTCAGCGGTTGGCTTATCTGGAGTGGCCTTCGCGTCGCTCGCCCGCGCCGCCGATCTTCCGGCGCGCCAGGCGGCGCCGATTGAATATGTTCGGATTTGCGACGCCTATGGCGCCGGCTTTTTCTATATCCCTGGCACCGATACATGTTTGCGGGTTGGCGGGTTGGTGCTGACTGAGCTGCAGGGCGTCGATCCGTCCTTTAGCGTCGTTGGCCCGCTCTTTTACGCCAATGGCGCCCAGCATCTCGGGGCTGGATTTGTTCCCTCGCCAAGCGAATATTCCAATGCCCGCTCGCGCGATGCGACCGACTTCGCCGCACTGGGCCGCTTTGAACTCGACGCCAGGACCCAGTCGCCCTGGGGCACCTTGCGGTCGTTCATTCGCGTTGATTCATTCTACGGGTCGAATGGCAGCGCCGCTCTCGGCAGTCTTGGGCAGCAACTAGATACGTTTAACGCGACGGCCGGAACGAGCGCGTCGCGGCTGGCGACGGTTCTCAACAAGGCGTTCATCCAGTTCGCCGGCCTGACCGCGGGGCAGGCGCAATCGATGTTCGATTTCTACGCCGACGCCTATAATTACCATAGTTTGCGCGGTTCCAATGCGACCGTCGACTTGCTCGCCTACACGGCGACATTCGGCGATGGCTTCTCGGCAACGCTTTCCTTCGAGGATCAGCCAGACCGGCGCGCCGCCATCGGCAGCACGATTGCCAGCACAACCGCCGCGCCGATCACCGTCGGAGGCATTCCGGCAACCTCCTTCCAGGCTCAGCCAGGGGGCTCGCGAGTGCCGGAAATCGTCGGCAATCTCCGCCTCGATCAGCCATGGGGGGCGGCGCAATTGTCGGCGGCGGCGCATCAGGTAGACTCTAGCCTCTTCGGGGCCTCTGCCCTTACCACGCCGCCAACCGCATCTGCCTTCCCTGCCTTGACCAGCAATTTCTTTGGCTTCGCGATCCAGGGAGGCGTGCAGTCGAACGCCGATTATCTCTCGCCAGGCGACAAGCTATGGTTGCAGGCCGCTTATGAAAAAGGCGCTTTCAACTACATCGCCGGCAATAATCTTGCCTACAGCTATGGGTCGGTCAATCAGAACCGGTTTCCTGGCTCCGGCGGTACCCCGCTCGATTACGGCGACGGCTGGAACCCGCAGATCAATTCCGACTGCGTTTTCACCGGCAGCGGCGCCTGCGAACAGCAATCGGGCTGGGACATCACCGGCGGCGCCTACAATCACTATTGGCTCCCGATCCTAAGTTCGGTAGCTCAAATATTTTTTCACGGCCTCGATCGCCGCGCACGTCCAAATTCGGCCCTCAGCGCTGCTGGCTTGCCCGCATTCCAGTCCAACAATAACCAATATGAAGGCCGCCTGCGCATCCAGCGCGCCTTTTAGCGCTTTCCCGTTTGCGGGGGCCGCGGCGGAGCGATAAGTTGGAGCCTGGCAAGATTACGCGAGATTGAGCCGGTCGGAGCATGACAGGCCAGCTTGGGGTTTCGTCCGCCCGACGTGAAAGTGCCGGTTTTTCTTCAGGGGCATCCGGCAGGTAGGCCGGAAATCGGCCGCAACAAATTTGCCACGCTTCGCCCCAATCTTCTCCGCTTGGCCCAATCCTGATTTTGAAAAATGTTTGACTCAACGCGGCGTAATATGCCCGTGATTTACCCCAGGCGCCTGCGCGGCTGGCGCTTCATGCTGTTCAACCTCGCGCTCGGCCTTGGGCATGTGACCGTTTTGTTCGGTGTTGGGTCCTATATTGCGCTTTTGCCACATGTGGCCGGCGATTTGGGAGCGGTGCTGCCGAGCTTCGGCACCTGGGCGCAAACGGATTTCATGATCGCCTTGGCGCTGGCCTTTCCCTTAAGCCGCTGGCTAGCGGGCCGATTTGGCGATTATCGCGTGTTTATCGCGGCCTGTGTCGTCTACGCCATGACGTCTTACCTGTGTGCCATCAGCAAAACCTTATGGTTATTTCTGCCCGCGCGCATTTTTCTTGGGTTCGCGGGCGGTATTACCCTCCCCATCGGCCAGACCCTGATGCTGGAAGAATATCCCCCACGGCTCAAATCGGTGGGCTTGGGGGTTTGGGGACTGTTCACCGTGATGCCGTTCACCATCGGCTTTCCCGTGGGCGGCTGGATCGCCGACGAAATCGGCTGGCGTTACCTCTTTTATCTGAATATCCCGGTCATCTTGGCGATCGCCGGGGTCACCGGCGCGCTGATTTATGGCCGGGGCTTCCATCGCCGCATCATCCGCTTCGATAGCGTCGGCTTCATTCTGCTCGCTGTGGTTCTCGGCGGCGTGCAGACCATCCTCAATCAGGGCAATGATTTCGAGTGGTTCCAATCACCTTTCCTGAGCGGCGCGCTCCTTACCGTCATCGTCGCCCTACCCTGTCTCATCGTATGGGAACTAGGAGAGCGCCATCCCGCTGTCGACGTCAGGTTGTTTGCCCACCGCAATTTCGCGATCGGCGTGGCCTGTTTGACGCTGGGATTTCTCGCAATCCAAGGATTGCTTTCATTGTTCATTGTCCAGCTTCAATTGATTTTGGGGTATTCCTCTTTTCTCGCCGCCTTGGTTTTTCTGTCCATCATCTTATTCGCGGCGCCGCTGACCGCGATCGTGCACGAGATATGTAAACTGGCCGACGCTCGCCTGTTCGCCTGCCTCAATCTGTTGGGTTTTGCGGTCACCTCGTTCTGGATAGGCCTATTCGACGTCCCCGCTTTCTACGATCAGATTTTTTGGCCCATGCTGACCCTGGGCTTTTTCCTGGGCACTTTTTTCGCGCCGCTGACCGTGCTCACGCTGCACGGTGTGCCGAACCGCCAGCTGATACGTGCTGCCGAAGAGGCAGCCTTGTTGCGGATCGCGGCCGGCGCCTTCGGCATCACCCTGCAGGGAGTGATTTTGTACCGGCGGACGCCTTTTCATCAACTCGATCTGGCGGATTTTTTTGGGGGAAGGCGGTTTGCTTCCCTCGATTTGTTGCAACAGTTCTCCAGCAAGCTGGAGAACTCCGGCCTCAGCGCGGGCATGGTGACGAGCCATCTCGGGGCTCTCATCGATCAGCGAGCGGCCCTCCTAGCACTGAATGATGCATTTCTGTTGTCGAGCTTCGTCTTCCTTGGATTGGCCGCGTTCGTGTGGCTTGCCCGTCCGACCCAATTCGAATATGCGACCCGCGCGGAAGAAATAAGAGAACTCCGCGCCGAGGAATTGATGGACCAGCCATGATCCGCCGGTTCCAGCCTCAAAACAGAAACTCGGCATCCAACTTGCCCTTGGCAAGCCGAAACCCATAGTCACGCGCGAACTCGGCATCCAAATTTCGTCGGTCATGGCC
>Ga0182015_10004311_pt1 | contig 15399 bp, 15 predicted proteins | sample 712P3MmetaG_FD_120478 | JGI IMG/M metagenome (GOLD analysis project Ga0182015, IMG submission 120478) | Permafrost microbial communities from Stordalen Mire, Sweden - 712P3M metaG | ecosystem: Environmental > Terrestrial > Soil > Wetlands > Permafrost | place: Sweden: Stordalen | collected...
CCGCAGAGCTGATGCCCCAGGCAAATTCCGAATACCGGCACGCGGCCGATCAAACCTCGAATCGATTCCACGGCGTAGGTCGCGGGCTCCGGATCGCCGGGCCCATTCGAGAGGAAGACGCCATCGGGGCGCATCGCGAGCACATCCTCCGCGGAAGTTTTCGCGGGAACCACGGTGACTTCGCAATTGTGATCGACGAGCAGGCGCAGGATATTTTGCTTGATGCCAAAATCGTAGGCGACGACGCGAAAGCGCTCGGCTTCGCGGTCGCCGCGATCGGCTTCCACGCCTTCATGCCACGGCGAAGCGGTGAGTTCTATGGAGCCCTTGGCCCACGGGTAGGGCTCGCGGCAGCTTACGCCTGAGGCGAGTTCAAGGCCGGCCATGTGCGGAAGCGAACGCGCCTCGTCCACAAGTTTCTTTGCGGCAGTTCCGTCTGTCGCGATGATTCCGCGCATCGCGCCTGCGCTGCGCAAATGACGGACCAGCGCGCGCGTGTCAAGCCCCCAAATCACGGGAATATTGTGGCGCGAAAGATAATCCTGCACGGACTCGGTGGAGCGCCAATTGGAAGCCAGCGACGAAAATTCGCGCACCACCAGCGCTTCGATGAACGGGCGCGCGGCCTCTTCGTCATCGGCATTCGAGCCGACGTTGCCGATCTCCGGATACGTCAGGCAAACAGCCTGGCCCGCGTAACTGGGATCGGTGAAAACTTCCTGATATCCGGTAAGGCTGGTATTGAAGACGACTTCGCCGCCGCGCCGCGTGCGCGCGCCCGCGGCTCGTCCCTCAAAAAGCCGTCCATCTTCCAGCGCAAGAATCGCCGTTGATGCAGCGGATTCGCTCAGTGGAATCTCCTGTGGGTCATTTCGCCAAGTCGTCCGACGGCGGAATCGAGCCGAAGCGGTCCATCGGCCAGTAAGCGAACACGGCCTTGCCGTAAATGTACCGGTCAGGCACGGGACCGAAGATGCGCGAATCGTTGGAACTGATGCGATGATCGCCCATCACGAAATATTCGCCGTCCGGAACCAGCAGCGGTCCGTAATTCCCAAGATCGGCATATTGCGGCGGCACGTAAGCCTCGGTCAAGCGGCGGCCGTCGACGAAGACACGACCGCGGCGAATCTCCACGGTTTCTCCCGGCAATCCGATCACGCGTTTGATAAAAGATTTCGAGCGATCGAGCGGATACCAAAACACCACGACGTCGCCGCGCCCGATGGGCTCAAACCGATACACGAATTTATTGATGAAGATGCGCTCTTGATCGGAGATCAGCGGCGCCATGCTGGTGCCTTCCACCTTCACCGGCTGGTAGAAGAAGACGATGATGACCATGGCCAGCGCCAAAGCCACCACCAAATCGCGCGTCCAGGCGCGCGCTTCGCGCCGCAAGGGATGAGACGGGCGCGGTTCTTCTGGCGCAACTACTACCGGCGGAGTGGAAGAGTCCATAATTTTCGGCGCTGGTCATTTATACCACGGCGCGCCGCTTCGCGTCACGACGCAACGCGCCGCCCGGCGCCGCGCGGCGCGAAATATTTTTACTGGCTGGTATTTTTCTTCTGCGGAAACAAGGAAATATCGTGGCTCACGCCGAACGTCCAGCCGTAGGAGGGATCGTAGTGGTTGAGGCCTTTGATTCCCGCGACGTCCCACACAAATCCGCCGGCGGCGACTTGCAATCCGAGGCGCGCCTGCGCGCGGCTCTCCGTGCCATAGAGCGAGGGCACGATTTTTCGCGGCGTGTAACGCCCATTCACTTCGCCCACCAGATGAATATGCGTGCTGAGCGGGTAGCGGAACGCCGCGCCGTAAAGAAGTTCGTCATTCTGCGAATACAGAGCGTTGGGCGAAGTCATGATCTCAAGCCCCAAATCGCCGAAAGTATCCAGTTGCGCGAAATGGCGCTCCCAATCGAAATCGCTGTAGATGTCCGTGGCGTTGTTGCCGATGCCGCGCGCCTGATTCGTGTTGGGCATGATGAAGCCGAAGCGCATGGCCAGCGCGGGGCGCCGGTGGCCTTCGCCAAATACGCGCAGCTTTGCGCTGAGCGAGAAATCGCCGTCGTCGCGCGTGGAATCGGGTCCGGTCAGCTCAAGTGTAGGAACGAACGACGCGCCCTGCTGCTTCACGTCCAAGAACTGTTGCGCCACGCCGGCAAGTTCGATTTCAACGATGCCGCCGATTCCCGCGCGCAAATCCATATCTCCGACTTCCGTGAGGTCGCCGGACAAACCGGAAAGCGGATACGAGATATCCTGGAGAAAATCGAAGCCGACTTCAACGCGCGCGGTTCCGGCGGGAACCACTTCGGCGTCTGGCGTTTCCAGGGGACGATCCTGCGCGACGGCCGTGCGCAGCGGGAGAAGCAGCGCGCCTGCGAGAATCAAGCTGGCGCCCGCCCGGATCATCGAACGGAGTGTGAAGAGGTTCACAATGATTCCGCTGGGCATGATGCCGCGAGGCTGGCGCGGCGTCAAGCCCGCGCTGCGCCAAGATTTCATGGCGCATCAGCCAAGCGCAAAGACGATGGCCGCGAGCGCGGCGCAGACCGCGGTTTCGGTGCGCAGGATATTTTCGCCGAGCGTTGCCTCCAGAAAGCCTGAAGACGTGGCGGCGGCGAATTCGGCGTCGGTCCAACCGCCTTCGGGGCCGATGGCTAGCGAAATCTCGCGCGGCTCTGCAACCGCGGCATCGCGCGTCACGCTTTCCACGGGAACTACGGCGCGCATGCTCGGCGCGCCGGCTCGCTCGGAGAGGAGCACTCGCAGGCCGCGCGCATCAGCGATGCGAAAGGCTTCCTGCGGCGCGGCGATTTCGAGCAGCAGCGGCGCGCGCAGGCGCCGCGATTGCTGCGCCGATTCGCGCAGGATTCGCTCCCAGCGCGCGGAGCGCTGTGGCGCGGCGCGCACCAGCGCCTTTTCGCTGCGTTCCGCGGCGAGCGGAAGAATTTCTGCCACGCCCAATTCCGTGGCCTTCTCCAGCGCCCACTCAAAGCGATCCATTTTCACGATGGAAAGCAGCAGGGTAATCTTCAATCGCGGCTCAGCCGCGGGCAATCGCTCGACGAGCGCGAAAACGATCTCATCGCGCGACACGCGCTCGATGCGCGCCAGCCACAGTTCGCGCCCGTCGCTCAATTCGTACAGCTGGCCCGGCTCGGCGCGCAGAACGCGCGCCAAATGCGCGGCGGAATCACCGCGCAGCGCCGCTGCATTCTGGGAAAAGCTATCGACAAAAAATCGCCGCCGCATGCCGGCTATGTTATATCAAGAGCATGCTGCGAACGCGTGGTTCCTATCTCAAACGATTGGCGATTCCTCTCGCCGCTATCCTGATTGGCTCTCTGGCATGGGCTCCGAACGTGCGCGCGGCGCCTGCTCCGCTCGCGCCGACGCCCGTCATTGTTGACACCGACGCCGGCACGGACGACCTTCTAGCGCTGGCATTTCTTTTGGGGCGCAGCGACGTGCACATCGAAGCCATCACGATCGTCAACGGAATGGCGCACGTGCCGGCCGGCGCGGCAAATGTGCTGGCGCTTTTGCAGCTTGCGGGACACGCGGAAATTCCCGTCTACGCGGGGAGCACGGTTCCGCTGGCTGGCCACGCCGCCTTCCCCGCCGCGTGGCGCAAGATTTCCGACGATTTGCCGGGCGTGCAGTTGCCGAAAACCGATGCGAAGGTGCAAGCGCAATCGGCCGTCTCGTTTTTGGTGCGGCGTCTCTCCGATACCAAGCGACCCGCGCGCATCCTGGCGCTTGGTCCGCTGACGAATCTGGGCGCCGCGTTGCGCCAGCAACCGTTCGACGCACAAGGTATCGATGAGCTGGTGATCATGGGCGGCGCCGTGCGCGTGCCTGGAAATCTGGGCGATGGCGGGGCGTTCAAGACCGAAAACAAAACGGCGGAATGGAATATCTATCTCGATCCGCTAGCGGCTTCCATCGTCTTCAGCTCGAAGGCTTCGATTCGCTTAATTCCGCTGGATGCCACGCAGCAAGTTCCGATCCGCACGGATTTTCTGAAAACTCTTCAGGATGACGCCAAGACGCCGCTCGAACAATTCGCCGCGCAGGTTTTGGCCACGGATTCTACGCTGATCCGCCAGGGATATTTTTACGCGTGGGACCCGCTCGCGGCTGTGGCGCTGGTGGAAGTGGACGCGGTGCGGGTGACTCCGCTGGCGATTCAAATCCAGATGACCGGAAACGACGAGGGGCGCACGACGGAAACGCAAGGCGCGCCGCCCAACGCGCGCGTGGCGCTCAGCGCCAACGCAACTCTGTTCCGCCGTGAATTTCTGGCGGCATTGGCTTCCGCGCCCGCCGCAAAGGCCCAACCGCCAGCCGCGAAAACAGCCGCTGCCCCCGCTGCGACTGCCAAGCCAACGCCCGCCAGCGCGACACCGCCGGCCGCGCCAGCCAAGCCGAAATCGTAGCGGAACCAAGCGAACGGAAAAGTTAGCCGAAGATATCTTTTACCTTGTCGAAGAACGAAGTCTCGCGTTCGACGGGGCGATTCTCCACTTGCAGCGTCTGGCCGAGCTGCTCGAGCAATTTTCGTTGTTCGCGCGTGAGCTTGGCCGGTGTGGCCACGCGCACGTTGACGTATAAATCTCCCTTGCCGCCGCCGTGGGGATCGGGAAGACCCTTCCCTTTCAGCCGAAAAATCGAGCCGGTCTGCGTGGATTCGGGAATTTTCACGCGCTCTTCGCCAGCAAGGCCCGGAACCATGACTTCGGCGCCAAGCGCCGCTTGCGAAACGCTGATCGGAATCGTGCAATACAAATCCGCGTTGCGGCGTTCAAAAAACGCATGCTCGCGAACCTGCAGCACAACGTAAAGATCGCCGGGCGGACCGCCGTTAGGTCCGCGCTCGCCTTCGCCAGGCACGCGCAAGCGCGTTTCGGAATCGACGCCGGGAGGAATGCGCAATTCGATCATCCGCACGCGCTCGACGCGGCCTTCGCCGCGGCACGCATCGCACTTTTCGCGCACCACCTGGCCCGCGCCCTGGCAGGCAGGACAGGTGCGCGAGATCGCGAAAAATCCCTGCTGATAGTGGAGTTGGCCCTTGCCGCCGCATTGCTGGCAGGCACTCACGCCGGTGCCGGCCTTCGCGCCGGTTCCATTGCAGGCTTCGCAGAATTCCTGGCGCGGCACGCGAACTTTGGTGGTCAGGCCCGCGGCGGCTTCCTCAAAACTCAGTTGCATGTCGTAGCGCAAATCGGCGCCGCGCTGCGCCCGCCCGCGCGAACGGCGCCCGCCGCCGGAAAAAATGTCCTCGAAGCCGAAGAAGTCGCCGAAAATATCCTGGAATTCATCGAAGATCGTGCTGTTCACGCCGCCGCTAAAACCGCCGGAAGCCAGACCGGCGTGGCCGTAGCGATCGTAAACCGCGCGCTTATTGCCGTCGCTCAGCACGCTGTACGCCTCGGAGGCCTCGCGGAATTTCTCTTCCGCATCTTTCTTGCTGTTGGGATTGCGGTCCGGATGCCACTTGAGCGCGGCTTTGCGGTAGGCGGACTTCACCTCTTCCGAGGTCGCCGTGCGGGTGACGCTCAAAACTTCGTAAAAATCGCGTTTGTGTGCTTGAGCCACGATTCGCTAATTCGCCTTGTTTGCCGAATGCAAATGCCCGCCGTCAGCGCCTTCCGCGGGATGCACGGCGACGCGCACCGCGCTGGGCCGCAGCACGCGGTCATGCAGTTTGTATCCCTGCTGCAGCACTTCGACGATGGTTCCATCCGGATGTTCGCGCGTCTCCACGCGGTCGATCGCCATGTGCACGTGGGGATTGAAGGGCAATCCATTCGCCTCGATGCGTTCCAGGCCCTGGCGCGCGAGCGTGTCCCAAAATTGCTTGTAAATTATTTCCAGGCCCTTGCGATACTCCTCGTATGCCGGATCGTCGTGCGCGCTCAGTGCCCGCTCGAAGCCATCGAGCACCGGCAGCAACTCTTCGATCAGCCGCGACTGCGCGCGGCGGCTCTCTTCCTGGCGTTCGCGTTCGATACGCTTGCGATAGTTCTCAAAATCGGCCTGCCGGCGTACCAGCGTATCGGCTAAGGCATCTTTTTCGCTTTGTAGCTTGGCTAATTCGTCGGACAGCGGATTCGCACCCGCCGCCGGATCGGCAGACGGCGCCGCGGCGTCCGCCGAAAGTTCCTCGTCTTCGTGGCGCTTCTTATCGCGACCGCTCATTCGCAGTTATCTCCCGCCCGCATTTTCGCTGAATAGCCGCGCCACGTAAGCGACGGCGGTGATGGCGCGCTCGTAGTGCATGCGCATCGGGCCGAGGACGCCGAGCGAGCCCTGCGCCTGATCGCGCCAGGCGTACGGCGCGCTGATTAAGGTGAGCTGTCCGCGGCCGGAATTGATCCCCTCGACGCCGATTTGCACCTGCACTGCCTCGGGCGCATCGATGCAGCTTGAAAGCAGCGCGACCAACTTTTCGCGCTCTTCGATCGCCGCGAGCAGTTCGCGCAGCTGCGCCTGATCGGCGAACTCCGGAGCAGCGGCGATCTGCGCCGCGCCCTCCACGTGCACCTGCGGCATTTCGTTTTCGCCGAGCAGACGCGCGTCGCACAATTCCAGCGCGTTGCGCACCAATTGATCGTAACGCTCCTGCTCGCGCGCCAGGCGGGCCAGCAAATCGGCGCGAATCGTGGCCAGGGTGCGTCCGGCGTATTCGCGATTCAAATATTCGGCGGTGTTGTCCAAATCCGCCTGCGTGAACGCGCGAGCCGGGCGCAGGATTTTATCGCGCGCCACTCCGCCGGAAGAGACCAGCACCGTAACCACGCGGCCATCCGGCAGAAGCATAAAACGAATGTGTTCGAGCACCGATTTCGCCAGCGACGGAGAAACGATAATGCCCAAGCCGTGCGACATCGAGGCCAAAACGTGCCCGGCGCGCTCCGCGACTTCCCCGGGCGTCGTGGCTCCGGCAAGTTCGGAGCGAATCCACGCCTGATCCTCCGGATCGAGCTTGGCTTCGGCCGAAACCACCTGCGCGAAAAAACGATATCCGGCAGCGGTGGGCACGCGGCCCGCGGAGGTGTGCGGCTGATACAGAAAACCTTCCTCCTCAAGCTCGGCCATCGCGTTGCGGATCGAAGCGGAACTGAGCGATTCAGGATTGCGCTGCGCAATCTCGCGCGAAGAAACCGGCTGGCCGCTTTCGATGTAGGCGTGGACCACCCCGGTCAAAATCTGCTGTTTGCGCTTCGAGTTGGGTAGCGACGAAATCATGACGTTTAGCGCGTGAAACTCCCCAGGTATATTCTAGCATTGTTGTAAAGAGAGCAGTCGCGAGCGCGCTCATGTATCAATCTGGGCACGCTGCAAACGATCGGAATAATCCATGTAGATCGTTTTCCATTCGGTGTAGAAATCAAGCGCCGCGGATCCGGCCTCGCGATGGCCGTTTCCGGTTTGCTTGGTGCCGCCGAAGGGCAGATGCGTTTCGGCGCCGATGGTGGGCGCGTTGACGTAGACGATGCCGGTCTGAAGGTCGCGCGCCGCGCGCAGCGCCTGATTGACGTCGCGCGTGTAGATTGAAGCGGAGAGGCCGTAGACGACGCCGTTTGCGATTTCCAGCGCTTCGTCAAGCGCGCCGAATGGAATTAACGCCACGACCGGACCGAAGATTTCCTCTCGCGCGATGCGCATGCCGGGCGCGCAATCCGCGAAGATCGTAGGCTCGTGGAACCAACCATTGGCGAAGGCCGCTTTCTGCAGGCGACTCCCGCCGGAGGCAATCTTGGCGCCCTCGTTGCGGCCGATCTGCACGTACTCCATAACTTTTTGCAGCTGCGCTTCGTTGATCAGCGGACCGACTTCGGTTGACGCCTCGAGGCCATTGCCGACGCGCAATGCTTTCGCGCGTTCCGCAAGTCGATCGCGAAAATCATCGTAAATATGTTTTTGCACAAGGATGCGGCTAGTGGCGGTACAGCGCTGTCCGGTGGTCCCAAACGCGCCCCAGACCGCGCCATCGAGCGCGAGGTCGAGATTCGCGTCGGCCATCACGATCATGGCATTCTTGCCGCCCATTTCCAGATGGCACGGCTTGAAATCTCGCGCGCAGGCCAGGCTCACGGCGCGGCCGGTTTCGGTTGAACCGGTGAAGCTGACGGCGGCGACGCCGTCGCCGGCGACCAACGGCGCGCCCGCTTCCGGTCCCATGCCGTGAACGAGATTGATCACGCCCGGCGGAATGCCAGCCTCGGTGAGAATCTCGAACAGCAGCGTTGCGGAGATCGGCGTGTCCTCGGCCGGCTTCAGCACCACCGTGTTCCCCGCCACCAGCGCGGGCATCATCTTCCACGCGGGAATGGCCATGGGGAAATTCCACGGCGTAATCAGTGCACAAGCGCCCAGCGGTTGGCGCACAGACATCGCCATTTTGCTCGGCAACTCCGAAGGCGTCGTCTGGCCGAAGAGCCGGCGGCCTTCGCCGGCCATGTAGTAAGTCATGTCGATGGCTTCTTGCACGTCGCCGCGCGTTTCGGCGAGAACTTTGCCCATCTCGGTGGTCATCGTGCGCGCGAGATCTTCTTTGCGGCGGACCAGAATTTCGGCGGCGCGAAACAGAATCTCTGCGCGCTTCGGCGCCGGTACCAGCCGCCACGTGTTGTACGCTGCGCGCGCCGATTCCACCGCGGCGTGAACATCGCCCGCGTCCGACCGCGGGAAGATGCCCAGCAATTCCGAGGTGTCGGCGGGATTGCGATTTTCAAATGTGCATCCCGAATGCGAATCGAGCCATTCGCCGTTGATGAAATTCTTGAAGGTGGTGGGCACGACCGCGGCGGCCATTCTACTGAGCGGCGTTGGTATCGCTCTGTATGGAAGCGGATGGAGTGGCCGGCGGCGGAGGCAGCGGCGGCAGGGGCGCGCCTTTGCCGGCGACGTCGGAGCCAAGGCCAAGATGCTGCAGCGTAAGAGCGTCGATCTTCCCGGTGGGCGTCAAATTCTGGGCGGCTTGAAAACGCTTCATGGCCTCGATCGTGGCGGCGTCCCAAATCCCGGTCGGATCGCCCGTTAGAGCGTTTTCGCGGATCAGCGCGGATTGGATTTCGGTGATCCTGTCGGCCGCGGGAGCCATTTGGCCGCGCGGTTCGCGCGCGTGATGTTTTGAGTGCGAGCGATGCGCTACGTCCGCGGCCGGCTTGTGCACCGGCTGCGTCGATTGGGCCGCGGCCGGGATGGCCAAAGCCAGAAGCAGCGCCGTCAACACCGCAAATGATTTGTGTGCTCTCATGCTCAGTATCAAATTACTGGCCCGGCGCGGGCACGGCCCCTGCGAGCAATACCGTCAGAAGGTCGGTTCCGTCGCCGTGGCGAATGACCTTGAATAGAATATCCTGCCCAGGCTTTAGCGATTCGGTGGCGTGGCGGTAATCGGCTACGGTCGAGATGCCCGCATGATTGATTTCGGCGATTACGTCCCCGCGCTCGAAACCAAGGTCCTCTCCGAACATGGCGGGATCGACGTCGGTGACCAGAACACCGTGTTGCCCCGCGTACTCCAGGCGCTTGGCGCGGTCCGGCGTCAGTTCAGCCAGATGCAGGCCAAACAGCACTGGCGCCTCTGCCTGTGCGGCGCTGGCGCTGCCGCCTGAATCGCTATCGGGATCGTCATCGGCATCGTCGTCGGGAACGATCTTGGTACGGTCGGCGACAACCACGGTTGCGTCGTGCTGCGAATTGTTGCGCACGTAATCGATTCTCACCTTGTCGCCCACGGGCGTGGCGGCGATCGGATTGACCAAATCGTTTCCAGAATGCACGGGATGGCCATTGACGGCGGTGACCACGTCGCCAGCTTCGAGGCCCGCTTTTTCGGCCGGGCTGCCGGGAGTGACCGATTGCAATACGATTCCGTACGGAGCGCCGAGATCACGCAGAACCACGGGATTATTGCTCTGTCCGTCGGTGAAGCTGACGCCGATTGAGCCGCGGGTGACGTGGCCGTTGGCGACGATCTGGTTGTACACGCCGATCGCGGTGCTCGATGGCATGGCGAATCCAACGCCCTCGTAGCCGCGGCCGCCGGTGATGATGGCGGTATTGATGCCGACCACCTGGCCCGCGAGATTCACCAGCGGACCGCCGGAATTGCCGGGATTGATGGCGGCGTCTGTCTGAATGAAGCGCTGAAATTGGCCTCCAATGTTGGAGCGGTCTTTCGCGCTGATGATGCCGGCGGTGACAGTGGCTTGCAGGCCGAAGGGGCTGCCGATTGCCAGCACCCAATCGCCCACTTGAACGCCATCGGAATTTCCAAGTTGCACGGTCGGCAGATCGTCCCCGGCGTCAATTTTGATTACGGCGAGGTCGGTTTCTTTGTCCACGCCGACAACCTTGGCGGTGTAGAGCGTTTGATCGTCATTCAACTGGACTTGAATCTTGGTGGCTTGTTCGATGACGTGATAGATGGTGAGGATGAAGCCTTTTTTATCGACAATAACGCCGGAGCCCAGGCTGCGTTCGGCTTGTTCGGCCTGATCGGGAGTATTGAAGAACTTGTTGAAGAAATCCTGAAACGAATCCTGGCCTTTGTCCTGCCCCTTGCCTGAGCCGCTGCCCTGATCGTCATCGTCGTCGTCATTATCGTCGCCATCGCCATGGGCGTGCGCGCTGCGTTTATCCAGAACTTGCGTGGTGGAGATATTTACGACGGCGGGCTCGACCTTATTGACGATCGAAGCGAAGGTGCTGGACATTTGCACGGGCTCTGGCATGGCCAGAGGCGAAGCGCCGCTGGCGAAAAATCCGTGCGTCGCGCTGACGCGCCCGGAGATAACCGTACCGATGAGCATGCCGATTCCGAGCGTGAGCGTGATCGCCAGCAAAGCCAGCAGCTTTCGGCTTCGCGCCCAACCTGAAACTTCACGCCAGGCCATCCGCATTCGTGCACCTCAGAAGCGAGTCCCAGAACGTTCCGCGCCAAGCGCGGTCTGGGGATTATACCACCTGCGTGGAGCCCCGCCGCCGAACCTCGGGGCGTGATTCGAGAGAGCTAACGGTGCGACGCGGGGTGCGGCGGCTTCACAGCGGCCGGGTGCGGATGATAAACTGCTAAAGCGCAGATCATTGACCATCCGCAATTAGCGGTGAATTCACCGAGGTAATTCATTGACAGATAGCAAGCAGGAAGAAAGTTTCAAGGTAGTGGACCGCCGGCCGTTTACGGCCGAGGGCGAACTGCGCCCGGATGCGGCCGATGAAAAGAAGCAGCGCGAAGCCCATCCGGCGCCGGAACCGCCGCGCGCGGCACAGGCGCCGATTGCTGGCGCCGCGGCCCCGGCGGAAGCGCCGAAGCAGGCTGTGGCGGGCGATGCCGCTTCACAGAAGCAGCCTTCGCGCGGATTTGAATCGCTGGTGAACTTTATCGCCCAGAATGCGGCGATGGTTTTGGGCGCTTACCCCGATCCGCGGACCGGGCAGCCAATCCTCGATCTTGAAGGCGCGCGCGAACTGATCGATATGCTGGACGCGTTGCGCGATGCCACGCGCGGGAATCTTGCGGCTGAGGATGACCGCCTGCTGCTGGACGTGCTTGGCAGCCTGAAACTTTCCTTCATGGAAATGACCAAAGCCGCCGCGAAGGCCATGAAGGAAAAAGTACAGCCCCGCACTTGAGCGAACTTCGTCCTCCGCACATTGTCTCACCGGATCGGCTGCTGCTGACCGTCCTTGGCTCCGGCACGTCCATGGGCGTGCCCACGCTCGGTTGCCACTGCGCCGTGTGCTCTTCCGCTGACCCGCACGACAATCGCACGCGGCCCTCGATTCTGCTTTCGCGCCACGACGGCTACGAGACGCACAACGTGGTGATCGACACCACGCCGGACTTTCGATTTCAGGCCTTGCGCGCGGGAATCGATCGGTTGGACGCCGTGGTGTTTACGCACGCGCACGCGGATCACATTCTGGGGTTCGACGATATTCGCCCGTACAACATGCGGCAGAAGATGGCCATGCCGGTGTATGCCTCGGACGCGACAATTGAGACGCTGCGCGGAACGTTTGCTTATGTGTTTCGGCCGGCGCCCGCGGGGACCACGATTCCGGAGGTGACGCTGCATGCCATCCACGGGCCGTTTGAATTGTTGGGCACGACGTTCACGCCCATCGCAGCCAAGCATGGTCCGTGGCAGGTATTCGGATTTCGCGTAGGCCGCATGGCGTATCTTACGGATTTCAGCAGCTTGCCCGATGCCTCGAAACTGCTGCTCGGCGATCTGGACGATTTAATTCTGGATGCCTTGCGCGACGATCCGCATCCGATGCACCAGACCGTGGAACAGGCTGTGGCGCTGATTCGAGAGCTGGGTCCGCGGCGTGGGTGGTTCACGCACGTGGCCCACGATTTGCCGCACGCGGCGACGAACGCGCGTCTGGTGGCGATGGGATTGCCGAACGTGCAATTGGCTTACGACGGATTGCGCATTGAGGTGCGCGTCTGATGGCGGCGACGGCGATTTTGCGCACGCCCGGGGAATGGTATGCGCGATATACGGCGCGCGGGAAATTTTCGGCGCTTTCGATTGGCGCGTTCGATGGGCTGCATTTGGGGCACCAGGAAGTGCTGCGGCGCGTGGTGGCGATGGCGAAGGCGACGGATTCTGTCGCGGGCGTGGTGACGTTCGATCCGCATCCGTTGCGCGTGCTGCGCCCGGCGGAGGCGCCGGCGATGATCGCGACGCTGGCGCAGCGTCTGGAAGGATTCGAGCGCGCGGGGATGGAAGCGGCGCTGGTGCTGGAATTTGCGCCAGCTGTGGCTGAGATTTCGGCTAAGGCGTTTCTGGAGACAATTCTGGCGGAGCGCTTAGGGATGGGCGCGATTTGCGTGGGTCCGAATTTTCGCTTCGGGCATAAGCAGGCGGGAGATACGGCGCTGCTTTCCGCGACGGCCGAAGATTTCGGATACGAAGTCGAGATCGTGGCGCCGGCACTGCTGCGCGGCGAGATTGTGTCGAGCACGGCGGTGCGCACGGCGATTGGCGCGGGCAATGTGGCGCTGGCGGCAGAGCTTTTGGGCCGGCCATTTGCGCTTACCGGGCGCGTTCAGGCGGGCGATGGGCGCGGAGGAGCTGTGCTGGTGCCTACGCTGAATCTTGCGCCCGAGCAGGAGTTGCTGCCGAAGACCGGCGTGTACTGCACGGAGACGCGCGTGGATGGAAAGCTTTATCGCTCGGCCACGAATGTCGGCTTCCGGCCGACGTTTGGCGGGAAGGCGCTATCGATCGAAAGCAATCTCTTCGATTTTTCGGAGATGACCGTGAACGGACCGATCGAACTGAGATTTTGGGAGCGCCTGCGCGACGAGAAGAAATTCGAGAGCGTGGATGATCTGCGGCGGCAGATTGAATTGGATTTGGAGGCGGCGAAGGAATTCTTCAGGAAGCGCGATGCGTCACTCACGCGCCCGTAGTGCATGTTATCTTGCCGTGCGGTCGTTCAAGCGTAGGAAATCGTATTAAAGCCTCCGGCCATCAGGTTGATTTCGGTGTGCACGCTGGAGAATTTGTCGGCCATTTCCTCGAATGTGATTTCTTCGTCGCCCTGCGAGCCAATTAAAACCACTTCGTCGCCCAGGCGCGGCTCGGAACCAAGATCGGTGACGTCGATGGTGAGGACATTTAGCGAAACGCGGCCGATTACGGGGCAGCGCTTGCCGTGGATCAGGACGATGCCTTTATTGAATAGGGCTCGCGGATAACCTTCGCCGAAGCCGACGGGCAGCGACGCGATTTTGGTGGGGCGCGCGGTGGTGTAGAGACCGCCGTAGCCTACGGTGCGGCCGGCGGGCACATCGCGCAGTTGCGCGATCCAGGTGCGGAAGGACATTACGGGCTTGAGCTCGGGCGGATTTTCAAAATCGCGCGAGGTGCGCACGCCGTAGCACGCGGCGCCGACGCGGACCATTTCGTGACGCTTGTGCGTGAGGCGCATGGTGGCAGCGCTATTGTGCGTATGAATCATCGCGCCGTCCGGCACGCCGAGTTCGGCGCAGAATTTCTCCATGCGTTCTAAAAGCTCATTGGTGCGCGCCAGGTCGGCGGCATCGGCCGTGGGGAAATGGCTCATCACGCCGGCGATGCGCAGGCCGGGCAACGCCATCACTTCGCGAACGGTAGCGATTTGCTCGGGAGAAAAGCCGCTCCGGCCCATGCCGGTATCGATATCGAGATGCACGGCGACGGGACGGCCGCGGCGGATTCCGGCGGCGGACAGATAATCAGCCGCTTCCCTGCTGCCGACCTGCTCTTCGATATCGAGATCGCGGACGGATTCTTCCATTTCCGCTTCGAGGGCCATTCTCAATCGCAAGAGCGGCGTCTTCAGGCCGAGGCGCCGGACGGTTTCGGCTTCGGGATTGGTGCAGATGCCGATCATATCGGCGCCGGCTTCCGCAGCCACGGGCGCGAGAGCTTCGAGGCCGTGGCCGTAGGCGTTGGCCTTCATAACCACGCAGACTTTTGCCGGGGCCACCAGACGGCGCACAAATTGAATGTTGTTGAAGAACTTTTCGCGGGAGACCAAAACTTCCACGTGATGTTGAGCCATGCTCACCTCGCCGGGTGCGCGCTCAACACGGAGCTCGCTAAGATCTTCATCGGCCCTCGCCGGGGCCGGGGTTACCTTGCTACGCGCTGGCGCGGCAATTGTTGCAGACGCCGCCGACTTCGGTGCGCGTCACGCTGATTTCAATGCCGCAATCGTGGGCGATTTGACGCTTCAACTGCTCGAATAAACTGGATTCAAATTCGCGCACTTTGCCGCAGCGCAGGCAGGCGACGTGAATGTGATCGCGCGGGCCATGCGCTTCGTAATAATGCTGATCGCCGCGAAGATGCAGCAGGTCGAGCTCGTCGATCAGGCGATGGCGCTTGAGCAGATCGAGCGTGCGGTAGACGGTCACGCGATGAACGTGCGAATCGACGCGTTGCGCGCGCTCCAGGATTTCGTCGGCGGCCAAATGCCGCTCGGCGCGGTCCATCACTTGCAGCAGGACGCGGCGCTGACGCGTGAGTCGCACACCTTTTTTCGTGAGCGCTTTTTCCAGGCGGCCTGGACGCGAATCGACGTGAATGCGTTCTCCGGAACTGACGCGATGTGCGGCGCTGGAAGGCATGGCGAAACGTTGTGGCCGCGCCGCGAAATCTCTAATGGTGCGGCAGCAGCCTCAGCACGTCATTGTACATAACAATGGCGAAGACACACAGGAGGAAGACCACGCTGACGGTGACGAAACGCTCTTTGGCGCGCAAGCTTAGATCGTGGCGCATCAGGCCTTCGATCAGCAGCATGGCGATCATGCCGCCATCGAGCGGGCCGATCGGCAGAAGATTGAGCACCGCGAGATTCACGC
>Ga0182015_10004312_pt1 | contig 15397 bp, 9 predicted proteins | sample 712P3MmetaG_FD_120478 | JGI IMG/M metagenome (GOLD analysis project Ga0182015, IMG submission 120478) | Permafrost microbial communities from Stordalen Mire, Sweden - 712P3M metaG | ecosystem: Environmental > Terrestrial > Soil > Wetlands > Permafrost | place: Sweden: Stordalen | collected...
AAGTGGTCGGACTTGCAGGATCATGAACTCGCGGAGTTTCCCTCGGATATAAGCGCAAGCGCCCTAAAGGAGGCTCTGTCCCTCGCGCACTAAAATAATTGGGAACCGATCCTATGCTTGGACTTGATTGGTGAAGAACTGGCTTTTATCGAAAAGGTGGATCAAAATATTCTGAGAGAATTTAGCCAAATTCTGATCATCATATATGATATGTCGAACTTACACGCAGTAAACTTCTTGCAAGCTGGAGGCCTCCAAAAACCTGGCAGTTTTGGTCGGTTCGTGATTCGATGGACCGGGTTCGCGACGGGGGTGGCGGATGCGGGGTCAGGCTGGATTTTTTGACGTTGAGGAGCGGCTGAAGGAACTGTCGGCCAAGGGCGATGCGTTGGAACGGCTGAACGCCGTGGTGGATTTCGACCTATTCCGCGCTGATCTCGAGCGGGCGGTACCGCGCTCGGATCGCTCGAAAGGTGGGCGGCCCGCTTTTGATCATGTGCTGATGCTCAAAGTTCTGATCCTCCAGGCCAGCCACAGCCTGTCGGACGAGCGGACCGAATATCTGATCCGGGATCGGCTGTCGTTCATGCGCTTTCTCGGGCTGGGTCTTGCCGATACGGTGCCCGACGCCAACACGATCTGGACCTTCCGCGAGGCGCTGACGCGAGCCAAGCTGCGCGGCAAACCGGCGATCGAGGTTCTGTTCAAACGCTTTGATGCGGCGCTCGCGGCGGCCGGGTTTTTGGCGATGGGCGGCCAGATCGTCGACGCCACGATCGTCGCCGCGCCGAAGCAGCGCAACACCGACGGCGAGAAACGCGAGATCAAGGAAGGCGGCATTCCGGCGGAGTGGGCGAAGCGACCCGCCAAGCTGCGGCAGAAGGACCGCGACGCACGCTGGACGGTCAAATACACCAAGGCCAAGCCTAGTGAGGACGGTGCGCCCCGTGTCGACCTCGCGGTCCCGGCTTTCGGCTACAAGAACCACATCGGCATCGACCGCCGGCATCGCCTGATCCGGAGCTGGGCTGCGACCGACGCGTCACGCCACGACGGGGCGTTGTTGCCCGCTCTGATCGACAAGGACAACACCGCCAGCGACGTATGGGCTGACACCGCTTATCGCTCAAAGGCCAATGAGAAGCACCTGGCCGATAACGGCCTGCGCTCGCAAATCCACCGCAAGAAGCCGAAGGGCAAGCCAATGTCCCGGCGTACCGCCCGGGCCAATGGCCGCAAGTCAGCGGTGCGTGCGGCGGTCGAGCACGTCTTCGCCCGGCAGAAGGGTCCGATGGGCCTCTATATCCGGACCATCGGCATCGCCCGAGCGAGAACCAAGATCGGCCTGGCCAACCTCGTCTACAACATGAAGCGAATGGTCTGGCTTACCGCCCAGATCGCGGCAGCTTAAGCGAAGAAGCCGCTACCGGGCTGGTCCGAACCCGTATCGCCGGCCAATCCCACCGGCGTACCCGCGGCTTCAACCCTGCAGCCGAATACGCCGGTCATGCCGCGTCGAAAACCCCGTTTTTGGAAGCGTCCAGCTGCATTGAAAACCATCGATAAGATCGAAACTGTCTTTCTCTGTATACATATTCACGCCCGTAACACCGGTGGTCTCTGCAACGTTCAGAACATTGCTATCCCGAACATTGTCGAGCTGACTTACGCAAATAAGGGCAGATACAAATTTACGGAAGTCAACGAGATTTATCCCACCGAGATTGATGTCCCGGCTTCAGGCGACATTCCAGACATTCATCTCGGCAACTTCGTTTTCTAGTTCGCTTATCGCATGAGCCGCACGGGCGAGGCTCCAAATCCTGTAGGCATAGCTGATCCCGCAACGAAAATGACGGAGGTGAAAGCCCCGACGATCGGTCTCGGTCCCTCCGCCGCGCTCGCCTCCTTCTAACGTCATAGTCTTGCTTCGCAAGATTTGAGGATGTTTTGAGCTGCCTTGCCAAGGTTTGGTCGAACACCCGCCGATAGGCCCATCAACCTGCGCCGTCGCCCCTCCGGGAAAGCTTGTGTCGGACAGGGAGCTTCTGTGCCAAATTCGGCGCCGCGTAAATCGCCCGATCGGTTATTTCGGGGGCAGCGGCGGGAGCGGCCGGGGACGTGACGGACATTGCCCGAAATCGTTCGTTATCGGCGCATTCGCCCGAGTCGCGATGGCTCCCGTCGAGCCAGGGGATCGTAACCGGCGCGATCCTGCTCTTCTGCGGCGGGCTGGTTGCCTACCCGCTTGTCTATCTCGTCGCGGAATCGTTGAACACCAGCGGCGAAGATGTCTTTCCGCCCGCCGCGATCGGTCTGAGCAATTACGCCGACCTGATCGACGATTGGCATGTCCTGGCCAACACCGCGTTCGTCGCGTGCCTGGCGACGGTGATGGCGATCGTGATCGGCTTCCTGGCCGCATGGACCCTGACCCGCACAAAGCTGCCCGGACGGCCGCAGCTCGAACGGCTGATGGAGCTACCCTATTACATGACGCCGCTGGTCGGCGCGCTGGCATGGTCGATCCTGGCGGCGCCGCGTACCGGCTTCGTCAACCAGGTGTGGCACGGGTTGGGAGGGGGCGGAGACCTGGTCGACATTTATTCGCCGTTCGGCATCGCCTGGGTCATGGCGCTGTTCGAGGGCACCGTCGCCTTTGTGATGATCTCGGCGGCGATGAAGTCGATGGACCCGGCGCTCGAGGAGAGCGCGCGCGTGATGGGCGCCGGGAAGTGGCGCACCATGCTGACCGTGACGTTGCCGCTGGTCATGCCCGGGGTGCTCGGCGCGGCGGTATTCGTCTTCGCCGAGATGCTGGGCTCTTTCGCGGCGGCGTTCGTGCTCGGCCTGCCGGCCCGCTATGTCGTGATCACCACCGCGATCTGGCAGGCGGTGCAGTCGTTTCCTCCGGACTACCCGCGCGCGTCCGCGCTCGGGATCGCGCTGTTCGCGGTGATGTTCGCGACCTTGGGCTTCTATCGGCTGATCATCCGTCGCGGCAATTTCGCGACGATCACCGGCAAGGCGTTTCGCCCGCGAACGATGGCGATGGGCCGATTGGCCTGGGTCCTCTTCGCCGCGTGCGTCGCCTATATCGTCGTCGCGGTCGTGCTGCCCGTCGCGACGCTTCTATTGACCTCGTGCCAGCGCTTCGCGACGGTGATCCTGTCGCAGAGCCAGTTCACGCTAGCCAATTATCAGACCGCGTTCGGCTTCGGCGCGGTGCGCTCGGCGCTGACCAACAGCCTCGTCCTCGGCGTCGGCGTCGCCACCGTCGGGGTTCCGGTGATGACCGTGCTGGTATGGATCATCTACCGCTCGCGCGCGCCCGGACACGGCCTCGTCGAGTACGTCGTGATGTTCCCCCAGGCGGTGCCGCGGATGGTGTTCGGGCTGGCGCTGCTGTGGGCGTGGCTCAATATCCCGATACCGATCTACGGCACGCTGTGGCTGCTGGCGCTCGCCTATTTTACCGTGCTGCTGCCGCTCGGGATGCGCACGCTCGCCGGCGTGGTGCTGCAGATCGACAAGAGCCTCGAGGAATGCGCGCGGGTTTGCGGCGCCTCCTGGTTCTATCAGCTGCGCACGGTCACGATGCCGCTGCTGCGGCCCGGAATCGTCGCCGCGTGGCTTCTGGTGTTCATCGCCAGCGTGCGCGAATTGGGGGTCTCGATCTTCCTGGTCGGCCCCAATGCCAAGGTCATCGCCCCGTCGATCGTCAGCGCGTGGTTGAGCTCGTCGAGCGAGCTCTCGGCGGCGCTGGCGCTGATCCAGACCGTCGCGATATTCATCGCGGTTATCGTGCTGTTCCGCGCCACGCGCCGCTATTCCCAAGAGCGAGCGTGAGCGAGGCGCGCATCGAGATCAACGACCTCGTCGTGCGCTATGGCGACGTCGTGGCGGTCGACGGGGTCAGCCTCACCGTGGGTCAGGGCGAGCACGTGACCCTGCTCGGCCCCTCGGGGTGCGGCAAGACCACGACGCTGCGCGCCATCGCCGGGCTCGAGGAGCCATCGGGCGGGACCATCCGCATCGCCGGCGCGACCGTGTATTCCGCCGCGGAGCGGCGCAACGTCCCGGCCGAGAAGCGCGGCATTTCGATGGTGTTCCAGTCCTACGCGGTCTGGCCGCATATGAGCGTCTTCGACAATGTCGCCTACGGTTTGCGCGTCCGCAATCTGCCGCGCGACAAGGTCGCGACCGAGGTCGAGCGGGCGCTCGACCTCGTGCAGATGCGCGATTTCGCGACGCGTTCCGCGGCGCTGCTGTCGGGCGGGCAGCAGCAGCGCGTCGCCCTCGCCCGCGCCATCGCGTTCTCGCCGGCGGTGCTCTTGTTCGACGAGCCGCTGTCCAACCTCGACGCCAAATTGCGCGCCGAGATGCGGGTCGAGCTGCGCGACCTGCAGCGGCGGCTCGGTGTCACCTCGGTCTATGTGACGCACGACCAGGAAGAGGCGCTGGCGATCTCCGACCGGGTCGTGGTGATGAATGTCGGCGGGATCGAGCAGATCGGCACGCCGGAAAACATCTACAACCGACCGAAAACGCGGTTTGTCGCCGATTTTGTCGGCTCGGCCAATCTGATTGCCGGGCGGGTGCGAGGCGGAGCGTCGCGCCCCGGCGTCGTCGGCTTCGATGCCACCGGTGGGATGGGGCTCGAGGCCCTCGCCGGGCATGCGCCGACGGGTCGCGAGGATTGGGTCGCGGTGCGCACCGCGTATATCGACATCGCGACGGACGCGTCGAACGGCCGCGCCGGCGGCATGACAAATAAAATTGGCGGGACAATCCGCCAGCGCCTGTTCCACGGCGATTTCATCCAATACATCGTCGACAGTCCCGTCGGGCAACTGACCGTCCGACGCCCGCCGACCGAACTGTTCGACGAAGGCGCCGCGGTCACGCTGTCATTCGCGCGCGAGCACTGCGTGTTGCTGGAGGGTTAGCGCAAGAACGCCGGGAATTATGATGACCGGCGGCAACAGGGGAGAAGCACATGAAGGCGTTTTGGGGAGTGATCGCGGTAGCGGCCGCCGCCGCGGCGGGGCCGGCTCTCGCGGAAGGCGATCTCTGCGCCCAACCGGCCGAAATCCAGGGCTTCAAGACCTGCGCCGATGTCGCCAAGGCCGAGGCGGAAGGCGAGGTCGTCGTCTACGCGACCAATCCCGAGGCGGCCGAGCTTCGCGTGCTCGCCGAGTTCAACAAGCTCTTTCCCAAGATCAAGACCAACTATACGAGGCTCCAGGCCGGCGCGCTCTACGCCAAGCTCACCGCCGAGCGCCAAGCCAGCACCTACACCGTCGACCTCATCCAGATTTCCGACATGGGGATGATCCTCGACTTCCAGAAGAAAAATGGCTTCGACCATTACATCTCGCCGCAGCTGGCGAGCTACAAAGCCGAATACAAAAGCAATCCGGAAGGCTTGTGGACCTGGGGGGCGATCGGCCCGGCCGGCATCGCCTACAACACGACCACGACGACGCCCGACCAGGCGCCCAAGAATTGGGCCGACGCGATCGACCCGAAATGGGCCGACACGATCACCGTCAAATTGTCGACCTCCGGGCTCCAGCATGTCGCCTGGTATGAGCTGCGCCGGCTCTATGGCCCCGATTTCTGGAAGAAGTTCGGCGAACTGAAGCCCAAGGGGTTCGATTCCTACGTCCAGCAATTCGACCGGCTGGTCAACCAGCAGGACAAGTTGATCCATACCGCCCAGTATTCGGGATATCTCGAATGGAAGAAGAAGGGCGCGCCGGTTGGCTTTGTCGCGCCCGCCGACGGGCTGCCGGCGACGCCGGAGAGCTGGGGCATTCCGACCCAGGGTCCGCACCCCAACGCGGCGCGGCTCTACCTCGACTGGTTCCTCTCCGATCTCGGTCAGCGGGCGATGGCCGAGAATCTGTTCCTGCACTCGGCGCGCGCTGGGGCCGCCCCGCCTCCCGGCGGCGAGCCGCTGGAAAAATTGACGCTGCTCATGCCCACCGATTGGGAGACGTTTCTCAAGAGCAGAACGGAATTCGCCAAGGAATGGGATCGCTACACTGGCTTGCGGTGAGGCGCTACGGGTCGATCGGATGCCGGACCGGCGCTCGATGGCGCCTCCGAGCCGAGACCGGCCATGCCCCCGGTCGGGGCGTCTCGCCATGGGGGCCGGTTGCGTCGCGGCCAGGTCGATTCAGGAGGCGACGAGGCCAGCGGCTCGCTCGCGATTGAGCTCGAGCAGCCGCGCCAGCGCGGCTTCTTCCGAGATGTCGGCCGGCCAGCCATAGGCCGCCGCCACGGCGGCGTCGAGGTCGCGATGCGCATGGACGAGCCAGGTCGGGTTTTCGTTGTAGAGATTGGTCAGCGTCCGGGTCTTGAGGATTTTCTCTGCCGCCGCGTCGCGCGGTAAAACCCGGTCGGGATAGCCCGGCGCCACCTCCGGCTCGACCCGCACCAGGTCGGGCGGGTTGAGCCAGGCGTTGCGTAACTCGTCGAGCCGCCGCGCGGCCTCGCCGATCGCAACGGCGCGCGGATCGTCGGCATACGCAGCCGCCGGGATGTTTGGAGTAAGGCCTTCCGGAAAGGGGAAGGTTCCAAATGTCGTACCAATCGTATATTGCGGATCATTACTTACGCCGTGCCATGATCCGACCCTCGTCGACCAAGCCTTGTGAGAACTGCTAAGAAGTACGCCAAAGATCGCGTCATCTTGAGAAGTTATTACCTGTAATTTATGATCAGGAACGATCGGAGGTCGCAACCAAGCAAACACTTGGTGCTTAGATACTTCCGGAGTCACAATAAAACGCTTTCGACCTTTGAGAGCGCGCCACATTCCGGGCCTCGGCTCGACATGCCGCCACCAGAAAGTACGGTAGGCGTCGCGCCGGTTTTTGTCGCGCTCGGGTTTGATCTTCGCGAGGCAATAGGCGAACGGTGCTTCATAGAGCGCGGCCTCGCGCTCGCTCATTTCCCAGCCGAAATCGATGATCCATTTGTCGGCTGGGCGGCGAGTTACATCCATGCCGTTCATCCACGGCCGCAGCACGTCGGAGTTCGGCCGACCGTTTGGATTGACCGGCAGTTGCAGCCACCGCCGCGCCAGTTCGCCGGGAATGTCGAATGCGCCGCCCTTGGTGTCGCCCATAAAGGCGACACCTTTGTTTTAAGCGAGCGCCCGGGCCGTCGTCAGGTCAAGGGACAAGCCGGACAAATCCGACCCGATCCGCTCGACTGGCCGTCCATCAAGATGGGATTGCTGCGGCGCGGCATCTCTGTCGGTGGCGAAGCAGATCATCGACACTCGGACCGCGACGCCCTTAACGACCCATTTTTCGTCGTCCCAGGCGTCGAAAATCCTGCCGTCCTTGACGATGGCGTCGAGCACCCGACGGTTGGCGCCTCCGCGCATCGAATTGGTCGCAACCAGCCCCGCGCGTTTCAGCCGCCCGTCGCGCATGCGCTCCCACGCTTTCACGAACCAATAGCAGACGAAATCGGCTTCCGCCGGCACGCGGCCGGCAAAGACGGCGAAAAGCCGGTCGACATAAGCATCGCCGAGCGACCGGCGCAGCAGCTTGCCGCCGAGAAACGGCGGGTTGCCGACCACGACATCCGCGTCGGGCCAGACGCTCTCGCGGCCGCTTTGCGTTACCAACGCATCACCCCGAACAATCCCGTCGAGCCTGTCGAGGATCGGCCGGCGGGTCAGGCCGAGGCCTTTGTTGAGCTGCCATTGCAGCTCGGTGATCCACACCGTCAGGCGGGCGAGTTCGGCGGCGTAGGCGTTGATCTCGATCCCCAACACTGCTTCCGGGCCGACGCGCAGTTCGTCGGGCGGCAATCCCGTCGCGGCGGCGTCCTCGGTCACCGACAGGTCGAAATCCTTGAGCGCGCGCAACGACAGCGCGAGAAAATTGCCCGAGCCGCAGGCCGGGTCGAGGACGCGATACCGGCCGAGGCTCCCGCGGAAATCGCGGTAAAGGCCGCGCGCCTCGGCGAGCAGCGTGGTTTTCTGGCCGGGCGAGTTTGCCCGCGCCCGGCGGGCGTCAAGCTCGCGGATTTGCTCCTTGAGGTCGTCCCACTCGCGGCGCAGCGGCGCCAACACCACCGGCTCGATGATCTTCATGATCGTCGCTTCGTCGGTGTAGTGGATGCCGACGCCGCGGTTCGCGGAGGGAGCGTTGAACAGCCGCGCCTGACCGCCGTCCGGCTCGGGCGTATCGAACAGGCTCGCCATCTCGGCGCGCTTCTTGTCGTCGAGGCCGCTTTCGAACAGCGTGCCGAAGATCGTCGGGTCGATCGCTTTCCAGTCGAGCCGCGCGGCCGTCGCCAATTCGGCAAGCGCGACGACATTCAGCGGCAACACGTCGTCATCGTCGAACAGGCCGCCGTTGAACCAGGGGATCGCCTTGGGCCCGTACCGTCCGCGCGGGTTCGCCATCGCGCCGAACAATTGACGCAGCATTTGCTCGCAATCGTCGGGCGATTTAGCCGCTTCGTCGAGCAACTCGGCGAAGACGCGGTCCGGCAGCAGGTCGATGTCCTCGGCGAACAGGCAGAACACCAGCTTGTTGATAAAGTGCGCGACCCGCCGCTCGTCATAATGTTGACGGAGCAGCAGCGCGATCCTGGCGAACCCGGCCGCGGCCTGGGCGGTGACGCTCTCGCGCGTCTCGGTCGGCCGTAGCCGCTCGGGATGCAGGAAGCAGTTGCGCAGCAGGTCGCGCGCCTCGACCGAGCGCGGATCGGCCAGCTGGATGACATGCTGCTGCGCGATCGCGTTGGTGAAATTCGTATGGACACGAATTTCCTGCATATCCGAGACGATCAGCAGAAGCGGGTTTTCCAGCGCGTCGGCGTATTGCTTGAGCTGGGCATAGGCCTGCACGAGGTTGTTGCGGCTGCCCTTGTATTCCCAGGCGAAACAGTGCCGCTTCCAGACATCGGCGAAGCCTTGCGTGTCGCCGATCTTGCGGACCGATTTCTCGAAATCGTAGTCGGGGCCTCCCGGCTTATCGACGCCGAGAAGCTCGCACAGGCCGAGGAAATGCTGCTGCGCGGCGGCACGCTCGGTGCGGGTGTTGCCGCGCCATTTGGCGATGAATTCTTCCGGCGTCACGGCTCAATCATCGATTGCGCGATCCGCCTCGGCAAGCATTGCATAGCGGAGGCGCCAGCGCGCCGGTTCAAAATCCGCGGGTCGAGTCCATTTGCCAAACCGGATGCGGGCAAGCGACAGATGAAATTTCCTCGCTGTGCGCTACGCCATCGTGAAACTGTGGCGATTTCCACAGTTTCACAGTTTCACGCCGCGCATCGCGCGATCACACCGAAAAATACTTCGCCTGCGGGTGGTGGACGACGATGGCCGAGGTCGATTGCTCGGGGTCGAGCTGGTCTTCCTCGGTGAGGGCGATGCCGATCGCGTCGGCGTCGAGCAGCGCCAGAAGCTGCTTCTGGTCGGCGAGGTTGGGGCAGGCGGGGTAGCCGAACGAATAGCGGCTGCCGCGATAGCCCTGCGCCAGCATCTCGTCGTGGTCGCGCGCCTCCTCGGCGGCGAAGCCGAGTTCGCCGCGGATGCGCTTGTGGACGTATTCGGCGAAGGCCTCGGCCATCTCGACCGAGAGCCCGTGCAAATAGAGGTAATCCTGGTAGCGGTCGGCGGCGAACCATTCGCGCGCCGCCTCCGACGCGCGACGGCCCATCGTCACCACCTGGAGGCCGATGACGTCGCGCTCGGGGTCGTTCACGTCGCGGAAGAAATCGGCGATGCAGAGCCCGCCATCCTTGTTCTGGCGCGGGAAGTCGAAGCGCGCGACCTCCCGGGTCCCGGCCTCGTCGAACAACAGCACCGAATTGCCCTCGGCGGCGCAGCGCCAATAGCCGTAGGAGGCCTGCGGCGCGAGGATCTTCTCGCGGATCGCCTGGTCCATCACCCGCGACAGGATCGGGCGCAGCTCGGTTTTCGCCCATTTGCGGAAGTCGGCGAGCGAGCGGCCGTCCTTCCGGAAGCCCCACTGGAATTGATAGAGCATGCGTTCGTTGAGGTAGGGCGCCACCGATTTGACCGGCACGCGCTCCAGGACGCGCGCGCCCCAGAACGGCGGCGTCGGCACCGCGACCCCGCGCGCCAGCTCGGCCCGGCGCAGGCGGACTTCCTCGAAATCCACCGGCCGCTGCGGTCGCGAATCGCCGGCGCGGCCCAATTTGCGCGATTCGTTCTTCGGCCGCCCGGCGTTCTTCTCCTGCACCTCGGCGAGGTAGCCGTCGAAATCGTTGCCCCCATTATTTCGACTGACGATGCGATCCATCAGCGCGAGCCCGTCGAACGCGTCGCGGGCATAGGCGACGCGGCCCGAATCGTAGGCCTTGACGCAATCGTCCTCGACATAGCGCCGGGTCAGCGCGGCGCCGCCGAGCATCACCGGCACGTCGAGCCCCATGCGGCTCATCTCTTCCAGGTTCTCGCGCATCACCACGGTCGATTTGACGAGGAGCCCCGACATGCCGATCGCGTGCGCGCGGTGCTCCTCGGCGGCTTCGAGGATCGCGCCGATCGGCTGCTTGATGCCGAGATTGACCACGCGGTAGCCGTTATTGGTGAGGATGATGTCGACCAGGTTCTTGCCGATGTCGTGGACGTCGCCGCGCACTGTGGCGAGCACGACCGTGCCCTTCTCCTGGCCCTCGACCCGCTCCATGTGCGGTTCCAGGTACTTGACCGCCGCTTTCATGGTCTCGGCCGATTGCAGCACGAACGGCAGCTGCATCTTGCCGGCGCCGAACAGTTCGCCGACCGTCTTCATGCCGCCGAGCAGATGCTCGTTGATGATGTCGAGCGGCTTGTAGCTTTCCATCGCCAGGTCGAGGTCGGCGTCGAGGTCGAGCCGGTCGCCCTCGACGATGCGGTAGGCGAGCCGCTCTTCGATATTTTCCGGGCGGCCTTTCTTTTCGGCCTTCTCGATCGTGCGGTCCTCGAACAGCGCGAGGAAGGCCTGCAGCGGGTCGTAGCCCTCACGGCGGCGGTCGAAGATCAGATCCTCGGCGACCTGCCATTCATCCGCGGGGATGCGGTGCTGCGGCAGGATGCGCGAGAAATGCACGATCGCCCCGGTCATGCCGCGCTTGAGCGCGTGGTCGAGAAAGACAGAGTTCAGCACCTGACGCGCCAGCGGGTTGAGGCCGAACGAGATGTTCGACAGCCCCAAGATGATCTGGCACTCGGGCAGCTCTTTGGCGATGCGCTCGATCGCCTCGAGCGTGTTGAGGCCGAGCTTGCGGTCGTCCTCGTTGCCGGTGCAGATCGTGAAGGTCAGCGGGTCGAAGAGGAGGTCCGACGGCGGCAGCCCGTGCTTGACGCAGGCGAAGTCGTAGAGTCGGCGCGCCAGCGCGACCTTGTGGTCGACCTCCTTGGCCATGCCGGTTTCGTCGATGGTCAGCGCGATCACCGCCGCGCCGTATTTCCGGGCCAGCTTCAGCCGCTTGTCGGCGGCGTCCTCGCCGTCCTCGAAATTGATCGAGTTGATGATCGGCTTCCCGCCATAAAGCTGCATCGCGGCGTCGAGCACCGGGTACTCGGTCGAATCGATGACCAGCGGCGCGTTGACCGACCCGCGCATGCGGGTGACCATCTCGGTCATGTCGGCGATCTCGTCGCGCCCGACAAAGGCGGTGCAGAGGTCGAGCGTGTGCGAGCCTTCCTTGACCTGCTCGCGCCCCATCTCGACGCAGCCGTCCCAGTCGTGCTGCTCCTGCAGCCGGCGGAAGGCGCGCGAGCCATTGGCGTTGCAGCGCTCGCCGATCGACTGATAGGCGTTCTCCTGGCGCAGGGATACCTGGCCGTAGAGCGAGGCGACCGACGGAGTCCACGCCGGCTTGCGCGCTTTCGGTATCGGCCGTGGCCGATCACGGCCGATGCGGCGCAGCATCTGGTCGAGCGCGGCGATGTGGCGGGGCTCGGTGCCGCAGCAGCCGCCGATGATGTTGGCGCCGTCCTCGAGCACGAAGCGCTCGAGCCATTGCGCCAGCTCCTGCGGGCCGAGCGGGTATTGGGTGCGACCGCTAACCAGCTCGGGTAGGCCGGCATTGGGCTGCACCGAAATCAGCTTCGGCCAGTTCTCGCCGAGCCATTTGACGTGCTCGGCCATCTCGCGCGGGCCGGTGGCGCAGTTGAGGCCCAGCGCGTCGACATCGAGCGCGCCGACAATCGTCGCCGCCGCGGCGATGTCGGCCCCGACCAGCAGCGTGCCGGTGGTCTCCACCGTTACCTGGACGAAGATCGGGATGTCTTTTGCCGCCGTGGCGCGCGCCCGCTTGGCGCCGTTGACCGCGGCCTTGATCTGCAACGGGTCCTGGCAGGTCTCGATCAGAATGGCATCGACCCCGCCGGCGACGAGCCCGTCGCATTGCCGGGTCAGCGCCTCTTCCAGCGGCTGGTAGGCGACGTGGCCGAGGCTCGGCAACCGCGTCCCCGGCCCGACCGAGCCGACGACAAAGCGGCTGCGGCCGTCATGCGCGAATTCCGCGATCGTCTCGCGCGCCAGTTCGACCGACAGCCTGTTGAGCGCGAACGCCTTCTCGGCGATGCCGAATTCGTTGAGCGTGATCGGCGAGCCGCCAAAGCTGTTGGTCTGGATCGCGTCGGCGCCGGCGGCGAGATAGCCGCGATGGATCTCGCGCACCAGGTCGGGCCGGCTTTCGCACAGGATTTCGGTGCAATTCTCGTGATTATGGAAGTCGTGGACGATGTCGAGATTGCGCGCCTGGGTCTCGGTGCCCATCGCGCCGTCGCACAACAGCACCCGCTCGGCGAGGTAATCGAGAATGTGAGCCATCGCGATGCCTCTACGCTGCGACCGCTTTCGGCGCGCGCACGCCGAGCAGGTGGCAGATCGCGACGATCAGGTCGGCGCGGTTCAGCGTATAGAAATGGAATTCGCCGACCCCGTTCGCCTGCAGCCGGCGACACTGCTCGGCGGCCAATGAGGTGGCAACCAGCCGGCGCGTGTCGGGGTCGTCGTCGAGCCCGTCGAAATGCGCCGCCATCCAGGCGGGGATCGACGCGCCGCAGGTTGCCGACATGCGTTGCAGTTGGGCGAAATTGGTGACCGGCAGGATGCCCGGCACGATCGGCACCGTGATACCCGCCGCGGCGGCGCGGTCGCGGAACGACAGGAACAAATCGACGTCGAAGAAAAACTGGGTGATCGCCCGGCTGGCGCCGGCGTCGAGTTTTGCCTTCAGATTATCGAGGTCGTGGCCGGCGCTGCGCGCCTCGGGATGCGTCTCGGGATAGGCGGCGACGCTGATCTCGAAATCCGCCACGCACTTCAGCCCGGCGACCAGGTCGGCGGCAAAGGCGTAGCCGCCCGGGTGGGGCGCGTAGGCCTCGCCGCCGGTCACGCCGCCCCCCAATGGTTGATTGGGCGGATCGCCGCGCAGCGCGACAATGTGGCGGATGCCGGCGGCCCAGTATTCGGCGGCGACCGCGTCGATCTCGTCGCGTGTCGCGGCGACGCAGGTCAGATGCGCCGCCGGTTCCAGCGCGGTCTCCTGGCGGATGCGGCGGACCGTCGCATGAGTGCGCTCGCGGGTCGAGCCGCCGGCGCCATAGGTCACCGATACGAAGCGCGGGCCGAGCGGCTCCAGCCGCTTCACGACGTCCCACAGCCGGTCCTCCATCTCGGGGCTCTTCGGTGGGAAGAACTCGAACGAGATGCGCGGCGGCCCGGCGTCGAAATCGTGCGCCGGGTCGGCGGCGAGGAGGCCGCGCGGCGGAGCAGGCTTGGCGATCATGGCTGCAATACCTCTTCGATCGCCGCCGCGACGTGCCGCGGTTCGGGGTGATTCGCCGGTTCGCGATAGGAAGCCCAGATTGCCACGGTCAGCGGGTCGCCCTGCAGGTGCCGCGGCGGCGCCGGGTCGAGCCCGGCCTCTCGGCACCATTCGGCGACCTCGGCATCGGCAAAGCCGAGCCGGTGATGGGCATGCTCGTCGCGCAGGAATTCCAGGACATGCGGCGCGAAATCGACGACCACCAGGACCCCGCCCGAGCGCAGCACGCGCGCCGCCTCGGCGATCGCCGCCGAAGGTCGATCGGCGTAATGCAACACCTGATGGATGACGACCGCGTCGAACGACGCGTCGGGCAGCGGCAGCTGATACATGTCGCCGAGCCGCACCATGCCGTTCAAGGCGCCAGCGCGTTCGAGATTGACCCGCGCGATCGCCAGCATCTCGCGCGATTGGTCGATGCCGAGCGCCTGCCCGACCCGCGGCGCCAGGACCTCGATCATCCGGCCGGTGCCGGTGCCGATATCCAGAAGATCGCGCGGCGCCGCGGCGGCGACGATCTCGACCAGCGCGGCCTCGACTTCCCGCTCGTCCACATAAAGCGAGCGAATGTGGTCCCAATGAGGTGCGTTCTCGCGGAAATAGGCGGCGGCGCGGTCGGCGCGCTGGCGCTTGATCGCGGCGAGGCGCTGCAGATCGAGCGCAACCGGCGGATCGCGTTCGGTGCAGGCCTCGACCAGGTGGCGGGCAAGCGCGCTCACCGCGTTGCCGGTGCTGATTCGGTAAAACACCCAGCTGCCCTCGCGGAAGCGGTCGAGCAATCCGGCTTCGCACAACAGCTTCAAATGCCGCGAGACGCGAGGCTGGCTCTGTCCAAGCACCTGAGCGAGCTCGCTGACAGTCAGCTCGCCGCGCGAACACAGAACGAGGAGTCGCAGGCGTGTCGGCTCGGCGACCGCGCGCAGGGCAGCCAACAAATCGCCAATCGAGGCCATATCATCGAGCGCGTCAGCCATCGATCAAACATGTAAAGATATCTTTATATCGTCAAGAGCTTTGCGAATCCATTGGGAGCGCGGTTAGAATGGCAAGGCCGTCAGGACGGTTTAGCGCAACCTTTCCCGGCGGCCGAACGTACCTGTATGGTTAACAAATTCTACGTATAATAACGATATACGCGGAACGGATCGCTTGCTGCGCACATGTGTTATTGGTCATTATCGCGCGGCGTCGTCAGGAAAAACGCGAGGGCTTAGATGCATCGTCGCCCGTCCCTGCTAGCCTTGCCGGCTTTCGCCTATGCTGCTGCGGCGCTGGCCGCATTCGGCCTGTTCGGTTCGCCGAGCGCGCTGGCGCAGCAGCCGACCCCTGTCGCCCCGCCCCTGGCCGCCCCGCCCCATCCGGCGCCCGCGCCCGATATGGGCGATGCCGGCGACCCCTACGAGAACACCAATCGCGCGATCTTCGGCTTTAACGAAAGCGTCGACCGGGCGGTTCTGGTGCCGGTGGCGAATGCCTATCGGACCGTCGTGCCCAGCACGTTCCGCGACATGATCCACGATTTTCTGCAGAACCTGAATTCGCCCATTATTTTCGCCAATGATGTGCTGCA
>Ga0182015_10004313_pt1 | contig 15396 bp, 10 predicted proteins | sample 712P3MmetaG_FD_120478 | JGI IMG/M metagenome (GOLD analysis project Ga0182015, IMG submission 120478) | Permafrost microbial communities from Stordalen Mire, Sweden - 712P3M metaG | ecosystem: Environmental > Terrestrial > Soil > Wetlands > Permafrost | place: Sweden: Stordalen | collected...
AAGCTTAATTTCTCTGTTTCGTGCACGCTGATCATCCATCTTCAGCATGCCTTGTCCCTTCAGGCTCATCTTGTGTTGGAAACAAGCCCCTCCTTCAGGCTCATCTTGCATTGGAAAAGACTGCAGCTATGCTGTTTCGCCATTGAGGACTACAATGTTGGCGCTTACCGGCCAGTGGGGGAAGAAGGTCACTCTGTTATGTCACAGCAACCCGCCGAGTTCATGCACTTGAACGGAGGGATCGAACCGCTGATAGGTCTGTAGTTTTGAGTTGAGGTCAAGGTGTCGACGAATTCTCCGTTTTGCCGATTTGGCTCGCTGTGCTTGATGCTTACGCTGTGCGCCTTCAGCCCAGCGCAGTCCGGTCCGCCTTCCCGCATCACTCAACCGATTAATGATGCTTTTCGCGTGACGCTCAAGGGAAACGTTCACCCGCTGGCGCAGGCACACTTCGATCTGGGCGCAGTCCCCGACTCATTCCCCGCCTCAGGAATGGTGCTGCTGTTACAGCGTTCGCCGGAGCGCGAAGCGGCTCTGCAGCAATTTCTTGAAGACGCACACAGGCCGGGATCTCCTACTTTTCACAAATGGCTTAAACCCGATCAATTGGGCAAGCTGTACGGACTTACCGATTCCGAGATCGCTACGGTATCTGGTTGGCTGCAAGAGCATGGATTCGCCGTCAGCCGAATCAATCGAGCCAAGACAGCAATCGAGTTTTCGGGTACCGCCGGGGAAGTGCGCTCCGCGTTCCACACGCAAATCCACGCTTACCTCGTGAAAGGCGAGGAGCATCACACCAACGATGTCGATCCGCAGATCCCGGCAGCGCTGGCGCCAGTGATTGCGGGCATCACTCCGATTAACGACTTTCGTCCGAAGTCTTACCTAAACAATTTTGGCAAGGCGGTCTACGACCGCAGGAGTAAGAAATTTGTTCCGGACTGGACCTTTCCTGCAGGTCAGGATTCGTTGGACGTGGCGCCTGGCGACTTCGCCCTTCAATACGACCTCGGTCCGCTTTATGCAGCGGGTATTACAGGCAGCGGCATCACCATCGGGCTCATTGGCGCATCAAACGTTGATCCGACGGTTGTGGCTACCTATCGCTCGTTCTTTGGGCTACCGGCGAACCCGCTCAACGTCGTTATTGACGGGAGTGATCCGGGAGAAAACGACGCCGTCGTTGAGTCGTATCTGGATGTCGAACTGAGTGGCGCTGTTGCCCCGGGAGCAACGATCAACCTATACACCGCGGCCGACACCTCGGTGCAGTCTGGACTGTATCTGGCCGCGCAGCGAGCCGTCGATGATGATCAAGCCTCTATCCTCAGCATGAGCTACGGTTTGTGTGAACAGAATTTGGGCTCGGCAGGAAACCAGTTCTGGTATTCCTTGTGGGAGCAAGCAGCGGCGCAAGGGCAAACCTCGTTCGTTTCGGCCGGGGACGGCGGCCCGGCAGGTTGCGACGACTTCAACAACGATCAGCCGGCGCAGTACGGTATTGCCATGAATGGGTTCAGTTCGACTCCCTGGAACGTTTCTGTGGGTGGCACCGACTTCTATTACAGCAGCTACAACGGAAATTCGTCCGCACAGCAAACTCAGCTGGCGACTTACTGGGACACGGTCCCGACTATTTTTCCTACGACGTCTCTTCTACAACCTGTGCCGGAGCAAGCGTGGAACGATCCGTTCGGACTGAATCTTTCGGATGGGGGCATCTACAATCCCAACACTCCCGATACCGTTGCGGGTAGCGGCGGGCCCAGCAATTGCGCGAGCGGGACCGACGCTTCCGATGGCACTTACAGTTCGTGCTCCGCTGGATATCCCAAGCCTTCGTGGCAGACGGGACAAGGTGTTCCCAACGACGGAGTCCGTGATCTTCCTGATGTATCGCTGTTTGCCGCGGCGGGGGAGAACGACTCTTTCTATCCCTTCTGCGCGGCCGAGGGGGAATGCGTGGTTTCCGATGGCGATCTGACCATCGGAATTGTGGGAGGGACCTCGGCATCTTCGCCTGCGATGGCGGGTATTCTGGCGTTGATCGAACAGAAATATGGGCCGCAGGGACAGGCTAACTATATCCTCTACCCCTTGGCAGCGCAGCACGCCTCCGCATTTCACGACATCACGACTGGGAGCAACATCGTGCCCTGCCAGCAGGGCTCACCGAATTGCACTCTGAGCACGGCCAGTGACAATACCAACGGCTATTACACGTTCGGGTACTATGCAGGCCCGGGATACGACATGGCTACGGGGTTGGGCAGTGTGGACGCGAATCAGCTGTTCAATAACTGGAACGCGCTTAGTTTTAAGTCAACCTCGACAAACCTCAGCCTCGGCCAGACCAGCTTCACGCATGGCACCGCGATCCAGGTAAACGTCGGTGTAACTGGGAGCGGCGGGACTCCTTCCGGCGGTGTGGCGCTGGTTTCGACCGCAACTCCACAGAACAACGAGGGACTAAAGCCATTAACCCTGCAAAGCGGAACGGCAAGCGCCAGCGTGAACAGCCTTCCCGGAGGCCAATATAAGGTGAGCGCGCGCTACGGTGGAGACAGTGTTTTCGCTTCCAGCACTTCCAATCCAGTATCGGTGAATGTTGCGCCGGAAGCGAGCAGCCTGTCGCTGTTTGGAAGTTATTACTCGTATAGCAGCAACACTACGCAGACCCTTGCGAACGGGGGAAGCTATCCTGTCGGTACTCCAATCGCGATCGACGCGCACGCGGTGGGAGTAAATGCGCCTGCGGGATCAACCGACGGCATCGCGACGGGCACCGTTACGTTTACGGATACGGCGAGCACAGGCACGGTGAACTCCGGGCCGCTAAATATGGGAACGGCCAGCACGGCGGAGTGGGTGCCGACTGCCTTTAGTGCTGGCAGTCACAGCATGAGCGCCAGCTATTCAGGAGACGCCAGCTTCAACGCGTCGTCCAGTTCGACGCCGCTGAATTTCACGATCACTAAGGCCATCCCCGGCGCTCAGCTGTGGACACCCTCATCTGCGATCGCGCGCGGCCAGAGCATCATGCTTCAGCTCATCGTTGGTAACGGCGTCGCTCCACCGCCCACGGGTACGGCGGCCTTCTATTCCGGAAACACCGTGCTGGGCACGGCGACGGTCGCTCAGACGATGCTTACCTGGCCCTACATCAATTCCGCGGCGATCTTGAACGTGACGAACTTGCCCGTGGGGACGGACTCCATCACCGGGCGATATAGTGGCGATACTAATTACGAAGCCGCAACCTCCAATCCCGTACAAGTCACAGTGACTCAGCAGCCCGTCGGCATTCTTACAGCCAGTGCGAACGCGTCCTCGATGCTTCCGACGCAGCAACTGACAGTGACGGCCCATCTTGCTGGAGTGAGCGGGCAGCCGACTCCGACCGGATCCATCTTTTTCAATGCTGAGGGTCCCGGCGGAAGTTACAGTGCTGGCTGCACCTTGGTGGATAGTTCCTGCAGCTTCGACTTTGGGGCCGACTATTGGAGCCCCGGCACGGTCACCGTGAATGTGACCTACAGCGGTGACACCACGTACGCTGGAAGCAGCACGGTCGTCCCGGTTACGATGCTAAATATGTTTACCATGACGGCGGCGAGTTCTGTATCCTTCGCAGCGGGCGCGACCACGGGTAACACGTCCACGCTCACAGTCACGCCAGCCAACGGATTTACCGGCCCGATCTATTTTGCGTGCACGATCGCATATTATCCGCCAGGAGCGCAGCATCTTCCCACGTGCTCGGTTCCGGCATCGGTGAATGTGACGAGCGCAACTGCGGTGACCTCCGTCATGACGATTAGCTCGACGGGACCGATGACGGTCTCGCGTGTTGAGGAAATCAAAAGTCCGCGGTGGCTTGCGGCGCAATCTCTTACCTTCGTTGCCGGGATTCTCGCGGTTGGATTGCCGCTGCGAAGACGCGTTCGCCTCCACGGGACTGTTCTGTGCTTGCTGATTGTGCTGGTGGGGAGCATGGCCCTGGTGAGCTGTGGCGGCGGTAGTGGGAGCGGTCGAGGTGGCCAGACGCCACCCGAGGCTCCCGGCACAACACCTGGGACCTATAAATTTATGGTCGACGGCGCGTACACCCCAAACGTCGGCTTAACTCAGCCATTTTTTTCTAGTGCGCCACAGGTATTCGTGGTGAACGTAAGCATTCAGTAAGCAGACGGAGTGGGTTGGAAAAGCCAACTCGTTTTAGGGCAAAAAACCTATCCGGCGGTTAATGAGGGTAATTGCAGTTCACAATAGTTAGCCGACCCGTCAAATTTCGCCAACGGGATCGGTTTACTTAAGAACGGCGGTACGCAAGTGTGTTTCTCAGCCTGCCTTGGAACGAGCACCTACCGTTGTTGAAGAGGCCAATTGTTGGGACGATGGTAAATTCCGGCAAAGCGGGAATACAGTCTAGCTCATCGACAGGTCTGAGTGCTAACGACAGTTGGCAGGAGGGAGAGCAGACGTGAACCTATTTAATTCGAGTCAGGGATGGAACAATCGTATCGCGCAATAACCTTCCATCACCTTTAAATCCTATGACCTTCTTCGATGGCCCATCATGTGAACCCGTAAACTCGACGATTAAACGAGTTTCTTTATCAAACACCGCGAACGCGTACTCCGTCGTGTATCTGGTCTTTGGCGGCCAGGGCAACGGGCATGGCGAATTCATGCTGCATTCATATGCGTTGTCGATGACGGTACATCCGTAGTAAACGTCTCTATTGTCCGCGATCGTAAAATAACGGGTAAGTGGAGGGGTTCCGCCGTCAGCCCTAAGTGCAACAGGGTCCGGAAGCGATTCAACCTCGCACGTGAGGTCGCCGGTTGCGGCGGCTACTAACTTTCCAGTGTCTTTGTTTATGGGAATTTCGCCCGTATATGGCAGTACTTCGACTTGAATCGTCGTAGAATCAGGCGGCGGTGCGTTAAAGAAGTAGATCGGCACCGCGGCGATCCCATTTGCGACTCGGCCCATCGTGAAACAGTCCGGAATTTGAATTTTGTATTTCCCCGCTAATTCCACGGGCTTGAGTCTCGACCCGCAGGGTGCAGCGGTCGGTGGCGTCGTGTGCGGGGAGTTCTGACCTAATCCGATGCCGCTAAGGCACAACACAAATGTCAGTACTGTGAAATGATTTTTCAACATGGACCTAACTGGGCACCTCCCATACCGTACTACAGTCCATTGGCACGAGATACTTAGGGACCTGAGTCACGGCGAGGACGTGGATAGGCGAACACATGACTCACGCCTTGCCCAAGCACTGGGTCTCAGTTGGCGTAATATCCCATTACACTCAACGACTCTTGCCCGTCACTTTTGAAAAGGCGCACAATCCCAGAGAGGCAGCAAACGGTGAAGATTGCGCTTCGAACAGCGTCCAGTGAAGACTTCGTGTTCGCCCGCAACCTCTATTTCGAGACCATGCGTGGGATGATCGAACGCCTTTTCGGCTGGGACCAGGCGCGAGAGGAAAGAAACTTTGCTGGCTTCTTCAAACTTGACGAGGTCAGGATCATTACCGCGGACGAACAGTCTGTGGGTTGGATTCAAGAGCAAGTTGACAACACGACGATCAACCTCGGTTCCTTCTACGTGATGCCCGCGCTGCAACGGCGCGGCATCGGGACGAAAGTTCTGGACATACTTTTGACGCACGCTGCTGATCAATCCAAAGCCATCACGCTCGCGGTTGTAAAGATAAATCCCGCCCGCCATTTTTACGAGAAGCGCGGATTCCGGATCACCCACGAAGACCGGCACAAGTTCTACATGAGAACCGACCCGAGGAGGACCTCGCCGGGATGACGAACGATAGATCTGAGGCTCGCCCGGCCCTCGGGATCTTTCGTGAGTTTCACGTGCGCTTGCAATTCCACCAGAGGAAGAACTTCCTTCGCCACTACGTACCCGGCAGTGTTAGGGTCTCGCGTCGGCGGCGCCTGACGTTCCGTGTGCTGCGCCGGGGGTTGCGCCGTCTGTTGCGCCGGCGCTGCAGTCTACCCGAAAACTGGATTGACCATCGTAATCAGACAAGCCACAAGGCAAATGCCTAAGCATCGCGGTATGGTCACTGAATCACGCCTCTTTCCAGCGTCTCGCGATCATCGAGTCAGTCTAGCACTTAGCATCAAAAAACCAGCTTAGCTACAATGTTTCATAATCAGCGTTTGATGCTGATGTCCGATATTTCGGATCACATGCTTCCAATCCTGCCTCTCTTTTATTTCGGAACCCGTTTAAGTTGTGAAGGAGCCATGCCCATGCACTTCGATCTCGCCACCGTCCTGCACCCCTTGTCCGGAGCGCTTGCCTTGCTCACCTTTTCGACTTTGGTTTCACATGCGAAGGCTTCGCAAAACGAGGGTTCACAAAACCAGGGTTCACAAAACCAGGAGCGCGATCGCAGCAAAATACCGGACGACTCCAAATGGGATCTGACAGCCATCTATCCCTCCGACCAGGCTTGGCGTGCGACGAAGGACGCGCTTGCCTCCGAGTTGCCCAAGCTGCGGCAGTTTCAAGGCACGTTGGCTTCCTCCGCATCCCGCTTGGCGGACGCTCTGGAGACTCAAAGCTCCTTCGACAAAGAACTCAACCGCCTGTTCGTATACGCCGCCATGAAGTCCGACGAGGACACCCGAGTCAGCACCTATCAGGGCATGCAGCAGGAAATGGTTCAGCTCGGATCCGTTCTGGGCACCGAATCCGCCTTCATTGAACCCGAGATCCTCAAGATGGACAACGCGACCATCGAGCGATTTCTCGCGCAAGAGCCTCGCCTGCATGTGTTCCGCCATGACCTCGAAGACATCGCGCGGCGTCGAGCTCACACGCTCAGCAACGCAGAAGAGAAGCTCCTCGCAGGGTCCGCCGTGATGGCCAGCGGGCCTTCCAGCGTCTATCGCATCTTCGCCAATGCCGATTTTCCCTATCCTCCCGTCACCCTCAGCAACGGCAAGACCGTCAAGATCGATAAAGCGGCATTCTCTCTCTACCGCGCATCACCCTCCCGCGAGGACCGGCAGAAAGTCATGGAAGATTTCTTCACCGCGCTGGGAAAATATCGCGGCACCTTCGGCTCCATCATGAATTCCAATGTCCAGACTTCCGTCTTCTACGCGCAGGCCCGCCATTACGACAACGATCTGCAAGCGACCCTGGACCAGCCCAACATCCCAGTCTCGGTGTATTCGAGGTTAATAGACGGAGTCGATCGCAACCTGCCGACGTTTCAGCGCTACCTGAAACTCCGCAAACGAATGATGGGGCTCACCGAACTCCATTATTACGATCTGTATGCCCCCCTCGTGTCTTCGGTCGACACGAAATATCCCGTCGACGTGGCCGAACAAAATATCCTGCAGGCTCTTGCCCCGCTTGGCCCCGAATACGCCGAGGGAGCCAAACGCGCCTTCACTGAACGCTGGATCGACATGTATCCCACAGAAGGCAAAACCTCCGGAGCTTATTCCAACGGCGGGGCCTACGACGTTCACCCCTACATGCTGCTGAACTACAACGGGAAGTATGACGACATGAGCACCCTGGCCCACGAGCTCGGGCACACCATGCACAGCTACTTCTCGAACAAGACCCAGCCCTATCCCTTGTCTTCCTATCCAATCTTTGTGGCAGAAGTGGCTTCCACTTTCAACGAGGCCCTTCTCATCGATTACATGCTCAAGCAGATCAAGGACGACGCGACTCGCCTTTCCCTGCTGGGCAACTATCTGGAGAGCATCAAGGGAACCGTTTTCCGCCAGGCTCAGTTCGCGGAATTTGAACTGCGCATGCACGAGATGGTTGAGAAAGGGCAGCCCCTGACCGGTGACTCTTTGTCGAAACTCTACGAAGAAATCGTCAAGAAATACTACGGCCACGATCAAGGCGTCTGCATCGTCGACGATTACATTGCCAACGAGTGGGCGTTCATTCCCCATTTCTACAACTCGTTTTATGTCTTCCAGTACGCGACCTCATTCACCGCATCTTCCGCCTTGTCTGAGAAAGTGCTCGCGGGTGAGCTCGGAGCCACCGGCCGTTACCTGAAATTCATTTCCTCCGGCAAGTCGAAATACCCAATCGACCTGCTGAAAGACGCCGGCGTCGACATGACCACCGACGAACCGCTCGAGCTTACGGTCAAAAAGATGAATCGCGTGATGGATGAGATGGAGAGATTGCTGGACAAGAAGGGCACGGCCGGGGCAGGAGACTAGCTTCTAGTCTGAAGGAATCGGCTGATTGCCTTGAGAAACCGAAACCCTGGGTTATGATCGCCTGGTTTCGTCAACAATGATTGTGATGAGCTCCTGGAGATTCAGGATGAGGGTGGAGGCACGGCTCGGCTCATGCCCTCTAAAACCGGACGGGGATCGTAATACACGCGAATGGACATGATCTGCCCGTCTACCACGTGAAAGCAGTCGATCATTGGGATGGTGCCGAACGTCGTATCGAAATCAAAGACGGTGGCGCACCACTCGCCATCTACAATGTGCCGTTTGATCTGGATGCCGTTTATCGTCGGGAAAAATCCAGTGAAAACCGCCCGCACCGTGGGTGCTCCCTTAACTGGAGGGCCAATCGGTCCCACGAACTCGATATCTTGGTGAAATGGCGAAGCGCTTATATCCCGAGTCCCAAGCCCGTTGAGGTGCGCTTCAACCGCACGAATCACGTCGTCTCGCATGAAAACTCCGTTTTCAGGTAGCTGCTGCTGGAAACCCCAAGTCCGCAAAGCAGCGTGACAGCCCAATACTACATGCTTCCTTCGGCTCCACGCTTATTGGCGACAAATCGCGACACTCACTGAGGTCGATGAGCGAAATGGCGCCCTGATTCTAATGACTACACCGAAGGACTCGGAGTTCGCTCCATCTTTCTGCATCGTGCTCTCTCTCGAAAGAGGGTGCAGAACAGCACCACTATGCCACCTCCACACTCAATCAGGATGAAGGCAAAGAAATGGCTGCCGCAGGCGTCGCTTGGCGCTAAGCGCTCCATCAAGTTGATCTGAATAACAAAAATACCAATAGCGACAAGGACCGACGAAAGCTGAGGTTAGATTCTTTTGCCGCCTCTCGCGAGTTTGTAGGCGCACCGAGCGTCCAGATAAAGCAAACTCCAGACAATCAGGCATAGCGGAAGGGTCAGCGCACGGGACGTCCAAACCGACTCAGCAACAATCGCCATATGTCGGAATATTAGGGCGTATCGACAGCCGGAGCTACGTTACGTCGGACCGTCACACCGCCAGTTGGAGAAAAATCTCTAATTATGCGTTTTGACACCCTCGGCTAAAAGTCGCGCCGATTCTCGGTGAGTGTAACCGCCTGGCTACAACAGTTTCGCGGGCCGTTCACTAATTACCCCAATGCTCCGCTCCTCCTACTCGGTCGCTTTTGTGATGCTCGAGCACTTATCGAAGGAGATTATCGTCCAGCGCCCTGGCTGCTCCGACGCGCGCCAGTACGTGTGTCCACTCACAATTCCCTCGTCAAGCTTCCTCGCGGCAACTCTGTTTCTCTATCATTCGTGTCTCAAAGCCTGCATAGGCTCCACCGCTGCGGCGCAGCGAGCAGGAACCCAGCTTGCCACCAGTCCGATCAACGCCAGCAGCAAAGCGGATGTTGCCAATATGCGCGGATCATTCGGATGCAAACCGTAAAGGAGCGATGTCACGAGGTGTGTTGATAGAAGAGTGGCACCGATGCCGCAAGCGATCCCCACCAGCGCCATCCATGTTGCCTCGCGCAAGACCATTGTGAACACCTCCCGCGGCCGGGCGCCGAGGGCCATCCGAATACCGATCTCGCTCGTGCGTTGTGCAACGGAATATGCCATCACGCCATAGACGCCCACGGAGGCGAGCACCAGCGCAAGTACGCCGAAAGACGCGGTCAGCGCCGCGATGATCCGCTCCTGTTGCATCGAAGCGTCAATCTGCCCTTGTTGGGTGCGGATCTCCTGCAGCGGCAAATCCGGATCGATCGACTGCACCGCCTTGCGCAGCGACGGAGCGACTGACGCGGGACTGAGGCTGGTTCGCACTTCGTAGGTCGCTCCGAAGTCGAGGTTCGGCGTCTGCTGGTACGGCTGATAGAACATGCCGACGGGGTCCTGCTTGAGCGACCAGTACCGCGTATCGCCACTTATGCCGACCACTTCGATCAAGTCGCCGGGCTTGCCTTCGCTCGGATGAAAGTGAGCAAGGAAACGCTTGCCGATGGGATTCTGACCCGGGAAAGCCTTACGCGCCAGGCTCTCGCTGAGGATGCCGACCTTTGGCGCGCTCGCCGTGTCGTTCTCATTGAAGTCGCGGCCCGCCACGATTGGAATACCCATCGTATGAAAGAAACCGGAGCCAACGGCATTATTCCAAGCGGACTGATCTTTGTCGGGGTTCGGGGGTTCCCCCTCAGGCAGAAAGTTAGTGTTCTCCATGCTGTCGGAAATGTAGCCCACCTCCGACAGGGTCACGCTCTGCACGCCGGGCAAGGCGCGCAACCGCTCTTCGATCTGACGATGCAGTTGCAGATCTTTCGGAGCGGGATAACGCAACTCGGGTTGCTGAATCGCAAACAACACGAGATGATCCGTGCGGAATCCGGGATTGACGTGGGCGAGTTGGATGAGCGTCCCCACAAAGAGGAGGGCACCGGCCACCAGCAATGTCGACAACATTATCTGGAAGGTGACGATCATCCTGCCGGAAAGACCCTTGCGCCGTCGCGTGCTGCCTGGCCCTGTGGCCTTCAGGCAAGCTCCGCCGTCGCTCCGAGTTGCGATCCATGCTGGCACAGTCCCGAAGAGCAACCCACTCAGCAGTGTGACGCTCGCGGTGAACGCCAGCACGGACCAGTCGAGCGGCATTGTGAACTGTGACGTGTCCCAAGGATTCGCCAACAGTGCAGGCAACGCGCGGCAGCCGGCAAAGGCCAGAGCCACGCCGAGAGCTCCCCCGAGGGTTGCGAGCAAGAAGCTTTCTGTAAGCACGCCACGCAACACGCGAGCCCGTCCTGCTCCGAGGGCGAGCCGCAAGGCGACTTCCCGTTGCCTCGCCATAGAGCGCGCAAACAGCAAGCTTGCGATGTTGGAGCAGGCCAGGAGAAGCACGAGGCCGACGACTGCCATCAGCACTTCAAGTGGCTTCGCGAACATCTGCTTTGAGCGAAACAATCCGCGACTGCCGTCCAGCACGTCGAGTCGAGGAATGGTGGTGTTCGCGTCCAGGCGCAACGTTGAGCGCACGACCGCTGACAATGATGTATCCAGAGCGGCCTGGGCACTGATATCCGCAACCCCGTCCCTTGCGCGTCCCATGATATTCAGCCACCATATTTGGGGGCTCGAGGCACCAAGCAGGGACCCATTCTTGCCGCGCGGCTCGACTAACGGCTGCGAACTTAAGGGAAGGAAGAGATCCGGGCTGGACTGCACACTCTCAGCGCCCGTGAACCCCGAAGGCGCAACGCCAATGATCGTGACCGGCACCATGTTGACTTTGATCGTGCGGCCCACGACTGCGGGCGAGGATCCGAACGCTCGTTGCCATAATTCTAAGCTGATTAGAGCGACGGTCGGCGCGCCGATCCTGTCATCGTCGGGAAGAATGAGGCGACCGAGCTGCGGCTGCACTTGAAGCTGATCAAAAAAGTTTCCGCTTACCAACTCGCCCTGCAGGATCTGCGCATTGCCATCAATTGTTGCATTCATCGTCCCCACGTTTTTGAACGCGAAAAGGTCTTCGAGCACGTGGTTATCGCGTCGAAGTTGTTCAAATGCAGGGTAGGAAAACGATGCCGCGGCGATTCCTTCCGCCACGTTGTCAGTTATCCCCCACATGTTTGAGACCGCCGTGTGCTTGTCTCCATGCCAATGGAGCAGGCGGAGTTGCTCGGCATGGGGCACCTCGAGCCGGTCGAGAAGCAGGCGCTTCATGACCGAAAAAATGGTTGTGTTGGCGCCGATGGCCAGCGCCAGCGAGATTGCCGCCATCGATGTGAATCCCCAGCTCTTGCGCAGGATGCGCAAGGAATAGCGCACGTCCTGGACGATGCTTTCGACGAAAGGGAGGCTCTTTTCGGCGTGGTATTGTTCGCGAATCGCTTCCACCGCACCGAATTTCAGCACTGCTTGGCGGCGCGCTTCGGCTGGTGCCATGCCAGAGCAGACGTTCTCTTCGGTCTGGCGGGAAACGTGCTCTTCCATCTCCTCCAGAAACCGCTGGTCGTCGCTCTGACGCGATGCCAGGTTGCGCAGGCGGGCGAATGACCGTTTCAGCAGCCTCACGACCGTGTCTCCGCGTTGATCGCGAGGAAGCGCGCGATGATATCCGCCGTTTGCTGCCAGTCGCGGAGTTCAGCCTGCAACTGCTTTCGCCCGGCGCGCGTCAGCCGATAAAAGCGAGCGCGACGATTGTTTTCTGATGGTCCCCACTCCGACTCAATTGCGCCCTCCTGTTCCAGCCGGAGCAGCAAGGGGTACAGAGTTCCCTGGTTTAAAGCCAGCTGGTCCCCACTGATCTGCTCAATTCGCCGAGCGATGCCGTAGCCGTGCAGGGGCCCGAGCACACCGAGCGTTTTCAGAACCATCAATGCCAATGTGCCTTGTTGAATGTCTGCTCTTGTTTTCATTCCCTGTTGGTTTCCCACAGGGAGTATAGCGAGATTCCTGTTGGAACACAACAGGTATCAATTGCGGTCTTTGACGCAAGTTTGCATCTCGTTCGATGGTGTCGAAGATCGCGGTCATCGATAGCGTGGACAATTTGTCTGGGTCCAACGGAAAAGTAGAATACTTGGGGAGAAGGGCGACCCTGTGCCCAATAAGAATTACGCGACTTGAACGAGCAAAGTATTTTTGGGGCTCGGAAGCTCTTGTCAGTTGACGTGACATTGCCGTTACACTCATCGACTCCGGTGAGCAGGTTTTGAGCGCTAATGCCTGGTTTCGTAAACCATCCAGATTTCGTAAACCATCCAGACTCCTCTCCCATCTTGGCCTCTCAGTTGTTGATTATTTCCGGTTGGTGAAAATTTTCTGGTCGGTCTTCACCATAAGCGCTAACATGACGGGCCGAGGAATGACGATCACTATGAGAGCCTTCCACTTCAAGACCGGCGCACTGATTGTGGTGTATTGTCTGGCGAGCGCGTTGTTTAGTTTCGGCCAGACGCCACAAAAGTCCGACTCAGAATCGCTGGCAAGTTTGCGGGAACGCGCGGATCGCGTCGCGGCGGACGCGCAGCTTGTTCTGGGCACGATTTACCGCGATGGGAAAAAGGCACCGCAAGATTATAAAGAGGCGGCGGTTTGGTTCCGCAAGGCCGCCGATCAGGGCAATGCGGTTGCACAGTCCAGGCTCGCCCTGCTGTACTACGGCGGCCAAGGGGTGCCCAAGGACCTCAGCCAGGCAGCCGGGTCGTGGCGCAAAGCTGCCGATCAGGGTTATGCCGATGGAGAATACAATCTCGGCCTTTTGTACGAAAATGGCGAAGGAGTGCCCAAGGACTTTGGCGAAGCTGCCGGTTGGTACCGCAAGGCCGCTGATCAGGGCGACGCACGGACGCAGTACGGCCTTGCGCACTTTTACTTCGAGGGTTACGGGGTAGCCAAAGACTACGCGGACGGCAACGGTGTACCGAAAGACTCCCGTGAAGCGGCCAGCTGGTTCCGGAAAGCGGCCGAGCGGGGCAATGCAGCCGGGCAGCACGATCTCGGCTTCCTGTACCAGAGCGGCGAAGGAGTGCCCAGGGATTTCAGCGAAGCAGCCAACGGGCCCCTTCGCTCAGGTCCTGGGCTAATCGGTCCGTTGGTATCGTAAGGCTGCCGACCAAGGCCACGGACGCGCGTTCTGCTTTTCATAGCTGTATGCTTGTCATCAGTGACTGGCCAGACACCACGAACGCCCGATCTGCGCGCCCAGCGCGAAGCGATGCAGAAGCTAGCCTTTCTTGTCGGCAAGTGGTCGGGTGAAGCGCAAGTCTTTCCCGCAGGGGAAGCCACCTTGACGTTAGACTGGAGTGAGGATGCGCAATACAAGTTGGACGGATTGCTTCTTGAAATCGAGGCGAAGGGGCTGAACAAGACCGATAACAAAATCATTCGCCAGGCCCTCGGCCTTGTCTCATACGATGATTTTACGAGCACGTATCGTGCGCGCACGTTTAATGACGGCAGATATCTAGAGACTGACCTGACGCTACTCAGCGGGGAAAACGGATTCAAATGGGGCTTCGAAGTCGGCGACATCAAGACCAGCTCGGTTCTTCGAATTAACGACAAAGGCGAGTGGACCGAAGTTCACCAGATCACCGTCGGTTCCCAACCAACGCGAAAACTCATGGTAGTAAAAGTCAGCCGCAAATAAAACCTCCCTCTGGGAGCAACGTTGGCATCGCAGTCGGACTCCACAATCAAGAAAAGGCGTTAGGTAGATTCTGGTCCCGCAAGTTGGCGCAAAATCTTAGATGGAATGAGAAGGTCGACCCCCGATCACGGATGGCGTTAAGCTACCAGTGATCAACGCACTCTATGAGGTGCAATCACGGTGAATAAGGAGATCGACCTTGAAGAAGCATAACAATTCTGGAAAGAAGAGTGAAGCGACATCGAAGCAGGCGAAGCCGCGAGGCCCAATCCGACGGGATACGAAGGACGTGCTGGCGGAACTGGTGGGAAAACTGAAGGAAAAGCTCGATCCGAAAAAGCTCGCAGTAACGAGCGCCGGAGAAAAGCATAAGCGAGGTGAGCTTCGCCCCAATCTCGATCGTCTGACGGTGGGTGTGGATCTGGGGGACCAATGGAGCAACTACTGCATTCTTGATCTGGAGGGGGAAACGCTGGCGGAGGGGCAGTTGCGTACGACGCAGGAGGACCTTGCCGAATTCTTTCAGGCATTGAATGCGGCTCGAGTGGTTTTCGAGGTGGGAACACACTCACCATGGGTGCAGGAAGTCATCGGCGGTTGCGGACATGAAGTGCTAGTGGCCAATCCGCGGATGATGGATGGGTCGAAACGTCGCAAGCGGAAGAATGATCGGATCGATGCCAACAAGTTGGCGCGATTGGGGCGAGTGGATCCGCAATCGTTGCACCCGATCCAGCACCGCAGTCGGGAAGTGCGGCAGGATCTGGCGGTATTACGAGCCCGAGACGCGCTGGTGGCGGCGCGGACGGAGCTGATCAACGCCACGCGGGGACTAGTGAAGAGTATGGGCACACGGCTTCCCAAATGTTCTAGTCCGAGCTTCGCGGAAAAGGTGGAGGGGACGATTCCCGCCGAGCTTCGCGACGCACTATCGCCGCTGGTGCGCATGGCGGCGGCGTTGAGTGATTGCATCCAGGAATATGACGAGAAG
>Ga0182015_10004315_pt1 | contig 15393 bp, 11 predicted proteins | sample 712P3MmetaG_FD_120478 | JGI IMG/M metagenome (GOLD analysis project Ga0182015, IMG submission 120478) | Permafrost microbial communities from Stordalen Mire, Sweden - 712P3M metaG | ecosystem: Environmental > Terrestrial > Soil > Wetlands > Permafrost | place: Sweden: Stordalen | collected...
AGGTCTGCGCGGCGGCGAGGCCGGCCGCATCGGCAAATTCCGATGTGCCGATCCATGCGCCGGCGACTCCCGTGGACAGGCTCAAGGCTCGCGCCACCAGCGGCAGTACGAAGATCATGACAATGGCCCATAGGACGACGAGAGAGATCGCCATCGAGATATCCTGCTTCTTGGCGCCCACGGCACCGCCGATCGCGATCGCACCGGAGACGCCGCACACCGCGGCGCCCGTTCCCAACGTTGCGGCGAGCCGGCGATCGAGACCGAGGCGCGTGGCCACCGCGTAGATCACGCCGAAGGTCGTCAGGGAGATGAGGGTCGCCTGCAGGATTGCCACCGGGCCGGCCCAGGCGAGCAAGGTCAGCGGCAAGCTCGCGCCCAGGAGCACGATGCCCACCTTGATGTAGAGATCGACGCGAAGGCCGGGATCGAGCCAGCGCGGAACGCCCAGCGTATTCGAGACCAAGAGGCCGCCACCGAGCGCCACCAGCGGCGGCTCCAGGTTGTAGTGAGCCGCCTGGTCCCATAGACCCAGGAAATAAATCGCGGCCGTCACCAAGAAGATCGGCACGAACGCCCGCAGGAACCGCGCAACGCCGATGCCCAGCGCCGCAGCCGCCGCCCCGAGCCATATCGACCACACCAGGAACAAGGCCGCGTACCGCAGGCCGTTGAGGTGCAACTGCTGCACGATCTCCGATGCGTGACTCCATTTTTGCGGGGCGACCGCCAGCCATTTGATGCTGCCGCCTGCGGCGAAAACGGAGGCGGCGATGACGATCAACGCTAGACCCAGCAGACTGCTGAGCCAATCCTCGTTGCGCAGAATCGCGTCGCGTCGGACGCTGCTGACGGGAGGGCGCGGGCCGTCCTCAGCGGGGGAACTCGATTGCTCGACGATTTCCAAATCGGGCACTCCGTCGTTGATCTGCAACTTATCCCATGCAGTCCGCGCCGGTCGACTAGGAATTCGGTATGACCATGTGCCCTTTGGTTATATGGAGTCAGAGCGACCGACGTCGGGAGGCGGCAGAACGCCGCTGGTACCGGGAGTGCCTAACCTACGGTGTCCGAGATTTAAGCCAACTGAGGTGACCTGGGGCCGCCATGGTCCTGCGTAAAAGGCCCCTGCGTCACTTTTTTTGATCCTTATCGGGTTGCGTAGTCAACTCCTCGTTACCCAATCCCTTATTACGGACGTACACGAGCTCCCCGACGACCGCAGTCGAGAGGATAGCGATGTTCGAACAAATGAACACCCAGTTGTGGAGCAATAGGCTGTAGATCGTATAACCGATCGATGCGGTGACTTGTCCCGCAAACAACCAGCGCGATACGCCCGCGTCAGTCCGCGTCCGCCATTGCGTGTAAACCTGACGCATCAAAGTGATGAGCAAAATCACGGAGCTCGCCCATCCGATCCACTCGGCGTTTCTCAGCATGATTCTCCCTTGCCCGCACGCTCATCGGCGGTCGGCCGCCGCAGCTCCGGCTGTCGAAGTTTGCCATAAGTGAAGCGCCGCGTAAGCCCTCCAGGGCCGCCATGCCTCAGCGCGCTTTTCGAGATCTGCTGGTGAGCGAATTCTCGTCTTTTCAGCAACCACGCGGCTGATCACGATGTCGTCCATTGGAAAAGCATCTGGTTCTCCGAAAGCGCGAAGTGCAACATATTGCGCCGACCCGCGTCCGATGCGAGGCACCGTTTCAAGCGCGTCTATAAGGGCCTTCTGCGCCAGGCCCTTGTGGGCGTGACTTCCGCATAGAGCGCGTGCAAGTGTCTGCACCGCCCCAATACTGCCCATCGACAGACCGATTTTGGTCAGATCCGCGCGCGCCAAGGCGGATGGGGAGGGGAAGAGGTGCGTTAACCCACTGCTGGCGCCTACGATCCCGTCTCCGAACCGTTGAACGAGTTGATTCGTGGCGTCCGAAGCGTTGCTCTCGCGCTCGATGAGGGCTCGCACGGCGCATTCGAACTCTTCCCAGGATCCGGGCACTCTTAATCCTGGCCGCTGCTGCAGCAGTGGGAGCAGCAATGAATCGGCCGACAGCACGTCGCCTATAGCGATTGGATCCGCGGCTACATCAAACATGCGGCGAACGGTCGTTGAAATCTCGAGAAGGTCGCTGGGCGCTGCTCCGTAAACACTCAGTGACAGGGCCTGAGGACGCTGACTAGGCGCTACTTTTATCACAGCGTAACGATCTTTAAGCCGAACTGTTCGTGCGTAACCTTGGGCATCGACTCGTTCCACGCCCGGAATGGCGCGATCTGCCAAAAAGGCCAGCATATCGTGCCAGTCGTACGGGGGTCGGTAGGATAGGGTAAGAGTAACCTGATCGTCCTGGCCGCGAACATTGTTGGCGCCGCGATTTCGCCGAGAGTCCCGCGGTGCGCATTTGTATGTGCGGCGGTACGCATCATTGAACCGGCGCAGGCTACCGAAGCCGGAGGCCATCGCGACTCGAGTGATGGATAGAGAGGTCTCATCGATCAGTTGCTTGGCGAAGTGTAATCGGCGCGTTTGGGCAACCACTATCGGCGAGACGCCCACATGTTGTGCGAACAGCCGGCCAAGATGGCGGGCACCCACACCCAGCCGCGCTGCCAAAGTCTCAACCGGACAGGCATCTAGCCCACCATCTTGGATAAGGCGCAAAGCACGCCGCACGACGGCAGAGGCCCCGAGCCAAGCAGGACTGCCGGGCGCGACCTCTGGTCGACATCGGCGGCATGGGCGATAGCCGGCGGCCGCTGCGGTCGCCGCCGTTGCGTAATATCGAACGTTACACTCCTTGCTCGTGGGTGACGGGCAGATCGGGCGGCAATAGATTCTCGTCGATCTAACGGCGATGAAGAACTTCCCGTCGAAACGGGCGTCGCGGCTGATTCGAGCATGGTGCAGAGCCGCCTGGGTTAAGCCGTGTACATACTGCATAGCGCTTTTTTTGCCGCCTGACCAACGCACAGCCTAAGACAACTGGGAGAAGCCTGACTAGCCATTTTCGGCTGCGATAGCATCAATGTCGAATCAGTATCGGCGCGACCCATCACGTAGGCGTCCGAAAACTGCCAGTTCTTGGCTTTCCCTGCGACTAGAGTGCTCTCGCCTATCGCTTTTCAAGAAAAGGACCATAAAGGGTCGGGAGGTCAGCATGAAATTCTACCTACGGACAGCCTGCATTCTTATCATCGGGACGCTACCGGCAGTGAGGGCGGTGCAAGCACAGGATCCTCCCCCGGCGCCGCGCTACATTGTGTACGACACGACCACATTGGGCGGGACGTTCGCGTTCGGATCTGGGGTTAATAATCTGGGCTGGGTCACTGGCGCATCGACCAATGCAACCGGCGCTCTGCACGCAACGCTCGCAGCTCCTGGCACCTTGATCGATCTCGGTACTCTGGGGGGAACAAACAGCGCCGTCGAATGGCCTGTGAAGAATAACCATGGTCTTGTCGTGGGCATCTCCGAGACGGCCACGCCGGAGCCCAATGGCGAAGCATTTTCTTGCAGCGGCTTCATTCCCACGAACGGGCACACCTGTTTACCGTTCTTGTGGCAAAACGGTGATTTGAGTCCGCTGCCCCTGTTGGGAGGCAACAATGGTTTCGCGACGGAAATCAACAATTCGGGCATTGCGGTCGGTTGGGCGGAAACCTCCGTGGCGGATCCCTCATGTGTGCACCCCGAGCAAGTATTGCAGTTCTTGGCGGTACAGTGGGGACCTGGCAGGGACGAGAAGCGCGTGCTACCGCCTTTGGGTGATGATTCGGTATCCGCTGCCACCGCGATCAACGATGCGGGTGAGGTGGTGGGTATTTCGGGCTCCTGCGACGTTGCGATCGGGGCACTCAGCGCCAAACATGCGCTGTTGTGGCGGCATGGCCAACCCGTCAAGCTGCCAACCCTTGGAGGCAAGGGATGGAATACGCCGATGGCGATCAACAACCGCGGCGTAATCGCAGGCTTCTCCGATACCCCCGGCGACTTGGTCGGCAAGGTTCTGACAGCCAATTTTCAGGCAACACTTTGGACGGCGGACGGCATCGTCAATTTGCACACCTTGCCCGGCGATGCGACGGCGGAAGCTACGGGTATTAATGATCGCAACCAAGTCATCGGTACGTCCTTTCCTCCGCCCACGAGTACGAACCCGTCACGCGCATTCTTCTGGCAGGACGGTAAAATGTATGACTTGAACTCACTGGTGCAGCCCAGTGCCCCTCTGTACCTGATAAGTACTGGAGATATCAACGAGCGCGGGGTAATTACGGGACAGGGCTGCGTCCTTCCAGACTGCACCGTACTGCACACCTTTGTCGCAATCGTGGCACCGCCCGAGACGACCGACGCCGAGGCTCGCGCAGAATCGGCTGACTCCGCATCGCGCCCTACGCTGAGCGCCGAACTTCGCGAACAATTGCGCGCACATGCGCGCTTCTGGCGGGCGACACCTGAGACAGTGCCGGCGCAATAATCGCGATCACTTTTCTCGCTAAAATTGCTGATGGCTGGGTACACTAACTACCACGACCGGCCAGACCATAGTGGGGACTCCGGTGAGGCGACGATGACGAATCCGCCGGTGAGGGCTTGCGGGATCGGGGCGAGGAGGGGAAGACTCCTCCTCGCCTATTTTCTATTCTTGCTCGCGCCTACCACCCGCTCTTGGTGCGCGGATCCTTCGACAAATGCACATGTCCAGCACCCGATGGCTTGTGCGGACAGCACCTACCGGCAGTTTGATTTCTGGATAGGGGATTGGGACGTGGTCGACGCCGATAGCCCGACTGTCATCGTCGCGCACGCCCGTGTCGAATTGATACTGAACGGGTGCGTGCTGCACGAAATATATAAGGGGTTGGATGATCACGAAGGCGAGAGCTTCAGCATCTACGACGTTTCGCGCAATACCTGGCATCAAAGCTGGGTCACCAACCATGGCAACCTGTTGACGATCGAGGGGCACTTGCGGGGCGCAGCCATGATCCTGGAGGGGACCGACCACTTGCCGGACGGCAAGCCGCGGCAAGTTCGCGGAGAGTGGCGCTCCGAGAATCATGGCGTTCGAGAAGTAGCCGCGCGATCCACCGACGGCGGCGTGACCTGGGTGCCGTGGTTCGATCTGCTATTCAAGCCGCACACGCCGGATTGACGTTCAAAATCCCCTCGCCCGTGATGCTTGGCTTGCATGCCGTATCCGGCTGTCGTCTAATCCGACGTCGCACTCAGGGAGCTCGTTTTGAAACACTATCTCGCCGCCGCGGCCGCCATGTTCTCCTTTTGCGCGATGGCCGCGCCGCCCCCAGATACGGCGGCCGGTGAGCTACGTTTCCGCGAGCTTTACAAGGAGCTCGTCGAGACCAATACCAGCTTGTCGGCCGGTAGCTGTACTCTGGCCGCCCAGCGTATGTCCGCGCGGCTGAAGACGGCGGGCTTTCCCGAAACCGACCTGCAGCCGTTCGTGGCGCCCGATCACCCCAAGGAAGGCGGGCTCGTTGCGGTGTACCCAGGGACGGATCCGAAGCTGAAGGCGATCCTGCTGCTCGCGCACATCGACGTCGTGGAGGCCAAGCGCGAGGACTGGACGCGGGATCCGTTCACGTTGGTCGAGGAGAACGGCTCCTTCTACGCGCGTGGCGCGATGGACGACAAGGCCGAGGCATCGATCTGGGTCGATCTGCTGATCCGCTACAAGAGCGAGAAGTACCGGCCGAAGCGTACCCTCAAGGTCGCACTCACCTGCGGCGAGGAGACGGCCGGTGCGTTCAACGGCGCCCAATGGCTTACCCAGAACAAACGCGAACTGATCGACGCAGCGTTTGCGCTCAACGAGGGCGGATGGGGAGAGCTCGACTCGGGCGGCCACCGGGTCTCCCTCGACGTCGAAGCGGGTGAGAAATTTCCGCAGAACTACCGACTCGAGGTGACGAACCCGGGTGGGCACAGTTCGCGGCCGGTAAAGGACAACGCGATTTACCGTCTCGCGGCGGGGCTCACCCGGGTCAGCGCCTACGATTTCCCGGCCCAGTTCAATGACGCGAATCGCGCGTATTTTGCCGGCATGGCGAAGATACAGGCGGCCAACGGGGACACTGCGGTGGCGGACGCCATGAATGCGTTCCTTCGCGAACCCCAAGATGCCCCGTCGATCGCACTCGTTGCCGCCAAAGACCCGAGTTGGAACGCGACGCTGCGTACGACCTGTGTTGCGACGATGCTCGACGCCGGCCACGCCACGAACGCGTTGCCACAGCGTGCCCGGGCCATCGTCAACTGCCGCATCTTCCCGGGCGTTTCCGCAGAGGCCGTGCGCGCGAAGCTCGAGCAACTGGTTGCCGACCCGGAAGTCAAGGTAACGACGCTCGAGACGCGTGGCCCGATTTCGCCACCGCCGCCGCTGACACCCGCTGTATTGGGGCCGATCGAGAAATTGACCGCTCAGTTCTGGCCGGGCGTGCCGGTGCTGCCCATATTGCAGGCGGGCGCCACGGATGGTGAGTTCACGAATGCGGTGGGGATCCCGACTTACGGCGTCGAGCCGATATTTCTCGGACCCGACCTCGGCCACATCCACGGCCTCAACGAGTACGTCGGAGTAACCTCCTTGCTGGAGGGCCGCGAATTTTTATACCGCTTGGTCAAAATCTACGCGGAGCAGAGGTAGCGGGTGAGGTTGGGCGCGGAGCTCAAGTTCATCCACGGACTGCGAGACACGGCTCTATACTGCAGGAATGAATACTGAAACCTTTCCGATCGATCTCGGCAAACTCGAGCCGCTCAAACTCGACCCGGCCGTCGCTCAGCTGACGGACGCCCAAAAGACCACGCTGCGACACAACATCCAATTGTGCCGCGATGCCATCGTTTTCTTCACGGCATTTGCCGGTGCCCGGGGGTTGTCCGGCCACACCGGCGGGGCGTACGACACCGTGCCGGAGGTGATGATCATCCGCGCGTTCATCGCGAACGGTACACCCATCGTGCCGATCTTCTACGACGAGGCCGGCCACCGGGTCGCCACCCAGTACCTGTTGAGCGTGCTCAACGGCGCCATGCCCGCGGAGAAGCTGCTGCATTATCGGGAGTACGACAGCGGGCTGCCCGGCCACCCCGAGAAGCTGTTGACCCCCGGCTTGGAATTCAGTTCGGGCCGTCTCGGCCACATGTGGGCGTTCGTCAATGGGGTTGCCATGGCGAACCCTGGAAAGGCGGTGATATTGCTGGGGTCGGACGGGAGTCAGATGGAAGGCGACAACGCCGAAGCGGCCCGCCTCAGCGTCGGCAAGCAGTTGAACGTCAAAGTCCTCGTCGACGACAACAATGTGACCATTGCCGGCCATCCTCAGGAATACATGCCAGGGTACGACCTCAGCCGCACCTTGTCGGGGTACGGCCTGACCATCGAGACCACGATGGGTGAAGACCTGGATGCCTTGTACATCGACTTGTGCCGTGTGTTCCGCGACTCGATGCCGCATGCCCTGGTGATCAAGCGGCCCATGGCGCCCGGAATCAAGGGAGCGGAGGGGAGTCCCAGCGCTCATGAGGTGCTCAAGGCCGCGACGGCGATCGAATATCTCGAGGGCCGCGGAGGGTATGAGCGAGCCGTCGCGATGCTCAAGGCCGCAAAACCGGACAAGAGCCCCCTGACCTTCAAAGGGTCGTCCGGATCGGGCAAGAACCGCGATGACTTCGGGAAGATCATCAACGGCATCCTCGACGGCATGACCGAGGCGCAACGGCTCGAGAGCGTGCGCGTTTTCGACAACGACCTCGAGGGTTCCTGCGGGCTGCATCACATCCGCAAAGCGCACCCTGAAATATTCGTGCGCGGCGGCATCATGGAACGCGGCAATTTTTCGGCGGCGGCGGGATTCGGGTCCACGGCGGGGAAGCAGGGCATCTACGGCACGTTCAGCGCGTTCCTCGAAATGTGCGTCAGCGAAATCACCATGTCCCGCTTGAATTTTTCGAACGTGTTGGCGCACTTCAGTCATAGCGGCGTCGATGACATGGCCGATAACACCTGTCACTTCGGAATCAACAGCATGTTTGCCGACGGCGGGGTGAAGCCCGGTCATGCTGAAGACACGACACGCCTTTACTTTCCGGTGGATCAGCACCAATTTGCTGCGTGCATCAAGCGAATTTATGGCGATCCGGGTTTGCGATTCGTCTTCACGACCCGCGCTCCGGTGCCCGATATCCTCGATGGCGAGGGCAAGCCGCTTTACGAAGGCAAGCCCTTCGAACCCGGCAAGGATTACGTGGTGCGACAGGCGAAAGCCGGGGGCGGCTACGTCGTATCGACGGGCGAAGCGGTCTATCGCGCGCTCGATGCCATCATCACGTTGCAGGAGAACGGGATGAATGTCGGCCTCATCAACAAGCCGACGCTGAACGTGGTCGATCCGGCCATGATGAAGACGCTGGCAGCCGCACCCTTCGTGTTGGTCGTCGAAGGATGGAACGTGAAGACCGGACTAGGGAGCCGCTTCGGAAGCTACCTGCTGCAGGCCGGCTTCAGAGGAAAATTCAATCACATCGGCACCCACCTGGAGGGGAGCGGCGGATTGTGGCAACAAATGGGGCACCAGGGCTTGGACTCCGCGGGCATTCAGGCGGCAATCAAGTCATTGGCTTGAGGGCGTATCGCCGTACGGCTCCCTAAACCGGGTCACGACTCCCTAGACCGAGGCGGGCGCATTGGCTCCGCCCTCGTTGGCCCATTGCGCCTCCGCAGAGTGGTCTGGCTCGTGCTCCCCAGCACGCCGTCGGCGCGTCACCGAGATGTAAAGGGCCGCGAGTGCAATCAATAGCAGGGCGCGTCGAATCATGTGTTCTCCTTGACGCCAGGCTCCCATCCCAAGCACGGGATTGCTATCAGACGATGGGAGCATCGGGGCTAGGACGGCGACCACATGTGAATTCTACGAGTGCCATTCGCGCTCCAGCCGCCGCGCGGCCAAACTGAACAGCAGCGCACTGAGCAGATAGAACCCGGTCCCGGAAAGAATGGCGTAACGCAGTGATTCGCTGCCATATCGACCTGCGAAGTGGTCCGATAGGCCACCGATGATGAGCGTGCCGAGTCCCAGACCGATCAAATTGTTGATGAACAGGAATAGCGAAGACGCGAGGGCCCGCATGTGTGCCGGCACCAGGTGCTGGATTGCGCTCAAGGTCGGCCCCAGCCAGGCGAGGGCGAGCCCAAGGGGCGCGAGGAATATCAGCAGCGACCAGTGGCTGGGGGGCGCCAGCACACCGAGTGCGTACAACGGTACGGAGAGCAAAAAGGCGATCGCGGGAATCAGACCGTAGGCCGCGCGGCTCCGCCCGCCGAGCCGATCCGCGAGCCACCCGCCCAACCAGATGCCCGAAACACCGCCGACCAGAATCAGTGCGGCGAAATACCAGGAGACCTGTACCAAGGTGTAGTGGTAGCTGCGGATATAGAACGAAGGCAGCCAGAATAATGTCCCATAACCCATGATCGAACTGGACGCCCCTCCCAAGGACAGGTACCAGAATGAGGATTTGCCGGCCAGCATCCGGATAACTTCTCGAAGCCCCGGCGGGTCCTGAACCGTCGTGGCAGCATCCAATCCGCCACGCGCCGGCTCGTGCATGGCGAACCGAAAGAGCGGCGCCAAAATCAAACCGAGCGCTCCCACCACGAGAAACGCAGCCCGCCAATTTACGCGGGACGCAACCAAACCGCCGAACAAGAGACCTGCGGCGCTGCCGATGGGGATGCCGAAGGAATAGATGGCCAGTGCGCGCGCGCGTCGCGCCGATGGAAAGTAATCGCTGATGAGAGAGTAGGCAGGTGCGACGCCCCCGGCCTCACCGATGCCGACGCCGAGCCGCGCCATGAACAGCTGAAGAAAGTTCTGTGCGAGGCCGCTGGCCCCGGAGAATGCACTCCACAAGGCCAGCGAGACGGTAATGATCCAAACGCGGTTGACCCGGTCGGCAAGCCAGCCGATAGGCACGCCGAGCGCCGTGTAGAAAAGCGCGAACGCCGTACCTCCCAACAGACCCAGCTGCGTGTCCGTCAGGTGCAGGTCCGCCTTGATGGGCGGCACCAGAATTCCGAGGATGACCCGGTCGATGAAATTGAACGTGTAGACGAGAAGCAGCAACCCCAGCACGTAGCGCGCGTGGGAATCCGACGGCCGCGAGGCGGGCATCTCGCGGCGCTATTTCGGCGCAGAAGCGGCCGGACGCCTGGCATGCGCAAGGCCGCGCAAGCCCGCGGCGACGTACGGGCCGAGCCGCGCTTTCAGAGCGGCCACATCATCGGAACGGCATAAGCCGTCCGACAGGACATCGAGTCGTCCGGTCTCTGCAAGAGACAGCGTAAGCGCACCCGTGAGGAAGCTATATCCCCAATACACATCCTCCGGCGCGGCTTCCGGAAGTGAGGCGATCACCGCCTGGATGAATTCGCGAACCACGCCATCGAATGTCTTGCCCATCAGCTTGCGGCCCCATTCCGGGGAGTTGTTCACCCACGCGAGGAGCGCAAAGTAGCTGTGCCAACCGGCTCCGGCATGCGCCAGACGATCGAGTATCGGATCCAGGAAGGCATCCACCACGGCTTCGGTGCTTGGCGACTTCGGTGCGGCAGCCAGCCGCTCGTGCGCCAGACGTTGCAGGCGCGCATCGTTCAATACTTGCCCACGCCGGGCAATGACTGCGGCCAGCAGTTCCTTCTTGCTGCCGAAGTGGTAGTTCACGAGCGAGAGATCGACTCCGGCGGCGCCCGTGATGTCGCGGACCGAAGTGCCGTGGAACCCGCGCCGGGCAAACAGCTGCTCTGCGGCATCCATCAGCTTTTCCTTCGTGGGGCGCTTGGGCCGGGGCATGCAGAGCCTCGAGGTACAAAATCGAATTCTATCCTACCTCCGCCCGTCCCTGCGGGCTCATCGGAGGCTCCCGGCGAGGACCCCATATGGTTCCGGGCAATTACCCGAGTTCTCGCAACCACCTTGATATTGAACGTACGTTGCACTAAAGTCCAACGATCGTTCAATAATGACACGTGGGCAAAGTACTCACACTTATCGGGGGATTCAGCCATGACTCGCAGTCTTTGTACGACAGTATGCTTCCATGCCCTGTTGCTGGCGGGCGCCGCTGCGGCAGCGGACGCCGAAACGGCAGGCACGACAACGTCGGTATCGGACACCGGCATCCAGGAGATCGTGGTCACTGCGAGGCGCTTCACGGAAGACCTGCAAAGCGTTCCCATCGCCGTGACGGCGCTCGGGGCGGCGACCATACAGACTCAGGACGTCACCAACCTTGAGGACCTCAACAGCTTCGTGCCGAACTTCAAGATCTCCGCCGACCGCGCGACCAGCAGCACGATCAATGTGTATATCCGCGGAGTCGGGCAGAGCGACCCTTTGTGGGGAAACGAGCCCGGAGTGGGGGTGTACATCGATGACGTGTACCTCGCGCGCCCGCAGACCGCGCTTCTAGACGTGATCGACGTTCAGGACTTGGAAATCCTTCGCGGCCCACAGGGCACTCTCTACGGCAAGAACACCATTGCCGGCGCGATCAAGTACGTGACACGCGACATCGACGGACCCGCGACCCTGACCGCCTCGGTAACGGGCGGTAACTTCGGCGAGCATGACGAGAAACTCTCCTTCTCGACCCCGGTGATCGACGATCACGTCTATTTCGGCATTGCGATCGCCGACTTGCAGCACAAAGGCTATGGCCAGGTGGTTGCGCAGCCGGGAGCCCCGCCGAGCCCCTACAACTACATCGGCCAGGATGTCTCGAACAAGGACGTCCAATCGGGCCGTGCGAATTTGACGATCAAGTGGGGTGAGAGCTCGAAGCTGAAGATCGTTGCCGACGACACACTCGACAATTCCAACGCCTCGGGGGGCCAGCGCCTCAGCGACTACTTGGCTCCGGAGCTGAGCGATCCCTTCGACCTGCGCACGGATATGCCGGTGAACAGGGATTTCTCACACCGGAGCGGCGAATCAGCGACCTATACGCAAAATCTCACCGATCAGATCGGATTGAAAGTCGTCGGCGCCTACATCGAAGGCAGGAGTCAGCAATTCATCAATTTCGCCCAGCTCGACGAGAACCTGTTCGAGGTGCCGGGCTCATATCATGACCAGCAGTCTTCGGGCGAGGCGCAGCTGACCTTCAAGAACGAGGTCGTGAACGCCGTGGGCGGGGTGTTCTATATGGACAGCACCGCGTGCGGTGCCTATAACGCATCCATCGGCACCCTGAGCGGCAGCTTGCCGCCGGCCGTGTCCCCTGATCTCGGCCTCTATATCACGGAACTCGTCGAAGGTTGCGTTCTGACGAAGAGCGCGGCGGTCTACGGAGACAGCTCCTGGAAGCTCACCGACAAGTTGGACCTCGACGCGGGGCTGCGGTGGAACGAGGATGATAAAACCGCGCATGTCTACCAAGCCGACTATGCGAGTCTCGCGCCGACTCAATTGGCTCCCGGGCAGCAATTCTTCAATCCCTCGCAGGTGCCGGCGGGATTCTTTCCCTTTACCGGCGTGGTGACCGATTACACCGGCCACCGTACTTTCGTGAACATCACACCGCGTCTCGGTGTCGATTATCACTTCACGGACCATGTGATGGCCTATCTCACCTACAGCCGCGGCTTCAAGAGCGGCGGCTTCGACATGCGGGGCAATGCCGCCGTGTACCCTGCGACCGAGAACGGCTACGCCTCGGAGACCGCGGATAACTACGAGGCAGGCCTCAAGTCCACTCTCTTCGACGACACGCTGCTGCTCAATGTCACCGTCTTCTACGATCCGTACCGAAACGCGCAGATCGGCGTTCAGCAGTTCGTCGAGTACGCGGGCGCGCCGACCAACCTCACCGCGGAGCTAAACGCCGGCAAGCAGATCAATCAGGGAGTCGAGCTCGAGTCGGTGTGGCGCCCGTCCAAGCCGCTGACCCTCGGATTGAACGTCGGCTATTTGGATTCGTACTACAAGGATTTTCTCATCCCCTGCAATGTCTTCTCGCTAGCCCCCGGATGCGGAGCCAGCGTCACCACGGTCAACGTCGCCGATGCGAATCGACCGCTCAACGCGCCGGCTTGGACGATATCCGGGAATGCGACGTATACGTGGGACCTGGCCTCCGGCTCGTTGCTGGCACGCGCCGGCTATGACTGGCGCGGCTTCACCAAGGTCGCCGCCACGTTCGAGAGCCCGACCGACCAGCCGGGATACGGCCTGCTCAATGGCGGGCTCGCGTTTACCACGACCAGCAAGTCGTGGCGCTTTTCGATCGACGGCAAGAACCTGACCAACCGGTACTATCGCGTGGCCGGCTACGATTTCGGCCCCCCCCCGATTGGACCCGCCAATTCCTTCATCGGAGGCGTCAGCCAGATCGGCTACTACGGTCCGCCGCGCACGTACTCCGGAACGGTGACCTACCACTTCTGAGCACCTCAATGAACCTGGCGGGAAAAGTCGCAGTCGTCACAGGCGCAGCCAGCGGCATCGGTCGGGAGATCGCACGAACCTTCGCCCGCGCCGGAGCGGCCGTGGCCATTGCCGATATCGACAGGACGGGCGCTGAAACGACGGCGCAAGAGCTCAAACGCCACGGGGGAGAGGGGATCGCGGCAGCCATGGACGTGACGAACGAGGAGGAGGTCGACACCGTCATAAAAAGGGTGACCGATCACTACGGCCGGCTGGATATTCTCGTGAGCAATGCGGGCATTCAGATCGTGGCGCCGATCGAGGAGTTGCCGTTCGCGGATTGGAAGCGAGTGATGGCGAGCCACCTGGACGGCGCGTTCCTCACCACCCGGGCAGTGCTGCGGCAGATGTATAAGCAGGGCAGCGGCAGCCTCATCTACATGGGCTCCGTTCATTCGAAGGAAGCGTCCCCGTTCAAGGCGCCCTATGTCACTGCCAAGCACGGCATCATCGGTTTTGCCAGGACAGTAGCTAAAGAAGGGGCGCGCCACGGCGTAAGAGCGAATGTGGTCTGCCCCGGCTTCGTGCTCACGCCCCTCGTCGAACGTCAGATCCCCTCGCATGCCCGGCTGCTAGGAATCTCCGGAGAGGCAGTGATCAAACAGGTCATGCTGAAGGAGACCGTCGATGGCGAATTCACGACGGTTGAGGACATCGCCGCCGCAGCCCTCTTTCTCGCTTCATTTGAGTCGAATGCACTGACCGGCCAATCGCTGGTCGTCAGCCATGGCTGGCATATGCAATGATCAGCCTCATCAGAATTTCTGATCGAGCTCGGCAAATATTCCTCGCCGGGGTCCGTATTGGGGAGCGAATTCCCCGACGCCAGTGGCAGCCCGCAGCAGATAACTGCGATCGAACAGATTGATGACGCTCAGGCGCAGCGTCAACGGCTTACTCTGATCGTGCCACGGATGAAAATATCGGGCTACCGCGCCGTTCCATTGGGTGTAGCCGGGCGAGTGCTGCTCGTTGGCAAAGCCGGCACGCAGTCCGCTGCCGTAAATTCCGTCCACGCTCACGAGCAAACTGTGCCAGCGGTAGGAGGTGCCGGCCGAAGCGGTGACCGTCTGAGCGTCGGAGGCGTACGTGTAATTGTCCGCGAGGTAGGCGAGCTCCACAAGATCCCCGATGAGGTACTGGTTGGAGACGACATCCTTGACCTGGGTCACTTCGCCCGACACGTTCGCGTACGCACGAAACCCGTCCTGGATGTAATTTATCTTGAATTCCGCTCCCCGGCTGAAGCCACGCGCGTAGTTAAACTGATCGAGCACCACCGCCTGGCCGAATTGCCCGTCGTCCAGGGTGTCGGTTGAGCGCTTGTAGTAGAGATCGAGACCGATGCTGAGATGGGACAAGAGATTCTGGTCAACGCCCACGTCGAAGTAGGTGGAGCGCTCCGGTCGAACCGGATCATCCAGTGGTATGGCCTGCTGGGTCGTGTTTTGGAACAGCGCCAGGTTGTTGGGCGTCGACTGCGCCTGCATGGGCGGCGTGAAATAGCGCGAGACCCCGGCATGCAGGGTGGTGTCCGCAACGGGCTGGTAGCGCAGGACGATGCGTGGGCTGAACTGATTGGCCGAGACGAACTGGTTCATCTGATCGAAACGCACGCCCGTGTTGAGAGTCAGATCAGAGCTCATCCGCCACTCATCCTGAACGTAGCCTCCCGCGTTCCAGCCGATCTTCGACCGGTAATCATCCAAGGTCTCAGGAAAAGGCAACGGGCTGCCATCGGGGCCCAAGGGAAGGACGGTCGACAAATCCTGAACCTGAGTTTTCTCGATGCTGGCTGCGAAGCCGCCGCGCAGCGTATGTGCATTGCTCAGACGTTCGGATGCGTCGAACTCGAGACCGTTGAGCAAGCTTTTGCG
>Ga0182015_10004316_pt1 | contig 15391 bp, 15 predicted proteins | sample 712P3MmetaG_FD_120478 | JGI IMG/M metagenome (GOLD analysis project Ga0182015, IMG submission 120478) | Permafrost microbial communities from Stordalen Mire, Sweden - 712P3M metaG | ecosystem: Environmental > Terrestrial > Soil > Wetlands > Permafrost | place: Sweden: Stordalen | collected...
CGCGAAATTCGACCCATCTATCGCGAATTGGGAATCCTGCCGCCGGAAAGCGCCATGCACTAGACTTCTAGTGATCGGTCGGAAGCCGGGGTCCCCGCAGCATCAGCTGGTCGCCGGTTTTTTGCAATTCGCTGCGGTGCACTCGCTGTCTACCCGCTTGTTCTCTTCACAGAATCGAGGTCTTGCTTTGCCGGTTCATGGTCTTTCGCTCATCGGTCACCACAACGGCGCACCCACCGGGCCGGTCTTTCACGGCTTCGACCCCGCAACGAGTGAAGTCCTGGAGCCGAGCTACTTCTCCGCATCCAACTCTGAAATCGACCAAGCTGCGCGGCTCGCCGCCGATGCTTTCCCTCTGTATTCGCATCTCTCCGGCAACGCCAAGGCCGAGTTTCTGCGAACGATTGCCATATCGCTCGAGTCTCTCGCGGAAGAAATTGTGCCCCGCGCCTGCCGCGAGACCGGCTTGCCCGAAGGCCGTATCCGCGGTGAACTCGGTCGCACCACTGGGCAGCTGCGTCTTTTTGCTTCGGTTGTGGAAGAAGGCTCCTGGCTCGATGCCCGCGTCGACCCCGCCCAGCCCGAGCGCAAGCCGCTGCCCCGCGCAGACATTCGCTCCATGCTCATACCCATCGGTCCCGTTGCGGTCTTCGGCGCGAGCAACTTTCCACTCGCGTTCTCGGTTGCCGGCGGAGATACCGCCTCTGCGCTTGCGGCCGGCAACCCCGTCATCGTCAAGGCCCACCCTGGACATCCGGGCACCAGCGAGCTCGCAGGACAGGCCATTCGCTCGAGCGTTGCCGCCTGCGGATTGCCCGAAGGGGTCTTCTCGCTTCTCTTCGACGGTGGAATCGAGGTCGGCAAGAAGCTGGTCAGCCATCCACACGTAAAGGCGGTCGGATTTACCGGCTCGGCCGAGGCGGGCATGGCACTGGCCGCGCTCGCAGCGTCGCGCTCGATTCCAATTCCCTGCTATGCAGAGATGGGCAGTGTAAATCCCTTGTTTGTCCTTCCGGGTGCGATTGCTATGCGCGGCGACAAGATCGCCGCAGGTCTGCTCAACTCCTTCACGCTCGGCTCTGGACAATTCTGCACCAAGCCGGGCCTGGTCTTTGTCCCCGGCGAAGACGCAAGCGCGCCGTTCATCGTCGCACTTAAAGATGGCGTGGCGCAAATGAAACCACAGACCATGCTGAGTCCAGGTATTGCAACAAAATTTGCCGCGGCGATGGATGAGCGGACGAAGCACGAAACCGCCACACTGCTTGCTCGGTCTCCCTCTGCGGGCAGTCCAGGATGCAACGCGGAAGTAGCCTTATTCCAGTCCACCGCAGACTCGCTGCTTGCCAATCCTTCTCTCCAGGACGAGGTCTTCGGCCCAACGACGCTGCTCGTCACCTATGGCGCTCCGCAGGAACTTCTGGCTGCCGCGCATTCAATGGAAGGGCACTTGACCGCGACAATTCACGGCACAGAACAGGACTTGGAGGAAAACCGCGAGTTGATCACCGTGCTCGAATCGAAGGTCGGCCGCCTGCTTTTCAATGGATTCCCAACCGGCGTCGAGGTCTGCCACGCCATGGTTCATGGCGGACCTTATCCGGCCACTTCGGATGGCCGCTCTACCTCGGTCGGAACGCAGGCAATCTACCGCTTCACGCGTCCAGTCTGCTATCAGGACTTCCCCGACGCCACGCTGCCCAATGAATTGAAGAACGCGAACCCGCTCAATATCCTGCGCATGGTCAACGGATCAATGACGCGGGGTCCGATCAGCTGAATCGCATCACTCACCCAACGCGATTCACCAGCGTCCCAATCGCGTCGATCGCGATTTGGACCTCATCACCGGAGCGCAAAGTGAACGAGTCTGGCGGCACTATCCCCGTCCCGGTCATGAGAAAACATCCAGCCGGGAACGTGTTCTCGCGGAAGAGATATGCGGCAAGCACTGCCGGTTCGCGCTTCAACTCAGCCAGCGTCGTTGTGCCACCAAACTCACCCTGCCCATCGCGATGAATTTCGATGCGGATCGCGGTGGATGCTGGCAGCGGAGCTGAGTTCACCAGCACGCAAGGTCCCAGCGCGCAACTGCCCTCATACACCTTCGCTTGCGGAAGATAGAGCGGGTTCTCACCTTCGATATCGCGCGAGCTCATATCGTTGCCGGCGGTGTAGCCAATGATCTGGCCCTGATGGTTGATCAGCAGCGTCAACTCCGGCTCCGGCACCGACCACTTGGCGTCCCTGCGGATGCGCACCGCGCCAAGATGTCCGACCACGTCTCTGGCCGGCGATTTAAAGAAGAGCTCAGGCCGCTCGGCTGCATACACTCGATCGTAAAAGCTTCCACCGCCCGCATCCTTCGACTCTTCCATGCGCGCGTTGCGGCTTCGATAGTACGTGACGCCGGCCGCCCACACATCCTGGCTCTCCACCGGCGCCAGTATCTTCGCGGACCCGAACTCCTTCGCCGGCTCGGCCCGCTCCACCACGCTCTGCAGCAGCCCATGCAGGTCATCACCCGTCACCAACTCATCCCATGAGTATCCGGTTACGCGATAGGCAGCGCCATCTTGCTCGACGAAATGTCCAAGAGTGGTGCGGTAGAGTCTCACCTGCGGTTCTCCTTGCGAATGAGATCGTGGGGTAAGCGGGTCTTGGGGACAAGTGAAATCCCGACCGCGAGTGACCTGAACCCCCGACATCCTGCTTGTCAAGTGGGCGCTCTAACCAATTGGGCGACTGGCCACATGGGGAAAAAGCGCCAACAGAGCCATGGGTATAATACCAGCGCTTTTGATCCGCCTGAAGACTTTCAGGTGCAGGGTCGTGAGCGTCCTTGGAAAGGGACTAGGGCCGTCTCGTCGGCTGTGGGCTTCCGCTTGCGTGATTCAAAGATTCGGAACTGCACAATTCGAGGCATGCCGTTGCGCCCAAAGCCACATTTCCCCATCTCCGGCGGATTGTACCTTTAGCTCAGCAATCGCGAAAGTTCAGCAATGGCACAGCGGCTCGACAGAACCGCGTGCCGACGCGAACCTGAGGACCAGATTGACGTGCCAGATCGAATGTAGCGTCTGCTAGACTGGATGCTTCCTGCTACATCTCTGACAGTCGACGGCCCCCGGGTTCCATCGCCTCTCGATAACCCTCCGAACAACGGATTTCAAGATCATGGTTCTCGAATTGCGATCCCTCATTGCGGCAGGTGTCCAGCACAATCCCGACAAGGATGCTCTTTTAGCTTGCGGCCGCAAGAGCGCTACCTATAAGGATTTGCTGCACCAAATAGACAAAACCGCATGCTGGCTGACCCTCAGCGGAGTAAAACGCGCCGATCGGGTTGTGGTGGTGATGCCGAACGGCGCTGAAATGGCGAGCCTCTTTCTCGGAGTCTCGTCGGTTTCCGCATGCGCTCCTTTGAATCCGGCGTACAAGGCAAGCGAGTTCGAGTTTTTCTGTCGGACCTGAAGCCCAGGCTGATCGTTGTTGATGCTGCATTTGAGTCTCCCGTTCGTGCTGTGGCGCGCAACATGAATATTGAGATCGCGGAACTCCGTTCCATCGAACAAGATGAAGCTGGCGCTTTCAGCTTTGGGCCGGACGCAAGCGTTCTGGTTTCCGATGCTCCTATGGGCTGCGCGAAGGCGAGCGATGTTGCTCTGGTTCTGCACACGTCGGGCACTACTTCGCGTCCCAAGATCGTCCCCCTTACGCACGAGAATCTCTGTGCCTCCGCAGCCAACATCGCCCAGTCGCTTGCGCTTTCCCCCGCCGATCGATGCCTCAACATCATCCCACTGTTCCATATTCATGGCCTTGTGGGCGCGCTTCTCCCTTCACTCAGCGCCGGTGCGAGCGTGGTGCGTGCAACCGGATACGACGCCACCCGGTTCTTTGACTGGCTCGCGGAGTTTGAGCCGACCTGATACACCGGCGTGCCGGCAATGCACCACAGCATCCTGACGCGAGTTGAAGCCAACCGCACCGTCATTTCGGACCATCCGTTGCGCTTCATCCGTTCATCGTCTTCCGCACTGGCGCCCTTGCTCATGGCGCAATTGGAAAAGGAGTTCAAAGCTCCTGTAATTGAGGCTTATGGTATGACCGAGGCCGCACATCAGATGTGCAGCAATGGCCTTCCTCCTCGGCAGCGGAAACCCGGTTCGGTCGGGCGGCCAGCCCGTGTTGACGTCGCCATCATGGACGATGCCGGAGCATTGCTGGCAATTGGAGTCGAGGGCGAGGTCGTGATTCGAGGGCGTAATGTGACGCTCGGCTACGACAACAACCCTGAGGCCAACCGCGTTTTCTTCAGCGATGGTTGGTCCCGCACCGGAGACAGGGGACGCTTTGACATCGACGGAGATTTATTTCTCACCGGGCGCATCAGAGAACTCATTTCGCGGGGTGGGGGAAAAATTGTCCCGCGCGAAATCGATGAGGTTCTGCTGTCGCATTCTGCGGTCGCGCAGGCATTGACATTTGCAGTGCCGGACCCGGTTCTTGGCGAGAGGGTTGCCGCCGCAGTGGTTCTAAAACCCAGATTCTCGTTGACTGATGGGATTTGCTCGAGCATTCGGCGAAATCTCTTGCCGACTTCAAGGTTCCAGAAATGATTGTCTTCCTTGCTGAAATCCCAAAGGGCTCCACGGGTAAGCCGCAGCGCATTGGACTCGCGGAGAAACTGGGGCTCACCAGCTTGGGCGGATCTATGCGCGGCCGTGCTGCCGAATATCGCGCGCCGCACACAGAGACCGAAACACGCTTGGCTGAGATGTGGTCTCAGGTTCTCAAACTTGATCGCGCAGGGATTGACGATGACTTCTTTGAGGCGGGAGGGGATTCGATACCTGCCTCCCAACTCGTGGTGCGCATACGGCAGCGATTCGGCGTGGAACTCACCGTGCCGCATTTGTTCCGGCTGCCAACAGTTGCAACGCTCGCGCATTCGATCGATGAGAAGTCGAGCGGCGCGCCAGCCTGCACCGACCTCCCGTCCGTGAGCCGTAAGAACGGCGTGCGACTCACCGCCGCGCAGCAAAGAATGTGGTTCCTGTCGCATCTCGAGCCAGAGAATCCGGTTTACAACCGTGCATTTGCCTACCGCCTCAAGGGTCCCCTGGATTTGCTTCGACTGCAGCAGGGCCTGAACACGGTTGTGGAGCGGCACGAAATCTTGCGCACGAATTACGGTGAGCACGATTCTGCGCCCACGGGAATCGTGAAAGCTGCCAGGGCGGTCCCCATAAGTCTGTCCGACCTGACCGGTCTATCCCGAGCGGAGCAAGATCGGGCAACCATGCAGTGGATGCATCGAGAATGGTCAATTCCCTTCAACCTGGTGGCGGATTCTGTTCTTCGTTGTTCACTGGCCCGCCTGGATTCCGACGATCACGTGCTTCTGATGGTGATTCATCACATCGCCTGCTATGCATCTTCGGAGCGGGTGATTCTTGAGGACCTGGCCAGGGCCTACGATTGCAAGCCTGGCAGCGAGCCAGGACCTCAATATGCCGACCACGCAGCCTGGCAATCGTCTCGTGAAGCCCATGGGGCAGGGGAAGGAGTCTCCTGGTGGAAGCGGCAATTGTGGGGCCTCGAAAAGAGGAATGAGATCCGCCTTGATTTCGCGCGGCCCCTGAAGAGCGAACACCAACAAAGTTCGGTTCCTATTGTTCTTTCGTACGATGTAGCGGAAAAGTGCAGATCTCTGGCGCGCGAGTGTAATACAACGATTTTCACAGTACTCTTGGCCGCCTTGGACGCGGTGCTTCATCGTTATACGGCAGGCGACGACATTGTCGTCGGCACACCTGTCACGGTCCGCAACCATCCGGCAACCGAGTCGATGATCGGTCTGTTCGTGAACACTTTGGCATTGCGAGTTAGCGCGGCCGGCGATCCAACTTTTCGCGAGTTCCTTGCAAGAGTACGGGAGATCGCCGCTGGCGGCCTTGAACACCAGGAAGTGCCGTTCGACGCTGTCGTGGGTGCGCTGCGCGTGGCCCATAGGTCTACGCGTCCTGCTCTCTTTCAGGTCATGCTCAACTATCGCAATATCGAGCCGGCGCGCCTCTCTTTGAAAGACATTGTGTCAGACCCCGTCGAATTTAATATTGGCTCCTCACCCTTCGACCTGACGTTTGACATAGAACCGCTGAACGGTGGGTTGCGGAGCAATCTCTACTAGAACACCGGTTTGTTCGAGCCAGCCACTGTTGAGCGGATGGCGCGGTATTCCGAGACCGTCCTTGGAAAAGCAACCGAGTCTCCGGAGCGGAGGCTTTCTCAACTGACTCCCGTACCCGAGGCTGACCAGAGCCGTAAGTTTGCCTTGGTGAAAGAGGCCATCTGCTATGCGGGCGGATTGGTACATCAATTATTCGAGGAGCAAGCGCACCGCACGCCGGATAATGTAGCGCTAGTCTTCGGGAATCAGCTCCTGACATATCGCGAATTGAACGCACGCGCCAATCAATTGGCAAGCTATCTGCGCCACCAGGGGGTTGGGCCGGAGACTCTGGTCGCCCTGTACACCGAACGATCGAGGGAGATGGTGGTTGGACTGATCGGGATTTTGAAAGCCGGCGGCGCTTATCTTCCCATTGACAGTGCCTATCCGAAGGACCGGATTCGCTTCGTGCTGGAGGATGGGCGCGCGCATTTCTTGCTTACGCAAGAGTCCTTGCGAGCCTCCGTTGGCGAAGTTGGGGCCTGGACAGTCTTCCTTGATACCGGCTGGCAGATGATCGCGCGGGAAAGCACTGACAACCTCCCTGCCCTGACTGGCCCAGATAGCCTTGCCTACGTGATGTACACCTCCGGTTCAACTGGGAACCCTAAAGGCTGCATGGTAACCCACTTCAATGTTGCCCGGTTGATGCAGGCATCTCGGCCGTGGTTTAACTTCGACGAACGCGACGTTTGGACCCTCTTTCATTCCCACGCCTTCGATTTCTCCGTGTGGGAGATATGGGGCGCGTTGCATTATGGTGGCCGGCTGGTCGTAGTACCTTACTGGGTCAGCCGCTCACCAGATCGATTCCACCAGCTCTTGCTCGAACAGAAAGTGACGGTGTTGAACCAAACTCCATCAGCCTTTCGCCAGTTGATTCAGGCTGATGAAGCCGCGGGGAAAACGGATCTGGCGTTGCGCCTGATAATTCTCGGCGGAGAGGCGATGGTACTCGAGGGCCTGCGCCCGTGGTTCGAAAGGCACGGGGATCGGAATCCGCAAGTGGTTAATTGTTACGGCATCACTGAAACCACGGTGCATGTCACCTGCCGACTCATCTCCTTTGATGACGTCCGAGAAAAGTTCGGCAGCGTGATCGGAGACCCCATGCCCGATCTGACCTTTCACATTCTGGACTCAGGCCTCAAGCCCGTACCGACCGGTGAGCCCGGCGAAATCTATGTTGGAGGAGCTGGCGTGGCCCGCGAGTATCTGAATCGCGCTGAACTTACAAAGGAACGCTTCATCCAGGACCCCTTCTCCCCACAACCGGGCGCACGGCTCTATCGCTCAGGCGACCTGGCGCGCAGAATTGCTCACGGCGATATTGTGTATCTGGGGCGGATCGATCAACAAGCGAAGATTCGAGGCTTTCGAATCGAATAGGGAGAGATCGAGTTTGCTTTGAGGCAATGCCCCGCTGTGCGGGATACAGTTGTGTTGCTCGATGACAGCGAAGGCGAAGGGAGGCTGGTCGCCTACATCGTTCCACCATCATCCACGCCCGGGACGGGAGATCTGCGCACTTGGCTGGGGAGCAGGCTCCCGGAGTACATGGTCCCATCACTATTTCTCCTCATCTCCGCGATACCGCTAACGCAAAATGGAAAGGTCGACCGCGGTGCGCTACCCGCGCCCAAAACAGGAAACATCGCGGCACAGGCCTGCTATGTGGCTCCCCGCACGCCACTGGAGACCCAACTCGCCGCGATATGGCAACAATCCTTGGGGCTGGCGCGCGTAGGAATGCAAGAAAGCTTCCTCGACCTTGGCGGCCAATCCATCACCGCCATGCGGGTCGTGGTACGGATACGAAGCGCACTGAATCTCGAAGTCCCCGTCGCATGGATTCTTCAAGATCCGACAATCGAGTCGTTGGCCAAGTTCATCGACCGAATGCCGGCCATGGCGCATAACGAAGAAGATCTCCTTCGCATCCTGGAGGAGATCGAGAAAATGCCGGCGGCAAAAGGCCAGGAGGGCTAGCACATGAATGCGGATATCGACCAGCGCATCGCAAATCTCTCTCCGGAAAAGCGAGCTCTCCTGGAAGAGAGGCTGGCCAAACCCACGTCGGCAAGAAGTCGCCCAGCGCTCATCGAACACAATGCGAATCAAGTTCCCGTGCCCTCCTACGGCCAGGAGATTCTTTGGGCCTTGGAGCTGATTGAAAACGGCGGCGCTCGATTTAACATCTCCTATTCGTTCACATGGAGGGGACGCTAGACGTTGCCGCGCTCCAGAGCGCTTTGCGCTCTTTGGTGAACCGCCATGAAACGCTTCGTGCCCGGTACAGAACAAGTGCCGATGGGCGACTGACCATGGAATTCACGCCGGCGTCGGAGGTTTCACTCTCAACGGTTGATCTTGGAGGCTCTGATCACGTAAATCGAGACCAGTTGCTCCAATCAGCATTAAAGGAGGAAGGGAATCGGCCCATTGCTCTCGATTGCGGTCCTCTTTGCCGGGCAGTTCTGTACCGGATGGGCGAGCGCAAAAACGTACTGCAGTTGACCGTTCATCATGTGGCCTGCGACGGCTGGTCAATGGGGATCTTGTTCCGGGATTTCTCTGCACTTTACAACGCAGAGGCGGCTGGTGCCGCTGTTCAGCTGCCCGATCTTCCGATTACCTTTTCCGACTACGCCCGCTGGCAGCGGGAGCGGTTGGGCGGCCCTGAAGGGGAACGGCTGATCGCCTATTGGAAGAATCAATTGACGGGCAGTGCATTTGTCCTGGAACTACCGACCGATCGCCCCCGCCCACCGCAGCAGACGTTCTTCGGCGACACTCGGGAGTACTCGATGTCGAGTTCTTCCGCCGCTGCCATGCGGCAGTTTTGTGTCAAGGAAAAAGTCACGCCGTTCATGGTCTGGTTGGCCTGTTTGTTTGCGGTGCTTGCCCGTTACACCAGCCAATCATCCATCTTGATCGGAGCCCCGATTGCTGCTCGCACTCAAATTGAGACGGAAGAACTGGTTGGCTTTTTTACCAATACGATCGTTTTTCGCGGCAACCTTGAAGGAGACCCCTCCTTTCAAGAACTGGTAGGGCGAATTCGCCAGTCTGCATTCGACGCATATGCCCACCAGGACCTGCCCCTCGAACTCCTGATAGGCAAACTCGTTCCAGAGCGGGATCCGAGCCGACAGGCGCTGTTTCAGGTCATGTTCGCCTTCCAGAACGCGCCCGTATACGAACTTGACCTGCATGGGCTCCAGACCTTTGTTCGCCGGGTCAACAGCGATACATCCAAAGTCGACTTCTCCATCGATCTGACTCCCACCGACGTCGGTGCGGCTGCGGCAATCGAATACAACACCGACCTCTTCGATCCCGGCACCATCGATCGGCTTTGGGGACATCTGGAAGCCTTTCTTTTGGGAGCCATTGCCTCGCCCGGCAAAAAAATCGCCACCATCCCTTTACTCACCTCCCCGGAGCTCCACCGGTTGGTTGTGGAGTGGAATGAAACAGCGCAAGAGTATCCGCGTGAGGCAACGGTGGCGTCCCTCGTTGAAGCTCAGGTAGAGCGGACTCCGGATGCCATCGCCGTCACGGATCGAGATCAACAGCTTACTTACAGTGAGTTGAACAAACGAGCAAACCAACTAGCTCGAAAACTGCGCGACCACGGCGCCGGCCCTGACCAGCTGATTGGCCTGTGTGCCGAACGGTCGGTGGCAATGGTTGTCACGTTGCTGGCAATTGCCAAGTCCGGCGCAGCTTACTTGCCGCTTGATCCCCTACTGCCAGTTGAGCGCCTCGGCTTTATGGCGCAGGACAGCGGTCTTCGAGTGCTGCTGACCGAGCCCAGCCTTCGCACGAGATTCGCTTCTTATGATGGGGAAACAATCCTGCTCGATGACCGAAGCTGGCGCGAGAGCCCAAGTGACAACCTCGCTCTCGTTGCATCATCTGAAGACCTGGCCTATGTGATCTACACCTCCGGCTCAACCGGCAAGCCAAAAGGGGGGCAGATTCCGAACAGAGCGCTCACGAATTTCCTTTGGTCCATGCGAGCGTGGCTTGAGATGAGCGAACACGACAGGCTGTTGGCGGTGACCACCATCTCCTTCGACATTGCTGGTTTGTAGATCAGGTTGCCCCTCATGGTCGGAGCGCAAATCGTCGTTGCCGGGCGCGAGGCGGTGATGGACGGCAACGCACTGCGAACTCTTCTTGAACGGCACGACATCACGTTTCTGCAGGCAACTCCAATCACCTGGCAGCTGCTCTTCGAAGAAGGCTGGCGCGGCAAGCCAAATCTGCACGCAGTTTGTGGAGGAGAAGCCATGCCTCCAGAGTTTGCTTCCCAATTGGTGCCGGCAGTCAAGCGGTTGTGGAATCTATACGGACCGACAGAAACAACCATCTGGTCTACCGGCTTCAGAGTCTCAGATCCAAAGGAACCCGTCGTCATCGGCCGTCCTATCGCGAACACGCAGTGCTACATTCTTGACGCACTTTATCAGCCCGTGCCGATTGGCGTGACTGGTGAGCTCTATATCGCCGGAGATGGGCTTGCCCGCGGATATCTGAATCGTCCGGAGCTGACCGCAATGAAATTCGTGCCGGATCCCTTCCGCGGTGGCGAGGCACGCATGTATCGCACTGGGGACCTCGCACGTCATAGGACGAGTGGAGACATCGAGTGCCTGGGACGGATTGACCACCAGATCAAGATCCGCGGCTATCTCGTTGAATCAGGCGAGATTGAGGCGGCGCTGTGCGACCAGTCTGAGATCGAACAGGCGGTGGTGATTGCCCGAGAGGATTCGTCCGAAGACACGCGACTGGTCGCTTGTGTAGTTGCCCGTGCTGGATGCGCACCGAACGCTCCAGAGTTGAAGAATCGCGTCAGAATGCGCCTGCCGGATTATATGGTCCCGTCTACAATTGCGTTTCTTGATTGCTTTCCGCGCCTCGCTGGCGGAAAGATCGATCGTGCTTTTCTTCTTGATCGAACCCAGCCCCACTCGGTGCCAGAAGAAGCAGTAAGCGACCATCGCAGCCCTCCGGAGGGCGCTTTGGCTAAAATCTGGGCCGACGTTCTTGCCGTGCCTGCGGTCGGGATTCACGATGACTTCTTCGAATTAGGCGGAACCTCGCTTACTGCGGTGCGGCTCTTTGCCAAGGTCGTCTCCCTGATCCCTGACTTTCAACCGTCGCTCGCACTCCTGTTGAAGGCCCCGATAGTTGGGCAATTCGCCCAAGCGATCGGAGGCAATCCGCGGGATTGGTCGTTGCTGGTGCCGCTTCGTGAAGGGAATAAGCGCCCCCCCTTCTTTTGTGTCCATGGCGCCGGGGGAAATGTTCTCAGCATGCGAGATCTGGCAATGGCGATGCCGCCCGATCAGCCTTTCTATTGTCTTCAGGCGCGCGGACTCGATGGTCATTCCCCGACCTTTTCCACTGCCGAAGAAACTGCGGAGTGCTATGTAGGAGAGATAAGAAAGGTACAACCACGAGGGCCCTACTTCCTCGGCGGGGGGTCATACGGTGGTATGGTTGCGTTTGAGATGGCTCGCCGCTTGGAATCCATTGGAGAGACTGTCGGTCTTGTGGCGCTTCTTGATGCCAGTAACCCAGCCTATGAGCGGTCTCTTTCGACGGCTCGTGTGCTATACCTGAATGCCCTCTTTATGACGCGCAGGTTCTTCCATCATTGCAAAACACTCTCCAGCATGAAACCCCAGGAATGGAGGCGTTACTCGTCCGCCAGGCTCAAAACGTTTGTGCGCCTGGCGCAGGTTGTCATGGGAAGAAGCGATCGGCGTGCGTCGATCAAGGTCCCACCCTCTCAGCTTGAAGCGCTCGGATGCCAGAGAGAATTTGAAGGGACACTTGCCCGAGTTATGGAAGCAAGCCGGCTCGCGGCTCAGAGATTCGTTCCCAAGCCGTACAAAGGCCATCTGCATGTATTTCGAGCCAAGGTCCGCCACGAAGACCCATACGACAACGAAGCCTTGGGGTGGCGCTCGCTTGCGCTTGGCGGCGTTATCGTCTTTGAAATCGACGGCGACCATGAGTCGATCTTCCGCCAACCCGGAGTAGCCGCAATTGCTGAGGCCCTTGATAAATCTATTCGATGTGTGCAATTGGACATACGGGAGTCTGCACATTTAGCTCAGGATGTCGCTTTGGTTTAGGTTCCGGCTGATTCCGCCAACTTAAGTCTCTGCAGCGGCAGCATGTGGACTTGCAACAGGCGGTCAAGATCAAGAACAAGGCGGCGCTGCGAAAAGTTCCCTTCGTCCAATTTGGGCTTTAAGACCCACAGAGCTAAGAGACTCAGCAGGTGACTCGGGTGGTCGATGGAATGCGGATCTTCGCGATGGCGGTCGAGGGGTGCACCGCCCAGACAGCAACAAATGATGAAGAGCAGAAGACTTACACATTGATTTCCATACAAAGTACTGGACGAAAACTGAGTCATATCTTATGATGCCTGCAAGCCGCATTCTTCGCACGGCGAGAAAGTGCGGTTCTCTTCCTCTTTTTTTCGGCCCGTCGGATAGAGACAGCTACTCGAGCGTTGACGGTTCGCGCGGCTCATCCACTTGCAACGCAAAAGAGGCTGGTTAGCCTCCGGGGGGAGGGGGGAGTTACGTGCGCATTCGAGGTTGCCTGCGAGCAGGCCTGAGCATACAACCACACATGTCTGAGTATCGAGCGACAGATGCATGGAATAAGCTGGTGCGCCATCGGATCTGCCTCGCCCTTGCCTGCATTCTACTTGCTCTAGCTGCCGGGTGCAAGCCGCATTCGTCCCCGAAGGGATTCCCGGCTAAGGACGAGATGTTGCTGACTGACTTTGTTGCCGGCAATCCATCTGCAACGGCAGCCTATGACAACCTGTTTCTCTACTTTGTCCAGGGCTTTGAGAGTTTTCAGACGCCTGATGGGTCCATGGCCAGGTTTCCCGGACTACCCAGTAAAAATGGTTCGACCGCGGACGGGATGGAAGGTTTCGCACGCACTGCGCCACTATGGGGCGCATGGGTATCATCCGGCCGGCCTTCGGTGGTTGTTTTGCCCGGAGGCAGTTCTGTCGACCTGAACGAAACTTTCAAGCGTGGAATCCTGAGCGGTACGAACCCACATTCGTCTGGATACTGGGGAACCGTTGGGGATCTTGATCAGCGCGTCGTAGAGTCATCGGACGTCGCGCTAAGTCTCTGGCTCTTCCGTAGCCTTGCGTGGCAACAGTTCTCGCCCGTCGAGAAGACACAGGTTTGTAGTTACCTTCTCCAGGTCAATGGAAAGCCTATTTATGACAATAACTACCACTTGTTCATAACCTTCATCAATGTGGTTCTGGATAAGCTTGGATGCCCGGCAGACCTGGGTCTCGCACACCAGCACTACGCGAGAATAAAGCAGTTTTACCGCGGGAATGGCTGGTTCAGCGATAGCCCCGGAAACGTCTTCGATTACTACAATGCGTGGGGATTTCACTACCAACTCTACTGGCTTCAGCAGGTCGACCCAAAATGGGACCCCGAGTTTATCACTGCCGCGAGAAGACAATTCGTCGCATCCTATCAATACCTTGTCAGTACCACCGGAGTTCCAATTTGGGGCCGTAGCGTCTGCTATCGTATGGCTGCCGCGGCGCCACTTGTCTATGGCTCTGGGGATGAAAACAGCGATGTAAGTCCCGGCGTCGGACGACGAGCGCTAGATGTGACCTGGAAGTATTTCATCAGCAATGGGGCCGTCAAGAACGGGAACATGACCCAGGGGTATTGCGGCGCCGACCCTCGGATTCTTGATAATTATTCGGGCCCGGCGAGCTGTCTGTGGGGTTTGCGCTCGCTGATTGTTGCTTTTTACAAGCGGCCGGATTCACCCTTCTGGAGCGGGGAGATCGGCAAGCTGCCGATCGAACGCGGATCATATGCAGTTTCCGTTGGACCCAGTGGCTGGCGCGTGGTTGGCAATCAAGGCACGGGAAATGTGGAAATCGATCTCCCGAAAGGTGAAAGCAATGTGCCCATTCAGCCATATAACTGGTTCCGTAGATTCAGGTCTGCTGTACTCGGGCGTCCATATCGCCCTGAGAATTGGGATGCGAAGTACGGCCGCAATAAATACGAGTCTGCTCGTCCGTTCTGCGGCTGCCTGAAATAGCATCTCCCATTCCCTGCTTCAGGGTCGCCTCGCAGGACGCTGCCCAGTGCGACCTAAAGTGCGGTGCGGAATGCCCGGCCTTTTTGTACAAGTGTCAATTAGACAAACTGGTATGAAGGGGGCCTTTCATGGCACGAGGAAAGAAGCAAGCGCCAGAGCAGATCGTGAGCCTGCTACGTCAGGTTGAGGTTGGAGTGGCGGAGGGGAAGACAACGGTCCAAGCAAGCAAAGAGGCTTTGATTGCGGAGCAAAGGTACTACCGATGGCGCAGTACGGTAGCTCGCAGGTAGATCTGGCGCGGCGGCTGAAGGAGCTTGAGCAGGAGAACGCCAAGTTGAAGCGGTTGGTAGCCGAGCTGAGCCTGAACAAGCTGGTGTTGAAGCACATCGCCTCGGGACACTTCTAAGCCCTGAACGACTCCGTTGCGCGGTAGGCCGTGCCTGCGAGTATGGGATGAGGGAGCGACGAGCGTGCCAACTGGCGAATCAGCCACGCGGCACGCAACGCTACCAGCCGACACAGCGTGAAGACGAAGATCGACTCACCCAAACCATCATCGAGCTAGCCAGTCGGTATGGACGCTACGGTTACAGCCGCATCACGGCGCTATTGCTGCGAGCGGACTGCCGAGTTGGTGAGGATCGGGTTGAGAGGATCTGGCGTCGCGATGGACTGAAGGTTCCGCGGAAGCAGAAGCCGCGAGGCCGTTTGTGGCTCAACGACGGCTCCTGCGTACGGCTGCCGCCAGAGCGGCCCAATCACGTCCGGTCATACGATTTCGTCAGCACATTTACCCACGATGGAAGGACGGTGCGGATGCTGAACCTGATCGAGTCGCTCACTCCGGCGAACGATAGACATAAGAATCCCAGGCCGACCTTGGCGGAGCGACCTGGATTTCTTGTTCAACGGAAAGTTGCGGTAGCTTAGTGACCGTGGGGAGCTTGGCGAACAGAAACGATCGTTCCGTCCTGTTTCGCCATCACGTAATTCCCATCGATCTGGCGCCATTCA
>Ga0182015_10004317_pt1 | contig 15389 bp, 12 predicted proteins | sample 712P3MmetaG_FD_120478 | JGI IMG/M metagenome (GOLD analysis project Ga0182015, IMG submission 120478) | Permafrost microbial communities from Stordalen Mire, Sweden - 712P3M metaG | ecosystem: Environmental > Terrestrial > Soil > Wetlands > Permafrost | place: Sweden: Stordalen | collected...
GGCCGCTTGAATCGAATTGGCCAGCTCTTCGGTGATTTCCTGATTGATCTCGACGATGACGTTGCCTTCGTAGTCTTTAATTTAACAACCTTTACAAACTGCCAGATAGAGTGGAATGCAGCCGCGGCTCGCGCCATAAATATACTTCTAGCGTTTGGGTACAGGTTCCAAAAGCCGAATAAGTCATCTTCAGAAGATACCTCGAACTTATCGACCGAACCGCCTGATGTTAGGGCAGACGCTTCGCTTTCATCTGCTACGCCACTCCCCATCGTTAAAACAGATTGGGTGATGTAGTTATTCGCAAGAGTTCATAGGAGATTTTCGTGCCTGATCCAAATCAAGATACAGCGCCGCTGCCGGCGCCTGTGCCTGTAGCTGTGGCTTCCGATCTTCCTGCGCCAGTGCCTGTGGCTCTCCCTGCGCCCATCCCGGCACCTACATCACCTGGGACTCTTCCGACACTTTCTGCTGCGGCCACGCTTCCTGATCCAATTCCTGTTCCCACAGCTGACAATTCGGTTGCATTACCGACTCCGGAACCAGCCGCCACGACCGAACCGCCGACTGACAAGACGGTGGGGATCTTGGACATGCTTCACAAAGAATTTGAGGATTTCAAAACTCAGCATCCCGCGGCTTATACCGCTGCTCGCGTGTTAGGTTCGCCAATTATTCCGTACAGCCCCGTTCCAATGTCCGTCGTGGCCGGCAAGGGCACATTTTTCCAGGCTCCAACTGAAGCTGAGAAGGCGGAAGATGCTAATCCAGAGACGAGTTTTTCACGGAAATTGAAAGCGGCCGGAAGTAGTTTCCTCGACTCATCTCTAATAGTTCCGAACAATGCCGTGGACCCGGCGTGGGCCGCAGCGCATCCCCACGAGGCTGCCGCCGCTCGCGGGGTTAGCAATGTAGTGCAACAACTGACCACGCCCGCTTCGTTAGGCTTGATCGTGGCTACGTCCGGAATGAGTGAGCTCCCTGCTATTCTAGAAAAAGGGCTTGCCACTGCCGGTCTCGACGTCGCAACAGCCGCGAAAGCAGCCAAGGTTTCGAAAGCCGCGCTCCAAGGGCTTGGCGTGTACTTCACGGCCGACCAGATAGCCCGCGTCGTCGAAAGTGTTCCCGCCGTGGGGCAAGCCATTCTCACAGGGCAAACAGACAAGGCGATCGAGCTCGCCACTTCCGCATTCGTAAACGGCGCTGTTGCAGGCGTAGCCGCGCACGAAGTCCGTCAAAGCATTTTTGGTGGAGTAGATTCACTTACTGAAACTGGCGCGATGAAAAACCGCGATTACGCGGATCTTGTCCACGAGCGCCAAAAGACTCTCCAAGTTGCAGGCGGTCAAAAAGCACAAGTTGCCGATCTCGGTCGCGAAGTTATCCCAAGTGTGAAAGACCGCGAGTGGGCAACCGAATACGTCGAGGCCGCACAAGATCGAGATACATTGCGTGCGCGCCAAGCGGAAACAAAGGCCGGCCCAACAGCGACCGAACAAATTAACGCGGCACAGAGACCCGCTACCGAAGCCTTCCCCGTAAAAGGTGTCGAACATGAGGCCGCTCCTGCGGCAACGGAAGCCGCCGCAACTAAGACCGCCGCGGAAAAGACGCAGATAACTCCCGAAGACCTGGCCTCTCCCGCCGCACAGCACGCTCTGTCATTGATGGCAGCATTGAAGGACGCTGCAGAATCATCGAAGGCTCACATCATCACGCCAGAAGAACGTGCGGCAATGGTCGAACAACAGGACCCTAATCGCACGATATCCGCGAAGATGCAAAACGCGATCGATTTTGTCGTGGATAAAATGGATGTTCTTAAGCAAGAGGCACAGCGCAGGAACCTTCTTCCACAAGGGCAGGTGCGCGAGAATTACGTGCCTCACGAATACGGATTTGATGACACGACTGACCCCACAAGACGGCGCCTATACGATACCTACCACGAGGCGCAACAGAATGGTCTCGTGGCGAAGAACAAGGATTACTTCGCGCTCACCTCAGATTACATCGCCAATATGTGGAACAGGATCGCGGACGCAGATACGATCACAAAGCTAAAGACAGGCCGCACAAATGAAGGAATGCCTTTGGCAGTAAGCGGCGGTTTTGTGGAAGGTTCTCATGTCGCTACGGAAGGAGCGCAGTCACAATTACTGAGTCCGCAAGAAGTTCAACGCCTGACAAAGAGTAACCAGCTCCCCGATCTAATTCGCTCAGGTGATGTTATTCCAAATCCTGGCGGCACTTACAGACTGAATTCGGATAAATACGTCAAAGCCACGAATCTCTCCGAGACGCGCCCGATCGGCCCAATCCCGATTCCGAAGTCGATTGCGGAAGAGATGAAGGCGAACGGGACGATGGACGCGCTTGTGAAGAAGGGCCTGATTTATCAGGATAAGGACGGGAACTACATCAACAAGGATAATTTATACGCCCGAGTGCCGGTCTATCTTTATAAAGACGTGGCCGATCACTTCAACAATGTCGTGAAACCCAGAAACCTGGCGGCGACGAGCTTTTTCGGGCGCGCAGGGGAATTCTACGACGACATCACGGGAAACATGAAGAGCCTTCTCCTGAGTTGGAGTCCCTTCCATCGGGTAACGGAATCAATGCGCATGATGGAGAGTCTTGGGATTGTGAAGGGCGGAGCACTAGCGCTGCAAACAAATCTTGGAATGGCGGAGCCGATCGACTACTTCAACTTGTCACCCACGGAGGAATCCGCGATTCGCGATGGAATCGTTACATCCGATCCACGAGGCCGTTCGATGTCAAACGTGGAAGAGGGTGTAAGCGCGGGTGAGAACACTTGGGGCGCGAAAAGTTATAAGTTGCTCGATAAAGGACTTGAAAAGCTCGGAGTGCCTGCCGAAATCCGCAATAAGATAAATCTGCAGAAGATTTTAACCGACGACGTTTTCGGGCCTAACGGGATGATTACACATGCGAAGTTCGCATTATACGAAGCTCGCAAACCTCAAATTGCAGCTCGCATCGCAGCGGATCATCCGGATTGGTCTCCGCAAGAAGTGGACAAACAAGCGGGGCGGCTTACGGCTTCTTTCGCCAATGATAAATTCGGGGGCCTCAATCAAATTTTGCTCGGACGAACACTTCAAGACCAGAAAATTCTGCGCCGCGTCCTGCTTGCTCCGGACTTCCTGGAGAGTACGGGACGAAGCATTATCGATCTCGCGCGTCCGTACGGCAACGATATGGCCGCAAACCTCATTCGTTTTAACATAGCTCACCTTTTGAGTGTCGCGGGAATCAACTACGCCCTGCATCACGAGGAAGGCGACGACACAATAAAGGGCGCGGTGGAAGCGAGCCATCTACTCGATCACCCATTCGGTGTGGTGAGCGCGGACGGCAAGACGGTTTATGGGGTGCGAACGACGGTTGCAGATTTCATCCACGCTGTAAGCAAGCCGTTTGATTTCGGCAAGGAACGCCTAAACCCGGCCGTCAAGTCTATTGACGAAATTCTCGAGCAACGAAATCAGTACGGAAGGAAGGAGTCATTTGGCGAGGCTTTGAAAAGTATTCCGAAAGCGACCCTGCCTATTCAGATTCAGGGGCCTTTGGGGCTAGGGGCGGGGTCAGTTACCGAACCGACCAGCGTAGACCAACTTTTGAAAAGTCTCGGTGTCCAATCTAAACCGAATAGAACCCCCGCAGAAGATGCAGCTATCGGCAAAGTAGCCGCTAAGTTGCAGGGAACGGAGGCCCAAACAGGACCCGCGCTTGTAAAACAAAGATTGAAGTTTAACGCCGAGGACAAATTGCGCGACGCAATTCAAGCTCTCCAAGCCGCGAAGAAGAATCCAAATGGCGCAGACTTCATTAAACTTCAGGCTGATTATAATAACGCGGCTCGTGACGTAGACACTCTCGCTCGGAAGCGAATCATCACCCCAGAAGAACGCAAGAAAGTCTTGGAGGACGCCAAAACCACGCGACTCGCTTCGATCTTCACGCGCCTTTCGCCTTCTGATTCCCTCGATGTCTGGGAGCGTATGAATGACCTAGAGAAAAGGCAGATTGGTCCGCTGATGCACAAGAAATATATGGATTGGTCCGGCGAAGAAGCTAAAAAAGGTGTGACATCGACCACGCTTAGTCCTGAAGACCAACAAATCCTTAATCGGTTCCGGGTCGCGAGTGGACAACTCACGGATATTATGAACCGTCCTGCACCGCGGCCGAAGCCGGCGCCTCAAACAAACAACCTTGATTTATCGGCGGGCTTACGGTCCATCGTGGCCTCCCGTGAAGGAACACCACTACCCGCGCTCGCTCCTGCGCCATACGAAGAGACTCCGTTGCCCGCGCCAGTTCCAGCGCCCTACGAAGAGACGCCGTTACCCGCACCGGTTCCTATGGCCACGCGGACAGAGCCGATGTCGGACGAGGAATTGTCTCCAATGATTAAGGCTGCGAGCGAAAAATATGGCGTGGATGAAGACTTAATTCGAGCGGTGATAAAACAAGAGTCCAATGGTAGTCCTGTCGCGCTTTCTCCGCGAGGCGCGCAAGGGATTATGCAGCTTATGGACGCTACCGCGAAGCAGTACGGAGTCCGCAACGTGTTCGACCCGGCCGAAAATATCGATGCCGGCGTCCACTTCCTTGCCGATCTGCTTAAAAGGTACGATGGGGATGTCGAGAAAACGCTCGCGGCATACAACGCGGGACCGGAGCGAGTGGACGAAGCCGGCGGCGTTCCTCAGATACCTGAAACCCAGGCTTACGTGCGAGCGATTATGAAGCGGGTCAAAGGATAAGCCATGTGGCGACCCGAAAATCCAGAATCAATCAAGGCTAGGTATCTTTCGGGGGGAAAATACCACGTTGATAGCGGAGAGCTATGGACTCTCGGGGGATGCCGTAATCAGATTACTTCGCCGCGAAGGTGTCGAAATCAGAGATCACGTGGAGGCGTTTAAATCTGCCGGCCCACGAAAAAGAAAGTGGCGATACGAACCGGAGCAAAAGGGGATCTAAATGGCAAACGCAAAAACCGGCCCGCTGAATCAGTTGATTCGGCAACAGACGGGCACCAAACGCGAACGAATTCTAAAGGCTACGGCGAAGCTGCTGCGGCAGACCGCGAAACAGCGGTCGTAGTGTTGGAGTTGGACCGATGGAGATCCTGAAGAATAGGTGAGTTCGGTCGGCGCCACTCCTTACCCGGTCGTTGGGTAGGGCGCGCTTGCATTTTCGGGGGTCTCGGTATATTTTAGTAATCGTGGCGCTAACAACTGTCACGATATGAAATGAAGGCTCCTTTTGATACAAGATTCTTCCTGGACCTCGAGAGCCATTCCAAAAGATATTTGTTAAGCCCAATCTAATCAGAAGGTTGTAGGGCACAATTGTTGACGCATTTGGTCAAGATCGTGCGTCTAACAAGATGGAGCTGTTCAAAAAAGGCATTGCGTGAACGCCAAAGTGAAGAGTAGAATCCCGGCGTTCGCCGATGATGAAGGTGACGAAAGCTTGCTGCCCGGCTCGATTTCATCACTTTTCGAACGCTGTCCGCAGATACAGGTATACGTTAGGTCACCAAGCTTGGGGTGACCGTTAGTTGTAAAAGGTCTTGGGGCGATAATTCAGTAGAGCTTTGCGCAATTCGCGCGTTTGGGAGCCATACCATGATTTGCAACGACATTAGCGACCCGTAGTATTTTGCTTCCACTCATTGCGAAGCCACTCCATGTGCTCGCAAAACGTCGGCTGGTGCTTGTTTCTTCTGTGTCTCTCGATCCAAGGATAAACGGCTGAGAAGTATCGCACCAAAATGCTTCCTAAGATCTCCCGTAAGGTCTCCATATCTGCCACGCCGCATTTTGCCGCGTAGCTCAACTCTTCGAAGAAGTTTAGAACATCAATCGCGACCGTTCGCTTTGCATGGTCTTCAAGAATAGTGCAAACCTCATCCTCTGTTTTTCCATCTTCCAACAGCGCACGCCAACTAGCCCGCAATTGAGCAAAATTTGGGTTGTTCCAGTGGCGAGCAAAATCAAATGCTTTTGAAGTCTGATCGTCTGCTAATGCCTTGTCCCTTTGGTCGATTGTGATTTTTAGACCTCGGCCGATGTAGTACGCACTCAGGATGCCAGCGGCGACGCCAGAGGCCGCCCCAAAGAATTCAATCACTGGTCGCAGATCCGGTTTCCACGCAAATAGCGCGGTAGAACCCAACACCAGGAGAACAAGCACAATTGATACGGTCAGCGGTATTTCCAGCTTGAGGATCTGTCCCGGTGATTGAATTGGAGGAACGGGCTTAAACATTTACGCCCTCTCCTTACAAAAGCGATTTCGAATATGGTGATTGTGAATTAATTATATAACAATTATCAAGTAAAGAGATCCTCATCCCTTCCGTCCGAGAGTAGGCGCGACAGGCCGAGCCGACTTCTCAGGTGCCGGATCTTCTAAGTAAAACGTATCCTTGCCCGCCCACTGATAACAGACTTTGTTTTCTCCTCCGCGAGTACCGATCGGACTTAAGTAGCCGCTGTGAACCAAACGATTCAGGATGGTGTGCACCGAGGCCATCAGGTTGCCGTACTTGCGGGTATCAAAGCCAAGCATTTCCAGCGAAGCCCTCACTTCGACTGCCGTGAGGTTGCCATTCTTCCCCATCGACTTGAAGGCTTGGCGAATAGCGTCAGTGAGCCCGAGGGCGTCCTCCTCGACAAATTCTTCGTCGAGCATCCGGGACAGTGCCGCGATCGTAGCCCGGAGACCCGAGATTCTCTTTTCGTGCATTTCCTGCTGTTTCAAGCAATCGCCTAACTCGTTTTGCTCTTTCATGAGGTCGGCTTTCGCGGCTTCCAAGACAGCCTTATAGTTGGTGTCGGTCATGGTCTGATAATGCAACGTCTAAATTTATTGTCAACGTGTGTTTGCACATCAACATAGACTTTATTGTACAGTAGTTTACAATAACTTCGGAATTGTCGAAGAATTCTATTGACGCCAACTTCGGAAAATGCGAAGATTCGTCGTGCGGGTCATCAGTCGGAAGAAGCTGAAAGAAGCCTGGGAAGGGAATCCCGAATGGAAAGCGTCCTTAGAGAACTGGTACAGAATCGTCAAGAAGGCGAGTTGGGACAATCCCGCAGATGTCAAACAAACCTGGTTCAATTCGGACATTGTTGGAGAAGTGGTAGTGTTCGACATAGCCCACAACAGATGCCGGTTAATTGCATTTATTGGTTACAGGATCAAGGCGGTTTTCGTGATAGCGGTTCTTTCGCACGCTGATTACGACGAGGAAAAATGGAAATGAGTACCACTGCCATCAAAAGATATCAATGGAACGGCTTTGTAATACCTGAGCCGATCTCCTCAGATGCTCAAAACGAAGAGTACACCGCTGCGCTTCTTGACTTGGAGCGCAAAGAACATCTGACAAAAGAAGAGCGAGATTTTGCGGAAATCTTGATTCATCTAATTGAGCTGTACGAAGAAAAGCAGTATCCCATTCGCGCGGCTTCCCCGATTGAGGTTCTTGCTACACTGATAGAAGCGAACGATCTCCGACAAAAGGATCTCATTCCTATATTCGGTTCAGAAAGCGCCGTATCAGAGGTCCTACACGGAAAGAAACCACTTAACATTCGCCACGTTGAAAAACTTAGCAAGAGATTCAAGGTCTCCCCAGAACTCTTTCTAAATCTATAAAACAATGCAACCCCAAATGTCAGAAGTGCTCACACACGCCCGAGCATTCTCCCGTCGCCGCGCAAAACCGCGGGGCAAAATTCCTCTTGACCCACTAATCGCAAACTCCCCATCGATCGTGAAAGCCGTAGCCGGCATGATGGAAAAAACCGGCTGCACTCGTGCTGAAGCAGAAGACGCCGTGATGCGTGCGCAGAACTTTCACGAGCTGCTTACCCACGAAGAGATCGCCAAACGATTGAAGGTGCCGCCGAGCTGGGTTTACGAAAAGACCCGGAAGAGATGCCGGAACCCGATTCCAAGCATTCCGATGGGCCGTTATATTCGCTTTGATTGGGACGCTGTTGTGAAATGGCTCGAGGACCAAGCTAAAGAACGCAGCACAGAGCGGAGCTGACAATAGCCGTGCAAAAGGGCCACATCTATCGCAAAGGCGATATTTGGATGTTCCGCTACTGGCAGTATGAGACGGTAGACGGAAAGGAAATCCGGAAGCACGCGGCAAAACGCCTTGCGGCTTTTTGTGACCGATATCGCACGATCAAATCCGTTCGTCCGCTCGCTGACGATATCCTGCGCCCTGTAAACTCCGAACGCGAATCCTCCGGATCTCAAACCCTCCAATCATTCATCGACCTTCACTACCTGCCGCAAGCGAAAGAACACAAGAAACCGAGCACATACAAAGGCTATTCGGACATCTACCGGGTGCATATCAAGCCTCGAGTTGCCGGCTTCCGTGTACAAGATTACAGAACCGTTGATGCGCAAAGACTGTTTCAATCAATCGCGGCTGACAATCCAAAGCTCTCGCATACCACGCTGTTACACATCAAGGGATTTATGAGCGGCGTCTTTGCCGTTGCGAAGCGTCTTGGCGCCTATGATGGAGAGAATCCCATCCGTGATACGGCGGTTCCAAAGGGCCGGCCGAGCAAAGATACACACGCCTATTCACTCGCTGAAATTGAATCAATGATCGGCGCCTTAAAGAATGACACGCACAGAACTGCCGTCATTGTGGCCGCATTCACGGGGCTCGCGCATAGTGAACTCCGCGGTCTGCGTTTCTCCGATGTGGGCGACGATCAGATCACCGTGCGCACGTCATATTGGCGAACACACGAAGGGGCGACAAAAACGAAAGCACGCGCAGCCGCTATCCCACTTCTGCCGATTGTAGCTCGTGCGATTGCAGAGCATCGGGTACGAAATCCACAAGCAGAGTTTGTTTTTGAAGGGCCGAACCGGCGCCCGCTCGATCTCGCGACAATGGGAAGCAAGAAGATCAAGCCGGCGTTAGCCGAGAGCGGAATTATATGGCACGCCTGGCACGCATTCCGACGCGGCCTTGCGACGAACCTGCACGATCTCGGGATTCAGGATAAAGTAATCCAAGCTATTCTTCGGCATGGTAGTATCGGGGTGACGCAGAATATCTATATCAAGCAACTGCCGGCCGCGAGCGTCGAAGCAATGCGGCAGCTTGAGGAGAAGTGGCAGGCGAAAAAGTAGAAAATTTGTACACCTATTTTGGACACCTTCGGCGAATAGGTTCCTCGTAATGCACTGAAAACAAATGTGGAGGGGTGGCCGAGGGGTTGAAGGCGGCGGTCTTGAAAAATTAAATCGCCGTTTTGCTATCTGACGCAAAATCCAACTAAATCCCTTTGCCAGCTGTCAGATAGCTCGAATTTCAATTTGATGGAGTTTGCTGATTTCTTCCCATTTTGCGCTAGTTTTAGTGACAATTTGGTGACAGTCGCGATTTTCTGGCCTCTCGCGCACATGAGTGTCACGGACTCACGTGTTGCGGTGAAAGTTACACAGCGATCGGGAAATTCTACTCCAAACGAAATCCGGGTTCAGATCTGATGATTTCTGAATTTAGTGAGAGCCTGCAACGTGAGAGCTGGACTGGTCGTATTCCGGGCAATTTCGCAACGTTGGCATCGCGGAGCCGTTAATGGCAGCCTGCAGCCGCTGAACGGAGTCCTGAAGACGACTGATCAAACACACCGTAACGAGCTCCTGTTTTCGAAACTTTTCCCGGTCGAGTTGTCCCGTAGCCAGTTTGTTGAGTCCGTTGTCGTAAATTTGCTTTTTAACGGATAGTCCTTCGACCAGACTGCGCGCAACTGTGCGGCCATCGCTGCGATATTGTTGGGGTAGAAAATCGACAAACTCATCGGTGGTATCTCGAAGTTTGTCCAACGCTCCATCAATTGTCTCTACCGCTTTCGGCAATTGTGATGATGAAGTTTGCGGATCATCTATCAATTCTATCAAGCGCCGCTTGGAGAGCTCTAGAGCGCCCAGCTCCCGTAGCATTTTATCCAGGTGGTTATTGGCTTGCATTTTCTGAATTGGCGAAATTATTATTTCGGCGGCGTCATGTTGAATTCTAGCAATCCACAGGCAGGCTGCCGAGAGGGGATCTGGCGAAGTAGCAGGTGCGCTCCGTTGCTGTGTGAGACACGCAATGAATAGCGTGGAGATAACAGCGGCGACCGTGCCCAGCTTACGTTTTCTTAACTGAAGTCTTATTTTTCCTAGATCCATGTCGACTCCTGATTTCTCTGCTTGACGCGATAAGCATTTCCAATGCCGCATAGACAATTAGTATCCAAAAAACTGGGAACATGCGATCGATTGGAATGTCCCGTATGTAGTAGCAATAGAACAACGAAGCCGCAATTACAGCGGCTGAGACAAGTGTCACTCGCGTTGTAACGACGAGGGATGCGCGGAGTAGAGCCATCGGGCTAGGAACCCATTTGGCTGGCGAAGCATAACAGTACATTAGCCATAAATTCAACGATGTGGAAGTACGTCGCCTCCCGAGCATAACAATCCATAGCTAGATGCGGCAAGTAGGATCTCAACGGCCAGTACATCGGAGTGCGAGTTACGATGCTTTGAGAGCTTATTTTCTGGGGAGCGCGGATATGGTCCAGATCTGCCGTCTTGAAAAATTAAATCGCCGATTTGCTATCCGATACAAAATCCAACTAAATCCCTTTGCCAGCCGTCAGATAGTACAAGCTTAGATTTGTTGGAGTTTTTTCATCTTCGCTCGTTTTGCGCTAGCTTTAGAGACAAATTGGTGACAGTCGCAGTTCTCTGGCACATCGCGCACTTGAGTGTCACAGGCTCACACTTTGGAAGCGAGCAAATCCCGCCACGATTCCGACATTTGCAATCGGTTTTACGTCTCGTCTTAGAACCTGAAATCGACCTAGCTTCGAATGTGAGATACCGTTCAGCTCCTTCACAGTTTGAATTCGGATACTTTCATCAGGGCGAGCGACTACCGGTTATAATCCATATCCAGAGCTCCTATGCCGCGCTTCAACCCTTTCCGTCCTGGCAGCATTGTCACTCCCGGTATGTTTTCGGGACGCCTTAATGAACTTGTCTCGATGGAACAGGCGTTGTTTCAAACCAAACAGGGCAACCCACACCACATTTTGATTCACGGCGAAAGAGGTATTGGAAAATCGTCACTCCTGTATTGCCAACAGCTCGTTGCAGAGGGCCAAATCGATCCGTTCGAGGGAGAAAAATTTCGATTTCTGGCAGTCAGTCTGGAGCTTGAGCCCTCGAATACATATCTCGACATTGTCGAAAAGATTGGTAGTGAGCTCCAGAGAGAAATTGCAAAGCGAGAACCATCGATTGAGTTTGCCAAGACAGCCTGGGATTTTCTGAAAAAATGGGAAGTAGCGGGTGTGAAATACAACGACCACGAGCAGCCGCCGAAGCCAAATGAAATGCTGGATGAACTCACGTTTGCCATCGACCAAATACTTGTTCGTCTCGGTCCTCAAGTGGATGGAATTATCGTGTTCATTGACGAGGCTGACAAGCCTCCGTCGAGCGCGAATTTGGGGGAGTTCGTAAAGGTTTTTACAGAACGCCTGTCAAAGCGGGGATGTACCAGCGTGGCGCTCTGCATAGCGGGCATATCCACAGTTCTCGACAGGCTGCGTGAAAGCCACGAATCTTCCGTTCGGATATTTCAAATCCTTACGTTGGAACCCCTTTTGCCCTTGGAGAGGGCGGAAGTAGTCGAGAAGGGGCTCGCCGAAGCGCTCAAGAAGAATGGTTTTGAAGTCTCGATAACCCCAGAGGCCAAAGAGTCGATCTCGGAACTTTCAGAAGGGTATCCACACTTCCTGCAGCAGTTTGCGTATTGCGCCTTTAACGAGGATAGGGACAACGTCATCGATATTGCTGATGTCAACGCTGGAGCGCTGCATGATGAGCGCGGTGCCATCCAACAGCTCGGCCTAAAGTATTTTCAAGAGCTTTACTTCGCACAGATCGGCTCGGACGAATACCGTGGCGTCCTTCGGGCGATGGCGGAGAACTTGGATGGCTGGAGCAGCAAGGCGGACATTCGGAAGAAAATCAAAATTAAGGAGCCTACACTCAATAACGCGATTAGAGCGCTAAAAGCCAAGCACATCATCATCCCTAAACCTGGGGCTACCGGGGTTTATAGACTCCCGACGAAATCCTTTGCAGTTTGGATCAGAGCGTTTACAAAGGCTCGGGAAGACGTCATTAGCTCGCCTGGCGGTAATCCAACCCAGATTCAGGCCGACCCTACGACTCGAAGCGGAACATAATTGCTGCAAGACGAAGCGGATATTACCGCATTTGACGGCAGGGCGTGGGAGAAGCGAGCCGCAAGGCCGCCGCCCTTAATGTGCCCTCTCGGTGTATTGGGATCAAATCCCAAGCTTTCAAGATATCTGTCGATCCCAGCGAGTCGACTGTTCGTCTTTTTACCCTACTAAGCATCACCCGCGTGCAGGTGAGAGCCCGGATCGTCGTGCTAGACTGCCGCCGTGAACGTCAAGATTCCTACAATAAATGACGATGTCTCAGACTTCGATCGACTTTTCGCTCTTTGGGAGCAGCTCAATCGACAGGACCTCGATATTACCTTCGATTTCTCAGGTTGCAGATTCCTGCGTCAGAACGCGGTGGCATTTCTCGGCGGGTTAATCCGACTGGTTCGATACCTCGGAGGAAACGTCAGGATAGATGATTCCACGTTTATTCCCGATGTTGCGAATAACCTAGCCAAGAATGGGTTTAGCGGAATCTTTTCGGGAAAGGCATTCGTACGGTCCGGCAATGCAATTCCCTACCGGGAAGACGGTGAATCCGAGAATGTGAGCTTGATTGCATATTTGCGAGATCAATGGTTGGGTAGGGGCTGGGTTCACGTTACGGAGCTTTTAAGAAATAGAATCATCGGCACTGTTTGGGAAGTGTATGCAAACGGATTCGAACATGGCGAATCAGGCATCGGAATATTTAGCTGTGGGCAACATTATCCACAGTTGAGAACTCTAAAATTAACTATTGTCGATTTCGGCGTGGGAATTCCCGCCAACGTGCGGAATTTTCTTGGTGAGCCCAATCTCCCTTCTGACCGAGCGTTGGAATGGGCGTTTCGCCCTGGGAATTCCACTAAGCCAGAAGGGATGGGTCGTGGGCTAGGTCTCGACATCTTGAAACAATTCATAAAGGTCAACAAGGGGCAGCTCGAAGTGTTCAGTCACGACGCGTATGCTCTTGTGGACTCAGGAACGGAGAGATACTTGACTCGTAAATCTTATTTTCAAGGTACATTAGTGAACATAAGCCTCGTGTGCGATGAGCTTCATTACTGCCTTTCGTCTGAGATATCGAACGAGCCCCTTTTCTGAGGAGTCGGGAGGACCGAAATGAGCCTCGTAAAAGTGCTGGAGATTTCTGGAGAAAACGCTGTTGCTCAGGAAGACGGACAGAAGGTCTATGAACGCATCAGGGAACTACTCAAATCCGGCCAAGACCTTCAGCTTGACTTTCAAGGCGTCAAGATTTTTGCTTCCCCTTTCTTCAACGCTGCAATCGGCCAGCTCTTGAAGGATTTCGACGCCGACGATCTCAATCGTCGTTTGAAATTTGAGCATTTGTCCTTAGTGGGGCAGGAAGTTCTCAAGAAGGTCAACGAGAACTCGAAACGGTATTTCTCGTCCTCCGAAGCCTTCAAGAAGGCGCAAACGGAGGTAATAGGAAACCTCGCGCGCAAACTCTAATGCCTCCGAATCTAGCGATCGAAGCCGAAGTTGTCGATGTTCGGAATGATGATCCCCAGAATGACGAAGCCTTCCTCGTTGATACCAATGTTTGGTTGTGGATGACCTATGTCAATGCAACCACCGGCTCAATCGCAACTCGTCAGGCCAGGGAATACTCTGGTTATTTTCAGAAATGCCTGGCAAAACATTGCAAACTTTATTTTTGTGGTTTGACTCTTGCAGAACTCTCACACCAAATCGAAAGCACTGAGCGTGAAATATATACGATGGCGAACGGCGTTACACTTACGACAAAAGAATTCCGCCACAATTTCCCCACCGAGAGAGCGAATACTATTTCGGAGGTTCAGGCTGCCTGGGCGCAAGTGATGGCCCTCGGCGAATTCGTTGAGGTGACCATCGATCAAGACGCCATTAGTAACGCTGGAGCTCGATACGCAGGAAATCCGATCGATGGCTATGATCTTTTCCTTCACGAAGCGATGAAAAAAGCCAACTTATCCCGAATATTGACTGATGACGGTGATTTCGCAACAGTGTCCGGTTTACTCGTGTTTACCTCCAATCCCAATGTCATATCGAGTGCGAAGAGGCAGGGTAAATTGAGAAAACGCTAACAACTTGATCGCAGTCGAAGATTTCCGGAAAGGCGCGTCGCGAAAAATAGTCAGCGAGGAGAGCATAGACCTGAGTTGTGAACGCTAGAATTGCGACCACCAAAATCAGCTTGAGTTGTGATATGCCGTATTTCTGCATCCCCGCGAAGTCAGCCGCGAGCTCTCGTAACCGCCCTCGCAGAATTCACGTCCCGTCCTCAAACACGTGAATGATCCTGCCAGAGTGTTATAGTCCACACCGTATGGCAAACGACCTCTTTTCTGATGACCTGCGAAAAATCAGCAACGATGATCTATTCAAAGCCGTCGCGGAATTTGCGATTGCCCAACCTATCGAAGGGTGGCGACACGACTACACGGAGATATGGGACGATTCTGCACTGAAGTGTATTGCGGGTTTCGCGAATACGTTTGGGGGATTATTGATCGTTGGCGTCAGGAAGCAGAAACAGGACATTGCTTGTGAACTGGTCGGGGTAAATTCAAAGGGCGAATATAAGACTCGGATTGCCAGTGCCATAGCGGCGAACATAACGCCGACACCTTTTTACGAAATATTTGAGTGCTTCAAGCCAGGGTCTGCAAACATAAGGTTCTGCATCGTCCGAGTCCAAAGCAGAAAGTCACTCCACCTGATCACGAAAAAGGAAATGCAACCTGTTTACGTCCGGAACGAGGACGAAGCAAGGCCCGCAGATGCGGCGCAGCTCCGCGGGCTAATTGATCGCGAGAAGGAAGCGCCGACCTATCCTCAAAAACTTCTCGCGCGAGCCTGCCAACTCCGTGACACTATGCTCGTAAACTATGAATATCAAAACAAAGACTCAAGCGACTGGTTTCTATCACCGCGCCGGGTTTCAGCTTCGTTCCTGAAGTTGGAACTGATTCCGAGTGAACGGTTCTCGTTCGAGATGGACAGGACCCACGAGCAGTGGTTGAGAACGCTTATCAATAAAGCATA
>Ga0182015_10004318_pt1 | contig 15389 bp, 15 predicted proteins | sample 712P3MmetaG_FD_120478 | JGI IMG/M metagenome (GOLD analysis project Ga0182015, IMG submission 120478) | Permafrost microbial communities from Stordalen Mire, Sweden - 712P3M metaG | ecosystem: Environmental > Terrestrial > Soil > Wetlands > Permafrost | place: Sweden: Stordalen | collected...
CACTGATCACTGATCACTTTAAGTCTTCCACATATGACCTGGCTCACCATTGACGCCGCTCGCTCCGCCGTCCAGGAACGCAAGACGACAGCGCTCGCGCTTGCCGAAGCACACTACGCGCGTATAGAAAAAGAAGATGGCCAGATCGGCGCCTACCTCACTCTGTGCAAAGAGCGCGCCCTCGAGCAAGCGGATCGCATCGACCGCATAGCCGCCGAGGGCAAGCCACTGCCCCCTCTGGGTGGAGTCCCAGTCGGAATCAAAGATGTGATGTCAACGCGCGGCGTACGCACCACGGCAGGATCAAAGATTCTGGGTCACCACATTCCCCCTTATGACTGCACTGCCGTGGCGCGGATGGAAACCGCGGGAGCCATGATTCTCGGCAAGACGAACTGCGACGAATTTGCCATGGGTTCGTCGAACGAGAACTCGGCATTTCATCCCGTGCATAACCCGAGAGACTTGAGTCGCGTGCCCGGAGGATCTTCCGGCGGTTCGGCCGCCGCCGTCGCGGCCGACATGGCGGTGGTTGCACTCGGCTCCGATACCGGCGGATCGATTCGGCAGCCTGCATCCTTCTGCGGCGTGGTGGGATTGATGCCGACCTACGGTCGAGTTTCGCGCTACGGCCTGATCGCATTTGCATCTTCCCTCGATCACATCGGACCGCTGGCGAAGACGGTAAAAGACGCCGCAATCGTGCTGCGTACGATCGCCGGCCGCGATCCGATGGATTCGACCTCGGCTGATTTGCCAGTGCCAGATTATGTGGCGGAACTCGAAAAGTCCGTGCGCGGCCTGAGACTAGGCGTAGCCAAAGAATATTTCGCCGAAGGCTTGGACGATGAAGTCCGCCAGGCGGTTGAGTCGGCAATCGATAAATTGAAAAGCTTAGGTTGTGAAGTGGTGCCGGTTTCGCTGCCGCACACGCCGTATGCAATTCCCACGTATTACCTGATTGCAACCGCGGAGGCCTCGGCCAATCTGGCCCGCTATGACGGCGTGCGCTACAGTTACCGCGCGCCGGGGGTGAAGACACTTTCCGAGATGTATCGCCGGAGCCGCCATGAGGGCTTCGGCGCCGAAGTCAAGCGCCGCATCATGCTCGGCACCTATGCCTTGAGCGCAGGATATTACGATGCCTATTATCTGAAGGCGCAGAAGGTGCGCACCCTGCTGACGTGCGACTTCGACGAAGCCTTCCGCAAAGTGGATGCGATCGTGACACCAACCAGCCCCACGGCAGCGTTTCGGCTGGGTGAGAAATCAAACGATCCCCTCGCCATGTACTTAGCGGACATCTACACCGTCACAGCAGACTTGGCGGGGATTCCTGGAATTTCAATTCCTTGCGGCGAGACCAAAGAGAAACTCCCCATTGGTTTGCAAATCTTGGGAAAACATTTTGACGAATCGACGATTCTGCGCCTGGCGCAGGCCTACGAGCAAACGCACTAGATGCTCTCGTAGTACTTTTCTCCTGCACACGCGCGACACAGCACTTTCCCGTCTTGCCGCACCTCCCGGCGGAAGTTGATACCTTCCCCGCACACTTCACACACGACTCGCTCACCCTTGTATCCCGGAAACTCTTCCGGCGGCAGTTCGACCTTCACCCATTGCGTCGCGAACAAGTCCTCATCCGAGATTTCGCGGTAAGCCAGCATCTGCTGTTGGTTCTTGTCAGCGATTTCGGGATGCATCTGCCGCGCCAGAGCCTTCGATGATTCCCTAGCCGCGATGCGAATCCCCTTGCCAGTAGTTACGTCTACAAACGTGGCCGCGACTTTTCCCCAATCACGGAACTTCAGCGCCCGCTTGCCCAAACGGCAACCGGTTACCACGGCAACGGCATCGGTGGCGCAACGGTCGATTTCGACGAAGGTGACAAGTCTCTTGCGGTCTTTTCCGTGTGGATCTTCGATACCAAGTTTCGCCAAGCCCAGCATCGCCAACCGCACACCTAGCACTTGTCCGGCGCAGAGATGCCCGTGGGCTTGCTCGGCATCGAGGAGATATTCGTCGAGGGATTTCATGGGAGCTGTCAGCCGTGAGCCATCAGCCTTCAGCTTAACATCGGGATCACTACTTCCGGCGCCAGCGCACCCCATCTTTCGTATTTTCGATGACAATGCCAGCAGTTGTAAGTTCTGCACGCAGAGCATCGGAAGTCTTGAAGTTACGGGCCCGGCGCGCAGCCTCCATCTCGGCGATCTTCTTCTCGATGTCGGCGTCCGAGAGTCGACCGCTTTGTACCGCCTCCCGCAGTTCGGCGCTAATATCTTTTTCCCGTCCCTCGGCCGCAGCCCAATCGAAAACCTGTTTCATCTTGGCCCCGTCATCGTCTTTGACAACGGCAAAAATCTCATCGAACTTTTCCAACGCGGCAAGTAGTACTGGAACATCATCCTTCTTGATTCCGCCCGCATCCAACGCTGAGTTTGCGCCACGCACCATCTCGAACAGTGCCGCTTGCGCCTGAGCGGTATTGAGGTCGTCGTCCAGCACGTTCTTCATTCGATCGATCGTCTCATTCGCGAGCGATTGCATTTCGGGGCACAAGCCTGGCGCAAAACCCCCCGTCGTCAAGCGCTGGCGAAAATTCCTCAATCGCTCCACCGAAACCGCCGCCTGCTTCAACCCATCGAAAGTAAAGTTCAATTGATTCCGATAAGGCACTGACGTCAGCAAATACCGGATCGACGATGGTCTATGTCCCTTCAGCACCAGGTCGCGCAAGGTGTAGAAGTTTCCGAGGCTCTTCGACATCTTCTCGCCCTCAACCAGCAGGAAACGCACGTGAAACCAGAAACGTGCGAACATTTTCCCAGTGAATGACTCCGACTGCGCAATCTCGTTTTCATGATGCGGGAAGACCAGGTCTTCTCCTCCTGCGTGCAAATCAAAACTCTCGCCCAGTTCTTCCATCGACATCACCGAGCACTCCAGGTGCCAGCCAGGCCGCCCCGGTCCGATTGGCGAATCCCAGAAAGCCTCACCCGGCTTGGGCGCCTTCCACAGCGCAAAGTCGCGCGCGCTGTCTTTGTCGTACTCGTCCACATCCACGCGAGCTCCGTCCAGCATTCCGCCGAAATCTTTCTTTGAGAGTTTTCCGTACCGCGGAAAGCTCGAAATGCGGAAGTAGTAGGAGCCATCTTCGGTACGGTAAGCGATCCCTCGTTCCACCAGTTTGGCGACGAAGTCCGCCATCTGCGCAATGTGTTCCGTGGCGCGCACCAGAATGGGCTGCTCAATGCCGATCAGGGCAGAGTCCTCGAGAAATGCGCGCTGGTACTTCGCTGTGTACTCCTGAACGCTCACACCGTCGCGAGCCGCATTGCGGATGATCTTGTCGTCCACATCCGTTATGTTCATGACGTAGCGCACCGTGTAGCCGGACTGTCGCAGGAATCGCTGCAGCATATCCACAGCAATGAAGCTGCGAAAGTTACCGATGTGGCCGTAATCGTAGACGGTGGGCCCGCAAGCATACATGCGGACTTCACGATCGCGCAGTGGATGGAATTCCTCGACCTGCGAGGACATGGTATTGTAAAGGCGAAGGGCCATAGTCGGTTGCAGCGCTCAGAGATGAACCCTCAATTCTAGGGGGGCCCGCGAAACAGGGTCAACTGGCGCGGATATCGGCGGAAGAATGTGGCGGCAGCGTGTGCGTGTGTAACCGCAACCGATGTTGCACCAGAAAGACATAGTGCAGCGCGGAAATGATCGTGAAAGCGAAGGTCGCGCGCAAGAAAACGGTTCGCGTAATCCAGATCCAGCGCTCCGGTCTCACAGAAAACAACATGACGAAGAACACGGCAGCGATTTGCGAAAACGTGTTCGCCTTGCCGAAGATGCTGGGCCGAAAATCACGCAGCCCCGCGATGGCAAACAACACCGCGCTGGCCGCCAGGATAGAAATATCACGGCTGAACACGAGCACAGTGAATTTCCACGGAATCTTGTGCAGAATCGAAAGCACCAGAAACATAGTGCTCAATAAAAGCTTGTCCGCAATCGGATCGAGATACTGCCCCAGCAAAGTCTGTTGATGCAACTTGCGCGCCAGCAGTCCATCCAGGCCGTCGCTGAATCCGGCAATCACGAACAAGACCAAGGCCCAGAAATAGCGGCCTTCAACTAACTCGATGACAATAAATGGAACGAACACCATCCGCAGCAGCGTGAGCTGGTTGGGAGCCGTGAAGATTTGAGAAAGCCTCACGCCGTTCCCTTTCTTGGAGGAACCGCAGAGTTCGCCGCAAGATCGCTCGCCCGATTGTCGAGCGCGGAACTCAGCGTCACTGCTGGATCGAGGCCAGTCTTGGCCAAGAAACGCTGCGAAAGGGAAGGAAGACTCCCGTCGGGAAGGTCAAGCTCGATTCGTTCGATCCGGTGCATTGGAAAGAAAACGACAGCCGGGGTGAAAGGCTCGCCATCTTTCACCATCACAACCAGATCCTCAAAAGAAGCCAGCTCGATTCCTGTCATGCTTAGCCCTTCCGGGGCCAACCACAGAATCATGCCCCAGAATTTATCCCGAGGATTGCCCAAGGTCACAACCACCATTCCTCCTGGCAAAAAAGGACCGTGAGGGCCGGTTTGCGGGCTGGCGCTGGAGTTATCCCGCAGAGAGCTTTTTGGCATGGAACGATTGTCGCCGCCGCAGCGGAGACTTTGCAACTGCCGGACCGCCCGAAAACTCCGAACAGATGGCGTCTGATGCCCATTCGCTGCCAGATTCCCTCTTCTCATCCTTCTGACTAACCCAGGTGGGTAATTGCAGGAAGTTGACGAAAGGATGAGAGTTTCTGCAAACGCCTCCGAAACTGATTCTCCCCCCAGCTGCCAGGCGCCATGAGGAGCGTCCCTGAAATGAGAACACTCGGACTGTCTTTGTTTTCAGTACTGGCACTCGCCCTGATATGCGGGGGAACTGCATCAGCTCAAAACGTTGGTGACAACAGCGTCTATTTCACCACCTATTATTCCAATGCGAACACGCCTGGCGCCCAAGATCAAACTGTGCGCCTCATCAACGACGGAGACACGGGAGCGAGCCTGTGGGCGTCCTTTTACGTGTTCGATGACAACGAAGAATTGCAAGAATGTTGTAGTTGCGAGGTAACTCCGGATGGTCTGACCTCGGAATCCGTGAATCATAATCTCACCGCCAACAGCCTGACCCGCAAACTGAACGTACGAGGGCTAATCAAGGTGATTTCGTCCTGTGTTGCTGCCGGTGGCCCAACTAACTACACGAACAAACCGACGCCCGGTCTGCGCCTATGGTCCACTCATACCGAGAGGGCCTCGCCTACCGCAGGAGCTTTTTACGTCACCGAAAGCCCGGCGGCCGACTCCAACTTGGGGTCGTCTGAAAAGACGCTGGTCGAGGAGCTATGTTTTTATTTGAATCTCCTGGGCGGTACCCAGGGACCCTGCTCCTGCACGCCGAAAGACACCGACTTCTAGGGGAGAGAAATCGCCTCCGAATTTGCAGGTTCCAATAGCGGGCGGAAGTTTCTCCGTCCGCCTTTTTCTTTGTAGAGAAACCTCCATTCCCAATGGCAACGCTGGCGGAACACCCAAGTGCAAAATGACTGCCAGCCTGCAGTAACTCGCCCTCCTTCCTCATTGCCCCTCAAGAACACGCTATGTCGGGGATAGGCCGAAGGAGGGCAACCGTCGTATAGCGCCGCACAGCAGAGTGTGACCAAAATCACGGCGCGTCCAGCCCTCCGCAGACATTATGAAAATGAAATTCAATTTCATCTAGGTGGAGTCGAGCTTCTCCTTCTCTCAAAATGTTATCTGCGAGGCTCCATTTGAAAAGCGGACAACGTGAAACAACAACGCGGCGTGTTGGTGCAGATGTTCTCATTCGCAATCATGGTTGGACTGTGCTTTCTAATCCTTTCATCTGCTCTCGGTCGAGCTCTGCCAGTGACGGAGGACGCATCTCAGGAACCGTCGTCGATCCCAGCGGCGCTGTCGTTCGGACGGCGATCGTAGTCACGCTCAACTCGGATACCGGCGCCCAGCAAAGTCGCACCACCGACGACTATGGGGTCTACACCTTCCCCCTTCTTCCAACCGGACATTATCAGATCGAGATCACTGCACCCGGCTTTGCAACCTACCGGCAGACTGGCCTGGACCTGACCGCGGCGGCTGCGCTCAGCCTAAACGTTGAACTGAAGTTGAAATCCGAAGCGACAACCGTCGAGGTCAGTGCTGAAACCCTCCAAATATTCCGTTAGCTCCCGGTATCGAAGGCATCGAGAATATTTCTTTCAACGACTTCACCTTCGGCGAGGACATCACCGGATCAACCCAAGTCAACAACGCATTTCAGTGGGCGGATAACTATTCCAGGATCGTCGGCAAACACACCATCAAAATTGGTGGGGAATTCCATCTCGACCAGATCAACACTAATCCGGATCCTATGTTCAATGGCGCCTTCGTGTTCCAGGGAACGGAAACCGGCGCAGACATGGCAGATTTCCTGCTGGGAATTGCCAGGCTTACAACCAGGGCGACTCTCCGGGGTTCTACAACCGCAACAAGTACGTCGGCCTGTTCGCCCAGGACAGCTGGAGAATGCAGTCCAATGTCACCCTGAACGACGGCGCGCGTTGGACGTCATCTCACCCTGGGACGAGAAGTACAACCAGCTTCAGACTGTTATTCTCGGGGAGCAGTCCCGTGTTTACCCCGGAGCGCCTGCTGGACTTGTATTTCCCGGCGATCCCGGTGTCCCCCGCACTCTGGCGCCAACAAAATACGACAGGTTCGCACCGCGCATCGGTATTTCCTACTCGCCAGATCGGTACCGCCCGGAGGCGATTCTTCTATGGACCGAGAATCAGCAATTTTGATCTTGCGCTGAAAAAGGATTTGCGGCTGTCCGAGTCGAAATCGTTACAGTTCCGCTTGGAGGCGTTCAACGTCTTCAACCATACGCAGTTTTATGGCCCTGCCGCCGTCAACGGCAACATCAGCAGCGCTGATTTCTGGCAAGTAGTGAGCGCTGCGCCTCCCCGCCTTATCCAATTGGCCGGAAAGTTCCTGTTTTAGGTCTGCATCCTGGTTGTGATAGCTTCGGCTCATTCTTCCTCCCCTCTTTGAAAAATTTCCTGTTTCGTGACAAGATTTCATCCTCGTCCAAATGACGATCTTCTCTCACACATCCAACTGGAGGCAGGTTCGTTTTCGCCGCGAGCGCAAGCCCAAGCCCGGCTCTGCACGAGGAGTCATAATGCGGGCATTGCTCGCCGCGAGCGTCTCCGCAGTTTCCCTCTCTCCCGCTGCGCTGGCACAGCAAACTGACCCGGCGAAGCCTGTGGTGGTGCAACCGGGTGCGCCCGGTGCGCCGAGCAAAACCCTGCCGTCGTCGACGCGAGCAATCCTGCCGCCACGGTCGCCGGCAGACGTAGAGTTCATGCAGGGCATGATCTTGCATCATGCACAAGCGGTAGAGATGACGGCGATGATTCCGTCGCATACGCACAGCAAAGACCTGCATTCCTTGGGGGCACGTATCAGGAGCTCGCAGTCGGACGAAATCAAGTTCATGAAACGCTGGCTGGCGGCCCGGGGCGAATCCGTTCCGAAGGCGATGCCGAAAATGCCGGGCATGGATATGTCGCACGAGACGTCAAACGAGAACATGGCGCAGATGCCCGGAATGCTTACGCCGCAGCAGATGGAAGCGCTGCAGAAGGCGAAGGACGTCGAGTTTGACCACTTATTCTTGGTGGGGATGATTCAACATCACAACGGCGCGTTGACCATGGTAAAAGATCTATTCGACACCGCAGGCGCTGGACAGGATGCCGAGTTGTTCAACTTCGCGACCGATGCGGACAATACGCAACGAGCCGAAATACGTATCATGGAGACCATGCTGAAGAAAGAGCCCCTTGAGGAGAAACGATGAATCGATTGCCCAGTCTTGCCCTGTGTGTGGTGTGGGTCGCACTTATTTCTGGTTTCGCTATAAACCAAACGCAGGCCCAAGCAGTGCCGCCCGCGGCTCCCCCCCAGGGAGAGGTGCAGCAGTCCGCGACTCCGCCCTCCGAGAAGGACGCTGAGGGCAAAGACAAAGAGGACGAAGAGGAGAACATGTTCGCTCCACAACCCGCCCCAACGCTGCCGCCGGGGATGACGGGGTCGGATGCGAACGATCCGCGTGCCAGCCTCGCACCGGGACTTTATGACGCGGGAGAAGCTTCCATGGGCATCGAACACCTCGTGCTGCTCAAGAAGCCGGAAGCGTTTCAGCTCGGAGCCACGGATCCCGATGATCCGAAGGTGGAGAAAATCGTTGGGCAGCTCGGCCTGGGGAACAACAAAAAGATTCCCAAGCCAGCGCACTTGCTGATCGCGCAACTTGCTTTTGCCAACTCGGACCTTGCTTTCCAGGGCAATCACCTGTTCCAAGGAAATTTTTATGGCATGAGCATCTACGACATCTCCAACCCGGCGAACACGAAATTGTTGACCTCAATGGTCTGCCCAGGCGGACAAGGTGATGTGTCGGTATACAAAAATTTGATGTTCATGTCCGTAGAGATGCCCAATGGACGCCTGGATTGCGGCGTTCAGGGATTTCCGCCCGAACCTCCTCCGCCCGCAGACGAGGACAAAGACAAAACCAAAGATGACAAAGATAAAGACAAGGGAAAAAAGCACCACATCCCGGTAGCACAGAAGGAGCGTTTTCGCGGCGTCAGAATCTTCGACATTTCCGACCTCCAGAACCCAAAGCAGGTCGCAGCGGTGCAGACCTGCCGCGGATCCCACACGCATACCCTGGTGATCGATCCGAACGACAAGGACAATGTCTACATCTACGTTTCGGGAACTTCGTTTGTGCGTCAGCCGGAAGAACTGGCCGGATGCTCCGGCGAAAAACCGGACAAAGATCCGAATACTGCGCTGTTTCGCATCGATGTGATCAAAGTTCCACTGGCTGCACCGCAGGACGCGAAGGTCGTGTCGAGTCCGCGGGTATTCATTGATCCGCGCACGGGCGCGATCAACGGCCTGAACAACGGTGGCACCCACGGCAAGAAGGGCTCGGAGAAGCCGGCTGACACCGACCAGTGCCACGACATCACCGTGTACTCGACGATCGGGTTGGCCGCGGGCGCGTGCTCCGGAAACGGAATTGTGCTTGACATCAAGGACCCTGAACATCCAAAGCGTGTGGACGCCGTCAATGATCCGAACTACTCCTACTGGCATTCGGCTTCATTCTCGAACGATGGCAGCAAAGTCGTGTTCACCGACGAGTGGGGCGGTGGTCTGGGCGCGCGGTGCCGTCCGACCGACCCGAACAAGTGGGGCGCCGATGCCATCTTCCGTCTGAAGGACGACAAGCTGACTTTCGCGAACTACTACAAGCTGCCCGCGGCGCAGGGCGACACGGAGAACTGCGTGGCGCACAACGGTTCCCTGATTCCGGTTCCCGGCCGGGATATTGAAGTGCAGGCATGGTACCAGGGCGGGATCTCCGTGATGGACTTTACCGATCCGGCGAATCCCTTCGAGATCGCCTACTTCGATCGCGGGCCCATTGATCCGAAAATGTTGGTCCTCGGAGGCGACTGGTCGGCATATTGGTACAACGGCTACATCTACGGTTCGGAGATTGCGCGCGGCTTGGACGTGTTTCAACTGACCCCGACCAAGTTTCTGACGCAGAACGAAATCGACGCGGCCAAGACGGTTCGGCTGGCTGAGCTGAATGTGCAGAACCAGCAAAGAATCGAGTGGCCTGCAAAGTTGATCGTTGCGAAAGCCTACGTCGACCAGTTGTCGAGGTCGCAAGCTCTGCCTGCAAGCCGAATCGCAGTGTTGCAGAAGGCGATTCAAAGCGCAGAGACGTCGCACATGAGCAAGAGCAAAATGGCGAAGTTGAAGGGCATGGCGGCTTCGCTGGAAAAGAGCGCAGCAACCGCGAAGACCCCGGCCGACTCAATGCGGATGCATGCACTGGCAGACGTTCTGAAGCATCCGTCCGCTTGAGCCAGGATCGGAAATGCCGAAAAGCCCAGTAAACTAGAAAGGATTGAAGAACGGATAAGAAACCGGACTGAACAAAACGCGCAACGGATCCAAACCGCTGAAGAAAATGGTGGCACGAGGAGACTCGAACTCCTGACCTCTACCGTGTCAAAGCTCATCTATCCAGTCCCTCAACAAATTGAGCCGCCGCTAGGGACCGCCCAAACCCTTGCAAAGACGTGCAAGACGAAGTTTCGATGGATTGAAGAATGGATTGGAGTTAGCAACGCACCGATCCCGTGAAGAGGGTGGCGGAGAGAGAGGGATTCGGAGCCGCCTGATTCAAAACGCCTTATTTCTTCCGACAGCACTGTGAATTATGCTACGTCACAACTCACTGACATCAAGGTACTTCCACGACCTCAGCAAGCCGATTTTACATGTTTTTCGGCAAAACAAGTAGCGCGAAATCCGTAAGCACCCGTAAGCACAGATGTCTCTTTCAGCCGCATTGCTTTGCCCATTCAGTCATCTTCCATCAGCTCAAAGCCGCAGTATTGCTTCAGATATTCGGCGAGCAAGGTTTGACCGACACTGGCTCCGATCTTAACGCCGCCGCTCAGAATCCTCTCCGCTATCGGGCTACGCAGGTTGGAGAATGGCTTCGTAAGCTCGCCGAGCCAGCTTAAGTCCACAGGAGGATTTGTGTCATGGCGTCCCCACACCCGAAGGTCATCGCAATTTGCTGTTCAGGTAGAGCAGCAAGCTTCGTACAGCGTTTGCCGCCAACATCGCTTCGGGCTCATCCAGCAACTCCTCAGTCGGATGCGCCATTCTCTTCGAGTTTCTTGGGGGACTAAGGGTGTCCACAATCGTAGACGATGCCCGAAGCATTTTTTGTGCCTCCACTCCGGGCGGGTTGATTCCACGAAACAGTTTCAATCGCAACTGTCGGACGCTCGAACGCCCTTGACTTTCTTGGGATCTGAAAAGTCTAAGAGTGGGTTGAGAGATTTGTCGATAACGTCGCATTCGGGAGAGACTCGCTCTGCCGCGAGCGGCGGGTGTTGTGGGCAGCGCAGGATCAACCTTTGTCCTCAAAGAAGGCATCCATCTCCGGTCAACCGGCGAAGTGACAGGACACTCGAATGTCTGTCACAACGCGAGATAGCCTCCATCCACCGGCAAGACGGCGCCGGTCACCCAGGACGATTCATCGCTCGCCAGATAAACTGCCAAACCCGCTACATCCTCCGGTCGGCCGAGTCTGCCAATGGGATGCGCAGCGGTTCTTTCCCGGCGAATTGCTGCGGGATCAACGGCCTGCCCGAGGATACGCTCGGTCAGTTCGGTCTCTACGAACGACGGACAAATTGCATTGACCCGAATATTTTCATGCCCGTGGTCGATGGCCATGCTTTTCGTTAACAGGACCACTGCCCCCTTGGATGGGGCATAGGCAGCGCGGTTGCGAGCGCCGACAACTCCGAGGGTGGAAGCGACGTTCATGATCGAGCCGCCGCCAGCTTTTCTCATGTGTGGTAACGAGGCCCGAGAGAGCAACCAAACTGCACGAACGTTCAGATCGAAAGTCTGGTCCCACTGATCTTCGGTGATCTGCTCTGCGTTCCCAACATGCAGGACGCCCGCATTGTTCAGCAGAAAGTTCAATCCGCCAAATCGGCTCACGGTCTCGTCCAGCAAGCAAGTCATTTCATTCGTTTTGGAAATGTCGGCGGGGATGGCAAACGCAAGATCGCCAATTTCGTGAGCCACCTCCTCAACGCGATCCTTTCGCCTGCCGATCAGCGCGACCCGCGCTCCTTCTCTCGCTAAGGCTATCGCGCATGCACGTCCAATCCCACTGCCCGCACCCGTGACGATCCCAACCTTGCCCTGCAGACGTTCTCTCATGACGAATAGTTTAGCTGAACGATAAGATCGACCGTTTCGCAATCATTAACTGCGATCCCGTTAATGCGTAAATTGACAGTCTAAGTTGTCGCGCTGTATAAGGCGCAAATATAGATGCAGACAAAAACCCAACCTGGAGAAACTAGGAATCCTAGTAACGTGATGAAGACGATGATGAGAATGTCGATTGCAGTACTCGTGGTACTGGCCTCAGTTCTTGCCAGCAATTTGTTCGGATTGAGCGGTGACGATGCCCCAGTATCTATTCCTCTGACGTCGGTTCCAACGTTTTCTACAGAAAAAATCGGACGCCAAGGCCACTTTTATGTGGGCGGCAAGTGGGTAGGGGAGCCGGGCAAGGAAAGGATGCGGCGCTATGTATGTTGAGGTGTGGGTGCCGAAGAAGATGAAGCATCCGTATCCGATCCTGTTCGTCGAGGCAGGAGGGGGTCAGACCGACCTAGCCTTGCTGCAAACACCCGACGGTCGGCCAGGCTGGGCCTACGATTTCGTAAACCAGGGCTACACCATCTACATGATGGATTTTCCGGGGCGAGGTCGCGCAGGCTATATTCCGGGGCTTGATGGCGATTTGACTCCGCCCCGAACGGCCGAGAACATGGAGGAAGTTTGGACGGGCGGCCATCCGCCCACGAATCCGCAGCGCGATTGGGCTCAATCCAAGAAATATACGCAATGGCCGAGCGACTCGCCGAACAAAGGAAAAATCGGTGACCCGGTGTTCGATTATTTTGCCAAGACCGAACTCGGGTTTCCGTCGGCCGATGACATGGAGCCGCTGGCTGCGGAAGACCTGGTGCAATTGGTAGATTTGATCGGCAAACCGGTCATCCTGCTTTTGCACTCGCGATTAGCAACTTCTGGTTGGCTGCTGGCAGATGCCCGGCCGAAACTCATCAAGGGCATTATCGCTGCCGAACCGTGGGGCCCCCCCATCGAGAATATGGAATTGGACGCAAAAGGTCCCGGCCTAAACGGGGAGGACGCACGTCAGGCTATGGGGATTCGCTCATGGCAACTACGACGAAAGACTGATGGTGAAAAATGCCAGAGTTCCCGACGACAAAACTACTCCGATATACCACCACTTCGAAGCACTAACTAACCGCGGCCACGAATGCAAACACTGTAGATAACAGGGCGGCACCTAAGACGATCTGTATTCCTGTTGTGGTCCCGCAAGGCTATCTACGAAGTGGTCTGCCCTTGGCGGGTTGAGCAGAGAGAGCCAGAGCAGCATACTCAGCAGCATTCCGATCGTACCCAGCAGATGGGATAGTTGGCGTCCCATGTCGCAAATATACGCTCTCCTTTTCTGAAAAGGAGAACCACGAGTTGCGACGCAATAATGCGAAAACACTACGGGCAGCTTTCTTTTTTGCGCGACGATCGAAGCAAGTACTGTTTTCAGATTATTGACCCGGCTGCAAAGCGTCCCTATAGTCGCCGCACTTCAATCTGTGGGCGAATTCTCGCGCGCGTTCTCCGAAACGCTTGACGAGAAATTGCTTTGCGAAATCAATCGCGATTCGTGGGGACAAATGGGGAGAAGCATGCCTAGCGCGAAAACGCTGACGTTCCTGATGGCACTTCTTACAAGTTTGAATGTTGCCGGACAGCAAATCACTGGAAGCATCCGCGGAACTGTTGTTGATCCGAGCGGGGCGATCGTCCAAGCCGCTACAGTCACCGCAAAGCAGATCGAAACCGGTTTAATTCGGGAGGCGATTGCGGATCGTCAGGGAGAGTACGTACTGGTCGAGCTCCCGATCGGACATTACCAGTTAGAGGTTCAAGCGAAAGGTTTCCAGAAGTACTTGCAGCAAGGAATCTCGTTGGATGTCAACGAAACGGCGACGGTCGGCATTCACCTCAAGCTCGGGGCGAAGACGCAGCAAGTTGAAGTGAGCGCGGATGCCGCGTTGGTGCAGAGCTCCGTCAGTAGTCTCGGCCAAACCGTGATGGAAGACGAGATTCTCGATCTCCCGCTAGATGGTCGCAACTTTTCTCAGCTCGGACTGCTTCAGCCCGGCGTGGTGCCGTTGACGCCCGGACTGCTCGAAGCCGGCGGTCCGGCGCGACAGAATCAGGCCTACGCCGTGGATGGCCAGCGGCCGGAATCGAACAATTTCTTGATCGATGGTGCTGACAATGTCAGCTCTGTAGACGGTGGATTTGTTCTCAAGCCGCCGATCGACGCGATCGCCGAATTCAAAATTCTTAGCCATAACGCGAACGCGGAGTTCGGACGCAACACGGGCTCCACGACCAATATCGTTACGCGGTCAGGCTCCAATTCGTTTCACGGGGCCGCCTGGGAATTTCTGCGCAATGACGCGATGGATGCGTCCGATTACTTCAGTCAAAGCGTTCAGCCGTTGAAACAGAACCAGTTTGGCGCTACGTTCGGCGGTCCAATTCTCAAGGGCAAGACCTTTTTCTTCGGATATTACGAAGGCTTTCGCAACCGGCAAGGTGAGACCGTGCCTGCAACCGTGCCTTCTGCGGCGGAAAGGCAGGGCAACTTCGCGGAGGAGTGCACGGCTGGTTTTGATTCCAACGGTCTCTGCAACAACGCTCAACAGCAACTCACATTCTTTGGAACACCGGTGCCGTTCAACCAAATGACTGTGTTTACACCCATCGATCCGATTGCGACGAATGTGTTGCCACTGTTTCCGTTGCCGAACCAGGGAGAAAATGGATTCATCGCCACGCAGACCCTGAGCGAGAATAACGACCAATTCGGACTGCGCCTGGATCATTATCTTTCGAGTGCTGACTCTCTGAACTTCCGCTATATGTACAGCAGCGGTCCGACGACAGATCCTCTGTCGCCGGTAGGCGCCAATGTTCCCGGTTTCCCGGTGGGAGAGTATGACCGGGCTCAGAATTTCGTCGCTCAGGAGACGCACATCTTTTCGCCAACCACCATCGGCGTCGCGCGCTTTTCCTTCCTGCGCAATGCTTTCCTGCTTGACGAGCACCTGAATCACGAGTCGCCGTCGGACTTGGGCTTTCAGTACGCTCCCACACTGCCTTCGGCCGCCGGACCGCCGTTTATCCAGGTCGGGGGATACGCCTCGGTGGGCGACCCCATCACGGGACCGCGCAACACATTTCAGAATACCTTTGACCTCTCCGGCTCTCTGAGCTGGATCCACGGGCGCCACGACTTGAAATTTGGCGGAGGCTACCGGCGTGACCAGATCAATGCCTTGCAGGGCATCGCCAGCAACGGCTTCTTTGTGTTCGCCAACTTCCCGTACAGCGATGGATTTGCCAGCTTCCTGTCCGGCAATCCGGTGGTCTTTCTGCAGGGTGGAGGCAACTTCGCTCGTGAAATCCGCGACCGAGCCCTGGATGCTTACGGCCAGGATACCTACAAGGTCAATTCTCGCCTGACGTTGAACCTGGGACTTCGTTACGAG
>Ga0182015_10004319_pt1 | contig 15388 bp, 14 predicted proteins | sample 712P3MmetaG_FD_120478 | JGI IMG/M metagenome (GOLD analysis project Ga0182015, IMG submission 120478) | Permafrost microbial communities from Stordalen Mire, Sweden - 712P3M metaG | ecosystem: Environmental > Terrestrial > Soil > Wetlands > Permafrost | place: Sweden: Stordalen | collected...
CATTGCGTCTCCGGATTCACGCCCGTGTAGATGGCGGTGGGGACGCCGTTATCGATCACTGCGCAGCCGCTGAAGACGCCATCCTTGTCAGGACCGCCGGGCGTGGGTGCTAGCGCCACGGGCAAGTGTTTCCAGCGCAGCATGTCCTCGCTGACCGCGTGCCCCCAGTGCATGTCGCCCCAAAAAGCGCCGTTGGGATTGTACTGGTAGAACATGTGATACTTGCCCTGCCAGTAGATCGGCGCATTGGGATCGTTCATCCAATTGGCGGCCGGCAGCAGGTGATATTGAGGCCGGTGCGGATCGGCCGCCATTTTGGAAGCCGGCGTGGGCGCGGCGGCCAGCGGGGCTGCGCCCGCCATCGCCAGAAAATCGCGTCGTCGCATTACATTCGATAGTAACCGGATGACATCGGGGACTCAATGCACCGCTTTGACCAAACCAACAACCGCCAGCCCATTCAACATGAACTGTATGGCGATAGCCGTGAGCATCAGGCCCATGAGGCGGGTAAGGATTCGAACGCCGGACTTTCAGTCGCATCACGTTTTCTTCCTGGCCCCGAAGGGCACAGAGTTCGAGTTCTAATTCGAAACGGAGGCCGAGAGCCTGGAAGAGCCGTTCTACTGATGGTCGCGGCGGCGGGCAGAAGGACAGGCCAGGAGGCCTATCCTACCCGCTTCAAGGCACCAACGAAAACACGGTTCCCTGGTTGGAAGTGCCGCCGAACCAAGTCGTGCCGTAAAGCGTCCCATCGCCTGCCAACGTGAGCCCTGCGTACGGCTCGTTGCCGTCCGCGCCGTCGAAATTGTGCAATACGACTTCCGTCCAAATCCCGCCCTGCGACGAAGGCGGCACCAGTTCGTACACGATGCCGCAGCCCGCGCCGCAGGACTGATTCTGGATGCTGCCACCCGCGGCGGTAGTGCCATAAAGGACCCCGCCTGGCCCAAGGGTGACGCCTGCGTATGGCTTAAAGCCGTCGCCGTTCGCCCCGGTGAAGCTGTGCAGGATCGTCTCCGTCCAGGTTCCGCCGTTTACCGTCGGCGGGGTCAAGGAAAGACGATGCCGCAACCGCCGTGGTCGCAAGCTTGGCTCCCGCCCAGCTCGGTGGTGCCATAAAGCACGCCGTTTGCGTCCACCACCACACCAGCGTAGGGGGTACTGCCGTCGCCGTTCGCCCCGGTAAAGTTGTATATGGTGGTCTCTGTCCAGCTTCCGCCCTCCACCGTGGGGGGCGCCAGTTCGAAGACCGTGCCAGCAAGTCCGGCACCCCCAGCCTTCGTGACGCCGTAGATCCGGTCGCCGTAGACCGCGAGTGTTCCCTGGGGGCCCGCAGGGCCGAAAGCTTCAAAGCCCCAGAGGACCGTTTCGGTCCATCCGCCGCTGGCCGGAGTGGGCGGCGTCAAGCGAAAGACCGTTCCGTTGACCGTCGCCGAACCGCCGCTCGTGGTCCCGTATAGGGCTTGGCCCGGCCCCACGGTAAGGCTGGACTGAGGGCCCTCGCCGTCGGCACCGCCGGTGAATTGGTGCAGGATAGACTCCGGCCAACGTGTGCTCGTCCCCGACGGGGGCAGCAGTTGGTATACCGTGCCGTAGGTTTGCGGCAGACTTGAGCTCCCAGCCTCCTCGGTTACGCCGTACAGCGCGCCGCCGGGCCCCATAGCCAACCCGGCTGGCGGGTACACATCCCCGTTCTGGTCGCCGAAGCTATGAAGGACCGTCTCGATCCAGGTTCCGCCAGACGATGCTGGCGGCTCGATCTCGTATACCGTTCCGTACGTGTACGCGCCACCGTGGAAGGTGGTCCCGTACAATTGGCCCTGGGGGCCGACGACCACGCTGCCCCAGGGCTGCCATCCGTGGGCGCCCTGCTGAGCGAAGCTGTACAGACTCGTAAACGTTTGTGCCGGCAGTCCGACCGACATTGCCAGCAGCGCCCCAGAGGCGGCGACACAGGTTCGAATGGTCAATTTAAACATAGAGTAAGATCCCCCTTTTCCTTTCTAGCCCAAGACTATTCAGGTGCCCGTAATTAGGTAGCAAGTCAGGCTCTGAAATACAACGCGAGTCAGAGTGAGGCGGGCACTCTCGCCGGCCCCACTTGCTGTCAGGCAATACGTTCAGTGCGCTGCCAGGTGCGCCCCGCTAACAGTTTTCTTCCTGGCCCCGAAGGGCAGAGAGTTCGAGTTCGAATTCGAAACGGAGGCCGAGAGCCTGGAAGAGCCGTTCTACTGATGGTCGCGGCGGCAGGCAGAGGGACAGGCCAGAGGCCTATCCTACGCGCTTCAAGGCACCAACGAAAACACGGTTCCCTGGTTGGCTGTGCCCCCGTACCGTGTCGTGCCGTAAAGTGTCCCATTAGCCAGCGCGAGACTGGAATACGGTCCGCTGCCGTCCGTGCCGTCGAAATTGTGCAATATGACTTCCGTCCAGGCCCCTCCTTGTGACGAGGGTGGCACGAGTTCGTACACGATTCCGCAGCCCTCGCCACAGCCCGGACCCTGAAAGCTTCCGCCCACATACGTCGCGCCGTATAGGACCCCACCTGGTCCGAGGATCACGCCCGCGTACGGCTCGAAGCCGTCGCCGTTTGCCCCGGTGAAACTGTGCAGGATCGTCTCCGTCCAGGTCCCGCCGCTTACCGCAGGAGGCGTCAAGGAGAAGACGATGCCGCAACCGTGGGTGCAACCTTCGTTTCCCCCCTCTTCGGTGGTTCCGTATAGCACGCCGTTCGCATCCACCACCACACCCGCGTAGGGTGTGCTGCCGTCGCCGTTCTCCCCTGTAAAGTTGTACAGGGTCGTCTCGGTCCAACTTCCACCCTCGACCGTGGGCGGCGCCAGCTCGAAGACTGCGCCTACTTCCCCGTTGGCTCCGTACTTGGTTGTGCCGTAGATCCGGTCGCCGTAGATCGCCAGCGTTCCCTGGGGGATCGGCGGTTGTCCTATCCCGCTAAAGCCCCAGAGGACCGTTTCCGTCCATCCGCCACCGGCCAGAGTAGGCGGCGTCAAGCGGAAAACGGTTCCGTTGGTTGTTGCGGTACTCCCGCTCGTGGTCCCGTAAAGGGCTCGGCCCGGCCCGACGGTCAGGCTGCATTGAGGGCCCTCACCGTCGGTACCGCCGGTGAATTGATGCAGGATCGACTCCGGCCAACGTGTGCTCGTCCCCGAAGGGGGCAGCAATTGGTATACCGTGCCGAAGGTTACCGGCAGACTTGAGCTGCCGGCCTCCCCGGTCACGCCGTACAGCGCGCCGCCCGGCCCCATAGCCAGCCCGGCGGCCGGGTATACGTCCCCGTTTTGGTCGCCGAAGCTATGAAGGACCGTCTCGGCCCAGGCTCCGCCCTGCGATCCGGGCGGCGCGAGCTCGTATACCGTTCCGTACGTGTAGGCTCCGCCATAAAGGGTGGTCCCGTACAACTGGCCTTGCGGGCCGACGACCACGCCGCCCCAGGGCAGCCATCCGTGGCCGCCTTGCTGCGAGAAGCTGTACAGAGATGTAAGGGTTTGGGCGGGCAGCCCAACTGACATCGCCAGAATTGCCCCGGCGGAGGCGACAAAGGTTCGAATGATCGACTTAGACATAGATAGGAACTCCATTTCCCTTCCTAACGGAAAGGTATTCAACCGCCTGTAGCCTCGAAGCTATTCGGGCCCGGTCAGAGGGCGGGACGCGCACCCTGGCCCGGCGGGCAAGCCAGGGTACCCGCTCCGCTCGTTGCCACTAGACGAAACATTCAGTGCGCTGCCAGACGCGCCCCGCTAACAGTTGCGCCGGCCATCCCTCCCGCGCCCCACTGCGAGAGGAGCGAGGCATGCCGCACGCAGGCAACGCTGAATTGGCCGTTCTCGATCGCGGTCGTTGCCGCGGCAAGCACCACCGGATTCAGGGCGCTATCAGGATACACCGGGGCGCACTGGGCCAATATCTGCGTATCAAATAGCGACGCATCCGTTACGCCCTGACTTGCAAGAAACGGGAAAAGCGCGGCGAAAAAGTTCTGGTTTAAAGTGTTCCACGTACAGGACGACCGGCTAACTATAGCGCATGCCTCCGTGTTGGGCGATCCGGTGAGATGCCACTGGTCTACCCCGTACTCTTCTACGAATACGCTATGACCATAGCTCTTGAACAGCGCTATGGTGCTTTGGTACTCCTGCAGGTAGTCGGTGCTGGTCGCGCTGTTCGTGAAGGAATAGATATCGATGCCCATGCGGACCGAGGAGGGAAGGCCCGCTGCGAATACCGCCGCGTAACTTGCCGAGCTTGCCGGCGCAGGCATGGTCATCTCTATCGTATACTCGACCGTGACGCCGCATTGGATGCCGGAGGGGATTGAGGGCCCCCAGCTCGACAGCGCCATAAAGAACGGCTGCAGGAAGTTGGCCAACCAGTCCTGGGGGCATGTGTTGCCTGTGATGGTTCCTGCGGTCCCAAGCATACCGTTACAGAGCAGGGGCTGCGCGCCTGGCACGGGGAGCGTGACGAGGCAGGTGCTGCCGGCGCCACTAGCAATACCCTCGTTCCATCTGCCGGTCTGGGATGTGGGCTCATGCACCGGAACGAATTGGTCGCCGTCCTGTAACCAATACACGAGCATGTACTGGTACGCCGAATAGTTGTTCAGTCCGGAGAGCGCCGTCGTTACACAATCGAACCAGTCGTGGGGGCCGCTCTGGTAGGTCATGCCGCCCGTGGTGACAGTGCCCGAGTTTATGTTTATCATAAACGCCATCTGGCACGCCCCAATCATTCCGGTTGTCGGTCCGTTACCGGCGCAGGGGGCATCTCCGCAGGACTGGGTGCTGTAAAACGCGGGGTTGAGCGAAACAGTCATTCCCAACTGGTGCGCGTACGAGATTGCGCCTGCGTATAGGGCCAGGCAAGTGGGGCGGACGTCCACCAGGCACTCCAGGTCCACCTCGATGTTGACCCGCTTCATCCCGGCGCTTTTCATGGCCGAGATCCACGTGTTCCAGGCGGTCTGATTGTCGTACGCAACGTTGCGGAATAGCGGGTTCGCGATGCCCAGATGGCCGCCCGTGGTCATGAGGGGCGGCTGGGCGCTACCCGTAAGTGCAGCCATGCTGGAGAGATACTTATTCTCGGTAGCGAGGTACTGGACCTCCGTGGGTTGCCAGAATACCTGCATTGGGTAAGTCTGCGTGGCTGTCAAGGGCGTAGGAGTCGAGCTGTCCTGGACCTGAACCGTGAATGTGGAGATTATGGGCTCGAAGGCGTTGGCGCAAGGGGTGCTGGTGCTGCCCCAGAACGAGGCGCATCCCTCCGGTGTTCCGGAAAGCATGGCGGTGCCTCCGGAGCTAAGCGATAGCCCGGTCGGGAGGGTTCCCGTGAAGGAGGACCATGTGTACGGGATGTTGCCCCCAATGGCGGAGAACGGCACGGGCGTCGGCGTGTACGGCACCCCCACTGTTCCCGTCGGCAGCGTTGGTGGGGGCGGCACGATGTTGAGTTGCGCGCACGCGGGTATTCCCGCCGCCCAGAGGGCCATCAGTATGGAACGCACATGACCCCCCATGCGCCCAGCGTCGCGCTCGTCGCGGTGCCATTGTTGACGACCTGCACCGTGAGGTAGTCGCCCGCACTGACGGCTTTCGAGTGGGTCGTGTCAGGCGTGGCGCTGGAGTAGGCCGAGGCGCCGGCGTTGAAAGTCACGCTGATGCCGGTGCTCATGGCGGCGAGCGTGTCCGGGTTCGTCGGACCGTTGTCATAGATTGTTAGGACAAGGCTGCCAGTGCCCGTCTGGGCGCTGTCGATCAACGCATAGAAGTCGCGTAGCGTGCAGGCCACGGGACTGACCCACACACGATTGCCCACCGGGGTGCCGAGGCCCCCGGGGCCCGCGTTTCCGAACGCTGTGCCGCCAGCCGCAACAGTAGTGCCGGCGTTGCTCCCGAACCACGTCATCGCAGTCGTGTTTAGAACTGTCCATGTCATGGGGGTAGTGCCGGGGCCCTGGCTCGTAAGCACCGCGTTCGCTGCGCCGGGGGTTGACGGCAGATTGAGGTTGTAGCTCGTGAATGCCGATGATGGCGACTGGATCTGGGCCGAGCCGCCGCCGGACCCGGCAACGGTGAGCGTGTTACCCGGACCGCCGGACAAACTCCCCGTCTGGGTTACCGCCCACTGTACGGCCGCCGAGTTGTTCTCGACCTCCCAGACGTTGCCGGCCTGGTTGATGCCCGCCTGAACCAACTCGGTCGTGCTTCCGCCGGGCGTCGCCGTTATCACCCAGTTCTGTCCGACGGTACCCCCGGTTGCGGCGCTAAAGGTCACCGTGACTCCAAGGCTGAGCGAGAAGATGCCGGTGGTGAGGAGGTTGCCGGTGCTAGTGAAGGTAATACAGTTCGGGTCGGTTCCCCATTCGAACATGGTCGAGGCGGTGACTTGGACGCAGTACACCGTGACCACATTTGATCCAATGGCGCCCGTGGTGCTGTAGGGGCCGCCCGCAGTCGCCGTGATAGCGCCGGAAACCACGGGCACGATCGAAACGGTGGAAGCCGTGCTATTGTAAACGTTCAGTGTCGCGGTAGGCGGCGTGAGGCCACCGATGCTCGAATAGTATGGCGTGTAGGAGCCGATGGCCGTGCCTTTGCCTGTCCGCACCATGGCGCTGGCGTTCCCGGAAGCGTCGATCGCCATCGGGACCGCCAGGGGCCAGTCGCTGGCATTGTCGAACCACATCAGCCCGTGCGGGCTGGCGGGCGTGCTCGGCTGTGGCCCGGTCAAGGCATTGAGCACGTATCCGCCGAGGGTCGTACTGACCACAAGGGTGGAAACCGCGCAGGAGGTCGCAGTACCAACCGAAACCGTGCCCGCGTTGGGCGGGCTTGTATAGCCAAGGCCGCCTGCTGTGACGGTCAACGCCTGGGGGGCTTGCACCGTGTTGGCCGGGCTCACCGTTACGGTCGCGATCGCGCCCGTGCCGCCGCCGTTGGTGAATGCGATCTGGCAGGTCGTGTTGTTTGCCCCCGAGGCAGTTATGCCGGACGTGTAGGTACCAGCCACCACGACGGACTCCGTTACGACGCTGGTTGTGGTCACGTTACCGTTGGCAACCACGTTGCCGAAGGTGTCCACGGTCAGCACGTCCTGCGCTAGCCCTGGCGAGCCGAACGCTAGAACCAGCAGGAGCATTTCAACATACCGCGGAAGCGCCGATCCCAGCCGGCCGCGGAAAGCGGAGCCGCCGGATGCGGTTGTCAGCGCGGGGGGGGGGCGGCCTCGCGGGCGGTTCCGTTACGATAGTTACGCATACGCGATTGCCTTCCCTACTTCATTTACTAACTGGCTGTATTATACAGCCCCCCCACCCCCGTTGTAAACATAAATAGTTTTGACGAGTTTGATCCGCCGCTATGCCCCGCGACAGCCCAGACCCTATATCGAAGTAAATGGCCTACTTACCAGCGGGATCAATCGGCGCGCGTTGCCTGGCTGACCATCGGCGTGCTGGCCGCCATGCTCTACGATGGCTGGATCCTCTATTCGCGCTGGCAGGAGGTGCGGCGCGCCCGCCAGACGCTCGAACTGATTGGTGGAACGGATTTCAGGATTATCAATTTCTATGCCGACCCGCAAGCAATCCCGCGCGGAGAACAAACCAAGATCTGCTTTGGAGTCTATGGAGCGAAGCGCGTCCGTGTAGAGCCGGCGGTTGGTGACTTACATCCGACGATCTCCGACGATAAGTTACTGTCTGCAGGTTGCGCCTCGGAAAGACACTGATCGACATCGGGGACTCAATGCACCGCTTTGACCAAGCCAACATCCGCCAGCCCATTCAACATGAACTGTATAGCGATAGCCGTGAGCATCAGGCCCATGAGGCGGGTGAGGATCCGAATGCCGGATCCTCCGAGATGCCGGCGCACGCGGTCCGCCCCAGCCAGGACAAAGAACGACACCAGGGCAGTGATTACAATCGCGATGAACACGGGAATCCCATACCACCAGCCGGGCATGCCGCTGATGAGCACCATCACGGTGGAGATCGTGCCGGGACCGGCCAGCATGGGCATGCCCAGCGGAATGATTCCGACGTCTTCCTTCTCCGCCCCTTCCTCGGCTTCGCCGGGGGCCTCCTTGGTCTGGGAGCGGCGCGCGCGCAGCATGTCGAGCCCGATCAGCAGCAGGATCACGCCGCCGGCGATTTTGAAGGCCGGCAAGGTGATGCCAAAGAGGCGGAAGATCAGCTTGCCCGCCGCGCCGAAGCCGGTCAGCACGACCAGGCACGTCCAGGCCGCGCGTTTCGCCACGTGGCGCCGCTGTGCCGCATCTTGTTCCGCGGTCATGGCGAGAAAGGTGGGGATGGCCGCGATGGGATCCACCAGGAATAAGATGGACGTCAGCGCTACGAAGGAGAACTGCAAAAGATCCGTGAGCGCGCCAAACATTAGGATTCAGCTCTGCAGAAACGGAATGACGGTGGGCGCCAGAGCCGAGGACGAAAGGATATTGTAATGAGTCATGCCCGGCAAAATGGCGAGTCGGGCGCTGGAAATTCCCGATCCGTCCCAACCGGCGTCCTTCTGGCCGCCTCCCAGCAACTCGAAGAACTGCACCATATGTGCGGGACGGACGGCGTCGGCATCGCCAAATACCAGCATCGTCGGCGCCTTGATCGCCGCAACCTCTTTCGACCAGTCATAATCCTTCCTGATCCCCTCGCCGATCTTGGTGAGCAGCACGGGCCAATCTCCCGGCCTCGGCGCGATGCGGGCATAGGTCTGATAGATGGGGCTCTGCTTCATCGGCTCAGCGGATGCCGCGCCGACCTGCGCCATCGCCGCGAGGACTTCGGGATACCATCCATCGCGCTTGAAGACGGTCGAGACGACCACCAGCTTCGCGACGAGTTCGGGATGCTGGATGGCGGCGCGCAGGGCCACGCCGGCGCCGAGCGAGTAGCCCATCAGCGCGGCCTTCCCGATCCCCAGATGCTTCATCAGCGCGGCGATGTCGCCGGCCATAGCCTCGTAGCTTAGCGGGCGGTCGATATCGGCCGTGCGCCCATGGGCCTGCAAATCGACGACAATCACTCGGCGCTTGTTCGCAAGCAACGGCAGGATCTCGCCGAACATCTCGGTCGAGCCCAGCCCACCATGCAGCAGGACCAGCGGTTCTCCTTCGCCGTGAATTTCGTAATAGAGATTGAGTCCGTTCACCGGAGCGTATCCGGTTTCGAGGGCAGTCGTCGGCATGGTAATTATGTCTCCTTCTACTGTACGTCGAACGAGGGGTAGCGAAAATCGACAGCCTCAGACCTTCGCCGGCTGCACCAACGCATCCACCCGCCGCAACGCCGGGAATCGCCACGCCCACAGTGCCACGATAGCAATGGTTCCCAAGCCGCCCAAGACCACTGCGGGGACCGTGCCGAACCATTGCGCCGTGATGCCCGATTCGAATTGGCCCACCTCGTTCGACGCTCCGATAAACACCATGTTCACCGCGCTCACCCGTCCGCGCATGAAATCGGGCGTCGAAAGCTGGACCAGCGTATGCCGCACGATCACACTCACCATGTCACACGCGCCGATCAGCGCCAACGCCGCCAGCGAAAGCGCCGGTGTGCGCGACAGGCCGAAAACTACGGTGAAGACCCCGAAGCCGCACACGCACCACAGCATGATCGCGCCCGCATGCCGCTGCAGGGGCCAGCGCGACACCACAAGGGCCACGATCACTGCGCCGACTCCGGGCGCGCTCCGCAGAATGCCGAGCCCGGATGCCCGATTTTGAGAATCTCGCGCGCGTAGATCGGCAGCAGCGCCACGGCGCCGCCAAGCAGGACGGCGAACAGGTCCAGCGAGATAGCGCCCAAGATCAACTTGTTGCGCCGTATGTATCGCAAGCCCTCCAAGGCCATCTCGTATGAAGCGGCGGGACGCCGCCCTTGCGCGGCGATTACCCGGATACCCCCCAACGTGGCTAGCGCCGCCAGGTACTCGACGGCCGCGCAGATGTAGACCAGTGTGGCGCCTGCGGTCCATCCATACAACAACCCACCCACTGCCGGCCCGGCAATCGTGGCGGCCTGGAAAATGGATGAGTTCCACGCCACTGCCTTGGGGAAGTCTCTCTCCGGCACCAGCAGCGGCAGGAATGCCTGGCCCGCCGGCCCATTGAAGGCGCGCACGGTGCCGTTCAACAGCAGCACGCCATAAATCGGAAATATGGAAGATAAGCCATGCCACGTCAGCCCCAGCAGCAGCAGGGAGCACAGCGCGAAGCCGCAGCAGCAAGCTTGCAGGATACGTTGCCGCGCAAAACGGTCCGCCGTCTGGCCCGCGACCAAAAAGAGCAGGATGCCGGGAAGAAACTGCGCCAGCCCCACCAGTCCCAGGTCCAGCGGACGATGCGTCAGCCCATATACCTGCCATGCGACGGCTACGGCCTGCATCTCCGACGCAGTGGTCGTCAGAATGCGGACACTCAGGTAATAGCGGAAGTTGGAGTGGCGGAAACCCACGCCGGCGGGGAGCTCGGGCATGCGTAGTTCTCAGTTTCCCACAAGCAGGCATTTTGCACTTGCAGATGGCTTGCAAGGCGCGACTTTTTGGGTAGTTTTCGGAACCCTGCGTTGAACCCGACTTTTCTGGCACCCCACGGTTCTGGCAACGGTGGGAGACTGGCATCAGGGGAGGCTGTGGCTTATGATAGGCGAGATGGCACGCGAGAAGCAGTTGAGTCTATTTCACTTGGAACCGGAGCACCCGAGCTTCGAGGATCTTGGCAACGAAAACGGCGGAAAGTACTCGTATGCGCGCGACTTCATGGCGATGCTTGGCTATGAAAGCCTAGCGGCCTTCCAAGAACCAATCAACAAAGCAATTGCCACCTGCACCGCGCTCAACATTCCGGTATTAGAAAACTTCCAGCACCGCATCGTCAATGGCGAATCGGTATCCGATTTTAGGCTCACCCGTTTTGCATGCTACCTCATTTCGATCAACGGGGACGTGCGCAAGCCAGAAGTTGCGGGCGGCTCAAGCCTACTTCGTCACGATGGCGGAGGCCTTCCGGCACTACATCCAGGTCACGGAAAAGGTAGAGCGCGTTCAGGCTCGAGAGGAAGTCTCGGAGCAGGAGCGGACGTTGAGTGCGGTGGCGTTCGCGGCGGGTGTCGCGAATCACCAGTTTTTTCAGAATGAGGGCTACCGTGGGATGTACTGCATGAACCTTTCGGAGTTGCGCGAAAAAAGAGGCGTCCTGAGCGGACGTTCGGTACCCGACTTCATGGGCGGAGAGGAGTTGGCGGCGAATCTTTTCCGAATCACCCAGACGCAGGCCAAGATCCGAAATGAAAAGCTCCATGGGCAGACGCGCCTAGAGCGGGCGGCGCATGATGTGGGGCACACGGTTCGCGAGACGATGATCAAGGTCAGCGGAAAGAAGCCGGAGATTTTCGCCCGCTGCCGAAGATATCAAATTGGTGAAGGGAAAGCTTAAACAAGCACGACGCGAGTTGGGGAAACTCGACAAGCCCAACCGATAGAAACTCGCTATTTGCGCAGCTCCGCGAGATCCCAAACACGATCCATGATCCCCGCTTCCGCTGCGGGCGTTATGCCGAGTGTTCGTTGAACGCGCCCGTTGGAGTAGCGCTATTTTCGTGTACTCGATCATGGCGCCGGCCTTAAGTAACGGGCCGCCGGCGGATCATGAGATCGGCTTCCTTCAACATCAACCACGAGGGGCAGCCTCTCCTGGACGGACGGAATCGGCTTCCCGAAAGCCTGTGCGATATTTCGTTCCAGCTCATCCTTATTGTCGGAAATCCTCAAGACGCCGGAATTCTCGCAGCGGCACAGAGAAACCGCATACTACTCCGCTTTGCGAGCGCCTCCCGCCAAGGTAGACTTGGTATATGGCTCAGAGCGCTACAATCACCTGGTCGGAACACGCCGTTGAACGCACGGCCTCGGTCCCCTGGTACATCTCGACCTGCGTCATCGCGATCACCTCCGCCTCAATCGGAGGCATCTGGGACATCTCATGGCACAAGAGCATCGGCCGCGATACTTTCTGGACCGCCCCGCACATGTTGATCTATCTGTGCGGCATCCTGGCCGGTATTGCGTGCGGGTACCTGATCCTGGCAAACTCATTCGGCCACCCGGCGTCGGCGCAGTTCGGCGCGGTGCGCATGTGGGGCTTCCGCGGACCGCTCGGCGCATTCGTCTGCGCATGGGGCGGCGTGGCCATGATCACATCGGCGCCGTTCGACAACTGGTGGCACGACGCTTACGGCCTGGACGTGAAGGTCCTCAGCCCGCCGCATGTGCTGCTGATTTTCGGCATGCTGGTCATCCGCATCGGCACGCTGCTGCTGATCATGGGCCATCTCAGCCAGGCGGAAGGCGCGTTGCGCACCAAGCTACAGGCGCTCATGCTGTACACCTACACCTTCCTGCTGGTCACGTCGTTCGGCATTTTTCAGGAATTCCTGACGCGCAATTACATGCACAGCGCGCTGTTCTACATGCTGATGACGGTGGGAGCGTGCTTCTTTCTGGCCGGGCTGTACCGCATGACGGATTACCGTTGGGCGGGGACGGTAGTCACAGGCATTTACACGACGCTGAACCTGCTTTATGTTTGGATTCTGCCGCTGTTCCCGGCGGAGCCCAAGCTGGGCCCCGTCTACCAACACGTGACCCATTTCGTGCCGCCCGATTTTCCGATCTTGGTCATCGTGCCCGCATTCGTGCTGGATCTGACGCGTCCGTATTGGCAGCGCTGGAACTATTGGGCGCGGGCCGCGGCCATCGCCCCCATCTTCGCAATGGCGCTGGCGGCGGTGCAGTGGCCGTTCGCCGATTTTCTGATGACGCCGGCGGCGCACAACTGGGTCTTCGGAGCGGGTTACTTTCCCTTCTTCGTTCCCAGCGACATCGACTGGGTGCGCAACGTCTTCACGCAAGCGGAGCCGGACGCTCTCCGTTTCTGGACCCGCATAGCGACGGCAGTCGTGCTAGGCGCTTTGATGGCGCGCGCGGGCCTTGCGTGGGGCGGCTGGATGCGTAAAGTACGGCGGTAGCGCGAGACCGCCTGCGATGCGGCCGACTCAGAGTAAAACGGTTTAGAACAGCCCCAAGGTAACCAGCGTGAATCGCGGCGATGAAGTGATTGTGAAGGACCCTGACGTTCTTGGCGGAACCCCCGTCTTCCGTGGCACGCGTGTTCCTTTTCAAGCGCTACTGGACTACCTGGAGGGGGGGCAAACCCTGAGCGCGTTCATCGACGACTTCCCCACCGTGACCAGTGAAGCCGCGATTGCCGCGTTGGAACTTGCCGGGTCCGTAGTTGTTGGCCAGCTTGGATGAAAATCCCTCTCCACGAATGCGTCCCACGGAAGCTCAAATACAGCCTGCCCGATCACGAGTGCCCACCGTACCCGAAGCAGGTTTGGCCGGCAAGAAAAACGGCTACCTGCTCGACCTCGCGGAGAAAGCCGGCTTCGAAATCTTCGTGACCATGGATACGGGTCTGGAGTACCAGCAGAACCTTGCAGGCAGGAGCGTCGCGATTCTGGTGCTTCGCGGCAGGTCAAAATCGGCTTGCGGATCTCCTTCCATTGGCGCCAGACCTCCTGCGAGCCGTGAAGTCGGCGCGAAAGGGAGAAATTAACCGCACGCTGGCGGCGAGCCGGTGTGCTGAGCCTCGGCGTTGGGGAATTTCGTGTCGCGTGGCCTCGCCTGCCGGCGGCCACGCGAGCCCGCAACATGCGCAGCGCATAAGTCTCGTGACGTTGGACTTCACGGGAGTAATGTCCCAGATCGCCGTTTGGAGCCCAGAGCGGCAGAGGTCCGAGTCGGCGACTACACGCTCAGGTGAACTGCCGGAATCTCTGGGTTTACATCGTTATTGATCTGCCGTGAGAGGGACCGGCTTGGCCGGTTTACATCTGGTGAAGATCTCTTTTAAGCATCGCGCGCCTGCTAAACTTCGGTGGTGGCTGATCCAAAGGGCGCCCTTGGATTCATCGCTCTGGGGATCATCGCGGGTTTGTTGGTATCGCGCCTGCTATACCTGCGTGTGCGTAAGCGACGCTCCCACCCGCAGGAAGGAAACTCGCAGATGAGCAAACGCGTTTACAAATTCACATCCGCGCGGCATGGCATCGACAGCGTTAAGAACAAGCGGATCAAGCTCTCAACGATCGACGACCTCAACGACCCGTTTGACCTTTGCCCGCTCGACACCACCGATCCGGCGTGCTCGAATGCCTTGGATGCCGTCATCGCACACTTCAGGAAGACGGCCGCAATCTTGTGCTTCAGTCGGAATTGGGACAATCTACTGCTTTGGAGTCATTACGGCGCTTCCCACACCGGAATCTGTCTCGGCTTCGACATCCCTGAGGGCGACCCCGGGGTCAACTACGACACTGACGTCCTCTACCAACCTAACGTCCTGCAAATTCGCTGCCCAGAAGATGTGAACTTCGATCTAGCAGAACGCCTCCTGCGCACCAAGCACGAGAGCTGGAGCTATGAACAGGAGGTGCGGATGTTCGTAGGGCTGAACGACCCGCCGGATGCGAAGGGGCTCAACTGGATCAATTTCGGACCGAAGCTTGTGCTCAAGGAGGTCATCATCGGAGCGCAGTGCGATCCCAGAACGAGTAAGGAGGCGGAGGAGGTAGTCAAATCCTTTGGCTACGCTGTTAAGTGCTGGTGGGCACGCATGCGCCCAGATGCTTTTCTGTTGGTCAAACAAGACCATCCGCCCCACTGGCATGCCTCTTTCAAATGAGCTAAGCGAGCTTCCCAAAGAGAGCGCCAGGGCCTTCGGGCGTCGCCTCAGCGCGGATGGCTTTCTTTCGTGATGTGTGAAAGTAGAAATGATGTGAAGAAATCGCCCGACCAACAAAGACTTCAGTCGCTGGCGGACTTGCCTTTATTTTTTGTTCCGCGCGCGTGTGACGTGACGATGGCAGCAGCAGAGGCGAAGGCGCAATACTCGGCGATCGTGCTGGGCGCGACCGGGAACGTGGGCGGACGCATCGTGCAGCTTCTGATCAAGAACCCGCTGTGCAAGAAGGTCGTGGTGGTGACGCGCCGCAAGACGGACGCCTTCGCCGACCCCAAGGTCGCCGAGATGGTTGTCAACATGGACCGACTCGAGGAGGAGGTTGCGCCGCACGCCCAGGGAGTCGACGTCGCGCTCGCCGCGTTCGGCGTCGGCAAGGGCAGCGCGAAGATGCCCGAGGAGGAGGTGCGCAAGATCGAAATCGCCTACCCGCTGGCCTTTTGCCGCGCCGCCAAGGCTGGGGGCGCTCGTGTGTGCGGGGTCATGACAGCAGCGGGCGCGGACCCCGAGGCCGGGATGAAGTACGCGAAGATCATCGGCG
>Ga0182015_10004324_pt1 | contig 15373 bp, 15 predicted proteins | sample 712P3MmetaG_FD_120478 | JGI IMG/M metagenome (GOLD analysis project Ga0182015, IMG submission 120478) | Permafrost microbial communities from Stordalen Mire, Sweden - 712P3M metaG | ecosystem: Environmental > Terrestrial > Soil > Wetlands > Permafrost | place: Sweden: Stordalen | collected...
CATGCTGGAGGACGGCGACGCGGCGGAGCGTTTCGCCACGCGCATGAACAGGCCGGCTGCCGAAATGCGCGAACTATTGCAGCGGGTGAAGGACTCCCTCGTCCCGATGGAGACCTCGCTAGACATCGTGAACGACTTGGCGAAGCGGGGGATACCTGTGTACGGACTGTCCAACATGTCGAGCTCGACGTTTGCCCATTTGGAGGATCGTCATGCGATCTGGGACGTTTTCCGGGGCATCGTCATCTCGGGCCGCATCAAGCTGGTGAAGCCCGACCCGCGCATATTCGAGCATATCTCGACGACCTACGGGCTCGTGCCGGAGCGCACCGCATTCATCGACGACCTCACGCCGAACGTCGAGGCGGCGTCCCGGCACGGTTTCCGTGGGATCCGGTTCGAGAATGCGGCGCAGTGTTCCAGCGATCTCGACGCATGGCTAGAAACCGGGAGGGCATCATGAAGCGGCGCATCTTTTCGATCCATGCGATGGCGAGGTTCACGGCCGGCTTGTCGCTCGCGGCCTGTTTGGCGCTGACGGCCGGCTTATCGCTGACGCCCGGCACCGCCCGGGCCGCCGCGCCTCAGCAAAAATCCCAGGCTCCCGGTTACTACCGGATGATGCTCGGCGATTTCGAGATCACGGCGCTCTGCGACGGCACGTTTCCCTTGAAGGCGCATGAGGTGATCTTAGGGATGGCTCCGAAGGAGCTCGAGGCCGCGCTGGCGCGCTCCTTCTTGAGCGACACCATCGAGGAATCGGTCAACGGGTTTCTCATCAATACGGGTTCGAAGCTCGTGCTGATCGATACGGGCGCCGGCGTCTACTTCGGACCCTCGGTCGGGAAGCTGCTCACCAGCCTGAAGGCTTCCGGCTACCGGCCGGACCAGGTGGATGAGATTTACATCACCCACATGCACGGAGACCACATTGGCGGGCTCATCTTAGATGGCAAGGCGGCATTTCCCAATGCGGTCGTGCGTGCCGGCCAGAAAGAAGCCGACTATTGGTTGAGCAAGGCCAACCGCGAGGCCGCGTCGGATGGGGCGAAAGGCGACTTCGATGCGGCGACGAAGGCGCTCGAGCCGTACGTCTCCGCCGGAAGGTTCAAGCCGATCAGCGGCGATGTGGTTTTGGTTCCGGGCGTCCGAGCCGTCGCATCTCCCGGCCACACGCCCGGACACACGGTGTACCTGGCGGAGAGCAAGGGCCAGACCATGATGTTCTGGGGAGATACCATGCACGTCGCCGCCGTGCAGTTCTCGGATCCGTCGCTGACCGACAAGTACGACAAGGATGCCGCGGCCGGAGCGGCCCAGCGCAAGAAGATATTTGCCGATGCGGCCGAGCACCGCTACTGGGTGGCCGGCGCGCATCTGTCGTTTCCCGGCATCGGGCATCTGAGATCCGCGGGTGCGGCGGCGGGCGCCGGCCCGGGCTACACCTACGTGCACGCGAACTACACCTCGATGCAAGGCATCGACGGCCAATAGCGGGCGTCGCGACGCCGCCTCAGCGGCGGCTGGGCGTGAGTGTGGCGCCTGCGAGCCGCCCGACGGCGCCGAGCGTCGTCTGCGCGGCGTTCAGCCCCAGCCGAAAGTCCGCATCGCTGAACGTCGAGTACACATCGGTGGGCTGGTGCCAGTGCGGGTCCCAGCCGGCGCCGATTTCGCGGCCGCGCTCGTTTTCCCGCAGGCTGATGGCCGGTACCAGATCCATGAAGGGAGTGCTGTCGGTGTTGGTCATGTGCGGACCCACCGCGGCCGGATAATCCGTCGCATATGCCTCGTTGGCCGCGTAGAACGCCCAGGCCAGCTTCTGTGCGCCGTCCGCCTGTTTCGAGAGCGATTGAAATTCGATGTTCACGTCCGCTTCGGGCCGCTGGTCTTTGGGGACGGTTCCATCGGCGCGCGGCATCCCATGGTCGAACAGCATCATGTCGTGCTGAACCATCCCCAGCCATCGCGGTTCCGGGTACTGCCCGGACCCCGCGGGAGACTCCTGCCCCTGCAGAGCCGCTCGCTGCTCGACGTAGGCCCAAGCGCCGTTCAGGCCCGTTTCCTCGTTGTTCCACAGGACGAAGCGGATCGAGCGCTCGGTCTTCACGTCCGGCGATGCGAAAACGCGCGCCAGCTCCATGACCAGCGCCGTGCCGGAGCCGTCGTCGTTGGCCGCTTCGCCCCAGCCGTGGCCGTCCATGTGCGCCCCGACGATGTACATCTCATCCGGATGGGTCGCGCCCACCTTGGTGCAATACACCTCTTCTCGCACGCCGGGTGTCGTGGGTTGCGTATTGAGCGCACGCAGCTTCTCGTCGGGCTGCCGCATGGGATCGGTGTTGACGCCGGTGGGTGCCGTGTTGCCGCGGTAGCGGCCGCCGCCGACCGCGGCATCGGGCGCATGCGCCTTGGGCGGGCCGCTCGGCTTCGGAGTCTCGTCGGGCGAGTAGTCGTATCGCAGGCGGGCGATGTGCGAGCAGCCGTAGCTTTTGAGTTTTGCCTCGATCCAATCGACTGCCGCCCGGTTCCGATCGGTACCCTGCCGCCGATCGCCGAACTGCGTCAGACCCTTGATGGTCGCCTTGTACTTCTCGAGATCCAGCCGAGCCACCATGGCCTTCACGGGATCCGCGGCGGGATCGGCGGAGGGCGCGGGCTCGGCGGAGACTACGCTTGCGGAAGCAACGAGCAGCAGGCAGGCGGCGGGGAGCAGCGGTCTCATGGGCCGCCGATCTTAGACCTGCGTTCGGATTTTTACGAGGTGGTTCTAGCGCGCAGGATGTCGGCGAGATTCACGGTCGCCTGCATCTCGTGTATCGCGGTGTGCCAGCGATCTTTCCCCGAGCGCAGCTTGCCGATGGCTTCGGCCGAGACCTTCCAGCCGCGGTAGAGGCCATCGACGCCATCCGAGATCAGCGACTCGCCGAGTTGCAGCTGCTCGAGCGCCTTGTCGAACCAGGTTTTGTTGAGCGTGTGATTCATGAAGAAAAGTCTAAGTCGATTTGACAGTGTGGCGCAATTGTCGTCGTATCCAGACAGATCCTTAAGCGTTCACGTCGATCACGACGCGTCCGCGGATTTGCCCCTGAAGAATTTGCGCGGCGATGCGCGGAACGTCGGCAAGCGCCGCGACCTCGGTGATGGCATCGAGCTTGTCGAGAGGCAGATCCTTCTGCACGCGATCCCAGGCCTGGAGCCGCCGCGGAATCGGGCACATGACCGAGTCGATGCCGAGCAGGTTGACGCCGCGGAGGATGAAAGGAATCACCGTGTGATCCAATTTGTTGCCGCCGGCGAGTCCCACTGCGGCGACCGACTGGCCGTAGCGCGTTTGCGCCAAAACCCGGGCCAAGGTATTTCCGCCGACCGAGTCGATGCATCCTGCCCAGCGCTCGCCCTCGAGAGGACGCTTGGCCGTTTCGGCAAAGGATGAACGGTCGATCACCGACGCCGCGCCGAGACTCTCGAGGTAGTCTTTAGCCTGCATGCGGCCGGTCGAGGCCACGACCTGAAATCCGAGCTTGGCGAGAATGGCGATAGCGATTGACCCGACGCCGCCGGCCGCGCCCGTGATCAGCACCTCGCCCGCGCTCGGGGCGAGTCCGTGACTTTCGAGCGACATGACGGCCAACATGGCGGTCAAGCCGGCGGTTCCGACCGCCATCGCCTGGCGGGTGGTGAGGCCGACGGGAAGCGGCACCAGCCAATCGCCGTTGACCGAGGCTTTTTGCGAGTAGCCGCCCCATTGGACTTCGCCGACCCGCCATCCGGTGAGTACGACCTTGTCGCCGGGCTTGTACGCGGGATGGGCGCTCTCGATCACGGATCCGGCAAAATCGACACCCGGCACATGGGGATAGCGCTTGACCAAGCCGCCCTGGCCCGTGACGACCAGCCCGTCCTTGTAATTGACCGTGGAATATTCCACCGCCACACGGACGTCGCCCGCCGGCAGGCTCGCCTCATTGATGATCTGCAGGGAGGAGCTGACGGTGCCGCCGTTGGTATCGACTACGAGTGCTTTGAACATACCCGCCAATGGACCACGGCGGAGCCAGGGAATTCAAGTTGATTGCGGACCGATGTTGCTTCGTGCAGCCTTGCAGGGATGCAGGTCCTCGAATCCTTGGAGCGCGCGCGTGCGCTGGTTCGCCAAGCGGACGACGATGGCGCGAAACAGGCGTATCTCGATGTATTGCGCCGGGAGCCGACGAATTTTTTCGCGCTCAACGAGTTGGGCACGCTGGCGCTGGCCGGAGGGTTCCGCTCCGCGGCCCATACCGCCTACAGCCAAGCCGTCGCGCATCATCCCGACAATAAGATCGCGCGCGTGAATCTTGCCAACGTGCTGCGCGAGGACAATGACCCGGCCGGCGCGAGGCTTCACTACGAGGCGGCGCTCTCGGTCGATCCCGACTTTCATGAAGCGCATCAGGGCATGGCGTGGGTGCTGACCGAGCTCGGCCTCGACGGCGCGGAGCAGCATCGCAGGCGTGGATTCTCCGGGCACGCGCGGGTGACCATGCCCTATCGAGGAACGGGCGCGGGCGTGCCGATGCTGCTCCTTGTGTCCGCGCGCGGCGGGAACATTCCGACCAAGCTCTGGATCGACGATCGGCGCTTCACCATTCATGCGCTGTACACGGACTATGTCGACTTAGGCATCGATCTGCCGCCGCATGACTTGGTGGTGAACGCCATCGGCGATGCCGATCTTTGCGCGGATGCGCTCGAGGGCGCGGAACGGCTCCTGACCCGAAGCGCGGCTCCCGTCATCAACCATCCCGCGCGAGTGCGCCCGACCGGCCGCGCCGGCAACGCGAAGCGCTTGGCGGGAATCCCCGGCATCATCGTGCCTCGCATCGACATCATCTCCCGCCGTGAGTTGGGGAGACTCCGGTATCCCGTGCTGCTACGAAGCCCGGGATTTCACACCGGACGGCACTTCGTCTACGTGGAGAGCCGCGCCGCAGCGGCCGATGCGGCGGCCTCGCTCGCGGGAGAGGAACTGCTCGCGATCCAGTATCTCGACGCGCGCGGCTCCGACGGGAAGGCGCGGAAATACCGGGTGATGTTCATCGATGGCCGGATGTACCCGCTGCATTTGGCGATCTCCTCCGATTGGAAGGTGCACTACTTCAGCGCCGACATGGCGGGCAGCGCGGGGTTTCGCGACGAGGAGCGCCGCTTCCTTCTGGACATGCCGGGCGTCCTAGGCCCCCGCGCGATGAACGCCTTAGCGGGCGTCGCGGCGGCGTTGGGGCTCGACTATGCGGGCATCGATTTCGCGCTGGCGCCCGACGGCTCGGTGCTCCTGTTCGAGGCCAACGCCACCATGGTGGTGTTCCCGCCGGGGCCCGAGCCTATGTGGGATTATCGTCGCGCTGCCGTCGAGGCGACGCTCGAGGCGGCGCGACGGATGCTCGACCGCCACGGCGGCGGGAGCCGCGGTTAACCGGGAACCAACATGCACAGAGCGGCGGCGCCCATGAGGGCGGTCGCGATCCAACCCAGGATCACGATCGGCCGGCTCGCGGTAAACCCTCCCATCAGCGACTTATTGGAAGCCAGCAGAATGACGACCGCCATCAGCGGCACGGCGACCACCCCATTGATCACCGCACTATAGAAGAGTGCCTTCATCGGGTGGATGGGCGAATATTGGATCGCGAGGCCCGCGAGTAGGCTGATCGCGATCACGCCGTAGAAGCCGCGCGCGTCGCGGACACGGCGGCCCAATCCGAAGCGCCATCCCATCGCCTCGGATAGCGCATACGCACCGGACCCCGCCAGAACCGGCACACCGAGGAGACCCACCCCCAGGATCCCGATGGCGAAGAGCGTGAAAGCGAAGTCTCCCGCGAGCGGCCGCAGCGCATCGGCAGCCTTGGCGGCGCTGTCGACGTTGGTGACGCCGGCCACGTGCAGAGTCACCGCGGTCGCGAGAATGATGAAGTACGCCGCGAGATCCGAATAGAACATCCCCGTCCAGGTGTCCCAGCGGATGCGGCGGCGCTCGCGGGGTGCGGAGTCCGGATCGCGCACCAGCGCGGGGGCGCCCAAGACTTCCATGTCCTCCACTTCCTGAGATGCCTGCCAGAAGAAGAGATACGGACTGATGGTGGTACCGAAAACCCCGACGATCATGGCGGCGGCCGCCGCATTCGGGGTGAGCTTCGGCCAGACGGTGCGTATCGCGACCTCGTGCCAGGGGACATGAACGACGAACAGGACGGCCGCGTAGGCCAGCAGCGACAGCGTCAGCCATTTGAGAATGGACACGTAGCGCTGGTAGGGAATGAAGATCTGCAGAGCCAGCGTGACGATGACGACAACCGCCGTCATGAGGTGACGGTTGATGTGCGTCACCAGCTCGGCGACTTCTCCCATCGCCGCCACGTCCGCCGCAATATTGAGAACGTTCGCCGCCAGGAGCGCCAGCACGACGGTTTTGAGAACGGCCGGGGGGAACGCCGTTTTGATGTTGGCGGCAAGCCCCTGCCCGGTGGTACGGCCGATCAGGGCGCACATCGACTGGATCGCGGACATGAGAGGATAGGCGAGCACCATCGTCCAGAGCATGTTGAAGCCGAACTGGGCTCCTGCCTGGGAATACGTGGCGATTCCGCTCGGATCGTCGTCGGCCGCACCGGTGATGAGGCCGGGCCCGATGCGCGCAAGGGGATGCCGTCGAACCCGCTCCCAGAGGCGGCCGCCGCTCTCCGGCGCGCGAGTAATGACGCCCTCGGGGATGTCGCTCATGGGCGGCCAGCATATTATGGTGTTGGGATCGCCGCAGATTTGTTTTACATTCGAAGCCATGCCCACACCCGGCGACTTCCGGCTCCTGGCCGCCGACGAGCCGCTTCCCGTGCTCGAGGAGCGCCGGCACGGCAAATCAAATTTCGTGATCGTCGTGGATCACGCCGCAGCGCGAATACCGCGCCGCTTGGGTGCTCTCGGATTGCCGGCGTCCGAGCTGGCCCGGCACATCGCCTGGGACATCGGAGCGCTCGGGCTTGCGCGGGCCATGTCCGAGGCGCTCGATGCACCGCTGATCGCTCAGAACTACTCGCGGCTGGTCATCGATTGCAATCGGGATCCTCGAACGCCGACCTCGATCCCCGAGATCAGCGAGTGGGTGGTCGTTCCGGGCAATCTGGACCGAAGCGCCGCAGAGATCGCCGCCCGCCGCGCGGAAGTCTTCGATCCTTATCACGGTCGCATCAAGGCGCTGCTGGACGAACGACAGGCGGCGGCCCAGCCGACCATTCTCATCGCCCAGCACACCATGACGAACGTGTACAAAGAGGTGTCCCGCGAGATGCATGGGGCGGTGCTCTACAACCGGGACCGCCGTTTCGCAGGGCTCGTGCTCGATATGCTCCGGCGCGAGGCGGGGCTGACCTTCGCGGACAACCAGCCGTACTTCGTCAGCGACGAGACCGACTACACCATCCCGACGCATGGCGAACGGCGCGCCTTGCCTCACGTGGAGATCGAGATTCGCCAAGATCTGGTGCGCGAGGAGGCGGGACAGGCGGAGTGGGCAATGCGGCTTGCGCGTGCGCTGCGGGCAGCCGAAGAGGTCTTCCTGGCTTCAGGCGCGGCCCACTGACGGGCGGATCTGCGGCCATGTCGCGCTGAACCGCGCGCCACCGAGCGGCGACTCGGTCGCGTTCGCCGCTCCCCCGTGCCACTCGACCGCGCGCTTGACGATCGCGAGACCGAGACCAAAGCCGCTTTTCCCGCCGGCCGATGTTTCCAGCTGAACGAATGATTCGAACACACGTTGGCGATCCGCCTCGGGGATGCCCGGGCCGTCGTCGTCGACTCTCAGGCAATTCACCCCGTCTCGTACGCCGAACGTGACGCGAACTTCGCGCCTCGCGTATCGAACCGCGTTGTACAGCAGGTTTTGGACCACGGATTCGATCAGATGAAGATCGCAAACCACGCCATGACCCTCGGCGCTCACTTCGATGCTCACGTCGAGGCCGGGGCGGCAGTTGCGGCGCACGCTCTCTGCGATCGCGGGTATCAACGCCGCGAAATCATGGGTGCCGAGCTTGAGCTTCATGTCGGCTCTTTCGAGAATGGCATAGCTCATGGTGGCCGCCACCAGGTTGTTGATGGCGGCGGCATCTGATTTGACGTTGGCCAGAGAGGCCTTGACCTGATCGATGTCCTCGGACTGCTGCGCCAGCTCGATCTCGAATTGCATTCGGGCGAGGGGCGTCTTGATTTCATGAGATACGGCGTTCGACATATCCTTGTGGGAGGCGATCAATCCATCGATCCGTAAGGCCATTTTCCGGAAGGTCTGCGCCAGCGCGAAGATCTGTGAGCGCGGCTTGATAGCTGCATCGAACACCCAGTTCTTGTCGCCGAATCGCGAGGCGGCACGCTCGAGCGCGCGCACGTCACGCGTCAAGGGCCAGAGCCAGGCCATGATCACCAACGCGATGGTTCCGTAAAAGAGGACGGTCAGCGCCCAGTCGAGGGGACTGCGCCGCGTCTGCGAATCCGAAGACCTGAACGCTAGTACGTAGTCGCCGTCGAGCTGCTTCAGCGCCCACCAGTCTCCGGTCGAGGATTGCAGATAGGCGATGCTCCCGCGAGCCAGCTCGTCGAGCACGTGGCGTCCGGCGATGTCCTTGAGCGCGAGGAGCTCGATACCGGCTCCCGCCTCCGCAGCGAACGAGTCGAGCGCCGGCTTCCACTGTTTTTGCGGGACGTCTTTAAGTCTTGCCTCGAGCGCGTACAGTGCGGTTGCCTGCGCTGCGTCGGACCCCGTCTCCTGACCGCTGCGCAGCAGCATCTTGTCCTGGCCCCAGCTCACCGCGGCCAGAGTGACCACGATCAGCAAATACAGTCCCAGAAAATGGCGCGCCACAACTCACCACGCGTCCGCTACGAACAGATATCCATGACCCCAAATTGTCTTGATGCGCTCCGACGCATCGGTTTCGCCGAGCTTCTTTCGGAGCTGCGAGATACGCACATCCAGCATCCGGTCCATGCCGTCGTAATCCCGGCCGTATAGCTCTTGGAAGAGAATCGTTCGCGATTGCGTGTGCCCGGCGTTCGACGCCAGGTGGACGAGCAGGTCGAACTCATTGCTCGAGAGCGCGATGCCCTTGCCGCCGAGCGAGACCGAGCGCGCTCCGGGATTGATGAGAAGAGCACCGAACCTCATCGTGGGCGCGTGTGCTCTGTGCCTGCGGCGTAGCAGCGCATTGATTCTGGCCAGCAGCACGCGCGGCTCGACCGGTTTGATCACGTAGTCATCCGCCCCGCGCTCGAGGCCCAGTACGTGATCGATATCGTTGTCGCGCGCCGTCAAGATGAGAATTGGATTCGCGAACTGCGGCCGCAGCTCTCTCAAGATCTCGAAGCCGTCCTTGCCGGGCAATCCCAGGTCGAGAATGATCAGATCAGGCTGGGTGCTGCGCACATGATCGACCGCTTCATCGCCGTGCGTCACGCCCAGCACACGAAAGCCATTATTCTCCAGGTAGCGGCTGATGAGCTCGGAGAGGCGCAGATCGTCCTCGATCAAGGTGATCGACGGCGTCGCGGGCGGCTTCAATCGAAGATGTTCCACGGTTCCCTGCGACGATGCCGGTAACGGATCGCCTCGCGAATCACGCGCAGCACCTCCGATGCCAGCACATGTTGAAGCTCGAGATCCTTGAGCTGGAAGATGAGATCTTCGGTGAACACCAGCTCAATGGAGTAGACCCCTCCGGAATAGCGCTCCCAGCAGCGCTTGACGTCCGGCCGATCGACGATCACCAGGCACAGAGACTCGTTTCGGGAGGATTGCCAGGAAGCCTGGACGCGGGCATCGCATTGCTTGTCGCTCGGTGCGAGCGTGCACACCCGCGGACTGAGCTCCAGATGAATGCCCTCGACGTCGCTGGTCGCCGCGCCGACATGGGGTGAAGCGACCAGCGCGGCCAAACAGAGCGGCCACGCTCGAAGGGGGCCGGCACGTATCGTCCTAGAACGTGTAAATCGCGCCGACGAATACTGTGGCAACACTATGCTCCGCGACGATCGGGCTGTCGGCGATGGCGCTCCCCAGGCGCTCGTACTCGGCGAACGCGTTGAACCGCCACCTGCCGGATAACGGCAATGTATACCCCAGTTTGGCGAACGGATCTAATGCCGATCTACCGGTGTATAGGCCGGGCTCACCGTAGTAATAGTTGACGATTCCGGCACTTTTCCAAGTAATGCCGACATTGGCGCTCAGAATGCCGCGGAACTCGATCAAGGGGATGCCGAGAGCGGCGCGGATCTCGGTGCCGTGATCCTGGCCGGTCACATCGTGCAGAAGATCGAGTTGGCCGGAAATTCCGGCGGCCTTGAATGTCCACTCGGGACCGGCAAGGTAGGTGATGCGGCGTGGGCGGGGGGTGATCTTGGCGATCGCGCCGGTGGGGTCATCGCTGATCGCGGCTGCGCCGGTGGACGAATAACCGGTGATGAAGAAGTTCTGCAGATCCGCACGATAGAAATACACCCGGTCGTATCCCGGCGAGGCGATGAGACTCAGCGAATTCGTGGCGCTCTCCACCAAGGTGAAGCCCAAGTCGAGGTCGTCCAGGAAGAACCGCTCGCCGTAGTAGCTCACATGAGGAACCACGACGAGTGGAATGTCCTTGCCGCCGACCAGAGGGTTGGTTCTCAGACCGGCGCCGAGACCGACGCTGAAACTCCAATGTCCCACGGCAACGCAGTCCTGCGGTGCGCCCGCACAGTCCTCGGGAACGGCACCTGAATCGGGAGGGACCGCTCCGGCCGCGGCGTGGATCTGACAAAGCACCGCGAGCACCGCCCAACGGCAGCTGCGGCTTCCGTGGCGTCTTCGGGCGGCTGGCATTGCAATGGGGATCGTCTCAGATGCCAAGGCGCCCCGCCATCCCCGATCTGTAGCGAGTTGTAGCGAACTGTAGCGTCCTCGCATCGCCCGAGCACAAAGCCCTGACAGCTTGGCCGGCCTCCCGCGGATAAAATCCTGCGAAGAATAAGGAGAGCATGCATGGAGCAGAACGATCGCAGGGTGGCCAAGGCTATCGGGACCATAGCGGCGCTGATGCTCGCTGGCTGCGGGAGCGGCTCCTCCGGATCAACGGCGAATTCGCCCGCCGCTACGACGGGCGCCTCGTCGGCCCCGGCGGTGCTCCAGGCGCGAGCCGACGGCACGCCGATCGATCCGGCGATCGTGGCGGCCGACAACGGCTTCGGACTCAACTTGCTGAACACGCTGGTCCCGGGCGCCGGCGGGAACGTCGCGATATCGCCGCTGAGCGTTTCGCTCGCGCTGCAAATCCTTTACAACGGCGCCGCTGGATCGACGCAACAAGCGATGCTGCAAACGCTAAAGCTCGGCCCGCTGGATACTCAACAATTGAACACCGACAACGCTGCCCTGCAAGCCTCATTGATCGACCCCGATCCCCACGTTCAGCTCACCATTGCGAACTCGTTGTGGATCGATCAGGCAGCGTATCTCGTGCTGCCCACGTTCATTCAAACCGACCAGAACTATTACGCCGCCACCGTCGGGGATTTGGCGGGCGCCCCGGCGAACGTCAACGCCTGGGTCGACAGTGAGACGCACGGCCTCATTCCGCAGATTCTGCCGCCCAATTTCCCGCCAAATGAGTTCCGCGTCGCGATCATCGCGAATGTGCTGTACTTCAAGGGCATCTGGACCACCGCGTTCGATCCGACCCAGACGCGGCCGGCGCCGTTCACGTTGGCCGACGGGAGCCAGGTCTCGGTGCCGATGATGCGGCAAACCGGGCCTTTCGACTATTTCGAAGGGGTGCAACAGGGGACGCCATTTCAGGCGCTGCGGATACCCTATGGCGAGGGCCGCATGAGCATGCTCGTCGTGCTGCCGAAGGCCGGTACGAGTTTAACGAGCTTCGTGGCCGGCATCGACGCCGGCACATTGGCGGGCTGGAGCGGGGAGTTCCACTCGACGCAGGTCGCCATCGAGCTGCCGCGGTTCACCGCGTCCTATCAGGCCTCATTGGTGGGCGCGCTCACCTCGCTCGGCATGGGTGTCGCCTTCACCCAAGAGGCGGACTTTTCCGCACTCGCATCCGGCGCCGTCGTAAGCGATGTCGTGCACGCAACCAAGATCGAGGTCGATGAGACCGGCACCGTGGCGGCCGCCGCGACGGTAGTCACCGTCACGACGACGGTCGCGGGACCGACTCCCCCTCAAATGATCATGGACCATCCCTTCTTCTACGCCATTCAGGACAACGAGACCGAAGAGCTGTTGTTCGCCGGCGTGATGATGAATCCGGATCAGAGCTAGTTCTGGGAGCGGATCACCGCCCGGCCCGTGATCCGGTCACCGGGTTTCATCCCCGCCGGGCACGCGCCGAGATAATGCTGTTCCTGCACCACGTGCTCATCGGTCTTTCCTTTGTAGGCCGGCGAGTAGGTCGCATATGACTCCGAGCGCGTCGAGATCATGCTCTCGTAGGTGTACGTGCCCTTGGAAACGATGGTCGTCCCCTCGACGTTGCAGCTGGATGATGACGCGAAGTGCCCGCCGCCCTGATCGTCGAACGAGGTCGTGCAGCCCTTGGCGTTCTTGACCACGGCGTCCATCGCGCTGTCAAAGGCGTGGTTGCGGCAGATCTGGTATTTGAACTCGGTGCTCTTGTTGCCGGGATTCTGGATGCTCTGGCCGCTGATTTCCCACAGGCCCTCCTTCAGCGGGGGCGGGCCGGCTGCACGGGCGATCGACAATAGGACGATCGCGAGGCCCATCGGCAGCAGTAGCGTTCTCTTTGCCATGTTCATATACCTAGGATAACCGGGAGCCAAAAGGGAATAAAATGCCGGTGCCGCCAGTCTACTAACTCGGCAACCGGTCGTGGGGCATCGTGACAGTGGTATCGGGTCGCATCCGTGGATGACAAGCGCGCTCGATTCGACGCGCTGGTGCTGCCGCATCTGGACGCCGCCCACCGGTTCGCCCGATGGCTGGCGCGTTCGCCGAGCGACGCGGACGATGTCGTGCAGGAGGCGATCCTCAAGGCCTACCGCGGCTTCGAGGGATTGCGCGGGTCCGATGTGAAGGCCTGGCTTCTCGTCGTCGTCAAGAATTGCCATTTGACGATGGCGGCGCAGGCGCGGGCTCGGGTCTTCGTTCCCTTGCCGCCGGAAACCGACGCACGAGATGGGCACGCCATGGTCTCAAGCACCCCAGGTCCCGAGAGCGCGACGATCCTCCGCGATGAAGAGCGGACGCTCAGGCGATTGATGGCGGCGCTTCCCGAGGAGCACCGCGAGGTGTTGATCCTGCGCGAAATCGAAGAGCTGGGCTATCGCGAGATTGCAGCGGTGGCCGACATTCCCATCGGGACGGTGATGTCGCGTCTCGCGCGGGCGCGCGCCGCGCTCAAGGAGCGCTGGTTGGCGGAACTCGAGGAGGAGCCTGATGGCGTGCCCTGAAACCACTTCCCGGCTCGAGGCGCATTTCGACGGCGAGCTCGACGCGCTGTCGGCCGCCGAGATGGAGCGACATATCGCCGGATGCAATGAATGCCGGCAGGCGCTCGAGGATCTCGAGAAACTGCGCCGGTCACTTCGACGCGATCTCGGCTCGGATCAGGCCACCCCGGAGCTCAAGGCGAGAATTGCCGCGGCGCTCGATCGGGAGGCGGCGCCCGCGCCGCGACATTCCCGGGTGAGCGCCCGCCCCGTGATGCGCGTCCCGCCCTTCTGGCGGGGCGCCGTCGCGGGTATGGCGGGTGTCGCCCTGGCCGCGAGCGCCGTGTTCTTTTTCGCCGCACCGTTGACGGTCAATCCGCTGCTCGATGATCTGGTCAACGCGCATGTCCGCTCCTTGATGCCGGCGCATCTCATCGATGTCGAATCGACCGACCGGCATACCGTGAAACCCTGGTTCGCGGGGCATGCGGACGTGTCGCCCGCCGTCTTCGATTTCGCGGATGAGGGGTATCGCCTGGTGGGCGGACGCGCCGATTATTTCGATCGGCAGCGAGCCGCGGTCGTGATCTACCAGCACGGTGCGCACATCATCAACGTGTTCAGCTGGGCGGACGACCGCAACTCGTTGCCGCGCGACGGCACGCGGAGCGGCTGGCGTCTTAAGTTCTGGCGGACCGGGAACCTGAACTATTGTGCCGTCTCCGACACGGGCTGGGAGGAGCTCATGAAGCTTCAATCCCTGATCCAAAAGGCGGGAGGCGACGCCCCGCGACCTTAAGGTCGGGCGGAATATTCAATAGCGCACCGGCACGCGGCTTCAGTGAATCGGGGCGTCGATCACCGCTTCGGAAGCCGGACGCTGGGCGCGCAGCGTCGCCGCCACGTGCTCGCACGCCGCCATCACGCGAAGCACATTCTCACCGGCGATCTTGGCCACGTCGGCGTCCGACCAGCCGCGTCGCATGAGCTCTTCGAGCAGCGCCGGATAATCGTCGACGCCGGTGAGGCCGCGCGGGCCCTCCGGGATGCCGTCGAAGTCGGAGCCCAAGCCGACATGGTCGACTCCCGCGATCTTGCGGATGTGGTCGATGTGATCGGCGACCTGCGCCAGGGTGGTGACGGGCTTCGGGTGGTCGCGCTCCCATTGGTCGAGCGCCGCCTTGGCCCGATCCGGTTGGCCGATGTACAGGCCGCCGTAAGGGGGGCTGGAGTAGCGCGCGCTCTCCGCGGCGCGATCGGCGTCCCATTGATTGCGCTCCGCCGACACGTAGCCTGGATTGAAATTCACCATCACCACGCCGCCGTTCGCAGCCACCTGACTCAAGATGTCGTCGGGAACGTCGCGCGGATGGTCCACGATGGCCCGCGCGGAAGAGTGCGAGAAGATCACCGGCGCCACCGTCACGGCGAGCGCCGCCCGCATCGTATCCGGCGAGACGTGACTCAAGTCGACCAGCATCCCGAGCCGGTTCATTTCGCGCACGACTTCTTTGCCGAAGTCGGTCAGGCCGTGGTGCACCGGGGCGTCCGTGGCGGCATCGGCCCAGCGCGTATCGAGGACGTGAGTCAACGTCATGTAGCGGGCGCCGAGATCGTACATTTGGCGCAGCACCGGGAGCGACTCGTTGATCTGGTTGCCGCCCTCGATGCCGATCATCGAGGCGATCTTCCCCGCCTTGTGGATTCTGCGGACGTCCGCCGCGGTATAGGCGATCTCGAAATCGGACGGATATTTGGCCGCGATGCGCTTCACCAGATCGATCTGCTCGATCGTGGTCTGTACCGCCTCGGGTCCTTTGATCTCCACGGGTACCCAGACCGACCAGAACTGACCGCCGACCATTCCGGCACGCAGCCGCGGAATGTCCGTCATGAGCGGAGG
>Ga0182015_10004325_pt1 | contig 15369 bp, 15 predicted proteins | sample 712P3MmetaG_FD_120478 | JGI IMG/M metagenome (GOLD analysis project Ga0182015, IMG submission 120478) | Permafrost microbial communities from Stordalen Mire, Sweden - 712P3M metaG | ecosystem: Environmental > Terrestrial > Soil > Wetlands > Permafrost | place: Sweden: Stordalen | collected...
CGTCGTTGTCATAGTCACGGTGCTCGACCAGCTTGCCCGTGTCATTGAAGCGCAGCACCGACATGTGCTGGTCCCGTGCCCTGCTGGCCGCGTTAGGCACGAGTATGGGTCTCCTCTCCGGACACGGTGGCGTATGCGGGAAGGTCAGCCTCCGTCATCGCCTGGAGCGTCGCTGGGCCCTAAGGTCTGTGCGACCTGGTCAGACTCTGGTGACCAGGAGAACTAGAAGGATAACGAACATGGCACCGAGCAGGCAGCCCATCATAATCACGACGGCCTTGCTCCCTATCAAGGCCATGAACTGCGACTCGCGCTTCGACGGCGGGGTCGGCAGATAAAACTTAGAGCCCTTGTCGCCCGGCTTGTGAGGTCTCAGGACGGGCGGCGGCGCAACGAATCGGGTAGTCGGCGGCGGCCCCTCTCGCCGTTCTTTCTTGGCCATCCGACCTCCCACTGAGGGCCGGAGCCCGCAGGCGTCACGCTAGACGCAGCGCCATAGAGCGCTGCCCGATACCCACCGATTCTATAGTCTGATGCGCTGTTAGCGGTCTCAGCCGGGTGCCGACCGCCTGTCGCGATCTGCTCATCAGGCGGTTCACTGACATGCTCCCGCGAACGTGAGTTCCTGGCCCTGCTCGGTCCAGCTGCCCCACCTAAACCCGAGAGGCTCAGCGGATTGGTCATGCTGCCCGCCGTCCCTCGGGCTTGGCGGCCTGGTCCTGGTGCTCGTTGACCCACGCCAGGGCACAGGTCCCTTCCGGAAATTCACTTTCACGACCTGCGCCATACCGGCAACGTCCTCACCGCGTCGGCCGGAGCGAGCCTTAAGGAGCTGATGGCACGCATGGGCCACGCCAGTGCCCGGGCCGCGCTGCTCTACCTGCACGACACAGACGACCGGCAGCGCGCGATTGCCGCCACCGTCAGCGACCTCGCCCGCCAGGAACTGGAGCAGCCTGGCACCTCGCCCGACGGTGATGCGGCGGAAGGATCGGGCACGTGAGGGGCACGCGGACCCTCTCGGCTGATCTTGTTCCGGGTGTTTTGCCTGGTGGAGCTAAGGAGATTCGAACTCCTGACCCCCTGCTTGCAAAGCAGGTGCTCTTCCAGCTGAGCTATAGCCCCGTGATGCGGCGCTCCAAGGGTACCTGCGCCGCAGGGTTGTCCGCAGCACCGGCCGCACCGCCGCCGCCGGCCGGTCCCGGTACGCTCCCGGACGCGGAAGCATCCGGCGTGCTCCCCGCGGCCAGCAGGTCAGGCAGCGCGGAAACGCTGCCGATCACGTGGGTCGCACCCGCGCGTCGCAGCCTGTCCGTCGTGTGCGTACCGGTCAGGACGCCGACGACAGTGCCGGCCCCGGACCGCCGCCCGCACAGCACGCCGCTCTCCATGCCGTGCGCGACGACCGTGTCGCGCACGTCGTCGACGCCGAGCCGGATCATCGCGGTGAGTACCAGGTCGGGCCACGGGCAGCCGCGCGGCACGTCGTCGGGGGAGAGGGCGAGGTCAATGCGGTCCCACCAGCCCAGCGTGTCGAGCACCAGCCCGAGCAGGCGGCCGGAGAACCCGCTGATCAGGCACACTCGCGCGCCGGTCCCGTGCAGTTTGTCGATGGCAAGCTCGGCGCCGGGCATCGCCGCCACGCCGGTCCGGGCGACTGCGGCGCTGTACGAGCGGTCGAACGCGAGCTGCGCGGCCTGCGCGGTCGCCTGGCTGCCGGGGAACAGGCTGCGCAGGACCTCGATGGTCGACTGCCCCCTGGACCGGTGCACCCCGGCCATGCACCGCGCGTAGGCGGTGGTTCCCGTCACGACGCCCTGGGTCGCGATCGACTCGGCGTAGGCCCGCTCGACCATGCCGTTGTCGGTGACCGTCGTCCCGATCAGGCCGCAGCACACAAGCGAGACGGGCGGCGCTTCGCTCACCTGATCGCCTCCATGAACGCCAGCACGGCGGGCCAGCGCGAGGCTAGTCGTCGCTAGTGGTCGCTTCGGTCCACAGGTCAAGCTCAGACCGGTCTGACTGGACCTTCTTCCAGATAGCCAGCACGCCGAACCCGACAAGGGCCAACAGGATCAGCTTCTTCACGGGTGAGCACCCTCCACCATCGACCGCGGAGCCCGCCGGAAGGATGGCCGGACTCCCTGAGATTCTTGCAGCCTAGCAAGCCGTCAGGTCACCGCGGCCGGGCCACTCGGGTCTCGTCCCAGACCGGATCGGGTGACTCATAGACGGCGCCATCGGCACCGAAGACTACAAACCTGTCGAACGAGCGCGCGAACCACCTGTCGTGGGTAGCCGCGAGTACCGTCCCGGCGTAGGACTCCAGGCCTTCCTGCAGCGCCTCGGCACTGGCCAGGTCAAGGTTGTCGGTCGGCTCGTCGAGCAAGAGCAGCGTTGACCCGGCGAGCTCGAGCAGCAGGATCTGCAATCTGGCCTGCTGCCCCCCGGACAAGGTGGCGAACGCCTGGCGGGCGCAGGACTGCAGCTCGTATCGCGCGAGCGCCGACATGGCCTCGTTGATTCCCGTCGCGTGCTCGAACATCAGGATGTCCAGCGGGCTCCGGCCGGCCAGGTCCGCCCGGGAGTGGGTCTGCGCGAACCAGCCGGGCGCCACCCTCGCGCCGAGCCTGGCGGAGCCGGCGTGCGCGACCGGCTCGCCGGCCAGCAGCCGGAGGAAATGGGACTTGCCGGAGCCGTTGGACCCGAGCACGGCCACCCGCTCGCCGTACCAGACTTCCAGGTCGAACGGGCGCATCAGGCCGGTCAGCTCAAGTTCCTCGCAGATCACCGCGCGCTTGCCCGTCCTGCCGCCGCGCAGCCGCATCCTGACGTTCTGCTCCCTCGGCGCGAGTTCCGGCGGGCCTTCCTCCTCGAACTTGCGCAGCCGCGTTTCGGCGGCATGCAGCCGGGAGGCCATGGCGTCGTTGTAGGACGCCTTCAGCCGGTACATCCGGACGAGCTGCTTCAGCTTCTCGTGCTCTTCATCCCAGCGGCGGCGCAGCTCGTCCAGCCGGTCGATCCTCATCCGGCGCGCCTGGGCGTAGCTGGCGAACCCGCCGCCGTGCACCCAGACATTTCTGTCCTCCACGGTGATGATGCGCTCGGCGCAGTTGGCCAGCAGCTCCCGGTCGTGGCTGACCAGCAGGACCGTCTTCGAGGTCGCCGCGAGCTGCTGCTCGAGCCAGAGCTTGGCCGGCACGTCCAGGTAGTTGTCCGGCTCGTCCAGCAGCAGGACCTCGGCCCTGCCGCGCAGCAGCGACTCAAGGACGAGCCGTTTCTGCTCGCCGCCGGACAGGGTGCGCACCTCCCGCCAGCGGCACTGGTCATACGGCGTCCCCAGGGCCGCCACGGCGCAGGCGTCCCAGTGCACCTCGGCGTCGTAGCCGCCGGCGTCGCCCCACTCGGCGAGGGCGGCGGCGTACCGCAGCTGGGCGGGCTCGTCGTCGCGCTCCATCATCACGAGCTCGGCCGCGTCCAGCCGGGCAGCCGCGGCCTGCACCCGCGGCGGCGCGATCGAGATCAGCAGGTCCCGCACGGTGCTGTGCTGTCCGGGGGGGACGACCCCCCGGAGCCCGCCGGCGTCCCGGATGCCACCGACGAACTGGCGCATGACGCCGAGCCCGCCGCTGGCGGTGACCGAGCCCGCCTGCGGGGTGAGATCACCGGCGGCCAGGCGCATCAGCGTTGTCTTGCCGGCGCCGTTCGGCCCGATCAGCGCGGCCGTGACGCCATCGCCTACCCGGAACGAAACGTCGTCGAGCAGCGCCCGTCCGTCCGGCAGGGCGTGGCTGAGGTGCGCTACCTCGACATGACCCACGACTTGCCCCGCTTCCCTGACGCCCTGGCATGGCCGACAATAGCCGGGTGACCCCGGAGGACTTCAACTCAAATTCCCGGCTGCGCGCCTCGGATGCCGACCGCGACCGCGCCGCCTCCGTGCTGAACGAGGCCATGGCGCAGGGCCGGCTGACCGCGGAGGAGCACTCGGACCGGCTGGACGCGGTCTACGCGGCGAAGACGCATGCCGACCTCGTCCCGGTCCTCGATGACCTGCCCGGGGTGTCCGCGGCGGTGGCGCAGGCGCCCGGCCCGGGCGCGGTGGCGCCGGCCGCGACGCGGCGCCGGCTGGTCGCCGTCTTCGGCGGCATCAGCAGGAAGGGCCGCTGGCACCCGGAGCCGCTCACCCGAATCCTCACCGTCTTCGGCGGCGCGGAACTCGACCTGCGCGAAGCCGTCCTGCCCGGGCGGGAGATCACGATCGACGCGGTGGCCGTGTGCGGCGGCGTCACGATCACCGTGCCGCCGGAGATGCGGGTGATCGACACCGGCAACGCGATCATGGGCGGCCGGGAGATCGCCGGCGACAGCACGGAGTCGGCCGCGCCGGACGCCCCGGTGCTCAGGATCACCGGGACCTGCGTCTGCGGCGGCGTCGAGGTCAAGCGCAGGCTGCGCAGGAACAGGCGACCGCGCAAGAACGGATGACAGTGGCTGGCCACCGCGTGATGAGCTAGCCCGCCGCCTTATGAGCTAGCCCACCGCCCTATGAGCTAGCACTGCGCGTCACGTCGCGACCCGCCGCCCCGGCCACGCGACCCGGCGCTCCCCCGGCTGGGCCACCTGATGCAGCCCGGCTACGCGACGCGGCGGCCCGCATGCGCTGCCCGTCGCCGGACCGGGTCGGCGAGCGCGGCCGCGAGGTCGTCCACGGCGTTCAGGGTGTGCGCGCTCACCACGGCATCACAGTACGGCCACGCGGCTGCCATGCCGCCGGCCAGCGGCTGGTAGGCGGCGCTCTTCGTCCGCGGGTTCACCCACACGATCCTGAACGCGACCAGCGACAGCCGCTCCATCTCGCGCCGGACGATGCCGGGGTCGCCGGTGTCCCAGCCGTCCGAAATGATCACCACGACGGCGCCGCGGGCCATCCCGCGGCGGCCGTAGGAATCGTTGAAGTCCTTCAGCGAGTCGCCGATCCTGGTGCCGCCGAGCCAGTCGGGGGCGGCCTGCCCGGCCCGGGCCAGCGCGAGGCCCGGCCGGGATCCGGACAGCGCCCCGGTCAGCCGGGTCAGCCGGGTGGCGAAGCTGAAGACCTCGGCGCGGGCACCCCCCGCGGCGCAGTACAGCAACTGGATCATGGCCCGCGCGTAGGGCTCCATCGAGCCGGAGATGTCGCACAGCACGACGAGCCTGCGCTGCCGGCGGACCGGCGCCCGGCCGATCAGGTGGACCGGATCGCCGCCGGTCCGGCGGGCCTGGCGCAGCGTCGCCCGCATGTCCGGGTGCGGCCCGCGCCGCCGTCGCCGCTGGCGGCGGGAGCGCCGCAGCGGCACCGAGAGCGTGATCCTGCGCATCAGGTCCGCCACCGCGGTGAGCTCGTCCGGCGACAGCTCGGCGAAGTCCTTGGCCGCGAGCCGCTCCGCGGCGCTGCCGAGGAACCTGTCCTCGATGATGCGCTCCGGCCCGCCGGGTCTCCGGTCCGGCTGCCTGTCTGGCCGGGCCTCCCGGCCGCCGGCTTCCGGTGGCAGGCTGCCCGCGTGCTCCCTCGCTGCCCGCGCCGCGCTGGCCAGCATGTCCTCGGGCGTCCTGGCCGGCCGGAAGGCCAGCACCTGGGCGCCGGCATCGCCGCGCGGGCCGGCCGGATCCGCCGCGCCGCCGAAGACGGCGCTGAACACGCTTTCCAGCGTCGCGGCATGTGCCTTGCTGGACACCAGCGTCGCGGCCGCGCACAAGTACAGCGCCCGCGGCGTCTGCGGCCGGGCCAGCGTCACCGCCGCGGCGAACCGCTCGCAGCGGCCAGGGCCGACCGGCAGGCCAGCCAGCCGCAGGGCGGCGCCGAACCGCGCCGCGACCTCGGCCAGGTCGTCAGCCATCGTTGCTGACCAGCGCGGCGAATCCGGCGCCGCGGACCGCGTCGAGATCCTCCGCGTACTTGAGCACCGCGCCCGCGGTCTGCTCGGCCGCTGCCTCGTCGAGCTTCTCGGCGCCGAGCACGTGCAGCGCCGCCGTCCAGCTGATCGCCTCCGCGATGCCCGGCGGCTTGGCGAGATCGAGCTCGCGGAGGCGGCCGATGCCGGCCGCCACCTGCCCGGCGAGCGGCACCGCTGCGGCCGGCACCCGGCGCCGGATGATCGCGGCGACCCGGTCGGTGCCCGGGTAGTCGATCCAGTGGTAGAGGCAGCGGCGCTTGAGCGCGTCGTGCAGGTCCCGGGTCCGGTTCGAGGTCAGTACCACGACCGGCGGGAACGCGGCGCGGCGGGTGCCGAGCTCGGGGATGGTCACCGCGGATTCGGCCAGCAGCTCGAACAGGAACGCCTCGAACTCGTCGTCGCCCCTGTCCACCTCGTCGATCAGCAGCACCGCCGGGCGCGGGCCCGGATGGCCGAGCGCCGACAGCAGCGGGCGCTCCAGCAGGTACTCGGCGCTGAACAGGTCCGATTCCTGCAGGGTGCCGCCGCGAGCCTCGGCCAGCCGGATGGCGAGCAGCTGGCGCGGGTAGTTCCACTCGTACAGCGCCTCGGAGGAGGTGAGGCCCTCGTAGCACTGCAGCCTGATCAGCGGCGTTTCGAGTGCACTGGCGAGCGCCTTCGCGGCCTCCGTCTTGCCGACCCCAGGCTCGCCCTCCAGCAGGATCGGCTGGCTCATCCGCGCCGCCAGGAAGAGGCTGGTGGACAGCGCCTCGTCGGCCAGGTAGTCGGCGCCGTCCAGGGCGCTGACCAGGGTGGCCACGTCCGGCAGCCGCTCCGCGAGTCCGCTCATGCCCGGCGACCACGGAAAAACCACATGTGCCCATCATGCAACAGGCCCGGCACTGACCGGTCCCGGCTCCGTCCGCTCAGCTGATCCCGGCACCGCCCGCTGACCGGTCATGACCGGGGGCGGCTCAGCTGATCCCGGCTCGGCCCGCTGCGGTCGTGGCCCGGCGGCTCAGCTGATGGCCAGGTCCGTCCGCTGCGGGCGGCCCTGGATGGCTGACCAGACGTTGGCCGGCGTGAGCGGCATGTCGGCGTGCCGTACCCCGAAGGGCCGCAGCGCGTCGAGCACCGCGTTGACGACCGCGGGCGGTGACCCGACGGTGGCCGACTCGCCGACGCCCTTGGCCCCGATCGGATGGTGCGGCGACGGCGTCACCGTGGTGCCGAGTTCCCAGGACGGGCACTCGACGGAGGTGGGCAGCAGGTAGTCCATGAACGAGCCGCCCAGGCAGTTGCCGGCCTCGTCGTAGGCGATGACCTGCATCAGGGCCATGCCCACCCCGTCGGCGAGCCCGCCGTGCACCTGCCCCTCGACGATCATGGGGTTGATCCGCACGCCGCAGTCGTCCACCGCGATGAAGCGCCGCACTTTCACCTCGCCGGTGCCCGGGTCGACGTCCACTACGCAGATGTACGCGCCGAACGGGTAGGTCAGGTTCGGCGGGTTGTAGACGGTGGAGGCGTCCAGGTGGCCTTCCACCCCGTCCGGCAGCTCCAGTCCCGAGTGAGCCGCCATGGCGATCTCGGCGATGTTCCTGGCCTGTTCCGGATCGCCGCGCACCTGGAATTTCTCGCCGGTCCATTCCAGGTCGTCCGGTGATACCTCGAGCATGGCCGAGGCGACGATCCGGGCGCGCTCGCGTACCTTGCGGGCCACCACCGCGGCGGCGGCGCCGGAGACCGGCGTGGACCGCGAGCCGTAGGTGCCGAGGCCGAACGGGGTCCGGTCGGTGTCGCCGTGCACGACCTCGACGTCATCCGGCGACAGGCCGAGTTCCTGGGCCACGATCTGCGCGAAGGTCGTCTCGTGGCCCTGGCCCTGGGTCTGCACCGAGATGGACAGCACCGCCTTGCCGGTCGGGTGCATCCGCAGGTCGGCGCCATCGGCCATGCCCAGTCCGAGGATGTCCATGTGCGCGCGGGGCCCGGCGCCGACCCCCTCGGTGAAGAAGCTCAGGCCGATGCCCATGTACTCGCCGCGGGTGAGTTTCTCGGCCTGCTCCCGGCGCAGATCGTCATAGCCGGCCATGTCCATGGCGAGCCGCAGTGCCCGCGGGTAGTCGCCGGAGTCGTATTCCCATCCGGTCGGGCCGGTGTAAGGGAACTGCTCGGGGCGCAGCAGGTTCTGCATCCGCAGCGCGGCCGGATCCGCTCCTAGCTCTCGGGCCAGCAGCTCAACCATCCGTTCTACAAGATAGACAGCCTCGGTGACGCGGAACGAGCACGCGTAGGCGACCCCGCCCGGGGCCTTGTTCGTGTACACGCCGGTCACTTCGCAGTGCGCGGCCTGCAGGTCGTAGGAGCCGGTGAAGATGTGGAAGAACCCGGCCGGGAACTTCGTCGGCTGCGCGGACCCGTTGAACGCGCCGTGGTCGGCCAGCACCCTGGCCCGCAGGCCGAGGATCCTGCCGTCTTTCGTGGCCGCGATCTCGCCGTGCATGTGGTAGTCCCGCGCGAACGAGGTGGACATCAGGTTCTCGGACCGGTCCTCCACCCACTTGACCGGCCTGCCGGTGATCATGGCGCCGACGACAGCGCAGATGTACCCCGGGTAGATGGGCACCTTGTTGCCGAACCCGCCGCCGATGTCCGGCGAGATGATCCGGATCTTGTGCTCCGGCAGCCCGGCCACCAGCGCGTACAGGGTGCGGTGCGCGTGCGGGGCCTGCGTGGTGGACCAGACGGTCAGCTTCCCGCTGACCTGGTCCAGGTCGGCTACCGTGCCGCAGGTCTCCAGCGGGGCGGGATGGGAGCGCGGGTACAGCATGTCGCAGGCCACCACGACATCCGCCGCGGCGAAGACCGCGTCGGTGGCCGCCTTGTCGCCGGCCTCCCAGTCGAAGATGTGGTTGTCCTGCTTGCCCTCGATGTCGTCGCGGATCACCGGGACGCCGGGGTCCAGCGCCTTCCTGGCGTCGATCACCACCGGCAGCGGCTCGTACTCGACGTTGATGAGCTCGAGCGCGTCGCGCGCGGAGTACCGGTCCTGGGCGACGACGAAGGCGACCTCCTGGCCCTGGAACCTGACCTTGTCGGTGGCCAGCACCGCCTGCACGTCCCGGGACAGGGTCGGCATCCAGGCCAGCTTCAGCCCCGCCAGGGTCTCGCCGGTGATGACGGCCTCGACCCGGGGGTGGGCGCGGGCCGCCGCGACGTCGACCGAGACGATCCTGGCGTGCGCCAGCGGGCTGCGCAGGATCGCGCCGTGCAGCATCCCGGGCAGCGCGATGTCATCGGTGAAGTAGCCCTTGCCGCGGATAAAGCGGGCGTCTTCCTTGCGCCTGACCGGCCCGTATGCCCCGTTCACCGGAGCTGCCCCGTGCTCACCGGAAAGCTCCGTGCTCATCCGGGATGCTCCGCGGCCCACCGGACGGACCGGACGATGTTCTCGTAGCCGGTGCAGCGGCAGATCTGCCCGGACAGTGCCTCCCGGATCTTGGCCGGTGACGGGTCCGGGTCGCGGTCAAGCAGCCACCGCGCGGTCAGCATCATGCCCGGCGTGCAGAACCCGCACTGCAGCCCGTGGCACTCGGCGAAGCCCTGCTGCACCGGGTCGAGCACGCCGCCGCGTTCCATGCCCTCCACGGTGAGCACCCGGTGCCCGTCCGCCATGGCGGCGAGCACCGTGCACGATTTCACCGGGGTCTCGTCCAGCCACACCACGCAGGCGCCGCAGTTGGAGGTGTCACAGCCCCAGTGTGAGCCGGTCAGCCTCAGCTCATCGCGCAGGAAGTGGATCAGCAGCAGCCGGGCCTCCACCTCGCGGGTGTAAGCGACGCCGTTGACATAGACGGTTATCTGCATGTCAGGCGCCCGCGCCGCGGGCCCGGCGGACGGCCCGGCGCAGTGCCCGGGTGGTCAGCTCGCTGGCTAGATGCCGCTTGTAGTCGGCCGGGCCGCGCTGGTCCGAGCTGGGCCGGCAGTGCTCGGCCGCGATCTGGCCGGCCCGGGTGAAGCTCGCCTCGGTGGCAGGCGCGCCGCGCAGGAATTCCTCCGCCTCGGCCGCGGCGAAGTGCTGCGCGCCGACCGCGGTGAGGCCGATCCCGGCCTCGGCGATGCTGTCGCCTGCCAGCCAGACCGCCGCGCCGGCCGCGCCGACCGGCCAGTCGCCCACCCGGCGCCCCACCTTCTGGTACGCGCTGCCGCCGCCCGGCCTGATCGCGATCCTGATCTCGGTCAGCAGCTCGCCGTCCGCCACCACCGTCTCGTACGGCCCGGTATGGAACTCCCTGGCCGGCACCGTCCTGATCCCGTCCGGGCCCCGGATGACCATGGTCGCCTTCAGCGCCGCGAACGCGGCGGACAGGTCCTCGGACGGGTCGGCCTGGCAGAGCGAGCCGCCGACGGTTCCCCAGTTGCGCACGATCGGGTCGGCGATCACCTGCTCGGCGTCATGCAGGATCGCGAAATGCTGGCCCGCGGCAGCGGAGTCGAGCAGCTGCGCATGCCTGGTCAGCGTGCCGATCCGCAGCTCGCCGCCGGTCACCGTGAGGAAGCAGAGCTCGCCGAGCCCGTTGATGTCGACCAGCGTCTCCGGCTGCGCGAGCCGGAGCTTCATCATCGGGATCAGGCTGTGCCCGCCGGCCAGGATCCGCGCCTCGGGGCCGAATCTGGCCAGCAGCGCCAGCGCATGCTCGACACTGGTTGCCTTCTCGTACTCGACGTACGCCGGAACCTGCATACGCCTCCCTCGGGCCATGCCGCGCAAGACGAGCTTACGATCCGGTCGCGCGGGCGCAGCCCCGGCGGTGCGTGATAATCGGAAGTGCCATGACGCTCACCCAGCTCAACGCCTTCGTCCTGGTCGCTCGCCTCGGCTCGGTGACCGCCGCCGCGAACGCACTCGGCGTCAGCGAGCCTGCCGTCTCCCAGGCCCTGTCGGCCCTCCGGCTGCACCTCGGTGACCAGCTGGTCAGCCGCGGACCCGGCGGCATGACGCTGACCGCGGGCGGCTCCCGGCTGCTCGCCACCGCGTCCCAGATCGTCGTGCTCGGCGCCGAGGCGCATGCCGCGGTCCGGGCCGCCCGCGGCGCCCCGGAGCAGCTGCGGGTGGTGGCCACGTCCACGATCGCCGAGTTCGTGGTCAGCCCGCTGATGGAGGCGTTCACCCGGCGCTTCGCCGGCTCCGCCGAGGTATCAGCCGGGGTCGCGGTGAGCAAGGAGATGGCGGTGCTGGTCGCCAACCGGCTGGCCGATGTCGCCATCGGCCCCGGCGTGGCCAGCGACCCGGCGCTGCCGGTGGTGAGCGAGCCGATCTTCCGGTACCGCCTCGTCGTGGTCACCGCGGGGCAGTCCCGGCTGCGGGGCAGCCCGCGGCAGTGGCGGTGGCTGGTGGATCCGTCCGGCACCGACCCCGGCAGCGACACGGGCCAGCTGCTGGCCAGGCTGGGCGTGCCGGAGAACATGATCGGGGTGTTCCCGAACCAGACCGCGGCCTGGGCGGCGGCGGCCGACGGCGCGGGGGTAGCGCCCGCGGTCGAGCACCTGGTCGCGCAGCAGCTGCGCCGCGGCGAGCTGTCGCTGGTCGACCTGCCCGGAACGCCGGTGGATGCCTGCTGGCACGCGACCGTGCTGGAGCGCCAGCACCGGAGCACGGCCGCCAGCGCGCTCCGCCGCTTCCTGTCCACCCCGGAGGCCATGCAGCTGATGCGGTCACCGGCCGCGGGCGTCCCGCCGTCCCGGTTCCGGCCGCCGGTGTACGTCACGATCTGGAGCTGAGCCGCCCGGGCTGCGCGGCCGGCCGCGGCCGGCCTGGCACGATGGCGCCTGGCCGGGAAATCATCCCGGGCTGCCGAGCCGGGAACGGTGACTTAAGCAAGAGCTTATTCGCGTGTTGCGAGGCCGTCTGGCCAGGCGGATCATGGGTCGCAGCACAGGTGACGGGTGCGCCATGCGCCCGTCCGAGGGCAGGAGCGTGCGCAATGCGAATAGAGTCCGACGGGCACAGCCGGGGTAATCCCCGCCTGTTCGAACTAGTCGAGCACGCGCCGAAGACCGGGAAGAGCCCGACCGTCTGGGCCTGGCCCGAGCTAATGGATTACCTGAAGATCGCCGGCCAGCCGGTGCCGGGACCATGGCCGCCGCACCAGGAACCGCGGCCGGACCCCGAGGAGGACTCCCTCCCGGTGGCCGTCGCCGACCCGGCGCCCGCCGGGCCGCGCCGCGACCCCGGACCCGGCCCGCGCGACCAGCACTGACCTGCAGTTCAACGTCCGGACAGGACACTGGAGGATCGAATGTATCCGTCTCGGTTCCGCTACGAGGCACCGCGCTCGCTCGGCGAGGCGATCGACCTGCTGCGGATGGGCGGCGACTACGCGAAGGTGCTGGCCGGCGGCCAGAGCCTGGTCCCGCTGATGAAGCTGCGGTTCGCCTCGCCCGAGCTGATCGTCGACATCAACAACGTCCCCGGTCTCGACTACCACCGCGCGGACCCGGACGGCACCCTCCGCATCGGCGCGCTCTGCCGCCATGCCGACCTGGAGCGGTCGGCACTGCTGGCCGGCACTCAGCCGACCATGGCCGCGGCCGCCCCGCTGATCGCCGATCCCATCGTGCGCAACCGCGGCACGCTCGTCGGCTCGCTCTGTCACGCCGATCCGCAGGGTGACTGGGCATCGGTGGTACTGGCGCTCGGCGGCTCCGTGGTGGCGCAGGGACCGGCCGGCCGGCGCACCATCCCGGTCGCCGATTTCGTCACCGGCCCGTTCCAGAACCTGCTGGCGCCGGACGAGATCGCCATCGAGGCCGTCATACCGGCAGCCCGTGGCGCCCGCTCGGGCGGCTACCTCAAGCTGGAGCGCCGGGTCGGTGACTTCGCCACGGCCGGCGTGGCGATCGCACTGGAGACTTCCGGCGACCTCGTGACCAGGGCCGGGATCGCCCTGACCGGCGTCGGCGGATCCACCATCGGTGCCACCGAGGCGGCTGCCTCACTGGTCGGGAAACCGCTGACCGCCCGCGCAATCGAGGAGGCCGCCGACCTCACCGCGGCGGTGGCCCGCCCCAGGACCGATCATCGCGGCAGCGCGGAATTCAAGCGGCACATCGTGCGCACCTTCGTGGTGCGCATCCTGAGCCGCGCCGACGCCGCCGAGGAAAGGGCCGCCTGACATGACCACCGTCTACGAAGACCACGACGACGAGCCGGCCAGCGATATCCCGGTCCGCCGGATCAAGTTCACCATCAACGGCGCGAAGAAGATCGCGGAAGTCGAAACCCGCCTGCTGCTGGCTCACCTGATCCGCCAGGGACTGCAGCTGACCGGCACGCATACCGGCTGCGACACCACCAACTGCGGCGCGTGCACCGTGCTCGTGGACGGGCGCGCGGTGAAGTCCTGCACCATGCTCGCCGTGCAGGCCGACGGGCACTCGATCACCACCGTCGAGGGCCTGGCGACCGCCAGCGAGCTGCACCCGCTGCAGGAGGGCTTCAGGGAGGAGCACGGGCTGCAGTGCGGGTTCTGCACCCCGGGCATGATGATGGCCGCCAAGGCACTGCTGGACGAGAATCCCGATCCAACCGAAGAGGACGTGCGCTGGGCGCTGTCCGGCAACCTCTGCCGTTGCACCGGCTACCAGAACATCGTGAAGTCGGTGCTGTGGGCAGCCGAAAAGCTCCGGTCCCAATCCGGCTAGAAGCTCCGGTCCCCATCCGGCTCACGCGGGCCGCTAGCAGACCAAGACGGAAGGTACGACGTGTCGCAGGCGCTAGATGAGATCAAGATCGGCGGGCTGGGCGCAAGCCGCAAGCGCGTCGAGGACAACCGCTTCGTCCGTGGCAAGGGCAACTACACCGACGATGTCGTGCTGCCCGGCATGCTGCACATGGAAATCCTGCGCAGCCCGCTGGCGCACGCCCGGATCAAGTCGATCGACGCCAGCAAGGCGTGGCAGATCCCCGGCGTGCACCTGGTGCTCACCGGCGAGATGATGGCGACCCGCAACCTGGCCTGGATGCCGACGCTGTCCTACGACACCCAGGCGGTGCTGGCCACCGACAAGGTGCGCTTCCAGGGCCAGGAAGTTGCCTGCGTGATCGCCGACGACCCGTACATCGCCAAGGACGCGTGCGAGGCGATCGACGTCGAGTACGAGCCGCTGCCGCCGATCGTCAGTCCCGAGCAGGCCGTCGCCGAGGGTGCGCCGATCATCCGCGACGATAAGGAGAACCAGACCGGCAACATCATCTACAACTGGGAAGTCGGCGATGCCGAGGGCACCGACCGCGCGTTCGCCCAGGCCGACGTGATCTCGAAGCTGCGCCTGCACTACCCGCGCTCGCACCCGTCGCCGATCGAGTGCTGCGGGTCGATCGCGGACTTCAACCGGGCCACCTCGAAGCTCACGGTCTACATGACGAGCCAGGCGCCGCACATCATCCGCGCCGCGGTCGCGCTGGTGGCCGAGTTGCCCGAGCACATGATCCGGATCATCTCGCCGGACATCGGCGGCGGGTTCGGCAACAAGGTCCCGGTCTACCCCGGTTACGTCTGCTCCATCCTGGCGTCGATCCTGCTGGAGCGGCCGGTGAAGTGGATCGAGGACAAGTCCGGCAACCTGATCTCCACCGGGTTCGCCCGGGACGTGTACCTCGACGGCGAGCTGGCGCTGCGCAGCGACGGCAAGATCCTCGCCATGCGGATGCACACCGAGGCCGACCACGGCGCGTTCTTCTCCGATGCCCAGCCGAGCAAGTTCAAGATCGGGCTGATCCACTCGACGTTCGCCTGCTACGACATCCCGTACGCGCACCTCACGGCCCGCGGAACCTACACCAACAAGGCACCGGGCGGCGTCGCGTACCGGTGCTCGTTCCGGGTTACCGAGGCAATGTTCTTCCAGGAGCGGATGGTGCACGCCGCGGCCAACGACCTGGGCATGGACCAGGCCGAGTTCCGGCGGATCAACTTCGTCCGGGACGACGATTTCCCGCACCGCACCCCGTTCGGCTTCCTGACCGACTCGGGCCAGTACGGCGAGTGCCTGGACGTCGGGCTCCAGGCGGTCGGCTACCAGGACTTCCTCAAGCAGAAGGAGGAGGCCAAGGCAAAGGGCAGGCTGCTCGGCATCGGCATCTCCACGATGACCGAGCCGCTGGGCGCGGGCAACAGCCGCGAGTACGACATCCTCGGCATCAAGATGTTCGACTCGGCCGAGCTCCGGGTGCACATGACCGGCAAGGCGCTGCTGCGGACCGGCGCGAAGAGCCAGGGCCAGGGCCACGAGACGACGTGGGCCCAGATCGTCGCCCACGAGCTCGGTATCCCGGCCGAGGACATCGTGGTCGAGGAGGGCGACACCGACACCGCGCCGTTCGGCATGGGCACCTACGCGTCACGGAGCACGCCGGTGGCCGGCGCCGCGATCTCGATGGTGTCCCGCAAGA
>Ga0182015_10004326_pt1 | contig 15367 bp, 15 predicted proteins | sample 712P3MmetaG_FD_120478 | JGI IMG/M metagenome (GOLD analysis project Ga0182015, IMG submission 120478) | Permafrost microbial communities from Stordalen Mire, Sweden - 712P3M metaG | ecosystem: Environmental > Terrestrial > Soil > Wetlands > Permafrost | place: Sweden: Stordalen | collected...
CCGAGATTACGCGCCTGGCGATCGCGCTGGGTGGACGTCCGCGAACGTTGTCGGGTTTAGCCGGCTTGGGCGATTTGGTGCTGACGTGCAACGGAGCGCTCAGCAGGAACCGGAGCGTCGGCATCGAACTTGCGAAGGGGCGCAAACTCGCGGAAATTGTGAGCGCAATGACCATGATTGCCGAAGGCGTGGAAACCACTGCGGCGGCGGTGGATTTGGCGCGCAAGTTTCAAGTCGACATGCCGATTACCGAGCAAATGGGAGCGATCCTGGAAGGACGGAATTCGCCGCGCGAGGCGATTCGCGAATTGATGGAGCGCGCGTTAAAGCCGGAGTAGCGAAGGCAGAGCAGCCGCGCAACCTTCCCGCAACGGGCGGGTTTACACCGATGGGGATTCAAGAGAAACATGCGATGCCCTCTGGGACGGGACGAGAGCGGAGAATTCGTGGTGGGCTACACGGCGCGAACTCTGGACTCGCGCGCCCAAGCCGCCTTTGAACGTCACCTGAAGTCTTGTGGGGCCTGTGTCGAGGAAGTGGCTGCGCAGCAGGTGGTGTGGGACGCGCTGGATGAATGGCGCGCGGTGGGCCCGGGGAGAAGCTCCTGGATCGGACGGCCTGGCAGCTTCGCAGCTTCGGCGTGCCGGCCCATCAAGTCCAGAATTGTTGGGACGAAGCTGAGGCTGTCGTAAGGTTCCCGAATTTCGAAGTGCCGCGGAACGCCGGTATCGGCGCCGCCCGCGAACAGCAGAATGGAATGCGTGGACGCCCGCAAGAACGAGCCGTGATTTCCGCCCGGATTGAAATTGCGGACGTTGAAATTCCAATGGTCGTTGGCGAAGATCAGGAAATCGGGCTCAGCCAGACGGCGGCGGCGGTGGTTGAAGCGGGCGAGCAGATTGGAGCCCGATGGGGCGGCGGGTTCGAGGAACTGCTCGTCGAGAGCAATGATGGCGTTTGAGTAAGTGGTTTCGTGCGTGGCATGGAGCCAATCGAGCTCGGAATGCCAGGCGCTGAACCATTCCTCGCGGTTGGTGTCGGGGACATGCAAGTTCTCGTCTTCGAATAGGCGGAGGGGAAATCCGGGCGCGAGCGGAGCAACGTCATAGTGAATGGCGCCGGCGGCGTCTTGGCGCAAGCCTCGGATCGCCAGATAACGTAGCTCGCCTGGGTGTGACAAGATCAGCGCCTGATGATCTTCGTCGGCGTAGAGCCAGATGGCGTGATCGGGAATTCGCATGGCGATGAAATCGACGGGCCGCGATGAGACTCCGGGCTGCACATTGTTGCGAACCGAGAGGCCGCTGAGGAGCTTTGGATAGTTGATGCGTTCGAAATCGAGCGAGTCCGAAGGTGCGGGTCCAACGATGTAGTTCTGAAGATCGAAGACGGAGTTCGCGTCGCCCATGGCGCGCTTCGGAATTAAATCGCCGGCCGTGAGGCGGCGGCGATCGAACTCGGCGGGTTCGAGATCCAGGAGTTTCGAGAGAGCGCTCAAATACGCGGAGTAGTCGCGCTCCTGCTCGCGCCACGAATCGAGCTCGACGGAGAGCCGGCGTGAGGCCTTGTCGAGTCCGGCGTCGCGTTGCGCGCGCGTCCATTTCTTCGGCTGGCTTTTGATCTCTGAGCGCCGCTGTTCCATGGCGCGGCGGAGCGCGGCCAGTTCGTCGGAAAGCTCGCGCACGGTGGATGACCATTCGTCGCGGTGGCGATCGACGATCTGGAAGAACGCGGCGATGGCGGCGCGGCGAATGGCGGGATCACTTTCTTTTCCCGCCGTCCCGCCCAGGGCTGGGCGATTGATCTGCAGCAACAAGATCTGCAGCGCATTGAAATCGGAGTTGCGGAGGTAGACCGAAGCTCGCTCGTTGCCGTCCGGGTCGAGGAGAGCCGTGGGGTAATCGCCGGCTTGGCCTTTCAAGTACAGCGATTCGTCACTGGGGGTTACCACTTCGGAGACGAAAGGGTCCAGGCCGCTGAGCTTGTACTCGTCCAAAGGATGGCGATTCGTCACTACGTGATGCCCGCCGCCGGCGCGGCTGCTGAAGAACTGGAGCAGATTGTAGCCCTGGCTGTAGACGCCGGGCTGCGTATTCATGCCGTGATCGGAGACGGCGATGAGCACGGTCTGGGCGGCGAGCGCGCTGGATTCAATGGCGGTCCAGACGCGCCCGATGAGCGCGTCGATGCGCTGGAGCGCCAGGCGTTGCGAAGCAGCGTCGGAAGCCGCATGGGCGATGTGATCGAAATCGCCGGTGAAGTAGTCGAGGTATTGGACGCTGGGGTCGGCGAGCTTGGCGATAAGCTCCCGCTCGGTTTGATCCTCAACCGCGCTACCGATTTCAAAGCCGATGGTCCATTCATCGAGCAACTCGCGCAGCGAGTGCGAAAGACGGCTGGGAAGCGCGTCTTGCAGCGTCTTCCAGCGGACGCCACGTTGAAAAATCTGGAAGCTTTGATAGGTGGCGGCGTAAGGGAAATAGTCGATCAGCAGCGGGATCCCGAGGCTGTCCAGCACTTCAACGCCGGGCATGTCCACTCTCAGTGAGCGCGCGTAGCCGACGTAGAACGGGAAGAAGTTCATGTAATCGTAAACGTGGTAGGTGTATCGGTCGAACTCGGCGTTGCCGTGGATTTCGAGGTGCTGGCCGGTGTCGAGCAGGGACCAGGACGGCGTGGAGAGGCTGATTGCGCGCACGTAGAAATTGTCGAGGCGCGTTCCGCCCTGTGCGAAGACATGATCCATCCAAGGCAGGGTGCTCTTGTGTGTGAGGGGATCGATGCGAGCGAGTTCGCGCTCGAGAACGTTTTCAGGCACGCCGTCGAGCTTGATGATGACGACGCGCTTGACTTCGGCTTGGAGTTGCGTTGGGAAGAGAACGGGGAAGAATAAAAGCATCGACACGAGTGTCGATGCGGCACGCAAGAGTGCCTGCGCCACAGTCACTGGCCGGACACAGCCTGGGCCACTGGCATTGCTGCTCGTTGATTAAAAGCTTGCAAGGCGCGCCAGCAGACTGAGCGGAGATCCGAATCGCCGGTACGGGCATAGACCTGGGCTATGAGACGTTGTGCTTCGGGGCGGGCGTTCGCGTCGGCCGATAAAGCTTCCACCGATTTGCGGATCGCATCGGAGTCCCACACAACATCCGGGCGCGGGCTGGCGGCCAATAGCTGTTCGAGGAAACGCACGTGGGCCCCGGAGCGGCGGTGGGCATCCAGTTCGGCGCGAACGCTGAGATCGGATTCCGGGTCGGGACGCGGCCCGCGAGTGAAGATGCGGCCGAGCGGCGCGAATACGCGAAAGGCAGGGGAACGGGTGTAGGATTCGAGCTCCTTGCGGCGGTCCCGTTCGAGCTTTGCCGCGCCTTGGGTAGAGTCCTCGTATTGAAGTAGAGCAGCGTATTGCTCGCGCGCGAGAGTAGCCTCACTCGCGGTCGCGTTCTCGCGCGGGTTGAGCGCGAGATGATCCAGGTGACGCTGGAGCTCGATCTTGAGCGCGGGATCCAAGCTGGAATCCATGGCGAGAAACTGCCGCGCGCCGGAATAGGCTTGAAGACGGGCGGTTCGGTTTACAGCCGCGCCGTGGCGGCCGCGCACAAACGTCCAAAGGAAGTCCGCTGCAAAGAATGACGGATTGCCGAAGCGCGTGATGCCCAACACGCCGGTGATCAATCCGGTGGCGCCTTGGTTGACCATCTCGCGCCGCTTGGGGGTGAGGCTGTGTCGAAAATCGGCGAGTAACAGGGGAACGCGCGGGTAGTTCAGACTATACAAAGCCAGCGGAATCATCTCCACGGGATGCGCATCGGTTGTGTCTTTGGAAACCGGGCGGTCGTCGGAATCGAAATAGCGGAGTTGTGAGTAACCGGTCCAATGCAGCAAGCGAGCATCGATCCAGGGATTGGCAATACCTAAGAACTGCCCGTCAAAGTGCCGGCCGGCGCCACTGTCGAGATCGGAACGCGCAATCCAGAGCAATGCCTCGCTGGGCGAACCCGAGGTGATCGCCAGAGGTTCAAAGTAAAGACCGTTGAGCTCGGAGCGCTGTCGCAACAGTTCCCAATTGTGGCCGCGCGTCTGCTGAAGCTGGCTGGTTTCCTTATCGTAATACCTGGAAAGATATTGCTCGCGCACCAGGCCGCCGAAGGTGCGGGTCGACAGGCTGAGGCGTGAGTAGATTTCGCGGAGCTGGCTGTCCGTCAAAGCGGATTGGGCGCCGGATTCGAGCGCGAGATTGTTCGGCGAGAGATTATCAGGCGCGAGGTTATCGAGGGTGACGAGAGCTTGGAAAACCTGGAGCTTGGTGTAATCGTCGGAATTGGTGCGGTAGGTGCGCGTGGTGGATCGGACGGCCATTCCCAGCGGATCGAGTTCGAGGGCCTGGAGGCTGTCGCCGAAGAGATTGCTGTATACGCTCTTGCTGGGCGCAGCGAGGTCGATGGCCGGCGACGGGACGCGGCCGGCATGGCGCTTGCTTCCGGCACGAAAATAGCCGAAGGAAAGAGCAGAGGCGACGCGCTGCCAGGGCGTGGGGCGTGTGCTGGTGAGGATCCAGACCGATCGCAAGCGATCGTTATCCGGATCGTCGTCGCCTAGAGAATCGCGCAGCACGGCCAGCAGCGGAACGTCGAGATTCTGAGAACCGGACGGCGCGGCTCCATTGAGACGTGCGAATACGGTGACGAGCTCGCCTCCGCCGGCGACAGGTTGGGACTCCGAGCGATACTCCGGCACTGGCGGGCTCAGAATCCCGGCCCCAAGAATAAAACAGACTAAGGCCGATTCCAGCAAAACGAAACCTCTTACCTCAAATGTAATAGATGTCGCGAACAGGAGCAAGGTAACGGGGATAATCGGGCTTCGAGGGGGCGGCTAAGAGATCCGGTAAGCGTACGCGTCTTCCACAAAACGATGGCCGAAAGTTTGACCGCCTAGCCGCATGCCGTCAACGCTCTTGGTCTTTCCGAAAGCCTTCCGCAGTGATCGGATGAAAGGATCAGTGTTACGGAAGATACCAACGATAGGAGTCTCTTCCAACGTGAAGCCAGCGGCATCTAGCGTTTCGTGGAAGAGCCTATAAGGTCCCTTCAGACCCGCGGCGTCGAACTTGCGACCTGACAAGATAAGACGCCAGTCTTCATAATCCGGTAAGAAGGCCCAAAGCGCGATGCTGACTTTCAAGCCGGCGTCGTCCAGAATCTGTAGGATCTTTGCGCCTCTTTCGATGTCAGGGCCTACCAGTATCGTTTTAGCCACCGTAAGACTCCATGATTTCGATCACTCACCGCATCGACCAAAGCTCGCGCCTCCTGGGCGGAAATAGTGCTGTAGCGGCTCTGTTCCGACCACCATTGTACGCGATCCCAGTTATCTTGAAAAGTCACATCGCGCTTTGATTCTTCAAGTTGAGCGTCTTCCAACCTCGCTACTCTCAGAAGTTTCCTGAAGTTGTGTGTGTAGCTGGAATCGACCCTCGTTTTGTCGGGGAAATCGTGCCGGAGAGTGGCTTTTGCGATGCACGCCTTAAGGGCACACTCGACGCAGTAGCCACCGAGGTAGTAAGCTCCGTCGTTCATGCCCAAATTAACGAGGGCTCGCGCCTCGCGGAGCCGGATTCTGGACAGTGCTTGCAACTCCTTCCGGTTCAAGGCAGATAGTATGGAAAATTCTTTCTTTTTCTCTTCCGGGCGGCTTGCTAGACTGGTTGCTTGACACTCGCACCCAAACCCCGCGTGTCCGTCGTCAGTTACCTGAATACAGTTCCGCTGGTGTGGGGCATGCTGCATGGGGAGCAGCGCGGTTTGTTCGATCTCTCGTTCGCGATTCCGGCGGAGTGCGCCGATCGCCTGGAATCGGGACTTGCGGATATCGGCATCGTGCCCGCCGTGGAGTTGAATCGTCAGAAGCTGGAAATCATTCGCGGCGCTGGGATTGCCTGCCATGGTCCAGTGCGCAGTATTCTCCTGATTTCGAAAGTGCCGTTCGGACGGATCCAGAAGCTGGCAACGGATTCGACGTCGCGCACGTCCGTGATGCTGAGCCGCGTCATTCTCGCGCGCAAGTATGGCGTGGAGCCGGAAGTACAGTCATTGAACCCGCACCTGTCGGCGATGCTAGAGAACAACGATGCGGCCCTGATCATCGGCGACGCGGCGTTGGTCCTGGACCCTTCGGACTTGCCGTTTCATGTGCTGGATCTGGGCGCCGAATGGGTCAAGATGACGGGTCTGCCAATGGTGTTCGCGGTCTGGGCGGCGCGCGGCGGATTTCCGACGCAAGATCCGGCGCCGTTTCTCGATTCGATGCGCTATGGACAGGACCACATCGACGACATCGCCCGGTCCGAGCACGCGAAGATCGGCGTGAGCGAGGAATTGGCGCGGACCTATCTCGAAAACAACATCGTGTGCGAGCTTGGCGAGCGGGAATATGCGGGGCTGGACCTGTACTTGCGGTATGCGGCGGAATTGGAAAGCAGAGTGGAGGGGAGAAAGGTTTCCGCATGATGACGCGCCAGGAAGCAATTGACCTGTATAACAGCGACGATTTCATCGGCATTGGGATGGCGGCCGATGCGGTTCGGCGCAGGCTGCACCCGCACGGCGTGGTGAGCTACATTATCGATCGCAACATCAACTACACGAATTTCTGCACCGAGTATTGCAGCTTTTGCGCGTTCTACCGGCCCATGGGTCATTCGGAAGGTTACATTCATTCGAAGGAAGTGATCTTCGACAAGATTCAGGAGACCATCGACCTGGGCGGCACCGGAATTCTGATGCAGGGCGGACTGCATCCGGAGCTCAAGATTGAGTGGTATGAGGATCTGCTGCGCTCGATCAAAGACCGCTTCGGCGACAAGATCTGGAATCATTGTTTTTCAGCGCCGGAGATCGTGAACATAGCCGAAGTGAGCGGATTGAACCTGCGCGACACGATCGCGCGGTTGCGGGATGCTGGGCTGGAATCGATTCCTGGAGGCGGCGCCGAAATTCTGGATGACGATGTACGGCGCAGGATCAGCCGGTTGAAATCGTCTTCACAGGATTGGATCGATGTGCACCGCATCGCTCACTCGTTGGGGATGCGAACGACGGCTACCATGATGTTCGGCTGCGGCGAAACCATCGAGCAGCGCATGAACCATTTCGATATCGTGCGCCAGATTCAGGAAGACACGGGCGGATTCACGGCTTTCATTCCGTGGTCGTTCCAGCGCGAGAATACGTCGCTCGGTAAATTCGTCAAGCAGGAGGCGACCGCGGTGGAGTACCTCAAAGTGCTCGCGCTATCGCGCCTGTACCTGGAGAATATCGAGAACATTCAGTCGTCGTGGGTGACGCCCGGTCTGAAGACGTGCCAGCTAGGCCTGCGCTTTGGCGGCAACGACGTGGGCAGCATCATGATCGAAGAGAACGTGGTTTCGGCGGCGGGCGCGCACAATCGCGCGAGCGAAGAGGAGCTGCGGCGCATGATCCGCGATGCCGGATTCATTCCCAAGCAGCGCGATACGCTGTACCGGACATATTTTCTCAATTAGGGACCAGGCGTCGACACGATTGTCGACGCGGCACGCTGAAGCGTGCGCTACGATCTGACGAGCGAGTCCGCGAGCTCGCGGGCGTACTGCTCGATCTCGGCGGGTTGCGTTGTCACCAGAGTCTTTTCCATGTCTTCGCCGGTTTCGAGCATGTGCTTCAGATGCAGCGCCGCGAGCTTCATACACCAGGTGTCGGTGAGCGGATGGCCGAGCTTCGCGCTCAGCGCCAGCAGCGCCGGATGCGGAAGCGCGATCACGCGTTCCTCGGACGGTACGCCTTCGGTGGAGATTCCGAACTTCACGTCCACAGTATCGGCGTGGCGAATGGAGATGGCGTTCTGGAGCCAGCGGAAATAAGCCTGCCAAGTGCGGCCGAAGGGATCGGGTCCCACGGTGAAGTCGCGGAAGTTCTCAAGCATTCAAGTTGATTGTAGCGGAACGGTCCAGGCTCAGTAGATATGGCTCGAGCGCGACACCAGCGAGAGAAACTCATCGCGCGTTGCCTTGCGCTCGCGGAAGGCGCCCAGCATGGCGCTGGTGACGGCTCCGGAATGCTGCTTCTGAACGCCGCGCATCATCATGCAGAAATGGCGGGCTTCGCAGATCACGCCGACGCCCTTGGGCCGCAGCACCTCTTGCAGCGTCTCGGCCACTTGGTGCGTCAGACGCTCCTGGAGCTGCAGGCGGCGCGCGAACATGTCCACGATGCGCGGGATTTTGCTGAGACCGATCAGCTGTTTGTCCGGCAGGTAGGCCACGTGCATGGTCCCGAAAAACGGCAATAGGTGGTGCTCGCACATGCTGTAGAACTCGATGTCCTTCACCACCACCATCTCATCGCATTTTTCCTCGAACAACGCGCCGTTGACGATGCTCGCCACATCGGTTTCATAGCCGCTGGTCAAAAAGCGCAGCGCCTTGTCGGCGCGTTGCGGCGTCTGGACCAGTCCCGGACGGGAGGGATCCTCGCCGATCTTCAACAGCAGTTTCTCCATCAAGGCGGCGATGGACTCATCGTCGTGCTTGGCCGGCATCACCTTCACAGCGGATTGCTTGGTCTTCATGGTTTCAGTTCGAAAAAGTTCCGTTTGGTCTCGCGCAGCCGTATGCCTTCCAACCGGGGCCACTCGCCGGGAAACACTTCGGACCAGTGGGTCATTAACCGGTCTTCGATCACTTGCATAATGTTCTCTGAAGTAGGAACCAGCGCCTTGAACTCGCCCACGTCGGCGTTGAAGTAGCGGTGATCGAAGTCCCGCAACACGCGCTCTGAGACCAAGCGATCGAGCGTTGGGATGTGCACCACCTGGCCGGAGCCCGATTGAACCGGACCCGCGGCCGTGACGTCGAGAACGTAGTCGTGGCCGTGCCCATAGGGATTGTTGCACTTTCCGTACAGCTCGCGATTCTGCTGTTCGGTGAACGCGGCGGAGTGCAAACGGTGCGAGGCTGCGAATCGATAGCGCCGGGTGACCCGCATTATTGCCGCTCTCCCATTACTCGCGATCTCCGGCATAATCCACGAAAAGATCTTCCGTCTCATACAAACGGACGTTATTGAGGCGCGGGTTGCTGGCGACAAAATGCGGCGATAAACGGTTCCAGATCTCGGCCGCGACGTTTTCCGTGGTGGGAACGATCTTGTCGAACGGAGGCACTTCGTAGTTCAAGAAGCGATGGTCCATCGGGTCGATCACAGTCTGCTGAATCAGCTCCTTGAGCTTCTTCAGGTCGAAGACCATGCCCGTTACGGGATCCGGATCTCCTTCCAGCGTAACTTCCAAGACGTAGTTATGCCCATGACCGCTCGGGTTTGCGGCTGCTCCGTACAGTTCGCGGTTCTGTTCCGCTGTGAGCGACGGCTGCGCGCACACGTGCGACGCGGAAAACTCGGCTCGGCGGGTAATCAGCATGATCCTATTATGTGATGCGGGATTCTACTGTCAGGATACAGGATACTCTAATATTGTAAGGGAAGGGTTCGGCTGAAATGACTCATTCTAAGGTAGATTTAGCGATCAAAGGAACCATAGCCGCGCTGCTGGTGGCGCTGGGCTTCGTGATTGTATGGTCGATCGAGGAGCATATCGCCGGCGTGGGTGATACGGCGCCCAACTTCACCATCACCACTACGGCCGGTGAAACGATGACTCCTCGGAATTTTGGCGGCAAGGTTCTGGTCCTGAATTTCTGGGCGAGCTGGTGCGCGCCGTGCGTGGAGGAGGCGCCATCGCTGAACGAATTTGCGAAAACGTTTAAGGACTCGGGTGTTGTGGTGCTGGGCGTGAGCGTTGATCGGAATGAGCAAGCGTTCCAGAATTTCGTGAAGCGGTTCGACGTAGCGTACCCGACGGCGCGCGATCCGCGGCAGGATCTGAGCTATCGCTATGGAACCTACAAGATCCCGGAGAGCTATATTATCGATCGCAACGGCAAAGTGGTGCGGAAGTACGCCGGGTTGCCGGAGCGCGACGGCCAGGCGATTTCCTGGATGAATCCGGAGCTGGTGGGTTTCGTGAGGTCGCTGCTGTAATGCAGAAGCACGAGTGGTATTCCGACACCGATCCGAAAGCCCTGGAGGTGTTTCTCGGCCGGCAGCGGGCCATGACGGCGACGGAGAAGATCGAGGCCGTGTTCCAGCAGAATGAGCTACTGCGCAGCTTATCGGAGGCCCGCGAGCGTCAGCTTCACCCGGACGCCGCGGACCGGGAGATTTTTCTGCGCGTGGTGGCGCATCGCTTGGACCGCGCGACCATGTTGCGGGTGTATGGCTGGTATCCGGACGATGCGACTTGATGTCGGATCTGCATCGAGGGTTTCGGTGGTTAGTGGCCACGCTCGATTCGCTTGCGATTCCCTACATGATCGGAGGCTCTCTCGCAAGCTCCGTTCACGGCATTTATCGGTCAACGAATGACATTGACATCGTTGCCGCCGTTCGAGAAGAGCACGTCGCTCCTTTGGTTGCTGATCTGGCCAAAGAGTTCTACGCAGACGCAGAAACAATCCGGGAGGCGCTGCGCCTGGCACGACCCTTTAATTTGATCCATTTCGCAAGTGGGTACAAATTTGATATATTCCCGGCGGCGGGAAATCCTTACTTCGAAAAACAATTGGAACGTTCTACGCCGCAAGAAGTATCCCTGGGCCAAGGCCAAAGCATGCGCTGTCCGATTGCGACCGCAGAGGATACAATGCTGGCCAAGCTCGTTTGGTACCGTGCCGGCGGCGAACAATCCGAGCGGCAGTGGAATGATGTTCGCGGGATACGCTCGACCCAAGGGACTCGATTGGACGGGACTTACCTGAGACAATGGGCGAGGCATTTGGGAGTAGAAGATTTGCTGGAAAGGCTTCAGTCCGAGGAGAGCCCCGCATGATTGCGACTGGCGCGCTGCAACAGATCGACAAGCTGCTTGGGCCGCGCGGATACCTGGATAGCGCCGACGACCTGAAGCTGTACGAGTACGATGGCAGCGTCGACAAGGCTCTGCCGGAGCTGGTGGTTTTTCCGCGATCGGCGGAAGACGCGGCGGAGCTGGTTCGAATTGCGCACCTGCATCGCATCCCGATTGTGGGACGGGGCGCGGGAACCGGGCTGAGCGGCGGCGTGATTGCGCGCGCGGGCGGGATTGTCATTTCGTTTGCGCGCATGAACCGCATTGTCGAAATCGATCTTGCGAACGAGCGCGCCGTGCTCGAGCCGGGTGTCGTAAATCTCGAAATCACGCAAGCGGTGGAGCGCGATGGGTATTTCTACGCGCCCGATCCCTCCAGCCAGAAGGCGTGCACCATTGGTGGAAATGTCGCCGAAAATGCGGGCGGTCCGCACACGCTGGCTTACGGCGTCACGACGAACCACGTCCTCGGACTGGAAACGGTCCTGCCCGACGGAACGCCGATGAGTATCGGAGGCAAAGCGCCGGATATGCCCGGCTATGATCTGACGGGCCTGCTGACGGGCTCGGAAGGCACCATGGCGCTGGTGACCGGAATCATCGTGCGCTTGATGCGTCAACCGGAGCTGGTGAAAACGCTGCTCGCGATCTACGACACGGTGGACGATTGCGCGGACTCGGTGGCGGAGATCACGGCGCGCGTCATCACTCCGGCGGCGGTCGAGATGCTGGACGGCGTCATGTTGCGGATGGTGGAAGAAGCCACGCACGCCGGTTATCCAATGGACGCGGCGGCGGTCCTGCTGATCGAGCTAGAGGGTTTGAAGGAAGCGGTGGAGGAGCAGGCAGAACAGATCGTGGACGCTTGTAAGTGCTGCCGCGCTCGTGAAGTTCGCATTGCGCGCTCGGCCATCGAGCGCGAACTGTTGTGGAAAGGCCGCAAGAACGCTTTTGGCGCGGTGGGCCGGGTGAGCCCCTCATACTATGTGCAAGATGGCGTGGTGCCTCGCACCAAAGTGGCGCCGACGTTGCGCGAGATCCACAGGATCTCCGAGAAGTATGGCCTGACGATCAGCAACATTTTCCACGCGGGTGATGGCAATATGCATCCCATCATCCTGTTCAATCACCACAAGCCCGGCGAGCTGGTGCGGGCGAAGGCGGCTGGCGACGAGATTCTGCGATTTTGCATCGCGCAAGGCGGATCCATCACGGGCGAGCATGGCGTGGGGATGGAAAAAATGGAATTGATCGCCGCGCAATTTCCAGAAGAAACGCTCGACATGATCGCGCGGTTCAAGCGCCTGTTCGATCCGGAATGCCGCCTCAACCCCGGCAAGATGCTGCCGACCGGGAAAGGTTGCATGGAGATCCGCCAGCCCGTGGGGATGCAGATTTAACGCACGGTCATTCGATGGCGAGGGTCGCGGTGTTGCTGAATTGATCACCCGAAAGAATCACGACCGGGGCGGACATCGATGACGCAATTCCCGCCGGGATGGTGCAGTTGATTTGATCCAGGCCGATGGAGCCGGGCGCGGCGCCGGCAAACGTAACCGGGCAATTCACACCCGCAACCTCGACTGTCGGTTGTTGAATTGCGGGTTCCAAGCTGCTGTTGGAACCGTTACTGTATGCTGTCAACCCCAACCCGGTGGCGTAAAGCGCAACCGCGTCGCCGGCGCTCAGCGGATTATCGGCCGTCACCAGAGTCAGGGTTCCGTTACTCACCTTGAGCGCCGCGGCCGGTCCGCTGCCGGAAGAGTCTTGCGTGAAAATCGAGGGCGCCGCAGCTACAACATAGACGTTCACGGTCTGCTGGCCTGTGCCGTTTTTAACCGTGAGTTGCACCAGATCAGACGCGCTGTCAGGAAGCACCGCGTTAATTTGCATCGCGGAAGCGTAGTACAGCGGGATGGCCGATCCGCTCACCAGCACCTGCGCGCCCGCCAATTGAACCGGGAAAGTCGTCCCTGTTGTTGAAGCTGTTTCATCCGCGAAATCGGCGCCGTAGATCGCGATCAACATCCCAGGGGCGAGGACCAGCGGGAAATCGGCTGCCGCCGCGGGGAGCACGCGCGTGATCAGAGGCCCGGGCTTTAGCGTGTAAGGCTCGGTTCCACCCGGAGGCAGAGTGACGGAAGTGCTGATGTTCAGAGATCCGGACGTCACATTCAGCGGTACCATGCCGGCCGGAAACAGGTCGGCGTAGGCCAGGCCATCGGAAGAAGTATTGAGCTTCTTCACTAGCGCCGTTTTAGGGAGGCCGGCACTGGCCGAATCGATGTTCAGGCTGGAATCGTCGGCGGCGCGGGCTTCCACAATGAGGCCACCATTCACTGAGAGAAATGGATTGTTATCGGCCGCCGTGCCAACACTCTGCCAATGGCTGGTTCCACCTAAAAAAGAGACGATGATCTGCGCGGAATTGTGCGTGGCGGATTCAATGTCGGCGATGCCTGGTGCCTTGGCCGGACACAGGTTGAAAACAGTGATGATTCCGCCGCCGTCGATGTGACAATACGGGATCACGCGCGTTCGGCCGGGCAGGTAGAACTGGAGCGAGGCGCTGGTGAGTGTGACCACACCGTCGTCGAACCCAGCGGGGTTGCCCGTACCTCCGCTTCCGGCGTTACCCGCGGCTGCTACGGCGTCGACTCCGCGCAGATCGTCGGTTCCCTGGTTCCAGGTATCCAGGCCAAACAGAAAAGAGCTGCCGCTGGCCATTTCATTCACCTGATGCGTAATGCCGAACAGGGATGCGATCCCAGTACCGAAATTCGGGGACGCGAGAAAGACCGCCTTGCGAACGTGCGTCGGCGCCGGTGGTTGAAACACCCCAACAGCGTTTTGTTTTCCGCTCAGGTAGGAGCGCAGCACCAAACCGCCCATGCTGTGGGTGACAACGTCCACTTGATCGACAGGCTGGCCGTCCGTGTAACTCAACCCGGAGAGAAATGTGGCGAACGCCGCGGCAAGATCTTCAATGCTGGCCGTGGGAGGCAGGCTGCAGGTACTGAAAAACAGGCTGACCTCGCCATTGCTCTGGAGCACCTGATCAGCAATGCCGAACGTATCGGCAAATGTCGCCGGACAACCCGCAAGCTGAAATCCGTCGATGAACACCACGGGCGGCAGCGTAGTGCGTGGAATCGCTGTCCCGCCGGGAATGAGCTGGGCCCAGGCCGGAGCCAGAAGACCCAGTAAGCAGACGACAGTTCGGGGGCCGTGCATTGAGCAGGACTACCGCGTGGGGACGGGTTGGAGCGCGCGGCTCTCGATGATGCGGTCGATCAAGCCGTATTCCAGAGCTTGATCGGGCTCCAAAATATAATCGCGATCCACGTCGCGGCCGATGCGATCCACCGGCTGGCCCGTGGCATTGGCGAGAATCTGATTGAGAGACTCGCGCATGCGCAGGATCTCGCGCGCGTAAATATCGATGTCGGTGGCTTGTCCACCCAGCCCGCTCATGGAGGGTTGGTGGATCAGAATGCGCGAGTGCGGCAGGCTGTAGCGCTTGCCCTTGTTGCCGCACGCAAGCAGCACGGCGGCCATGGAAGCGGCCTGCCCGATGCAATAGGTCACAATGTCCGGCTCCACCAGGTTCATGGTGTCGAGAATGGCCAATCCCGCCGTGATCGAGCCTCCTGGAGAGTTGATGTACAACGAAATGTCTTTTTCCGGATCTTCCGCGGCCAGGAAGAGCATTTGGGCGATGACTAAGTTCGCAACGTTGTCATCGATGGGGGTACCCAGGAAAATAATGTTCTCCTTGAGCAGCCGTGAGTAGATGTCAAAAGCACGCTCGCCGCGCGAGGTCTGCTCCACGACCATGGGCACGAGGACTGAATTCTGCAGGGGACTCCGCATGGAACTTGGCTCCTTCATAAAACAACATGATAGCGCGCCCGGCGAGCGTGTACGCGCGAGGCTCATGTTATGCTGAGTCCAAAGTGTTTAGCCGGCACTATCGCAAGGTCAAGGCCATCTTCGGGGCCACCGACGTTCTGCTGACTTCCATTGCCTTTATAGCCGCGTACCAGACGCGTGTGCGGCTGCATTTGGAAAAGACTTTCTTCATCGACTTTCCGGTAGCCGCGCTCTTGCTGGTGCTCTCGGCGCTCTGTTGGGTCGCCATCGGCTACTGGTTCAATGTTTACGAAAAACTCGATTCCGCGCATCCCAGCGTGGTGCTGCGCGATACGTTTCGCCAATGCGCACTGGGCGCCATTTGCCTGGTTGTGATCCAATTCGCTTTGCGTCTGGACCTCAGCCGCCCGTTCGTGGCGCTGGTCGCGGTGTATGCCTGGATTCTGCTGTGCCTTTTTCGGATAAACGCGGCGCGCGTGATCGGCACTTTGCGGCGCGAGTTCGGAGCCGCGCATTTCGTGATGGTGGTGGGCTCCGGCGAAAACGCCCTGCG
>Ga0182015_10004328_pt1 | contig 15366 bp, 19 predicted proteins | sample 712P3MmetaG_FD_120478 | JGI IMG/M metagenome (GOLD analysis project Ga0182015, IMG submission 120478) | Permafrost microbial communities from Stordalen Mire, Sweden - 712P3M metaG | ecosystem: Environmental > Terrestrial > Soil > Wetlands > Permafrost | place: Sweden: Stordalen | collected...
CCGTCTCGACGGCGTCCGAGGGCTTGCCCGCGTGCATGGCGTCGGCCACCTGCTTGAGCGACACGGCGAGCTTCTCCCATTCCTCCTGGGCGCCCTTGGGAACCTTCGAGCGGACCTCCCCGTCGCCCAGGGCGTCGATGAAGTTCCTCTGGGAGTCCCTGGCGTGCCCGAGGGCGGCCGCATGGATCTTCTGCGCGCCCTTCTCGCCCACCTTGGGCAGCAGGACCGCTATCCGCTCCCAGGCCTGCTCGTCGGACGGGTTGTAGACGAAGCGCAGGAGGGCGACCAGGTCCCGGATATGCTGGCGCTCGAAGAACTTCACGCCGCTCGTGATGTGGTAGGGGATGCCGGCGCGCGCCAGCGCGATCTGCGTCTCGACCGCGATGAAGTGGGAGCGGTAGAGGACCGCGATGCTGCTCAGGGAGACGCCCTCGTCCTCGTGGAGCGAGCGCACCCGCTTCACGATGAATTCCGCCTGCTCCCGGTCGTCCATCGCCTGGACGACGTAGGGCTTCTCCATGTGGCCGCGCGCGGCCCGGAGCTCCTTGTCGAAGTGCCGGCCCTTCGGCTGCGCCATCAGGACCCCGTTCGCGAGGTTGAGGATCTCGGGCGTCGAGCGGTAGTTCGTCTCGATCCGGTGGATCACCGTCCCCGGGTGGCGGTCGGGGAACGACATGATGTTCTCGAAGTTCGCGCCGCGCCACGAGTAGATGCACTGCGCGTCGTCGCCGACCGCCATGACCCGGTGGTGGGCGCCGATCGTGTCGACGATCTGCGCCTGGAGCGTGTTCGTGTCCTGGTACTCGTCGACCAGCACGTGGCGGAAGCGCTCGGTGAAGTAGGCCGCGACCTCGGGGGACTGCCTGAGGAGCGCCAGCCAGTGCTCGAGGAGGTCGTCGTAGTCGCAGACCTTCTGCTCCCGCTTCCTCAGGTCGTAGGCCTTGGCGAAGCCCGGCAGCCTGTCGCTGATGTCGGCATAGTGGGGGAAATACTTCTCGACCGTCGCCTCGACGGTCAGCTGCGTGTTGCGGGCGAGGGAGATGATCCCGTGGAGCGGCCCCGGCCGCGGCCGGGTCTTGTCCTTGAAGAACAGCTTGTCCTGGGACTCGACCACCTGCTTCAGGAGCCGCTCGGCCTCCTCGGCGTCCAGGATCGTGAAGGTGCGCGCGAGCCCGATCGACTCCCCGAACATCCGCAGCGCCCGGTGGCCGATCGAGTGGAACGTGCCCCCCCAGAATCGCCTCGGCTCGATGCCGGTCAGCTCCTGGACGCGGTAGAGCATCTCCTTCGCCGCCTTGTTCGTGAAGGTGAGAAGAAGGATCTCGCCCGGGCGGACCCCCTGGGAGAGGAGCCACGCCACCCGGTAGGTGAGGGTGCGCGTCTTGCCCGAGCCGGCGCCGGCGAGGACGAGGAGCGGCCCGGGCTCCGCCGTCACCGCCGCGTGCTGGTCCCCGTTCAGCTGGGCCTTGAAGTCGATCTGCGGGAGAGACTCGGGCGAGGGGAGTGGATCCAGTGCGAAGTCCATGAACGCCGTACAGTGGACCTAGGCCGCCTCGGGCGCCAGCCTCGCGGTCCGGGATTCGGGGCCGGCCAGGGCGATGAGGGCGAGGATGACGCCGACCACCCCCACGAACCACCCGAGCGCGCTGGAATACGACCCGCCGCTGCTCTCGGCGAGGGTCGCCTGGAGCGGCACGATGGAGGAGGCCCCGAGGTTCCCGAGCTGGTACGCGAGCCCCGGGAAGGTCCCCCGGACGGCCCCGGGGGAGAGCTCGTTCAGGTGCGCCGGCACGACGCCCCAGGCGCCCTGAACCGCGAACTGCATCAGGAAGGCGCCGGCCGCGAGGCCGGCGACGGAGCTCGGCCCCAGCCAGAGGGGGATCATCGAGATGGAGAGGAGCGCGGCCCCCGCGATCGTCCGTCGCCGGCCGAACCTCTGGGAGAGCGCCCCGAAGAGGATGCCGCCGGTGATCCCCCCGAGGCACCCGATGATCGTTATGTTGGCGATCGTCGCCAGGGGGAGGCCGCGCTGCTTCCCGAGGAAGCCGCTGGGGTAGAGGTCCTGCGTCCCGTGGCTGAAGGAGTTGAAGGCGGTCATGAGGACGACCATGTAGAGGAAGAGCGGCCAGCGCTCGCGGATCGTGGCCCGGACGGCGGCGATCCCGCGGGCCGCCCCGCTGGGCGCGGCCTGCTCCTCCAGCCACGCGGGCGACTCCCTGACACCGATCCTGACGTAGAGGACCAGGACGGCGGGCAGCGCGCCGAGGATGAAGGTCCCCCGCCACCCGACGTGGGGATAGACATGCCCGACGACGAGCGCCGCCAGGAGGTAGCCCATGGGATAGCCCTGCTGCAGGACCCCGGAGAGGAGCCCGCGGCTCCTGGCGGGGATGGACTCCATCGCCAGGGACGCGCCGACACCCCATTCCCCGCCCATCCCGATCCCGAAGAGGGCGCGCATCGCGAAGAGGGCGCCGAGGGACGGGGCGAAGCCCGTCAGGAGCTCGGCGACGGCATAGAGGAGGATGCTCCCCATGAGGGCGGGCCTGCGCCCAAACCGGTCGGCGATGAGCCCGAACACGAGCGCCCCGACCGGGCGCATCGCGAGCGTGAGGCCGATGGCATAGGACATCGCCTTCAGCCCCGTGCCGAAGTCGGCGGCCATGGCGCGGGCCAGCAGGACCAGCAGGAAGTAGTCGAACGCGTCGAGCGTCCACCCCAGGTAGGCCGCGCTGAAGGCCCTCCACTGGTGCCCGGTCATGCCCCGGAGCTGGCCGAAGGGGTTCAAAGGAGCGCGAGGTGGCTGCGGTGGACGACCTCGATCCGCTTCTTGCCGGGATGAAGCGCGCGGACCTGGTCGCCTTTCTTTCCTGCGAGGGCCGAGATCTCGTCCGAGCCGAACGAGGCCTTCCCGCGCGCGATCACCGCGCCGTCCGGCCCGGCTATGTCGACTATGTCGCCCGCCGCGAACTCGCCGCTCGACCCGGTGACGCCGACGGCGAGGAGGCTGCGGCCCTCGTCCCTGAGGACCGGGACGGCGCAGGCGTTTATCGAGATCGTCCCCGAGGGCCTCTGGAAATACGCGAGCCAGCTCTTGCGCGCCTCGAGCGGGAGGCCGCTCGGGACGAAGAACGTGCCCGGGCCCGTCCCCGCGAGGAGGCGCGGGATGATGTCCGGCTCGGCCCCGCTCGCGATGAAGACGCCGCAGCCGGACTTGGTCGCGAGCCTCGCCGCCGAGAGCTTGCTCACCATGCCGCCGACGGCGGTCGCGCTGGTCGTCCCGCCGGCCATCGCCTCGATCTCGGGCGTTATCCTCTCGACCACCGGCACCACGCGCCCGGTCCCCCCCATGTCGACCAGCCCCGGCGCGGTCGACAGGATGAGGAGGAATTCCGCGCGGACGAGGCTTGCGACCATCGCCGAGAGCGTGTCGTTGTCCCCGAACCCGCCGCCCGGCTTGTCGATCTCGGCGGCGCTCACCGTGTCGTTCTCGTTGATGATCGGGACGGCGCCGTAGCCGATCACCTGGGCGAGCGTCTCCCTGACGCCGAGGTAGCGGGCCCGGGCGCGCAGGTCCTCATGCGTCAGGAGCACCTGGGCGACCGTGATCCCGTGCGGCGCGAAACCGGCCTGCCAGGTCTCCATGAGGAGGCTCTGGCCGACCGCGGCGCAGGCCTGCTTGCGCGCGGTCTCGGACGGGCGGCGCGTGAGGGCGAGCCGCCCCATCCCGAGGCCGACGGCGCCCGAGGAGACGACGAAGACCTCCGTCCCGGATGCCCGCAGCGCGGCGATCTGCGCGCACATGGACGCGATCCTCGCCGTGTCGAGCCTTCCGACCCCGGACGTCAGGACGCCGGTGCCGAGCTTGACGATGACCCGCGCCGGCCGTTTTCGGGGCGTCAGCATGCCGCCGCCGCTCACACTGCGAGGAGTTCCTTCTCCTTGGCGGTGAAGTGGTCGCCGATGTCCTTGATGGCCTTGTCGGTCGCGGCCTGGACGTCCTTCTCCAGCCGCTTGCCCTCGTCCTCGGGAAGCTTCGCCTTCTTCACGGCCTCCATGACGTCGCGCCTCACGTTGCGGATGTGGACCCGGCCCTCCTCGGCGATGCGCGAGGCCGTCTTCACGAATTCATGGCGGCGCTCGCGGCTCATGTCCGGCAGGGGGACCCGGATTATCTTGCCGTCGACGACCGGGTTGAAGCCGAGGTTCGCGACCTGGATCGCCTTCTCGATCGCCTTGGTCAGGCTGGCGTCCCAGGGTTGGATCTGGATCATGCGGGGATCGGGTGTGGTGATCGCGGCGCATTCCTTGAGGCGCATCTGGGAGCCGTAGGCCTCCACCATGACGCCCTCCACCATCATGGGCGTGGCCTTGCCGGTGTGGATCGACGAGAATTCATGGAGGGTGAAGTCCAGGGCCTTCTTCATCTTGGCGTTGGCGTCTGTCAGCAGGGGATGGGACATGGGGTCTGGGGGTTGGGGGTTTTGGGCCGGTCAGGCGTGCACGAGCGTGCCGACCTTCTTGCCGGTGACGCCCCGCAGGATCGCATGGTCCTCGTGCAGGTCGAGGACCAGGATCGGGACATGGTTGTCCAGGCAGAGCGAGAATGCCGTCGAGTCCATGATCTTCAGGCGCTGCTTCAGGGCGTCGATGAACGAGATCTCGTCGTACTTGACGGCGTCCGCGTGCTTCTTCGGGTCCTTGTCGTAGATGCCGTCGACCTTGGTGGCCTTGACGATGATGTCGGCCCGCATCTCGGAGGCCCGGAGGGCCGCCGTCGTGTCCGTCGAGAAGTAAGGGTTCCCCGTGCCGGCGACGAAGATCACCACCCGGCCCTTCTCAAGGTGGCGGATGGCACGGCGCAGGATGAAGGGCTCCGCGATCTGGTTCATCGGGATCGCGCTCTGGACCCGCGTCATGACACCCATCTTCTCCAGCCGGTCCATGATCGCCATCCCGTTGATGACGGTCGCCAGCATCCCCATATAGTCGCCGGTCGTCCGGTCCACGCCCCGCTTCTCCCCGGTCAGGCCCCGGAAGATGTTGCCGCCGCCGATCACGACGCAGATCTCGACCCCGAGGTCGTGGATCTCCTTCACCTGCTTGCAGGTGCGCTCGAGGGCGTCCGCGTCTATCGGGTCGCCGGTCTTCTCGCCGCGCAGCAGCTCGCCCGAGAGCTTGAGGATGATGCGCTTGTATTTCACCCTTGGATCGACGGGGACGGTGGCGTGCATGGAGACGAATGAAACGATTGCGCAAATAGGGCGTCAACTCCCCAGTGCGAAGGGGCTCGATTCCGCCGTTGACGGGGTTATTGTCCGGGCCGCACGCTCATCAGTTCAATATTTTGCCTGGTGGTGTAATGGTAGCACCGGTGACTTTGACTCACCTAGTCCTGGTTCGAATCCAGGCCGGGCAGCCACCTTTGGGGAGGGGCAAGCCGTTTGGCGGCTGGGGGTTCTCAATCGGCTCCGGCGGGCCCAGCCGGCCCGGCGCCGCTACGGGATCGACGAGAGGGCCCCCACGAACTGGTGGGCCCAGATGCCGGGTCCGTTCAGGAAGCGCTGAGCCCAGGCCGCATCAGATCCCCGGGGGATGCGAGGCGGGCTCGAGCACCCGCCCTGGGAATCCGGGCCCGGACCAGCTGACGTGGAGGCTGACCGGCCCGGTGCCGTGCGCATACCGGATCGACACCGAGTGGGTTCCGGCGACGAGGGTGATGGTCCCGCTGGCGGTGGCCCGTCCCTCGGTCTCCTTGGTGACCACCGGCCTCCCGTCGACGAGCAGCTGGGCCCTCCCGTCCGTGTCTGCGGAGAAGGTGTATGGGCCGTCAAACCGGGCGAGGACCTCGCCCGCGTACCGGATCGAGAATTTGTCCCTCGGGACGCCCGCCGAGGCGTCCGGCGACCCCACGCCCGCCTCGTCCACGAGGTCGAAATCAATCATCGGGACAACCGAGGTCTTCGCCAGTTTCGTGAACGAGGGGTCCTTATAGTAGCTCGCGGTGAAGAAATGGGCGCGGGCGAACCCGTCGGGGCCGAGGAGCGCCCTCGCGTCGCCGACCGACCAGGGATGCCCGTCGGGGTACACGATCCCGTGGAAGGGCTTCGGCGTCTCGTCCCTGCGCGGCTTTTCGCGATTCTCACCCCAGGCGAAGCGGCAGTTGTCCCGGCCGATTCCGAGCTCCCACATGATGTAGCCAACCTTCCCCTTGAAGTGGGAGACGACCCCGGGGACCGACTGGCCCTGGCGGTTCATGCATTCCGTGCAGAGGGAGAACCGGTCGCCGAGGAGGCCGTAGCCGCCGTACTCGTGCCAGGAATTGAAGTCCGAGAACGGGCCGCCTGAGAACTCCCCGCCCGTGGCGGTGACCGGTATCGCGCTTCCGGTCTCCTTGATCCAGCCCATGGCGTCCCTCTCGAGGCGGACCGTCGCCTCGGACTTGTTGGGCTCGTTGTAGATCTCCCAGAAGGCGACGCGCCCGTCGGCCCGGTGGGCCTTGACGATGTCCTGCACGTAGGCCCTGAGGCCCGCCCTGTGCTGGGCGTAGTGGCTGCGCACGTCGTCCCCGGGGCAGACGAGCCAGCGGCTGTTGTGGACCCCGGGGATCGGGGCCGGGTAGCGGTAGTCCGCGGAGAGGAGGTCCGCCGGGGGCTGGTTCCAGCAGTCATCGAAGAACACGAACTCGACCTTGATCCCGTACCTGTCGGCCCGCCCGAGGAAATCCTCGATCTCGCCCAGGAGGGCGTCCTTCTTTTTCAGGTAGACATAATAGTGGAGGTACACGCGGACCATGTTGATCCCGTACGCGGACGCGTAATGCAGCTCGCGGTCATTGACCACCGGGTCGTACTCATCCCATTCCTGCGCCTCGTTGACGCAGTTGGTCGGCACGAAGACCGTTCCCTGGACCCAGGTCCAGTCGCGCTGGGTGGATGCCGGCATTGGCGGGAGACTCGCCGCCGGGGTCGAAGTGATGCCGGGGGTCGGAACCCTCGCCGTGACCGCGCAGCCCGAAAGGGCGCAGGCAAGGAGAAGGTTGAGGGGTTTTTTCACGCATTCCTTGAAACCCCCCGATGGGCGGAGCCGCAACGTCCGTTTGCGCCCTGCGCCAAAAAAAATCGGCTCCCCGGCCCGCGGCCATGCGAACCGGACCGGCGATGGTGGGTCTAAGCCCCATTCAGCTGCGTGCATACTTGCGCTGCGCCGACAGCCCGTCGAGGATAACCAGCACCATGAAACCAACGACCCCCATTTCCCGAAAGCAGATGATACGGCTCCTCAACGAGGACCTTTCCCGCGAATACCAGGCGATCATCGCCTATGTGGTCTACAGCCAGATCATGAAGGGCGCGAAGTTCCAGCACATCGCGATCGAGCTGGAGAAGCACGCCAAGGAGGAGCTCGGCCACGCGCTCCTCATTGCGAAGCAGATCGACTACCTCAACGGGACGCCGGTCGTGACGCCAAAGCCGGTCAAGCTCTCGGAGAAGGCCGAGGACCTCCTCAGGTTCGACCTCGAGAACGAGCGCGTCACGATCCTCAACTACAGGAAGCGGATCCGGCAGGCCGACGCCATGGGCGAGTTCGCGATCGGCGAGGTGCTCCGCAAGATCATAGCCGAGGAGCAGGAACACCTGACGGACCTGGCGACCGCACTCGGGATAGACAACCCGAAGCTTAGCGAGTGACGGGCGCCTTCTTGGCCTTGGCCGCGGGAAGGGTGTTGCTCTCCGTGTTCTCCTTCACGGCGGCGATCACCTCGTCCATCCCCTCCTTGATCTCCCCGACCTTGGGGTGGACCTCCTTGATGAGGTCATGCTCGATCTTGGAGAAGCGCTCGATCCGCCTTCCCTGCTCGGTGATGCGCTCGAGGAGGCTGTTCTGCTTCGCGGAGATGCGGTACATCCAGACGAAGCAGACCCCCCAGCATCCGGTCCCGACAAGCGTCATCACGAAGGCCAATGTGTCCATGGCATCATCGACCTGCGGCCCGGTTTAAGGTTGCGAAGAATCACGGCCTTGGCCAAGCTGCCCGCTGGCAATGGATTCTGCCTTCTCGCCCCGCGGGTAAACCGCCGGAACCCTTCCGGCCGATGACTCCTACTGCGAAATAGCGCACGGGAAAACGTCATGGCACTCTACCTCTGGATAGCGATCGGAAGCGCGCTCGGCGGCGTGGGGAGGTTCGCGCTCTCCCGCTTCGTCGCGGAGCGCTTCGGCGAGACGTTCCCCTGGGGGACTCTCGTCATAAACGTCACGGGATCGTTCGTGATCGGGATGTTCTACACGCTGACCGAGCCGAACGGCCGCTGGCTGGTCGGCCCGGAGGGACGGCAGTTCTTCATGATCGGGATCTGCGGCGGCTACACGACGTTCTCGTCCTTCAGCCTGCAGACGCTCATCCTCGCGCGCGATGGGGAATGGCTGCGCGTCGGCGGGAACATCGCCGGATCAGTCATCTTCTGCCTTGTCGCCGTGTGGCTGGGCCACGTCGCGGCCTCCGGCATCAACCAAATGAAAGGCTCCTGACCCATGGAAACGCCCACCGAGTCCCTGCTGCTGAGAATCTTCATCGGCGAGGCAGCCCGCCACAAGCACCTGCCCCTCTATGAGGCGATCGTCCTGAAGGCCCGGGAGATGCACCTGGCGGGCGCCACCGTCACCCGCTGCACGATCGGCTACGGGAAATCGAGCCTGCTCCACACGGCGAAGATCCTGCGCCTTTCCGACGACCTGCCCGTCATAGTCGAGATCGTGGACAGCGAGGAGAAGATAAACGCGTTTCTGCCGGTGCTTGAACCGATGATGTCGGCCGGCCTGGCGACAGTGGAAAATGTGAGGACGATCCACTACGGCGGGTCCCCCCCGGCTTCCTGAGGGTCCGGCCCGACCTCCCCAGTGAAAGTATCCCGCGCGAAGGTGATCGAGCACGGCCTCGCCTGCCGCTGCCCCAACTGCGGGGGGCGCACGCTTTTCCAGAAGGGGAGGCTCTTCAAGGTGAACGAGGTCTGCCCGGACTGCGGCCTTAGGATCGAGAAGGGGGACGGCGCCTTCCTCGGGCCGCTCGTCATCAACTACGGGGTGACGGCCTTCGGCATCGTGGTCCCCGTCATCCTTTTCTACGCGGCGGGAAAGCTGGGCGCGGTCGCCACACTTTGCATCTGCCTTGCCGGCTCCCTCATCGTGCCGCTTTTCCTCTACCGCCTCTCCTGGTAGTGGTGGCTCATGCTGTATTATTTCTTCCTTCCGGACAACCTTCCCGCCAATCTGGCCGGGCGCTCCGAGGACGACGAGTGAGATCCCAAACCAACAGAAAGGGAAAAACAACATGACCCAGGTGATCAGGCACACGGTGACGATGGGGGCGCCCCCGCGGAAGGTCTACGAGGCGCTGATGGACGAGAAGAGGCACGCCAGGTTCACCGGCGCCAAGGCCGCCATCTCCCGCAAGGTCGGCGGCGCATTCTCCTGCTACGGGAAATTCCTGACGGGCATCAATGTCGACCTCGTGCCCGGAAAGAGGATCGTCCAGGCTTGGCGCTCGAGCGGCTGGCCCAAGGGGGCCTACTCGGTCGCGACGTTCGTCCTCGCGCGGGCCAGGGGAGGGAAGACAAGGCTCTCGTTCACGCAGGTCGGGGTGCCCGCCTCCTCCCGCATGCATATCAACAAGGGGTGGAAGACATATTACTGGACTCCCCTCAAGGCATACCTCGGGAAATAAGCGTGTGGCCCGCGCGGGAACCCTGACGGAGGTCGGATCGGCCTTCCTGAGGCTGGGGCTCATCTCATTCGGGGGGCCAGTCGCCCACCTCGGCTACTTCCAGCGGGAATTCGTCGAGAGGCGCCGCTGGCTGGACGACGCGGACTACGCCGACCTTGTCGCGCTCTGCCAGTTCCTGCCCGGGCCGGCGAGCAGCCAGGTCGCGTTCGCGCTCGGCCTGCGGCGGGCGGGGCTGCCCGGCGCACTCCTCGCCTCGGTCTGCTTCATGCTCCCGTCCGCCGTGGCCATGATCGCGTTCGCCTACGGCATGGGCTCGCTCGGCGACCTCCGGGGCGCGGGCTGGCTCCACGGCCTCAGGCTGGCCGCGGTCTCGGTCGTCGCCGTGGCCGTATGGCGGATGGCGTCCAGGCTGTGCCCGGACTGGCCGCGGCGGATCCTGGGGATTCTGGCGGCCGCGGCGGTCCTCCTCGTGCCGGGAACGCTCAGCCAGGTCGGAGCGATCGCCGCCTGCGCCCTCGTCGGGTGGCTGGGCCTTCGGAGCGCGGCGGAACCCGCCGCGCCCGCCGGCCGCATGGGGCGCGCCCACGCGCTCGCCGCCGCGGCCCTTGTCCTCTTCGCCGTCCTCCTCGCGGTCCTTCCCGTTGCGGCGCGGCTGACCGCCGACAGGCGGGTCGCCGAGTTCGACAGCTTCTACCGGGCGGGCTCGCTGGTCTTCGGGGGAGGCCACGTCGTCCTTCCCCTCCTTCGCTCCGAGCTGGTCCCGCGCGGCTGGATCAGCGACGACGCATTCCTCGCGGGCTACGGCGCCGTGCAGGCGCTTCCCGGCCCGCTCTTCACCTTCGCCGCCTACCTGGGGACGGTGATCGGGCCCGCCCCGCACGCCTGGGCAGGCGGGGTCCTCGCGCTGTTCGCGATATTCCTGCCGGGATGGCTTCTCGTCGGGGGCGCTTCCCCCTTCTGGCACAGGCTCCGCGCGCAGGCCTGGGCGCAGGGCGCCCTCCGGGGCGCGAACGCGGCCGTTGTCGGCCTCCTCCTGGCGGCGCTTTACCGCCCGCTGTGCACCGAGGGGATCCACGGCGCCGGGGACATTGCCGCCGCCGGGGCCGGCATCGTCCTACTTGCCGCGCTTCGGGTTCCCCCCTGGGCGGTCGTTGCCCTGATGGCTGCCGCCGGCCAGTGGGTCCTGCGCTAGTCCCTGACGGAAGCCGGCGCCGTCAGGCCGCCTTGCGCGCCATCCGGTGGACGAAGAAATAGTACACCGCGCCGAGGGCCACCGCAGCCGCGGCCACCCAGATCGTGATTTCCCTGATCTCGCCGTGCATGAGGCGCTCGTCCTGGCCGGCAAGCCGCGAGACGCAGGTGAGGACGAAGCACCAGAGGAGCGAGCCAAGGAATGTGTAGAGAGAGTACTTGAGATAGTTCATCCGCACGATTCCGGCCGGGATGCCGATCAGGTGCCGGACGACGGGAAGCATGCGGGAGAGAAAGATGCCGAAGCTTCCGAACCGCGCCGACCACCGCTCCGCCTGCTCGACCTTGGCCGGCGTGATGAGAAGCAGTTTCCCGTACCTGACGACCAGGGGCCGGCCCGCGCCCCGCGAGGCCCAGTACATGACGCTGGCGCCGATCCAGCTGCCGACGGCCGCCGCGATGACGATCCCGGGGAGCGTCATCGTGCTGTTGCCGGCCATGGCCATGAGGACCGCCGGGGGGATGATGACCTCGCTCGGGATCGGGACCACGGAGCTCTCGAGCGCCATCAGGAAGATGAGGTACGGATAGCCCCCCGTCTGGAGCGAATGCTGGTAGGCGGCAAGGAGTCGGGCGACCTGCTCATGGCCCATCAGCACCAGGTGCTGGTAGGACTCCTTCAGCCGCTGGATCAGATCGTGCAAAGCCCGCTCAGACGTCCGGCTTCGTCTTGCGAAGGCCCTGGACGCGGTCGCCGACCTTCCAATGGCCGCGCTTCTTCAGCAAGTCGATGCGCTCGAAGCGCTTCAGGACATTGCGCTTGACGACGATGCCGCTGGAACCCTGGAGACTCTTGTGCTGTGACATGGCGATTGAAGGGGACGAAAGTTGGGAGTTAAAGGGGTCATTAGGTATCCCCGGGGCCCTCCCAAGACAAGGAGAAATTCGACCTTGACCCTCCCTATCGCCGGGTCAATTTCGCACTTTCCGCATTGGAAACATCACCGTTATGAGGGACGACTACATCAAACAGGCGCTCGGCAAGATCTTGGATCCCAACATCCTAATCAACGTGGTCTCGCGCCGCGTGAAGCAGCTCAAGCGCGGCAACCGGCCCCTGGTGGAGTCCCTCGAAAAGCTATCCCCCGAGGATATCGCGCTGCGCGAGATCATTGAGGAAAAGATCAGCTTCGAGGCCGGCGAGAACTGACCGCGGGCGGCGCCCTGGGGCGCCTGCGGCGGCGGTCGTACGCGGGCCTCGTAAACGACGCCAACCATGGCCGCGAAGAAAAACGACGCCCCGCGCCTGACCGAGGTCAGGAACTCCAAGGTATTCCGCGACTTCGCGGTCGGGGAGCGGTTTGAGGCCGGCGTTCAGCTGAAAGGGACCGAGGTCAAGTCGATCCGGACCGGCAAGGCCCAGATCAGCGACTCCTTCTGCCGCATCGACAAGGACGAGGTCTGGATGCTCGGCGCCCACATCGAGCCCTACGCGTTCGGCAACCTGGAGAACCACGACTCGAAGCGGGTGCGCAAGCTGCTTCTCCACCGGAGCGACATCCGCAAGATCGCCGTCGCCATGAACGCGGGCGGCAAGGCCCTCATCCCGCTGCGGATGTATTTCAAGGCGGCGCTCGTCAAGGTGGAGGTTGCCCTCTGCACCGGAAAGAAACTTTTCGACAAGCGCGAGGACCTGAAGAAGAAGGTGGAGATGCGCGAGGTGAACAGGGCCCTCAGGTCCCGCCGCGGATGAAGGCCGCGAACGACTCCGTCGTGGTGCGCGTCCCCGCGAGCACGTCGAACTGCGGCGCCGGCTTCGACACGCTCGGCCTCGCCCTCAGCCTCTACAACCGGATCACGGTCGCCAGGGCCTCCGGGATCGACCCGGTGCCGGACCGTCACGGCGACTCCCGCGCCCAGGCGATGGTGCTTGAGGCGGCGACCTCGTTCTCCCGCGCGACCGGGCGCCCCTCCGGGGGCTTCCGCTACCGGATCGATGGCGATGTGCCCCCGGCGCGCGGCCTCGGCTCCAGCGTCACCGTGGCCGCCGGCGTCATCGCCGGGCTGGACGCCCTCCATGCGACCAGGCTCTCCCGCCACAGGCTCGTCACCCTTGTATCCGAAATCGAGGGACACCCCGACAACGCGGGCGCCAGCATCCTCGGGGGATTCTGCGTGTCGCGGACGAACCCGGGGACGGGCGCCTACGTGGACTCCCAGCGATTCGAGGTCCCCGCGCACGTCGCCTTCGTCGTCGCATCCCCGCCGGTCGAGTTCGCGACCAAGGAGTCGCGCGGCGCGCTGCCGAGCATGCTGCCCTTCTTCGACGCCGTCCGCAGCATCAACGGCGCCGCCTACCTGGTCGCGGCCTTCGCCTCGGGCGACTTCGCGAGGCTGAGCCACGTGGCCGGGGACTTCGTCCACGAGCCCTACCGCCTGCCCCAGATTCCGGGGGGCAGCGACGCCATCGCGGCCGGCGTCGAGGCGGGGGCCTGGACCGGCTGGCTGAGCGGCAGCGGCTCAAGCGTACTCTGCGTCTGCGAGAGGGCGAAGGCCGAGCTCGTCTCGAAGGCCATGACCTCGGCGTTCTCGCGGGCGGGCATGCCGAGCGACTGCCGGATACTCTCCGCCGACAACGAGGGCCTGGTTGTCGGGGGCTGACAGTGATCCACATCATCCTGTTCCAGCCCGAGATCCCCCAGAACACGGGAAACGTCGGCAGGATGTGCGCCCTCACGAAATCGCGGCTGCACCTCATCCATCCCCTGGGCTTCAAGATCACGGACCGGAACCTGCGCCGGGCGGGCATGGACTACTGGTTCTCGCTCGACGTCCACGAGCATCCCGACTGGAAGGCGTTCCGGGCGAGCCCCGCCGCCCCCCGGCGCCTCTGGCTCCTGACGACCAAGGCCGCGCTCGGCTTCTGGGACGCCCGCTTCGAGGACGGCGACGGCCTCGTGTTCGGGAACGAGGGCGCCGGTGCGCCGGACTGGCTGCATGAGGAGCTGGGGGACCGCAGGGTCACGATCCCCCACGCCAACCCCGACCTCAGGTCCTTGAACCTCAGCACGGCCGCCGGCGTGGCGGCCTACGAGGCGCTGAGGCAAATCGGCGGATTTGGGCCCCCTCCTCCATTTTGGGGTAGCCTCCCGCAGGGGGCCCCCCAAGATGGCCCGCTCATATGAGCGAGTCCCGACTCAAGATCTTTTCAGGCAATTCAAACAAGGCGCTGGCCGAGGACATATGTCGCAACATCGGGGTGCCCCTGGGGCAGGCGACTGTGACGAGCTTCCCGGACGGGGAGACCTTCGTGAAGATAGACGAGAACATCCGGGGCCACGACGTGTTCATGATCCAGTCGACGTGCCCGCCGACGAACCACCACCTGATGGAGCTCCTGATCATGATCGACGCGGCCCGGCGCGCGTCGGCCAACCGGATCACGGCCGTCCTTCCCTTCTACGGCTACGCCCGGCAGGACCGCAAGGACCAGCCCCGCGTGCCGATCACGGCCAAGCTGGTCGCGAACCTCCTCGTCTCGGCCGGCGCCAACCGGGTCCTGACCATGGATCTCCACAGCCAGCAGATCCAGGGGTTCTTCGACATCCCGGTGGACCACCTCTACGCCTCGCCGGTCTTCTTCGAGTTCCTCTCGAAGACGAAGAGCGAGAACCTGGTGGTCTGCTCGCCCGACGTCGGCGGGATGAAGATGGCAGCCGCCTACGCGGACCTGATGGGCGCCAGTCTGGGCATGGTCGCCAAGAGGAGGAAGAGCGCGTCGACTGTCGAGGCGATCAGCGTCGTCGGCGAGGTCGAGGGCTGCGACGTCCTCCTCGTGGACGACATCACTGAGACGGCGGGGACGCTCATGGCGGCCGCCGCGATGCTGAAGGAGCGCGGGGCGCGCCGCATCCGCGCGGCCGTCAGCCACGCCATACTCAACGAGATCGCCTATGAGCGCCTTCGCAGCGGGATAATTGACGAATTGATCACCACGAATACCGTGCCGATCGACACGAGGGGCCTCCCCGTGACCGTGCTGAACGTGGCCGGCCTCCTGGGGCAGGCCATCCAGCGCATAAACACCAACGAGAGCATAACCAGCCTATTCAGGATCAAGGGCTTCTGAATCGCCAGGCGTCCTCGGATGCGTGGAACACGTCTGGCGCAGCGCGGGTCACCTGTTCCGAACCATTTGCATGAAAAACAGATCTCTGCCGGGAATTTCCCTCCTAACCGCCCTCGCATCCCTTGGCCTGTCCGGGACGGCGCTCGCCGACTCCGGCCCGGCCGCGGCGCCGGCCAAGATGCCCGAGCTGAAGAAGGACTTCTCGCCGGTCAATGACGGCAGGTCGGCCGTCATCTCGAGCTACGCCGACGTTGTCGAGCCGGTTGAGAAGGAGGTCATCTCGATCAAGTCCACCCGGCTGGTGCACGAACGCGTCCAGGCG
>Ga0182015_10004331_pt1 | contig 15361 bp, 13 predicted proteins | sample 712P3MmetaG_FD_120478 | JGI IMG/M metagenome (GOLD analysis project Ga0182015, IMG submission 120478) | Permafrost microbial communities from Stordalen Mire, Sweden - 712P3M metaG | ecosystem: Environmental > Terrestrial > Soil > Wetlands > Permafrost | place: Sweden: Stordalen | collected...
AGCTGCGAAAAGCGGACCCCGGTGAGCAGGGCAAGCTGCAAAGGTGCGGCCATCGCATCGGCCGGAGAGGCCCAGAGGTCAAGTGGCGAGGGCGGGTAGTCTTCAAGATCGATGCTGCCTGTAAGGTGATAGCTGGTTTCGGCGGTGCTCTGGTTCGACTCAAGCAGCGATTCGTACAGACCCACCAATACCGCTTGTGGAGTCAGCGAGGACAGGTCGAGTACTTCTAGATTCAGCTTCCGTTCGCCCTCATCTCCTTTGACAGTGATGTGCACCGGGATCATGCGCGCCTTCTTGCCAAGCACACCGCGAATGGCGGAATCGCGGTCCTCAGTAAAGGTACCGATGGGGTCGCCGGTGTTAATGATTTTGAAGGCATTCAACGGCGAGGCAAGTGTCGCCACTACTTCGGCCGTTGTCATGGGAAGAGAAACCGGCCCCGCCTGCAGGATGGGATGGCCACAGGCAAGGAGCTGTTTCGGATCGATGTAGGTGACGGTGCAGGTGGCGGCAATCTCCAGGTCGCCGCGCACCAGTTGCGCGCTGACCGCCGAACCCGGCACCACGGTAGCCAATGCGGCCGCTGATATTTCAGTGTTCAGCTTGCCCCCGGTTTGATCGCCCGAGCCCGCTGCGGGTTGCGACGAGCCGCCCATGCCGCCGGCCGCCACCATCTCCAACCCTGTGCCCGCCATCTTTTCCTGCCAGAGTCGAATGGCTTCCGGTCGGAAACCGCTCATCACCAAGGGCGTTTCCATTGCCTGGAAGTTCATTCCGTCCGTGGAAACGGCGCTACCGGAAGTAGCTTTCGCCCTGGTTACGGTTTCGTTGCTGTCGATGGGAAGATCGCGCACCTCAAGCATTTGCTCGATGGGCGTAATCCCTGCGAGAGGGTCTTTGCTGAACTGGCCGATGCGGTAAGACAGCGATCCGAGCAAGCGGTTGCCGATGTATACCGGGCTGCCGCTCATGCCGGCCACCACGCCCGTGTACTCCGGCTTGGCTCCGTGCAGTTGGACCAAAATCATGTCGTGTCCCGGGCCACGCGCACCGCGCAGCACACCAAGGATTTCAACTGCCATTGGCTCAGGTTTCGTGCCAGTGAAGACTGTCCAGGCGGTCGCGATCATCCCCGCTCGCACATCGCTGAGGGGAAAGATTCCGCCACTCGATGGCGGCGGCCCAGCCGCGGCAACCCCAGACTGAGCGCGCATGGCGCCTGGGCCCAGCAACAAAGCCGACGCGAGGCCGAGCGCAGCGAACAGTGCGCCAGCCGACCCAACGCGGCGATTCCGGATTTCCTTCGGGGAAGATTCCACGTCTATAAGAGTACAGCCTGGGATGGCTTCAGCTACGAGCAGCTAGCGGGTCCGTGTACACAAAGGAAGGTTCGCTTGAGGCCCTTCGCCTGAACAACGCTGCCGCCTGGTCTCGGGTCCAGGAAGTAGCAGCTAGTAGCTGGAAGCTCTATTCCCGTATGCTGTTGAGCACAGAGGTCGTCATGCATTCAATGTCTTCCAATTCAATGAGGCGCCCATCGTATTTCAAGCTTTGCCGGCGGCCGTTTGCAGTCCTATTCCTGATTCTGGCGTCGCTTGCCGTGGCGCCGCTCGCCCGGTCGCAGGCCTCGCCCACTCCGCCCGCTCAGCAGCAGCCTGACCAGGCCGGACCGGACTCAGGTGGTCCCGGCAGTGACTCCGGCGTGATTGCCCTGCCTAAGAAGAAGGATGCTCCAGAAGAGACGCCGCCCCCTGCCCCGGCGGAGCCAAAGGTCAAGAATCCAGAGGGAATGCCCACTTACTCGTTGCGCGTGGATGTCCCGGAAGTGACCGTCGACGTGGGCGTTCTGCTGGAGAAAACCCACCAGTTTGTTCCTGGCCTCAAGCCCTCCAACTTCCGCTTGTATGAGGATGGCGCGCAGCAAAAGGTCTCCGGCTTCAAGCGCGTCGAGGCTCCCATTACGGCTCTGCTGATTTGCGAGTTTGCCGCCAAGAACTACACCTTCATCTACGACATGCGCAATGCAGCCTATGCCTTTGTCAACCAGTTGCGCCCGCAGGACTACGTGGCGCTGATGACCTTCGACATGCGGCCGCAGATCGTGACCGACTTTACGCAGGACAAGCGCCAGCTCGTTGAGGCGCTCAACTCGCTGATGATCCCCGGATTCAGCGAAACCAACGTCTTCGATGCGTTGTACGAGGCCCTCGACCGGTTGGAACGTATTGACGGTCGTAAGTACATCATTCTCATCGCTTCAGGGCGCGATACGTTCTCCAAGCTGACGCTCGACAAGATTTACAAGAAGGTCAAGGCCTCGCAGGACATTACCATCTTCACCGTCTCAACCGGCGGAGCAATGCGGGCAATGTCCGTGGGCGGGGGCATGAGCGCCTCGATTCGGGAACTGGATTTCCTGCAGGCCGACAACCAGATGCGGACGTTTGCCAGCATGACCGGAGGCGCAAGCTACTTTCCCCGTTTTGCCGGAGAGATGCCGGATATTTTTCAGGAGATCAATCAGAACATCCGCAATAAATATGAACTCGTCTACCGTCCAACCAACGCAAAGCAGGACGGCACGTTTCGCAAGGTACACGTAGAACTGGTGGACGACGAGGGGCAGCCGTTACGCATTCAAGACGAGAAGCACAAGCCTCTGAAATACGACATCATCGCCCGCGACGGGTATAAGGCAAAGCAGGAAGTGGAGTAGCAATAGCAGGGAACCCACGCCAACCTTTCGCGACCCTCGGGGTGCTTCAGTTGGCGTGATTCCCTGGACCATTGCCCAGCTTAGCGGAGTTGGTTGAAGACGTCGATGATGTAGTAGCCAATCACGAACACCGTGGCCACGCCGACAAGCACTTTGCAGGCTTTCAGCATGGGCTGAACCTTGGTGACCTTGGCTTGAATGGCCGATTGCACAATCTTCTCGTGCTCAAAACCATCACTGAGAAAGATCTGGTCTTCCTCGTCTCGGGTCAGGCGGGACTGGTAGAGATAGACAGCAGCGGTGATGACCAGCAGCAATGTCCAAACAGCCCACATAATAGGAACAATTGTCATTTCGCACCTCCAAAACGTCTTTCGGTCCCAGATACCGGCGGGTCCGTGCAGGAAACGCGGTCTCGTGAGCAGAAGGGCCGTACGGTTGTTGATCATAGCTCCGAATTGGTTGTATCGGCGTGATCACGATCACAGGGTATTTTCGTCCGATGAAAAAGGCAGAAGAGGCACTTTGTGAGCTTTATGGAGAGGGTGGGTACCGGTCTGGGAAGGCCTGCCCAACCCTGCGACTTTCGCCTGCCTGATTGCATCCAATGGGACGTGGTCGTGAATCGGACTTGTGCCGCGGCTCACACAGCAGTACAGTTAAAGCAGGCAGGTTTACGCCTTCCGGTAGGCATTTCACCGTTTTGAGAGGACATCATGGCTTCAGCAACCGTTGCACCCGCACAGGAAACCGAAAAGAAGGCACCGCTTCATCTGACTCCGCAGGCAATTGCCAAGGTGCGTGAGATCATGGCCACCCAGGATCCTATTCCTGCCGGGCTGCGCGTTGGCGTGGTTGGCGGCGGCTGCTCGGGCTTCCAGTACTCGATGGCCTTTGAGAACCAAGCTGGCATGATGGACAAGGTGTTTAAATTCGATGACTTGCAGGTTTTTGTCGACGCCACCTCGCTGATGTATCTCAACGGTTGCATTGTTGATTATGTTGAAACGCTTGAGGCTGCCGGCTTCAAGTTTGAGAACCCCCAGGTAAAGAGCACCTGCGGCTGCGGTTCATCCTTCAGCGTTTAAGCGACGCCAGAACACAGGCTTGATTCAGTTGAGCAAAAGGCCCGCCCCCGATAAGGGGCTGGCCTTTTGCTTTCGCCAGGGGCGCGACGCAAACCGCGCCCTCTATTGCTGCGGATTGGGTGCGGGAGCTGGCGGGTTGTTGGGGGGGGGGGTTGGGGCACTGCCCCCGTTATTGCCTCCACCGTTGGTCAGTCCGGCGCCTGAATTTCCATTGAAGTTTGGAGTGCCGATGGGGGTTGTTCCAACCGGCTGGCCGATGGCCCCGGTGTTTCCGCCACCCTGTATCATCTGGTCCACGATGGGGTCATAGAAGAACTCCCACTCGTTGTAATGGTTCTTCTTCTTGTAGACCAGGATCGACTGCTTGGGGCTGTTGGGAGAGAAGCCAATGATGGGTGCGCCGCCAAACGTCTGGCCTGTGAAACCCATCCCACTTCCCGTTCCCGTCCCTGATCCCGTTGTTGAGCCGCCACCATTTGGATCAACGCTGCCCGAGCCTGACGGAGTGGCGCCCGCCGTAGGATTCTGGCCGTTCGCGCCCGTGCCGGCATCGGGCGAGGATGGAAGGGGAAAATTGGTGTTGCCGGATGAGTTGATACCGCCTATGGGGGAACCGCTCACTGGCGATGCACCCGATAGCCCTGCGCCGCCCATGGGCACCCCGCCGATGGGGACTCCGGATCCTCCGATGGGCTGGCCAAAGAAGCCCAGCGTCTGCGTCTTTTGCTGACCCAGGCGGATGATTTTCCAGTCTTCTTTGCCGGTGGTCAGGTCGATGTACTTCTTGCGCAGGAAACGAATCTCGTTTTGCTGGACCAGCGCGTCCACGTTAGGCGGATAAGCAGTAAACCTTTTGTAGTAGAGCCTGACGGCGCGAGCGTACTGCTTGCCGCGATGCATCATTTCGACGTCGCGGTCGCGCTGAATCTCTTTCCGAATCACCGGTGCGGCAACGCTGAGAGAGATCATGATGAGGGCCAGCATGAAGATCACGACAACCATCATGTAGCCTTCCTCAGATGGCTTGCGATGGCGGATTGAAGCGTGCTTCATCTCTTTTAGCTCCTGGATACTAGCTACTAACTCCTAGCAAGTCCTTACTGTGATCCCTTGCTCCGTCTCTTGGTATCTCACTGTTCATCCGCAAACACCTACGTGCTAGCAACCCGAGGCTGGTAAGCGCAGTCTGCTAATTCGCTGTCAGCGGAAGTGTCTGCGTGTTGTTGTAGCCGAGGTCGGTAATCTGCACGCTGCCTGGCTGGATGGTGCCCACCTTGTAGCGATGGTCGACAATATCGCCGGTCCTGGCCATGAACACATCGTCTCCGTGGACAAAGAACGCCTTCAGCGACTTGTCGCCGGTTTGGGTATAGCCGAAGTACTTCAAATCGATGGCCGGTGGGCGGGGCGGTGCCGGCGCCACAGGGACCGTGACGGTTGGCTCAATGTTGCGCGCACTCTTGATGGGGGTCTCAACTCTCACCGGCTCAGACTCCGCGGAGAAGATGTTTCTGCCGGTGCCCGCGTACTCCACCTGTTCACTTTGGGCAAGCCTGTCAAAGTGCAACGACGGATCGAGATCGGCGTCGTTCAGCCTCTGCGCGTCAGGGCCGGCGATCGCGTTGGGTTCGCCGCTCACCGGCGCGGCGCCAGCCGGTGGCTTTTGCAGTTGAGCCAACGGAGGCGAGGAAGCGCGAGCCGGCGGAGGGCCGCTGTCGAATACGTACTTGTTGATCTCGAATATCGCTACCGGAACAATGACCGCGAAGAGCGCGACCACGAGATAGACCTGTTTCTTGTTTTCTGTTCCCAGTCGAAGGGCCATGACTATTCACCCTCCTTGCCGGCGACAGGGGGCTCTGGTGTTGCCTCACCCGGCTCCAGTGTATGGGGCAATCCGCTGGCCTCAGCGTCTGCCGGCCGCAGCCAGGTGGAGACACGCAGGCGCAGATTGACCAGGCCACTTTGCTGCCCGGTCAAGGACATACCCCTGATGACAAAGAATGTCTGGTCGCGTTCCAGGCTGTTTACGAATCGCATGATCTCAGGGTAGGTGCCGCTGATGCTTGCTTCCATCGTGATCTCAGTCAGATAGGACCCGGGCTTGCCTTGCGTGTATTGGACACGGGAGAGCCGGATTCCGGAGCGGACTTCAAGCTGGCCAATGCGCAAGGCGATGGACGAGTAGTTGGCTGGAACGCGGGTCGAGTAAAACTCCTGCATTTTGGAGCGTGACTCGGCGATGCGCTCGTCGAGACCGCGCATGGGGGCGGTCGCCAGGTCCATCGCCTTCAGCTCCACCTGCTTTCCGGCCAGAGCGTCGGCGGATCGGTCGTTGGTGGCGGCCCAATCCAATCCAAGCCTTACCGCCAGTCCGATGACCACGGCCAACAATATGGCAAAGCCCAGATAGTGCCAGGTGAGCGGTGAGGACAGGCGCTCGCGCCACGGTGTTGTCAGGTTTTCGTCGCTCATTGCGGACCTCCTGACGCCGGATTGCGGTTGGGGAGTTGCGGCGAACCTGTATAAGGTGGGCGCCCCTGCCCCTGAACCGGGATGGACGAACGGCCGGCGCGGGGACGAATTTCGCGCGAGTGGCCTCGAGAAGAATTGTCTGTGCTCTCTTCTTCCGCAACGCGCGTCCTTGTCGCAATGCGTTCACCGGGAGAGGCAGGGTTGTACTCGGCCAGCACATTGAAGTTCACGCGATTTGATTCGCTGACAGGCTCAAGGCGCTCACCCGGCCCACCGGTAGACTCGGCACTCTCACCGGAGATGCGAGGCGAAACGAAGCGCCGGGAGTGCTCAAGATTCCTCACCAGGTCAACGGCCTTGTCACGTGGACCGAGCACATTCAAGTGCAGGGTAATGCGGCCATCCTTGCCGCGCACTGGCTCAAGAGAAGTGACCTGCACGCCGCCGGGCAGGACGGTCTCAAGATCCTCCATGGCCAGCGTCCATGAAAAAGTCTTGTCATCGAAGAGCTTGTTGAGATCTGTCACCTGGTGCAGCAACTCGGCGTTGGCGGGCTGGCGCATCAGGTCCTGGTAGCTTTGGCGCTCATGGGCGACGCTGGCGATTTGTCCGTCAAGAGAGTGTGCGCGAATGCGGGCGGCTTCAGCTTTCTGGTCGAGTGCGCGCAAACCCAATATCAGCGCGATGGCCAGCAATGCCAACACCGCCATGGCGATGCGCAGGCGTTTGATTGCCGGACCAAGGTCGGCAAATGGGCGAGTGGCGAGATTGAGACTGATCCGCATCTATCGTGCCCCCGCCTGGCCGCCGCGGAGGGCCAATGCGCCGGAAACACCGGCAATGCTCGCGTTTCTCAGGGAGGTTGCCGCTCCTGTTTCAGGCCGCGGCACAAGGTCCACCACGCTGAGCGCAGGGTCGTCGATCCAGCGGGAGAAGGCCTCCACGCCGCCATCTCCATCACCGGACGCGTACTTGAAAGAAAGGTACATCTTGCGCGGCCGCGACCCCAGCTTGTCTTCATAATAGGCGGCAGCCACGGCGATTCCGCGTTGCACTTCCATCATGCGCAGGTCAGGGTCCTCAGGCAGGTCAAGGGTGCGATAGAGCAGCAGATCCTGCCCATTCGTGATGGAAGTGGTGAGCGCCAGCGGGCTGAGGTTGGCGATGAGGACCGCTTCCATCGAATCAATTGCCTCAAGCGCCGCAAGGCTCGATGGCAGCACCGCGCCCGGCTCGTAGCCGGCTTCACGCACCGCTGACTCATATTCGGTCAGCACCGGGCCGGGTAGCACGGCGACCAGTACTTTGCACTCGTTCCTGTTCTCCGCGAGTATTTGATAGCTGAGTCCTGCGTGTTCCACGTCGAAGGGAACCATCTTGCGCAGGCGGAAGCGCAGCACGGGGTAAGCTTCAGACGCCTTGCTGGGTAGGGAATCGAAATCGAGCACGAAGACACGGACCACAGTATCCGGCAGCACAAGCGTGACAGCACGAGTGCGCGGCGACACCTCGCCCAGTGTGGCGCGAATCGCGGCTGCTACGGTTTCGGGCGCGCGCAGGTTCGGTTCGCCGATCCCCGGCACAACCGCGCCAGGCGGGAGCGGCTGGAATGCATAGACCGGCGATTGTCCAGGTCCCGGCAGAGCAGCAGCCAAAACCCCTTCGGGCGTGACTTCCACCGCGGCCGGCGGCCGACCACCTGCCTGAGAACCGACTTTGGCGTTGCTTGCCATCGAACTCACTGTCGTCCTGCCTCTTTCCCCAGTTTCTAGCTGCTAGCTCTTGATTGCTGCTCGTGCCTTCTCGACAAGCCCAAACGTTGCTTGAAGCTAAAAGATAGAAGCTTGCCCTTAGCGCGAAGCCTCGATAAACGTAACCTTGTTGATTTCCTTCAGCGTGGTCAGCCCGCGGCGAACGCGATCGAGAGCAGACTCACGCAAGAAGCTCATGCCTTCTTTGCGAGCCAGTTTACGTACTTCAGAGGTGGGCTTCTTCTCCAGAATCACCTCGCGAATCGGGTCGGTCAAGTCCATCAACTCGTGAATCGCCGTCCTGCCGCGGTAGCCTGTGCCGCCGCACTCAATGCAGCCTGTTCCCTCGCGGAATCCAAACCCGCGCCACTCGGCCGGGTCCATGGCGCTGGCCAGCAACACATCGTCACTATAAGCGACCTGGCGCGCGCAGTGCTCGCAAATGGTGCGCACCAGACGCTGCGCCAGAATGCAGTTCAGCGCCGACACGAAGTTGTAAGCCTCCACGCCCATGTTGATGAAGCGGCCAAGCACGTCCACCACGTTGTTGGCGTGAACGGTGGTAAATACAAGGTGGCCGGTCAGCGCGGAGTTGATGGCGATCTGCGCAGTCTCGTTGTCACGAATTTCGCCGACCAGGATCTTGTCTGGATCATGGCGCAAGATCGAACGCAGCCCGCGGGCAAACGTGAGCCCTTTTTTCTCGTTGACAGGAATCTGTGTGATCCCGCGAATCTGATATTCCACGGGGTCTTCGATGGTGATGATCTTGTCTTCGTCGCTCTTGATCTCGTTCAGCGCGGCGTAGAGCGTGGTGGTCTTGCCCGAGCCAGTGGGCCCAGTGACCAGCACCATGCCGTATGGCTCGCGAATGTAGCGGCGGAAGCGGCGCAGGTCTTCTTCCGCAAATCCAACTACGTCGAGAGTTAGATGTTGGAACTTCTCGCTCATCGACTCTTTATCGAGCACGCGCAGCACTGCGTTTTCGCCGTGAATGGTGGGCATGATCGAAACGCGAAAATCGATGAGCCTGCCCTTGTAGCGGACCCGGAAGCGTCCGTCCTGGGGAATGCGGCGCTCGGCAATATCCAGTTCGCTCATGATCTTGATGCGGCCGAGAATTGTTGAATGATGCTCGCGGGCGATCGGAGCCATGGCCATCTGCAGCACACCGTCGATGCGGTATTTCACCACGACGGAATCGTCGTTGGTCTCGATGTGGATGTCGGATGCGCGCCGTTCCAGCGCCGTGAAGATGGTGGTATCCACCAGCCGGATGATGGGGCTTATATCCTCTTCGCTGGTGAGCTTTTCAATGGAGATGTTCTCGTCGCTGTTTTCGTCGCCAGTGAGCACATCGAAGGTGAGCCCTTCGCTGGCCTCGTCCAGGACGCGCTGCGATTGCTCAGTCTTCTTGAGCAAGTCCGTAATCTGGCTGAGGGTTGCGACGCGAGCAACAATCCTGTGTCCCAGCAGCCCGGCAATCTCATCCAGCACCATGAGCCGCGAGGGGTCGCTGACGGCGATCACCAGTTCGTCTGCGTGCTGCTCAAGGGGCACGAAGTTGTAGCGGAACATCAGTTCCACCGGCACGGTGCGCAGCAGGTCGTGCTGGATTTTGAAGTTCTTCAGATCGACAAACTCCGCGTGATAGCGGTGCGCCAGCGCCTCAGCCTGTGCGCGCTCGTCCTGACCTGTTGGCAGCGGCAGCGTAATGAGATTTGCGTCAGCCATATTCGTTTACCCCGGCCCCCCGCCCGTTTGTCCCAGCGAAAAGATTGGCAAGTAGAGCGAAATCAGAATGAACACTACAACCACGCCCATGATAATCAGGATGGCCGGCTCAATCAGAGCCAATGAAGCGGTCAGCGCGGTAGCCACGTCTTCCTCAAAAAACTCCGCCACGGAGTTGAGCATCGTTGGCAGCGCACCTGTCTGTTCGCCGACTGTAATCATCTCAGAGGCAAGGTCGGGAAAGATATTGGTCTGCGCCATCGATTCGGCCAGGCTCTTGCCCTCGCGCACGGTTGCAATCGAGGCGACCACGGCCTTTGAAACTCGGCGCGACGAGATGGACCGGGAGGCTGTTTCCAGGGACGGCACCAGCGGCAGTCCACCCGTGAGCAGCGTAGAGAGCGTCCTGGCAAACAATGCCACCTGGTACTTGAGCCAGATCTTGCCAAACACCGGCATCTTGATTCGGAAGCTGTCTACAAAATCCCGTCCGCCTTCGGTCGTCGCCAGCCGATAGGCTCCGGCGGCCACAGCCAGCACAACGAGGGCAATCCAGAGGAAGTTGCGGTTGAGCCATTTGCTGAAGCTCAGCAGCGCCACGGTCATCGCCGGCAGTTTAGATCCAAGTTGGTCGTAGAGCAGCGCAAACTGGGGCACCACGTAGGCAAACATGAAGGTGACCAGTGCAGTGATCAGCACCATCAGCACGCAGGGATAAATGAGCGAGGTGATCAGCTTCTTGCGGAACGTGAGCGAGATCCGCTGGAAGCTCACATACCGCTCAAGCACTTCCTGAAGGTTGCCAGAGCGTTCGCCCGCCAGCAGCGTAGTGGTGTACATGACGGGAAAGCCGGTCTGCGCCTCGAATGCCGCTGAGAGCGATTCGCCGGTCTTTACGCGGCCTGAAATGTCGTTGAGCTGCCCGGCAAAGTGCGCGTTCTTCTGATTCTTGGCCAGCATCTGCAAGCTTCCCAGAATCGGCAATCCCGCCCTGATCAGCGTGAGGAATTGCTGGTTGAAAATGAGAAACTGCTCCAGCTTGACCTTGCGCCGCTTGAGGCCGGCAAACCCTGAGCGCGCGCGAACGCTGAAGACGTGGTAGCCCGCATGGGCAAACCGCGCACGCAGCTCCTCGGCGGTGGCAGCGGTCTGCACCTGCTCCTGCACCCGTCCCCGCTCATCAGCCAACTTGATGACGAACTCTGCCATGCTCGCGCTTGCCGGTCACACCAACAACCGGCCCCCGACCAGCCTTTCCAAGGGTTACCCTCAGGACTTCAGGGTACCAGCTTCTGCCCTCTGTTTTCGCAATGGTTCAACTCCATAAGGCAAGACGCGCAAGCAGGATGCAGCGCTCAGGCCTACGGGCGTCAATTCCCCCACAGACTTCACAAATGAGCGGTCGTCCTGAGCGAAGAGTACTTCAGCGGAGTCGAAGAATCTGAAATGACGGCCGCCGGTAGGATTGCTCCTCTGAGGGTAGCGCTTGCTCCCTGAAAGTCGTTCGGCTTTTATTCTGACAATGCCGGCAGGAGATGAGGACGAGCCTGCTGCGGCATCAACTGAATGGCCGCCGCAAAGCCCTTCTTTGGCTTTCCCAGTTGGCCGAGCTGCGTGTAGACGCTGCCTCGCGCAATGAAAACATCTGCATAACAGGGTGTGCGAGACGTTCTTTTCGCCTTAGATTGGATCGATCGACAGCTCCTTCTGATCCCTGCTGCTGATTCTTTTTTGTGCCGCCAAAAACTCACAGATTTCAATGCCGAAACTCCTGGCTGCTTTCCCCTTTAGAATCAGGATCGTTCCAGTAACTCCAATCGCTGCAGCATTTTATGCGGAGGTTGGCATCCAACAGCAAACAAGCGGGTTAGAAGGAACTCTCAAAAAGGTTGCCTTGGTCACAAAAAGAAAGTTGTTGAAATGCCTCCCAAAACAGTTCCTTTCAGGGCATTATTCCTGTCGAACCTCCTCCTATAATCCGGGCCGGGAAAGGAGGGCGACCAACAGTGCAGGTCATTGGAAGGAACGAAAACCAACAACTCACCCGATGCAATCAAGAAGGAGGTTCAGAAGTTCGTGCAAGAGTGCTGGAACCCAGGGAAACCTCAATGCGGCCTCCGAGTACCTCGTTGACCAAGTTCGTTTCCACGATCCAGCGTTCCCCAACCTGAACGCCGGAGTGCAGAACATCAAAAACCACATCGAGCAATGCCGCAGGGCATTTCCCGATCTCAAATTCACCATCGATGACACCATCGCTGAACGCAACGAAGTTGTCCTGCGCTGGAATTTCCGCGGAACCCACAAAGGAAAATTCCTCGGCATGCAACCCACCAACCGCCAGGTCAATCTCGGCGGCCCGTCCATCTACCGCCTCGAGGGCTCCAAGATTGCCGAGCCGTACGCAAACTGGAACCTTGCGTCGATTAGGCAGCAAATCGGCGTGATCGAGTTACCCAACGAAGCCAGAGCAAGCGCGAACAACGTCGAAACCCACGAAACCAAGCTGCACGCCTGGTTCGCACACCCCAGCGTCGAATCGAAGTTTAGAGAATCCAATTGATCTTGCCTTCCCCAAGCGGTTGCTCAACTCCCGGCCTTTGAGGGCCCACCTTCGCGATTCTCTTCTTCATGCGGAGGTGAGCCACGCAGAAAAACCCTACGCAAACCCTGTATCATGAAGGCGCCTACACCGGAACCAGGGATGGTGTATCTCGAAGCCGATGCATTCAAGTCGACGCGACCATCAGGGAGCGGCGACCCTGCAAAGACTCAAAAGGATACGGTAGCCCTGGTTCCGGTCATAGATAGAGGATCCATTTTGGCGCAGCCAGGGTACAGCATGGTGCAGGGAAGGCGATTCGGTCTCGAGCTTGGCGCGAGGCTGATGCCTGGTTTCAGCAGGCACTGGCGCCTGGCCAGTGTTGCTGTGGTGCTCGTTGCGGCGATCGCCGCGGAACTGACTGCTTCCCACGGAAGCCGGCCAGCAGCGGTCGTCGTTCCATATCCTCACGAACTGGCGCAGGTGAGCTTCGCCGTGGCGGGCGACGTGATTCCGCATGAGCCGGTGCGGGCGGCGGCAGCGGCAGCAGCCAGCGCCGACCCCACCAACACCGCGGGATGGGGCGCGCTCTTCAGCGATGTGAGCGACGTCTTCCACCACGTCGACTTCGGATTTGTGAACATGGAAACGCCGGTGGCGCCGGCTCACTCGCGCGGATCGAAGCCCTTCATGTTCGACGCGCCTGTGGCGCTGATCGACGCGCTCAAGGCGAACGGTATCAAGATTGTCTCTTTCGCCAACAACCACGTGATGGACCAGGGCTGGGCCGGCTTCGCTGAGACCCGCGAGCATCTGCGCGAAGAGGGAATGCTCTTCGCCGGCTCGGGTGATAATGCGGCCGACAACTGGCGGCCTGTCATTACGGAGGCCAACGGCATCAAGGTGGGCTGGCTGGGTATGACGCGCTGGCTTAATGGCAATCGCAACCCGGATAAGGACGACCAGCCGCACGTAAATTTCTTTCCGTATCCCAACGAGTCCGGCGGCGCACCCGGAGCGGATGAGGCCGCGGTGCTCGAAGCCATCAAGCAAGCTCGGGCCAAATGCGATTTTCTGGTGGTCTCTATCCACTGGGGTATCGAGTACGCGCCCGCTCCCAGGCCTGAAGATTTTGAGACCGCGCACAAGATGCTTGAAGCCGGAGCCAGCGTGATTGTCGGCCACCATCCCCATGTACTGCAGCCCGTGGAGACGTACAAGACCCAGGACGGCCGGGACGCAGTGATCTTTTACTCGCTGGGTAATTTTCTATCGAACCAGTCGCGTACCTACGTGGACGGCCTGATGCCCGACAAGGACGGCGATCCCCGCGACTCGATGATTGGCCTCTTCTCCGCGGTGCGCAAGGATTACGGGCCTGCCGGCATTCGCGTGGAGTTGGGGCACGTGGGGATTTTGCCCGTGTGGGGCGAGAATAATCGCAACGAGATGGCCCGCGGCCAGGCCAAAACCACCATCATTCGGCCCGTCTTGATCGACCGCGAGATACCGAAGCTGCAGGCGCGGTTGGACGAGATGAACAAGCTAGCCACGTCAACCACCGATGCGACAGGCGCTTCGACCGGACTCACGTCCGATCAGAAAAAGGAATTCATCGAAATGACGAATCAGCTGAAGCTGCTGAGCGACCGCCGCAACCTTTTGCTGGCCCGCACAGGGGATGAATACGTGACCGATCCGCCGAAGCTGCCAGCGAACAAGTAACAAGCGGCAAGCTTCAATATCCGTTCGCGACAAGCCAGGCTTCAGTCAATTCAAATGATGGCTTCTTCTCCGCCTGCATCTGCGCATAGGCCAGCTTCACCAGCACATCTGCTTCGATGTTCACGGGTGCGCCGTGCTGCAGTGTGTGCAGGTTCGAGCGCCAATACGTCAATGGAAGGATGGCGATGGAGATGGTTTCGCCGTCGAAATCCGCGATGGTCAGGCTGATGCCTTCAACGGCGACCGAGCCTTTGGGCACCATCCAATGCCGCAGTTGTTCAGGAACCTGTACTTTGAGCGTCCAGTCGGTCGTGTGCTTGTTGAACGACGGATCTGCCGGAGCAATGACTGGGTCAAGTGCAGTGATGGTCCCCGTTCCATCCACATGCCCCTGCACGATGTGGCCCCCGAGAGGGCTGCCCGCGGCGGTTGGCATTTCGAGATTGACTATGGCGCCAGCGGCCAGCGAGCCGAGTGAAGTCCGGTCGAGCGTTTCCTGAGCCAGGTCGGCATGAAAGAGTTTCGGATCCACATCGAGCGCGGTAAGGCAGACGCCGGAAACTCCAAGTGAGTCACCCTCGCGAAGCCGTCCAGCCAGGCCAGGAGCCTCAACGGTGATGCGGCGAACGCCGCCCGTGTCGATGAGGCTGACAAGTGTTCCGATTTGCTCGATGATGCCGGTGAACATGGTTCCATTCTAACGGGTCCGAGATCAGCTGGCCCACGGATCCTTCAACAGCGAGCAGAGACCCAGGTCGTTGCCGTAGCGCACCACCTCAACATCACCCATGCGGATGGCTTGGTGCATGCCGCGGAATGCGGGGACGGCATCGGAGCCCATGATCTGTGGCGATACGAACAGGTGCACTCGGTCCACGAAGCCGCCTTCAAGCAGTGCCGTGTTCAGCCGCGTCCCGGTCTCCGTGATCACGGTCAGAATCCCATCTTCGCCCAGGAGGTCGAGTACCCTGCCCAGGGGCACGCGTCCCGCCTCGGCGGGCAGAACCTCCACAGCAACGCCGCGCTGCTCTAGCTCGCCAATGCGGCGCGCGTCGTTGGAGACGGTAAAGATCACCACATCCTTTTTGGCCGAGGCCATCATCTTGGAGTTCAGCGGCATGCGCAGGGCAGAGTCCAGCACGATGCGCATCAGAGGCCTGCGCCGGCGCATGCCGCTGCGGTCGGTGAGCAGGGGGTCATCGGCAAGCACGGTGTCAACACCGGTAAGCGCCGCGTCAGCGTGCCACCGCAACGGCTGCACGGCCGCACGCGAGGCTTCGCTGGTGATCCAGAAAGGGCTGCCAGGCCGATGCAGGCCAGGCGGCGGCCC
>Ga0182015_10004332_pt1 | contig 15361 bp, 11 predicted proteins | sample 712P3MmetaG_FD_120478 | JGI IMG/M metagenome (GOLD analysis project Ga0182015, IMG submission 120478) | Permafrost microbial communities from Stordalen Mire, Sweden - 712P3M metaG | ecosystem: Environmental > Terrestrial > Soil > Wetlands > Permafrost | place: Sweden: Stordalen | collected...
CCGTCGAAAGCTGCGCGATAGCCTGCTCGAAAGTATCCGTATAGATCAGCCGATTCCCCTTCGCCAGCACAACCTTCTTCAACTGCGGCATGCTCGTCGCGCTAGATTGTATATAGATCGAATCCACATACAGGAATGTGCTATCCACCGGCAGCACCAGGGTCTGCGCGCGCAGCACGTGCGACCCCTGCTGGTTCCACAACGTCAGGTCTTTCGAAATGGTCTGTTCCTGGTTGATGCGCGCGGCAATCTGCGCCGGCCCGAAAATGAGCTCCTGCTTGGATAACTGCAGCACTACGATTTCACCTAAGTGCCCGCCATCGCACCGCGCCAACATCAGCCCTATCATATTGTCCTTATTGCGCGGCGTGAACGGCAACAACAGCATGAACTCCGCCTGAGTCTGATCCGGCAGACTGGCCACCACGTACATCGGGCTCACCGACTCCGGCGTCCCCTCCTGCCCCGCTGTGTACCGTGCCAGGTCCCACATGTCTTCCTTGTTATAAAACGCCTGCGGATCCAGCATGTGATAAGTCCGGTAAATCTCCGCCTGCACGCGGAACAGCGTCTCCGGGTACCGGGCGTGCCTGCGCAAATCGGCCGGCATCTCCGCGGCTGCGTGGAAGAGCGTGGGGAACAGCCGCTGATATGCCCGCACAATGGGATCGTCGGGCGCGAAGATGTAGAGCCGCACGGCGCCGTCGTACGCGTCGACGGTGGCCTTCACCGCGTTGCGCATGTAGTTGACCTCGCCCAAATCCGGGACCTCCACGGTGCGCGAATAAGGATGCGAGTTCGAATACGTGTAGCCATCGGCCATCCACACCAGCCGTCCCGCATCCGTGATCACCAGATACGGGTCGTGGTCCCACGCGATGAACCCCGCCAGGGTCTCCAGCCGCTCCTTGATGCTCCGCCGGATCATCATGCGGCTCTCGCTCGTGATCGGATTGCTCAGCAGGATGTTGATATCCCCCTCGTGCACCGCCGCCGCCAGCCGCATCGGCGCGGAGGAAATCGGGATGCCGCCCGTGCCGTCGTACTGCGAATGCACGTTATCCTCGCCCGACGGATAGTTGAATTCCGGCTGGGCCGTGCGCACGAAAATCGGCTCCTGCACCACTTGGCCGTAGTAAATCTCCGGACGCGTCAGCTTCAAGCTGGGCGTCTTGATCTCCGGCGGCGCATTCTCGATCAGCAGCATCGGCAACGCATCTGAAGTGAGTTTGCTCACCGGCGCCAGCACCACGCCATATCCGTGTGTGTACACGAAGTGCGGGTTGATCCAGCTCTTGCTGGCTCCCGGCAACTGATTGATGTCCAATTCGCGCGGTGTTAGAAACACCTCCCGGTAAGCGCCGTCGATGGTGTAGCGGTCTACATCCGTATCCGTGAAGACATAATACGGCCGCAGCGACTGGATTTGCGTGATGGTGCTATGGAAGGCGCCCACATCCCACAAGCGCACGTTGTCGATGGTGCCCTTGTACGCGGCCGGATCGATGGGCGCGTTGGGGTGCACCTTGAACTCGGTTTCAGTCATGTGTTGCTCCAGATCGTAAGCCGAGCGCGTGGCGTGAATATGCGTCCCGATGAACTCCCGCTGGATGGAGATCTCATTGGGCCGCACATACAGCGCGTCCACCAGCTTCGGCACGGCGAACAGCACCACCAGCGAAACCGCCATGCTGGCGGCCAGAATCCAGCGCCGCAGCCACACCAGGGCGGCCGCCGCCAGACACGCCATGATCGCCAGCCACTGCAGCGGCAGCGCGAAGTGCAGGTCCACGTAATCGATGCCCACCATGAACCCATGATCGTCGTAGACCATTTGGTAGCGCGCCAGGAAGAAACGCAGCGAGAGCGCCAGCAGGAAAATCACGAGCGCGCCGCGCAGGAACCGGCTCTCGAGCCCGCCTTCCAAGCGGAAGAACGACGGGTCGATTTGCCGCAGGTCGCCCATTTGCGGAAGTTTGAAGCGGAGTTGCCAGCCGCGCGCCGCGATCCAATAGACCAGCACGCTGACAATCACCAGCGCTAGTAAATAGCCGCGCAGATCGGAGTAGAACGGCAGATCGAACAGATAGAACTTGAGGGGCAGATCGAAGACGGAGTCGTGCCATGCGCTGGCCTCGGGCGGCATGCCGCGCGCGCCGAGATAGCGGACTACGGTCCAGGTCTCGATGGAGCCGGCCGCGATGAGATATCCGACAAACAGCAGGCCGGCGCTGGAGATCCAGGCGTAAATGGGATGCTCGGAGAGTCCCGTGCCGGCAAATTTTAGCGCGCGCGCGTGGGCCAGCCATAGGGCGCCGAAAGCGATGAGAGTGGCGGCCAGCATCGGCACAAATCCGTAGGCCAGCATGGCGAACCAAGTGTCGAGCTGGCCTAGCTCTTTCCACCATTGATACTCGATGGAGAAGGAAGCCAGCGAGCGCGCCCCCAACAAAATCACAATGGCGAGGACGATGATGGTGATGCGCGCGCCGCGGCCTCCGCGTTTCGGAGCGCCGCGGTCGATGCTGCGGTACTGAGCCATAGCCCGGAGTGTAACACCCGGCGTTCTGGTGCTAATATCGTTTCGGTGGCCGCTAATACAGCAACAGAGCGGAAGGGCATCCCCATAGCCGTGCTGGCGGGGGCGCTGGTGGTCATCCTGGGCGCGGGATTTTTCCTATACCTCGACCGGGCGTCGCATCTCCCGCCGCCCCCCGCTCCGCTGACGACCGAAGCAAGGGGCTACGTGCGCACCCTGCAGTTGATGGACGTCGACATGCAGAAGCATGAAAGCTACCTGAAGCAGGCGGTGGTCGAGATCATCGGGAAGATCGGCAACAATGGCGATCGTACCCTGCGCGTAGTGGAGATCAACTGCGTGTTCTACGATCCTTATGGCCAATTGGTGCTGCGCAGGCGGGTGGCTATCGTGGGCCAGAAGATGGGCGGCCTGGCGCCTGGCGAGAAAAAGAATTTCCGGCTGGCCTTCGACGATATTCCGGATAGCTGGAATCAAGCGCTGCCGCAACTGGTAATTGCCCAAATCGTTTTTGAATAGCAATGCCGTCACCCGCTGCCATCGGCTTCCGCGCGCATTCCGGGTGGGCCGCGGCGGTAGCTTTAGCGCCAGCCGGCGCCATCCCCCTGGACGCTCCCGCGGCGATCATGCGGCGGCGCATCGAGATGGCGGATCGCGGCGCTCCCCTCCCATCGCAGCCGTACCATGCCGCCGTTGGACTGGACATCCGCGAAGCCGAACAACACGTGGCGAACTGCGCGGCGCGCGCAGCGGTCCTGGCCACAAATGCGTTGCGCGGCATGGTCGAAGATCTGCGGCAACTTGGCCATCGAACGGCCGGGTGCGGTTTGCTGTTGGCTTCGGGCAGGACTTTGCCTCCACTTGAAGGAATCCTGGCATCTCATCCACTGCTGCACACCGCGGAAGGCGAGTTGTTTCGCGAGGCGTTGCGCACCGCCTGCCGGGAGTGCGGACTGCCCATCGTCACCGTCAAGGAACGCGAACTGTTCCAGCGCGCCGCCGTCGATTTGGATCTTTCAGCCGAGCGCATCGAGAGGCACGTGGCGGCAATGGGAAAGGGCCTCGGCCCGCCCTGGCGGCAGGATCAGAAGCTTGCCGCGGTCGCCGCCTGGCTCGCACTCCGCTAGGCCAGCCCAGTGGGGCGGACGCCCTCGTCCGCGCGCGCCCCCCCGGTCGCGCTCCTGCAACACCTGCGCTAAGCCGTCGCCAGAGTCAGGCGCTTGCCGCGATGATATTCCGCCAGTTGCACATTGGCCGCGGTTATCGTTTGCAGTTCATCCATCACGCGCGCCAAGTCACGCCCCGGAACCACCGCGTACAATTCGTCTTCCCCCAAGTCCGTGTAGACCCGGTTGCCGATGCATGCCGAACTGGTGACCACGCCCTGCGCCAGCGCGGCGGGCAGCGCCATGCAGGTCGGACGCGCCAGCAGCGGCGCGTTCGCCATCACGCCCGCCCGCAACGCCGCCTCGCCCAGCAGCATCAGGCGCGCGGGACGGCCCGCGAAGACGACCACGTCGGGATCCAACGGAGTCTCTCCCAGCGGCGCATAGACCACCGCGCCCGGCGGCTCGGGCAGGCGCGGGATGCCGGCCACTTCCTCCATCTTCACGTACCCCAGCGTGCCCATCAACGACAAGGTCTGCTCCAACTCCTGCGCGCGTTCGGGCGGCAGAGCGATGTTGTGCGTGTAGCTTCCTATGGGGCAGTTGTAGTGGTCGCCGGGAACGGTGTAGAAGGTGCGCCCGTCCCCCGCCAACCGCCAGAAGCTGCATCCGGACGGCATGGTTCCTTCAAATTTTTCGACGCCCGCGGGCGGCGCCTTCAAGAACGTGACGGCCACGGGACGCCGGTCGAGTTCCAGTGTTTCCGAAAGCTGTCGTTCGATGCTGCGGTAATCGGGCATTCATTCAGTATATCCGTTACCGCGTTTTTTCTTCTGTGACCTGCCTATCGCTGTAGGGTTCATACGGGCGCTGCGGTCTGAGCCCGCGGCACGTTGCTATATTACGAATCCATCGGGCAGACTGAAACCGCCCGCCCGGAATGCCGCCAATTACCGGCGCAACGGCGAGCGGGATTTGCAGCGTTTACAGCAGATCTGGGCCTGTGGCCACGCCGGGCTGACGCTGGATGACGTCCGCACGATTTTGGACCGCCGCGAGAGCGACGCGGCCGCGGCCTTGGAGAAAAAGACGATTGCAAAAGAGAAGTGGATTTCCATTATGAAAGCCTCGGGGCTGACCGGGGAGACGACGCACCGTTGGCATGCGGAGTTCGAGAAGGCGGCGCCGGAGGAACATCGGTTCGCACCATAAGGGATTGGAGCAAGCACCAAGCGTCGGCATGAGTGCCGACGCGGCACGCATGAGTGCGTGCGCCACGAGGGGTACTTAGTAACTCAGTCCGTACCCATATTTGTACAGCGGGTCGTAGTTAGCGTCGCCGCGATGCACGGTAACCTGCGCCATCGAGCGCGGCCATGAGAAGCTCAACTTTCCCGCCGGCTTGTAGTCGCCGAATAACACATCCGCCACGCCATCGCCCTCCGTGCCGGGCAGCCACGCGGCGACGAACGCATCCACTTTGTCGATTATCTTGTCGATAATCATCGGCCGCCCGGAAAGCAGCACCACGACGACCGGAATTCCGGCCGCCTTCATATTCTCGACCGCAGCCACATCCTCTGGCGCCAGGCTCAAGTCGCTACGATCTCCGTTCATCTCGGCATAGGGCTTCTCACCGATCACGACTACTCCCACATCCGCGCCTTCCGCGCCTTTGCCATCCGCGGCGAAGGTCACTTTGGTCTCTTTCGAAACAGCCTTTCTGATGGCCTGCAGAACAGTCGTGCCGCCGGGCGTCACGTTGTCGCTGCTGCCTTGCCACGTGATCGTCCATCCGCCGCACTGATTACCCAGGTCGTCGCCGCTCTTCCCGGCTACCTGGATGCGCTTCGCGGTCTTCGCCAGCGGCAGCGCGCCATGTTCGTTCTTCAGCAGTACCAGCGACTGGCGGACCGCGTCGCGCGCCACCGCGCGGTGCTCCGGGGAGCCGAACTGCTTCCACAGCGCCCGGTCGGCAAGTTGCGAGTGATTCTTATCCATCAGGCCCATCGCGATCTTTACCCGCAGGATGCGCCGCACGGCGTCGTCGATACGCGGCATCGGCACGGTGCCATCCTGCGCCCCTTCCTTCAGCTTGGCGAAGAACTCTTCATAGCGTTGCGGCACCATCACCATATCCATGCCGGCGTTGATCGACATGGCGATCTTGTACTTGTAATCGCCAGGCAGCGCGTCGATTGCCCCGTAATCGGAAATCAGGAAGCCTTCGAAGCCCAGCTCGTCTTTCAGGATTTCCGTCAGCAGCCGCTTGCTGCCCGAACACTTCAAGCCGTTCCAACTGTTGTAGGACGGCATGATGGAACCCACGCCCGCACGAATGGCGGCGATGTAGCCCTGCATGTGGATCTCGCGCAGGGTCTTTTCGTCCAGGCGTGTATCGCCCTGGTCGAGCAGATGCGCCCCAATGGTGCTGCTGCCATAAGTGGTGCCGCCGTCGCCCACATAATGCTTGGCGCAAGCCAGTATCGACAAAGGATCCGCCAAATCGTCGCCCTGCAGGCCGCGCACCGCGGCCGCGCCCAACTCCTTGACGCCGTCCGGTTCGTCGGCGTAACCTTCGTAGGTGCGTCCCCAGCGAATGTCGCGCGGCACTGTGACGCACGGAGCGAAGCCCCAGTTGATGCCGGTGGCGCGCACTTCGTTGGCCGTGATGCGCGCGATCTTCTCGATCAGCGCCGGGTTCCGCGTGCAGCCCAGCCCGATGTTATGCGGAAATATAACCGCGCCCAGAACGTTGTTGTGGCCGTGCACCGCATCCACGCCGTAGAGCAGCGGTATGGACAAGCGGGTCTCCAGCGCACGCTTTTGATAGCGGTCGATCAGGTTGGTCCAGGCTTCCAGGCTGTTGCCTTCTTTGGGGTCCGAGTCGCCCCCGCTGAACACCGATCCCAGATAATATTTCGCGATATCCGCATCGGACTTCAGGAAGCTTTGGTCCGGCTGCGTCATCTGCCCGACCTTCTCGTCGAGGGTCATCCTTTCGAGCAGGGCGTTCACTTGGCGGTCGAACGAGGAGAGCTTCTTGGGGCCGGATGCGGATGCGGCAATCAGGCATCCCAACCCGGCCAAGCCTAATATTGCGGCAAAACGGATTTTGACCATAAGAGCGGATCATAGCACCGCGCAGTGGGGCAGCGTCGAAACCACCCTTGGGGAGCGGTCCCCTGGTTGCTATGCTGCTGTGTTGGTCGATAACATCAAGCTCCTGTTACGCGTATTCTCGCAGCCCTCGGCCGCGATCAGCGCGATCCTGGATCAGGGCAGCCTGCTATTCGCCAGTGTCACGGTGGTCGCCGTTACCCTATTTTACAAATCCGGCCTGGCAATTAGCTTCTACATGCCGCTGCTGGTCTTGGCCGTCGCCTACGTTCCCGGAGTCCTGCTGCTCAGCGGGCTGCTGGCCCGCCTGGGAGGCGGAATGGGCAGCGTCTTCCAGCGCGATTATTCACCGCTGCTCACCTGTACCGCGATGGCTTGGGCCGCCGCCAATCTTCCGTTGGCGCTGGCCGGGTGGATGCTTCCGCTGCCCCTGTTCCCGATTCTCATCGCGGTGGCGCACGTATACTTTCTGGTCCTGATGTTCTTCGTAGTGCGCACGGTTTTCGGGACCGAAAACAGGATCGCGGCGGTGGTAGTTTCGCTGTCGTGGATGCCAGTGGTGGCAGCGTCGTTCCTGTGGGGGCCGCTCCACTTTCTGTTGGGCTGGCTGGCGTCGCCGTTCTTCCTGTTCTTCGCCTATTACTATTTGGGCGGCGAGATTGGCAACCTGGGTGCAAGCCTGCGCAGTGGGCAAAACTTCCGCCGGATGCTGAACGCGGCGGCGTTGAACCCGCACGATGGCGAGGCGCAATATCAGCTCGGACTGATCTACCAGCAGCGCCGCCAGTATTCGGAAGCCATGCAGCGGTTCCGGAACGCAGTGGCCATCGATCCGGGAGAGACCGATGCGCATTTCCAGTTAGGCCGCATCGCGCGCGAGCAGGGCCGCTTCAAGGATGCCCTGGCGCACTTCCAAATGGTGATGGACCAGAACGACAAACACAGCCAGAACGAGATCCTGCGGGAGTTGGGCGCAGTCTATCTGGCCGCGCGGCAATATGAGGATGCGCGGGGGTTTCTGGCGGAATACATCGAGCGGCGCCCATACGATCCGGAGGGCCTCTACTATCTGGGACAGGCGCTGGGGGGGCTGGGCAGGGCAGGGGAGGCGCGGGAGGCCTACGCGCGAGCGGCGGAAGCGGTTAGAACCGCGCCGCGCTTCCGCAGGCGATTCGTCGCCAAGTGGAGCCGGCTGGCGCAGAAGCAGATTCGGAAAGGATTCTCATAGTGGCCGCACCTTCGGCGTCCAGCAGCGGGACGGGGGCGTCCCGCGCGGTCCAGGGGGACCGCCCAGGGGACCGCCCCACCACGTTGCACCGGCCCATCGGGATCTTCGATTCGGGCGTAGGCGGCTTGACCGTGCTGAAAGCGCTGCGCGGCAAACTGCCGCATCGCGACTTCGTCTATCTGGGCGATACCGCGCGCGTACCTTACGGCCGCAAGCCCGCCGCCATGGTCGCGGAATTCGCCTATGGCATCACCGAGTTCCTGCGCGGGATGGGCGTTGAAGGCGTGGTGATCGCCTGCAATACCGCGTCCGCATCGGCGTTGCCGGAATTGGCCGGACACTTTTCGATTCCCATTTGGGGCGTGATCGATCCGGGCGTGGAAGCCGCCGCCGGTCTCACGCGCACCGGAAGCGTGGGCGTGATCGGCACCCAGGGCACCATCGCCAGCGGCGCTTACCAGCGGCGTCTCGAACAGCGCGGCTTAACCGTGTGGGCGCGCGCCTGCCCCATGCTGGTCCACATCGTGGAGGAAGGGCTGGCCCATTCGCCGGAGTGCGATCTGCTGCTGCATCATTACCTCGACGGACGCGCCGGAATTGACACACTCATATTGGGGTGCACACACTATCCGCTATTGCACGATGCCATTCGGCGCGTGGCCGGCGATGGCGTGACGCTGGTGGATAGCGCCGAGGCGCTCGCGCAGGCGGTAAACGGAAGCCTAAACGAAATCGGTGGCATGGATGCGCCATCGGGGCCTCCCGGCCGCATCGTCTACTTCGTGACGGGAGATCCACTGGCCTTCGGCCACACTGCCGCGGTGATTGGCGAGGTACAGGGCGAAGTGGTGCCGCTGCCGGTTACCGAACTGATCGACTTGCAGTTAGGGCGGACGCCCAGGTCCGGATAGCGCCGGGATAAACCGGCATGGAGTAGCGAATGAAAGAGTCGTACGGGGAGGGAATAGCGAACCGCCCTGGCCCCGAGCCATGCGAGGGCAGTCGCCCGGCTGCACTGGAAAGCGCACCAAAAACTTTCTGGGCTTCACCCACATTTGTGGGACGAACCGCCAGACGGGTAACTTCACCGTACACCGGCAGACGATCGGCAAACGTATGGCCGCGAAGCGCAAGGATATTCGAGCTACGCTGTGCCGGCGGATGCACGGTCGGGTCGCCGGGACGCTGCAGTGGCTGCAGCAGGTGGTGCGCGGCCCTTCCTATATCACGCCATTCCGGGCAACGGGGCACGCATGAAAGCCTTCCGCAACGATGTGCAGCGACGCTGGTTTCGAGCGCTTCGGCGACGCAACCAGCGCAGCCGTTGTAAATCCTACAGCCCTATCCGGACGTGCGTTTTGACGCCAAACATCCTATATCCGAGGTAAGAACCGTGTGCGTTAGTATCGCCGACACGGGTCCGTGCGGGGCCAGTGGGTTAACCGCTGTCCCTACCGCCATCGCGGGTCCTCCCGGACCCGCTTTTCGCTCGAAAAACCAACGCTTTCGACAATCGCGAGAGGCCGGCGAGGGCGTCGGCCGCAGTCCAGGAAACCGCCCCACATTTATGCAGGTGCTCGGGCTGAAGCCTGTGCCACCGGGAATTATCGTAAGTTAACACGGGCCTGCTTACTATCCCCGTTAACCCTGTCCAGGATATTCCATAAGATAATATCCCGGGCCATAACCCCCAAAATTATCTTGGTGAAGAAGTACTCTCATAGCCGATAATTGATATGAGTAGAAAGCTTATAGAGCGTATGTTACTGGTATGGCGATGACCGCGAAGGTACATACATTAGGGAGCGGAGCGGCGGGCCGCTTCAATTTGCATAGGGCCGTACCACGCCATAACCGGGAGGACGGCGGGCCGGACCCGCGGTACCCGCAGGACCGTCTCAAGGCGGCGCACGCCCATAATGAGGGCAATATCGTGGGCGGGGCGGTAGTGAGAAGCGCGCGGATGCAGGCGGTGTTTCGCATGGTGGAGAAGATCGCGCGCACCAATGCCACGGTCCTGATTGGCGGTGAGAGCGGATCGGGCAAGGAGGTAGTGGCACGCGCCGTCCACAACTTGTCCCTGCGATGCGAGCGGCCCTGGGTGGATATCAACTGCGGCGCACTGCCGGACCACTTGGTGGAGAGCGAACTGTTTGGTTACGAGAAGGGCGCGTTTAGCGGCGCGGAAGGCCAAAAAGCGGGCATGTTCGAACTCGCCAGCGGCGGGACTTTGTTCCTGGACGAAATCGGGGATCTGGACGCCAAGATGCAAGTCAAACTGCTGCGCGTGCTGGACGGCGTGCCGTACTACAGGCTGGGGGGCACGCGAAAAGTTGCGGTGGACGTGCGCATCGTGGCCGCCACGAACAAGAGTCTCGAGCAGGCCGTCGAGGCAGGGACATTCCGTGGGGACCTGTTTCACCGGCTGAATCAGGTGAGTATCCAGGTGCCGCCTTTGCGCGAGCGGGTGGAAGACGTCGCGCCGCTGGCCTATCGCTTCTTGCACGAGGTGGATCCACGGCTGGAATTGGGAGAAGACGCTCTGGACGCGCTGGAAGATTACGGGTGGCCCGGCAATGTGCGGGAACTGCGCAATGCGATCACGCGCGCCGCGGTTTTGACCGAGAGCTGGGAGATTTGCGCGGCGGATTTGAACCTGAAGCCATGCGCGCTGGCGCCAGCGGCCAAGCCGGAGCTGAAGAGGCAATTGGGCGGACTCGAAGAGCAGGTGATCCGCGAAGCGCTCGAAAAATCGGGGGGAAGGCAGGACGTGGCAGCGGACCTGCTGGGGATCTCGCGCCGCACGTTGCTGCGGCGGCTGAAGGAATATAAGACTCGCGCTAACACGGGCGCGGGCGCTTCGCCAGTGTTAGCGATATGAATATCAAGGCTAAGGTCTACGTTACATTGGTCAGCCTCGCCGGCATGGGCGTCATCGGAATGAGCGTGCACCGGTTGCATTCCGAGAACCTATATCGCTTCTGCTTCTATCTTTTTCTGTCGGCTCTGGCGGCCGGACTAAAAGTCAACTTGCCGGGTATCAAGGGGACCATGTCGGTCGGCTTCCTATTTGTGTTCGTCGGCATCGTGGACCTGAACGCGCCGGAGACCTTGATTCTCGGCTGCGTAGGCACGGTGGTGCAATGCCTTTGGAAGTCGAAGCAGCGTCCCAAGCTGTTCCAGGTGGTCTTCAGCATAGCGAACACGGGGATCGCCGTGAAGCTGGCATACGCCTTCTACCATTGGCCGCGGCTGCAGCGGTTTGACAATATCGGCCCCTTGTTGCTGATCGCGACGGGCTTGGCCTACTATCTTTTGAACACCGTTCCGATCGCGGAGGCCATAGCCATTTCCGAGGGGAAGCGATTCGGCGAGACCTGGCATAACTGCTATTTCTGGTCGTTTCCGTTTTACCTGGTAGGCGCTTCGGTGGCCTGGATCATCAGTCTCCTCACCCGCCAAATGCCATGGCAAGGCGCGATTGTGCTGCTGCCGGTCATTTATTTGATTTACCGTTCGTACCAGCTTTATCTGGCGCGCCTGGAGGACGAAAGACGGCACGTAGAGTCGATCGCCGGGCTGCACATGCGCACTATCGAGGCGCTGGCCCTGGCGATTGAAGCTAAAGACCACACCACGCACGAGCACCTGCGGCGCGTGCGCGTTTATGCGGTCGAAGTGGGCAAGCAACTGGGATTGTCCGGGCGGGACCTAGAGGCCCTCAAGGCGGCGGCCCTGCTGCACGACATAGGCAAGCTGGCCGTGCCCGAGCACATCATATCGAAACCGGGCCGCCTGACGCAGGAAGAATTCGAGAAGATGAAGATCCACCCTGTGGTGGGCGCGGAGATTCTGGAGCGCGTGTCGTTTCCGTATCCAGTGGCGCCGATCGTGCGGGCGCATCACGAGAAATGGGATGGAACCGGTTACCCCGACGGCTTACGCGGCGACGACATACCCATCGGGGCGCGGATTTTGTCGGCGGTCGACTGCCTGGACGCGCTGGCTTCCGACCGCCAATACCGCCGCGCCTTGAGCCTGGACGAGGCCATGAACGAGGTGGTGGCGCTGGCCGGCAAGAGCTTCGACCCGAGGGTGGTGCTGATCCTGCGGAGGCACTACGTCGAACTGGAACGGTTGGCGCAGGCGACGCCGGAGAGCGCCGCCAAACTGTCGACCGACGTGATCGTCGACAAAGGCTCGGCGCCGGCCGCCGGCTATCAAGGCGCCGCGCCGCACGCGGTTCCGAGCAGTGAACACGACTTTCTGTGCTCGATCGCGGCGGCCCGCCAGGAAGTGCAGTTGCTTTTCGAATTAGTGCAGGATTTGGGCAACTCGCTAAGCCTGGATGAAACGCTTTCCGTAGTGGCGGCGCGCCTGAGAAAGATCGTGCCTTACGACGCCATCGCGATCTACGTGCGGAAGGAGCGTAAGCTGATCCCGCGGTATGTCAACGGCGAAGACTTCCGGCTATTCTCCTCGCTGGAGATACCGGTGGGAGAAGGGTTGTCGGGCTGGGTGGCCGAGAACCGCAAACCCATCTTGAACGGCAATCCGTCGGTAGAGCCGGGCTATCTGGCGGATCCGGTCAAGTTCAGTACGCTACGATCGGCGCTGGCGGTTCCGCTGGAGGGCTTGAGCGGAACGATGGGGGTGATGACGCTCTACCGGACGGAGCACGACGCGTTTTCGCGCGACCACCTGCGCATCCTGCTGGCTATCAGCAGCAAGGTGTCGCTGGCGGTCGAGAACGCGCTGATCTTCCGCCAGGTGGAAGATTCGGCGACCATCGACTATCTTTCCGGATTGCCGAACGCGCGGTCGCTGTTCCTGCGGCTGGATAGCGAAGTGGCGCGCTGCAGACGAAGCGGGGAGCCGTTGTGCGTGGTGGTGTGCGATCTGGATGGGTTCAAACAGATCAACGACCGGTTTGGCCATCTGGAAGGCAACAAGGTATTGCGCCTGGTGTCGGAAGCGCTCCGCAGCCGTTGCCGCGAGTACGACTATGTGGCGCGCATGGGCGGCGACGAGTTCGTGCTGCTGCTTCCGGGCACCGACCGCGGGGCGATACAAGGGCGCATCGAGGAGATCCGGCAAATCGCCATCGGGACGGGCATGCCGGCTTCCAGCGGCGTTTCCATAAGCATCGGCGAGGCCTATTATCCGGAAGACGGTTCCGACGCGGAGGAACTGCTGGCGGAGGCGGACAAGCGCATGTACAAAGCCAAACAGCTTCGGAAGAAGTATAGGATGGCGGTCTATCCGCAGACGGCGGTCGAGATTGCAGCTACGGCATAAGCGGGGGGCGGGCCAATTTGCCGCCTGTGGGGCGGGATCGGCGCAAACTGGGCCGATTGACAATCGGCCCGCAGGTTACCAACCTGCCCCACAGCCAAATTGACGCCACTACTTAAGAATGAAAGGAGCCTTCGATATGAAATTGCGGTTGATGCTGTTGGCGCTGATTGCGGTATTAGTTCCCGCGTACGGTCAGTACGGCGGTGAACTAAGGTTCTGCCTTCAGGGCGAGCCCAAGACCTTTAACCCTTTGTTAGTGGAGGACGATCCGTCGGAAGTGGTGCGCTATCTCACTGGCGGCGTGCTGATCCGGGTAAACCGGTCTACACAAGAAGTGGAGCCCGAACTGGCGGCATCGTGGAAAATAGACAAGGGCGGGAAGCGCATCGCGTTTCAGATCCGGCGCGGCCTGAGTTTCTCGGATGGCACGCCGTTTACGGCCGAAGACGTGGCTGGGACGATGCGTATGGCGCTGGATCCGAAATTGCATGCGCCGGTAGGGGACGCATTCCGTTCGGGGCCCGGCGCGCCGGAGATTACGGTGGTGGGTCCGGATCGGATTGCCATCGCCTTTCCCGCGGCGGTGTCCGGTATGGAGCGGCTCTTCGATCAGGTGGCTATTCTGTCGTCCAAGTCCCCGAAGAAAGAGGCGGCGGCGATGGGGCCGTTTTATGTGGCGGAATACAAACCGGGGTCCGAAGTGCTGCTGAAAAAGAATCCGCACTATTGGAAGCGGGACGCGCAAGGCCGTGCGCTGCCCTATCTCGATTCGATCCGCCTCTCGATTCAGCAGAACCGGGCCATGGAAATGGTGCGATTCGAGCGGGGCGAGCTGCATCTGATCAACAGCGTCGCGCCGGATAACTTCGAGAGGCTGGCCGCCGAAAGGCCAACGGCGGTGAGTGACATTGGGCCGGGACTCGAATCGGAACTGCTGTGGTTTAACCAGGCGCCGGGTGCACCGCTGCCCGAGTTCAAGAAGGCGTGGTTCCGCTCCGCCGCGTTCCGGCGCGCGATTCTGCAGGCGATCAATCGCGAAGACCTTTGCCGGGTGGTCTATCGCGGGCACGCCAGCCCCGCGGTAGGACCAATATCGCCGGCGAACCGGCATTGGTACAACACCAGCCTGAAGCCGATGCCGTTCGATCGCGCGGCCGCTCTGCGGAGTCTGGCGCAAGACGGTTTCGAGATGCAGGGCGGCGTGCTGCGCGACCGGCAGGCGAACCCGGTAGAGTTCTCGGTGGTTACCAATGCGGGCAACCTTTCGCGCGAAAAGACGGCCGCCATGATCCAGCAGGACCTCGCATCGATCGGCATAAAACTGAACATTGTGACGCTTGACTTTGCCTCTTTGATCGAACGGCTGACAAAGACTTTGGCGTACGAATCTTGTCTGCTCGGATTTGCCAACGTGGATCTGGATCCTAATTTGCAGATGAACGTCTGGCTGAGTTCGGCGAGTAATCATCAATGGAACCCTAACCAGAAGACGCCCGCGACGGCCTGGGAAGCGGAAATCGACCGCCTGATGGAGGCACAAGCTTCGGAAAGCGATCCGGCCCAGCGGAAGCGGCATTTCGACCGGGTGCAAGAGATTGCCTGGGAGCAGGCGCCGTTCTTGTATCTTTTGAATAAGAACACGCTGATCGCCGTGTCGCCTTCGCTTCACAACGTTAAGGCGGCGCTGATCCGGCCATATGCTTACTGGAACGTCGAAAGCCTTTCACTTTCGACTCAAGTAGCGAGTCAGCGGCCTTAGCAGTCCGTGGCAATAGTCGCTCTTATCGGAACGGTTCCACGCGGCTGGAGGAGGGCGCGTTCAGGGGCGCCAGGACGCGTTGCCGGGCCATGGTTGAGAGTTAGGGTACCCCTGGAATCTGAACTGAGAACTTATTTTCTGCCGGGACTGACTACTACCACGATTACTAGGTCAACGACCGGTTGGTTTTGTATTTGTATTTGAACTTCTTCCTGGCCTTCTTGGGATCGAATGTCCAATTGATCGTGACGCGATTTCGGTTGGTTCGCCGGTTCCAGGCGCGGGCTTCTGCCCGGAGAATTCGGATCTCG
>Ga0182015_10004333_pt1 | contig 15359 bp, 8 predicted proteins | sample 712P3MmetaG_FD_120478 | JGI IMG/M metagenome (GOLD analysis project Ga0182015, IMG submission 120478) | Permafrost microbial communities from Stordalen Mire, Sweden - 712P3M metaG | ecosystem: Environmental > Terrestrial > Soil > Wetlands > Permafrost | place: Sweden: Stordalen | collected...
CGCGTCAAGCCATCGCGAAGCGCCGATTACCGCATTGGACCATAGCGCGGACGTCACCGACTGGTACGCCTTTGTCAGTTATGACGATCCGAGCAAGGTCACATTCATCCTGAATGTCGACCCGTTGCTTGAGCCCGCGAATGGGCCCAACTATTTTCCCTTTGATCCTAGTGTGCTCTACGAGATGCACGTGGACAACAACCAGGACGGACTGGATGACGTTACGTTCCAATTCCGTTTCAACACCGAAATCCGCCAGCCGAACCTATTTACAGGATTCGTCGGCGGCATCGCCGGCATTCCAGAGATTACCTCATTGAGTGGATCGGGCTCGGAAGGTTTGAGCTTGCGCCAGACCTACACCGTGACCATGATCAAGAATGGTAAATCAACCTGCTTGAACGGCGGAGACACCCTGTACGCGGTACCCTCCAACGTGGGTCCACGAACCATGCCCAACTATGAATCGTTGTTTCACCAGGGCATCTATCGCCTGGGTGACGGCGTTACAGTATGGGCCGGGACGGCGGACGACCCATTCTTCATCGACCTGGGAGCCGCATTCGACTCACTGAATTTCCGCAGAGGAGTCGGTCCGATCCTGACCGAGGCAATCGATGATGACAATACGCACAACTATGCGCCTGACGCCGTGGGTGGCTACAACGTCAATTCCATAGTGCTCGAAGTTCCCATCACGATGCTGACGGTGGACGGCCAACGGCACGGTGCCGGCGACAAACGAGCGGTCATTGGAACCTATGGCAGCACATCGCGACATGAGATCACGGTGCGGCGCTCTCCCAATCCAGACCAAAACGGCGGCCCTTTTGAGCATGTAAACCGTGAAGGGAATCCGTTGATTAACGAGCTGATCATTGGTACGGGCTTTAAAGACCGCTTCAGCATGGACTTTCCCAAAAACGACTCGCAGTTCGCGAACTTCGTCCTGGAACCCGTGCTGGCATCTGTATTCAGCTCGTTGGGCGTTCCGGTTGCACCGAATCCGCGGAAAGACTTGCTGATCCTGGTGCAGTACGAGGCCCCGATCTGTCCCGGTTGCGGACCTGGGGATGGGGGTCCAATTGCCGATCTGCTGCGGCTTAATACCGGCATTCCCCCGACCCCAGTGGGCAGCCAACTGCGGCTTGGCTTCATCGCCGGCGATGTGGCCGGCTACCCGAACGGACGAAGGCCGGTGGACGATGTGTTTGACATCTCCGCCCGCGCCGTAGCCGGCATCCTGGTCAACCCCGTGACTTACGGGACTCGGCTCGGAGATGGCGTACAAACCAAAACCGAAGGTTTCAACGATTCCTTCCCCTATGTCAGGCCAGCCAATAGTGGACGCGATAGCGCTCACACTGGACCCGGGCAGGCGGGCTGCACCGGACAACCCGGCGGTATTTGTCCCGTGATGTAGTTAACCCATGTGGCCGTCGTGCCTGCAGCGGCGGCCACACTTTTCTTAAGGAATGAGGTTTCCCATGAACCATCGATTTTCGGCAGTGTTAATGATTGCTTCTACTTTCACGGCTGGGCAGGTCACAACCACTCCCGTATCAGCTTCTTCACCGGCCGGGCAAAGCGTCGCGGAAGCCAGAAAAGAGATCGTTGAGAAGCCCACACAATATGCGGGCTACAACCTTCTCGCGATGGCACTTGTTCGCCGCGCGCAAGAAACGTCCGACCCCGCCTACTACACTCAAGCGGAGGATGCCTTGAAGAAGTCGCTGGCACTGGTTCCCGACAATTTCGACACCGAGAAAATAAAGGTTTCGATCCTACTGGGCGAACACCAGTATCCGGCGGCTCTCGAAGAGGCCAAGGCGCTGAACAAGAGAGTACCCGATGATGTCATGGTGTATGGCTTGCTGAGCGACGCGAACATCGAACTCGGCAATTACGGCGATGCCGAGAATTCAGCCCAGTGGATGCTCAATCTTCGTCCCGGGAACCTGCCCGCCCTCACTCGGGCGGCCCATTTACGCGCACTCTTCGGAGATGCTGAGGGCGCTTATGAGCTAATGGATCTGGCGTATCAATCAACCCCGCCAACTGAAGCCGGAGAGCGCGCCTGGATCCTCACACAGATGGGCCATCTTCGGTTCGCCTCGGGCGATACCACCACCGCAGAGAAACTTCTACTGCAGGCATTGACGGCTTTCCCGGGCTGTCCCGACGCGCTCGGCAATCTAGCTCAGCTTCGCGTTGCTCAGAAGCGTTATGGCGACGCGGTGGTCCTGCTCCAGCAACGCTACCAGTCCGCGCCTCGCGCCGGCAATCTGTACGAATTGGCTGAGGCATTGCAGTTGGTAGGACGCGCTGACGATGCTAAGAGAAACTTTATAGAATTTGAAACGAAAGCCTTGCTGGAATCGGGAAACAAGGATAACTCCGACCGCGAACTGGTTTTCTACTATGCCGACCATGTGGGGCAGCCGGCCCAAGCTCTAAAAGTGGCAGAACTGGAATATGCTTGGCGTCGTGACGTGTACACACTTGACGCGTACGCTTGGGCTCTGCACCTCAATGGTCGTGACATGGAGGCACGCAAGCAGATTGAGACCGCCTTGGCGGTCGGCATTCGCGATGCAAAACTGTTCCGCCACGCAGGAGTTATCGCGCTGAAATCAGGAGACCGGGCGGCAGGCGAACGCTACCTGAAGCAGTCAGCCGACTTGAACACCTTAGACGCAGAGCAGGCACGAAGCATCTTGGCCGGACTGGTGCCAGAACCTGCACGTTAGTCTTATGGGCCGTTTAAGCCGCATGGCGTCGCCATTGACTCTGAACTCTTGGAGCAGGTTGACCTTTCATCGCTGGCCAGGGTTATGAAAATCGCTCTGGGGCGCATCGAGATCTGATCCGCGAACGGCCCGTATCGCGCCAGCAGTCGCTGCGTCCAACCTGGACGTCATGGGAACGGTTGACCAATGTTCACCACCATCACCACGGAGACATCATTTCGACGGGTTCATTCTCATCTCGACCACGACACGTGTTGGAAATCGTCGTGGTGTAGGGCAAATCCCAGTAGGCTCAATAACTCGGCGATTTGCTCATCAGCCGCGAGGGCGTCCGTCATGGCCGGCTGGTGTTAAGGTGACCCGCCCTTAGCCGTTCATCGTCGGGCAAACCCCTACTCAGAAATAGTCGCAGCAGCAAATCCGTTTTATGCACCTGTTCGTACTACTGAAGTAAGCCTGAGAAATTCCCAAGAACAAAGCGAAAAGAGCGCGGCTACGCGTCCCGATACCACGACATGAGAGAAAGTAATAAGCCTAGGAACGAGATTGCCCTTTCCTTTCTCAGCAGTTGGGGAATCGTCGTTGTGGTTTGTTTGCCAATCTCGTTATGGGCAGCAGCCAATGGCAGCCTATCAGGAACACTCAAAGACCAGAGTGGCGCGGTTGTCACTGGAGCGGCCATTACATTGGTCAACACCGCCGTTAAATCTGAGTATAAAGCGATTTCGAACGGACCGGGATTCTATTCATTCCCGACTCTTCCAGTGGGCCACTATGATCTGGCCATCGAAGCCACAGGCTTCAAAACCCAAAAGAGAACGAACCTGACCATCGATGCCGATGCAGCGCTCAAACTGGACGCGGTGCTCATGGTAGATCAGCGCTCGGAAAATATTACGGTAGTGGCCGAAGCGGCCTCAGTCGAGGCGCAAGTCGATACCGTGGCAACTCATCTAGGCGAACTCGTAACCGGCGCGCAAATGACGGCACTGCCCTTGAACGGACGAAGCTATACCGATCTTCTGCCGATCCAGCCTGGAGTCGCCCCCGTCTCAACTTCACTTCCGAACTCGGTGATCATGGCAGGAGTAACCGGAGGTCTCTCACCGTCTGGCGATTTGAATCCAGGAAATTTATCGATTGACGGTCAGAGGGAATCGTCGAACGGTTTCTTGGTGGACGGAATCGATGTGCAGGAGCACATGAATGGCGGAACATCCATTGTGGCGAATCTGGATTCGATCGATGAATTCCGAGTTCTGACCAACAATTTCGATCCCGAGTACGGCAACTATAACGGCGGCATGGTGACCGTCATCACCAAGTCGGGTAGCGATTCGTTTCATGGGAATGGCTTTGAATTCCTGCGCAACACGGATTTAGACGCCCGCGGCTACTTCGATCCGAGCCGGCCCGTCTTCCGGCAGAATCAGTTTGGCGGCACTCTTGGCGGTCCCGTCAGCCGTGGCAAAGTTTATTTCTTTGCGGATTATCAAGGCACTCGCACCAACCAAGGTGTGGAAACGGGAAATATTTCGGTGCCTTCCCTCGAGGAGAGAGCCGGTAACTTCTCGGACTCCCCAACCGTATTCAGCACCAACATCAACAGTAATGGGACTCCGATTGCGTCGGTTGTGAATAGCGCGTGTTCTAACGACCAATGCTTGGCGGCCGTCCTCCAGACTTCGTTGGGATATACGGTCACCAGTGTCGAGCCGTTCTACTTCACCGCATCAATGATCAACCCAGCAACGATCACCCCCAATAACCCAAATGGAACCGCCTATGGTTACAACTGCACCAATAGCACGCAATGTGTTTTTCCGAATACTAGGGGTGGTCAGGGTGCGGTCATCCCTCAATCAGCTTTTTCCGCCCCCGCACAGAGCTTGCTGCAATACATTCCCATGCCCAATGGTGGTACCGATCAATTCTCCACTTCAGCTTATTCGCAGACGGTGCGCGACGATAAGTCTTCCGGACGAATCGACGCCAATCTAGGACGATGGGGCCAGCTATCCGCCTACTACTTCTTTGACGATTACCGCCTCGACAATCCCTATCCGGGGCAGCAGGGTGGAGCAAGTGTCCCTGGCTTCGACGCACTGACGTTCGGACGCGCCCAGCTTGTCAGCTTAGGAGACACGAAGGTTTTCGGCAGCGGCACGGTCAATGAGGTCCACGCGGGCTATCTCCGTAACGCCAATGTAATTGGGCAACCCAAGGGCGGCCTCGGCATAAGCCAGGCGGCGCAGGGCTTCTCGACCAACACCACGGCAGGGGGATTCACGATCCAAGCTCCGCATTTTGAAGGCGTGGAAAACATGGTTTTTCCTTCCTTCGTAATGGGCGTTCCCATCACCAATGAAACCCAGATTAACAACACGCTGTACTTGAGTGACACATTTTCGAAGGTGATGGGAACGCACACCTTGAAATTCGGCGGCCAGTTCCATTGGGATCAGGTGAACGAGCGCCCCAATGCGACGTTTAACGGAACGTTCAACATCGATGGCACGGAAACCGGCTCCGCCTTTGCCGACTTCCTGATCGGCGTGCCCAGCAATTTCACGCAATCCTCAGGTCAGCCCTTCTACCTGCGCAATCGATATGCCGGGCTGTTTGCGCAGGACAGTTGGCGGGCACGAAGCGATTTGACGATCAATGTCGGCCTGCGCTGGGATTACATCATGCCGTTCTGGGAGAAGTACAACAACATCCAGACCATCATCCCAGGAAGGCAGTCGGTGCTCTATCCGGGCCTGCCAGAGGACTTGGTCGTTCCCGGTGATCCCGGAGTCCCCAGTACGCTCTCGCCATCGAAGCCAGACAACTTCGCCCCGCGAATTGGTCTTGCGTACGCGCCGAGATTTGACCGCGGAATTCTGAAGGACCTTTTTGGCGACAGCGGCAGGAGCAGCATTCGAGCGAGCTACGGAATTTTCTATACCGCATTTTCGGGGTTGTCTGCCGGGGTCATGTATGGCGTTCCGCCATTTGGCGACAACTACCTGACTGCCGGGCCGCCACTCTTTGCGACTCCCTTTATCAACGCGGCCGATGGCGGACAGAAGACCAATCCGTTTCCCCTAGCGTTCCCGCCGCATAAAGTCTCGGCGAAGAATCCGGACATGCAAAGCTTTGCGAGTCAAATTCCCATCTCCGCCGACGTTTCCTTTTACTATCGCGATGCCGTTCCCTACACCGAGAATTACATGTTGTCATTCGAACGGCAGATTACGAACAGCATGCTGCTGACCATGAGTTATGTGGGGAATGAGGGGCACCACATTCTCGCTGTCGTCTCCAACAACCCCGCCAACCAGGCTCTTTGTCTCGGCCTCAGTCAACCCAGTCAAGTCGCCCCCGGTAGTCCCATCTGCGGCCCCTTTGCTGAGGATGCCCTCATCATCAGCACCAGCGGACACGTCTATCACGGAGTGCGAGATGGCATCGGCTCCAACTATCAGCAGGATACCTGGCAACAAACGATTGAGAATTCCAGTTTCAACGCGCTGGAGACGAATCTGCGCTACGTCGGAAAGAGATCCAATTTCCTCCTCGGATACACCTACAGCAAATCCATTGATCAAGGCTCGGATCTGGGCGAACAGCTGAATCCCTTAAACCACGGGGCGACGCGCGCGCTTTCGGCTTGGGATATGCGTCACAACTTTGTGGGGAGTTTCCAGGTGAATCTTCCTTTTGATCTCCTTTCTGGGCGTAACAATCGCTGGACCGAGGGATGGAGCATTGCCGGCATTGCGCGCTTCAGTACCGGCCTGCCCGTGACCCTGTTAGATGATTCCGATAACTCGCTGCTCGGAACTCTGGGGAATGGTGTTAACAACTACCTGCTCGATACACCGGAGTATCACGGCGCACCGCTCGACCTCAATACCAATCCCAGAAACGGGCGACCTGAGTTCAATAAAACGCCCGCAGCGTTCACCACGGAGGCGCTTGGGCAATTGGGAAATGTTCCCCGACGATTCTTCTATGGTCCCGGAATCAATAATCTTGACATGACGCTGACCAAAGTGTTGAAAGTAACCGAATCGAAATCGTTTGAGTTCCGGCTGGAGGCGTTCAACGCGTTCAATCACGCACAGTTCTATGGTCCGGCTGCAGTGGACGGAGAAGTGAACGATCCTCATTTCGGGGAAGTGGTCAGCGCGGCTGCTCCACGTCTGGTCCAGATTGCCGTGAAATTTTCGTTCTAGAACGGAGTGCGCAGAGGCCGCCGTGGTGGGTTGGCAAAGAGATCTTCGCACGTGGGGCTTCCCGACCACCTAAGCTGGGCCAGCGTCCGACCTCCAGAGCACGCTTAGGGATCCTGGCGCGTCGTGTCGTCCTCAATCCAGTATTCGCGTCGTGAGGTTAGCACCCCGCGCGGACGACCCTTGGTCTCCACATGCAGCGCGTGCAGCCCGGGCGCGGGTGTTGTCGGGCGGAAACTCAGTACATAGTAGTTGGGCACGTCGTTCGACACCGCGATGAGACCTGCCTTCAGATCCTTGGCATCGTGGAAGTGGAAGAACTCGCCTCCCGAGAGCTCCGCGATCGACTCTGCGGTCTTGGTGCGCAGCGCATTGCGTGCGGTAAGAAAGGTCATGGTCGCCAGCCGGAGGGGCGGAGCGAGCTGGCCGATGCAGTCGAGCACCTGCTTGCTGTAGTGCCCTTCGTACTCGGAATCGGCTCCATTGCGGCTGAAGCAGCCGTGCTCGGGGCCTGGCTCTGTCCTCCGATCAAACTTTGATGCCTCATGCGAAACTGCAGAGCGCGTACTGGAAAAGCTGAAGCTGTACATCGTCGTATTGGTGTCGCTGATGAGGCGCAGAGCGTCATCAATTGTTGTCTTACTGCCCTGGTCGATGGTTTCGCTGAGCAGCAGAATCGCACGGCGATAGCGCGTGGGTTGTGCCCGCAGTTGCGCAATGGCCGATGCGATACCGTCCAGAATGGCTGCCCCCTCATCGCCTTCGTTCAAGCCGGCAAGCTGCTGGGAGGCATCGGCTGTTCTTGAAGTAAAAGGCATAAGCAGATGCGGCACACTGTCGAAGCCGATGACGGCGACGCGGTGTTCCACGTTGCCGATCAGCGCGTCGAGGATCGAGTCTAGCTGGCGGTAGTCAGTAAGATGTCGTGCTCCGGCACCCCCCGTTTCAACAACGATTGCCAACGCCAGCGGCTGCGAGTCGGTGTCCTGATCAAGGGTCAGGTGCTGCGGTACCCCATTGTCGGTGACCAGGAAGTCGTCAGCCGTGAGTCCAAAAACGACTTTTCCTTCCTTGGTCTTCAGCAGTACAGGCACCTCCACCAACGTGGAGCGCACGGTCAGGGTGGGCTGGCCTTCATCGCTCTGCTGTGCGCTTACGCCCACAGCGGCCACGCAGAGTAAGAAAAATAACGAACAGGCAGATCTCATTAAGCCTTCATTGTAAGGCGCGACCGCACGCCTCGACCGCTTGAATCGTATCTGACAGACCCTGCTCGACAGGGTTTCTGACGGGGATCCAGGCTCGCGAGTCCCGACATTCTCCGGAGATTTGGCTATCAGTTGTCGAAAAAAGGCGCTCATAACCCATCGGCCCGCCGATGAGTGATGATCTGCGCCGCCGGCACACCCGCCTCGCAGAGATGAATTGCCAGCTCAAAAACCTCCGACCGCCTCAGCCGCCACGGCGCTGGTGCAGCGTCCACCAGGCATCCAGCGCGCTTGGGGTCGAAACCGAGGTCGGTCGCTCCCAGCTTCGGAATAACGCCATTCTTGGAAGGGCTGCGCACACTCCAAGCTCAGCGACGTTGGAGAGCATCCCGATCCCGCCAGGCCCACCACCTTGCTTAGCCTTGGATCCCACGGCAAGGCGTAGCAATCCCCACCCCGCCCCGAGCTGGTCGACTCGAAAAACCCTAGGCAGGCATTGGCTGCAACGGCCGCGTCGACAGCTCAACTGCCGTGTTTCAATATCTCGATGGCTGTAAGAGTGGCAAGGGGATGCGCCGTTCGAGCCGAGCCCGAACGTCCCATTGTCGAGGATCGGGTAGCGAAGCTTGCGCCCGATGGGCGATCTCCCGCATGCAGGATCAAATCGTTCTGTGCCCCCCGAAACCTCGAGAGTTCTTGTGCTGGATCCAGAGCCGACTGCTGTGATGCGCTATTGTGCGCGGAAGCCTCTACGACCTTTATCGAAGAGAATGCCCCGCGGCGGCGAGCGGAAGACTGGCGATAAAAGAGCGGGGGTGCATGGGATCCCTCCTAAATGACATTGACAGCTACTGCACGGGAACCACGGGCAGATCGATAAAACTGGCTGCGCCCGTCACGTGGTAAACGCGCTGAACCGCCTTAACGTAGTCTTCAGGTTTGGCAAAGAAGACATTGGTTACAAAAGTCTGCGGGTTCCGGTCATAGAGGGGAAACCAGCTCGATTGGATCTGCACCATGATCCGGTGACCAGGCAGGAATACGTGATTCACGGTGGGCAGGATGAACTTGTAAGGTAGTGGGGTGTTTGGTGTAATTGCCTTCGCCGTCTCAAAACTCTCCCGGTAACGGCCCCGAAAAATATCCATGGCAATGTTCAACTCATAGCCACTCATCTCCGGTCGGCTCGGAACCTCGTCTGGATAGACGTCGATGAGCTTCACTACCCAGTCACTGTCCGTTCCGCTTGTGGACGCGACAAGATTCACCACCGGCGCGCCACTGATTCGCAAAGGCTCAGTCAAAACCGGTGTCGTGTAGGACAGCACATCCGTGCGATCGGCGACAAAACGTTGATCGACGAGCAGCCAGCGCCTCCAGGCATCGCCATCGGAGAAAACAATAGGGCGCGGCAGATAAGGCACAGGCTTGCCGGGATCGGAAACATATTCATCGTAGTCTTGAGGGCCTGCGGGCGACTTAGCATCGTGTCCGCTCGGAGGAGTGAACGACAAACCGAGGCCAGCCGACAAATAGAGCGGCTTGGACTTCGTTGCGCAACCAGTCTCACACGCCAGCGGCCAGGATTTCAGACGGTCCCAATGATTTTCGCCGGTGTTGTAGATGAGCACCGGCGGCGTAGCGGCCTTCGGCGCACCGTCTTTAAGATACTGATCGAAGAATGGCTTGAGCACGTCGCGACGAAATTGCAGGGCGGTATCACCTTCCCACTTTAGCGGCCCCAGCGAATAGCCGTCGTAGTTGACTCCGCTATGGCGCCATGGGCCCATCACCAGAAAGTTCATATCATTGCGCGTGTCCTTTGGCTCAATTGCCAAGTAGCAGTGAATCGCTCCCCACATGTCTTCCTGGTCCCACAAACCCTGAATCCACATCGTGGGAACTTTGAGTGGCTGTTCGCTCATCGTCTTATCCAGCGCCTGGGCTTGCCAGAAGGCGTCATAGGCTGGGTGTTCCGAGATTTTGTGCCACCACGATAGTTGGTCCAAGCCCCCGGCTTTGGCGAAATCTCCCCCCGAGCCGGCCCGAAGAAAATTGTCGTAGTCTTCATATCCCTGGCGGACGACAGGATGACCTTCGCCTCGCGCCGCGGTCTGCTGGGTAAAGTAATCGAAATTCGTCTGCCGAAACGCGCCGAAATGAAACCAGTCGTCACCCATCCAGCCGTCGACCATGGGGCTCATTGGCGCTGCGACTTTCAGGGCCGGGTGCGGATTGACCAGAGCCATCACCACGGTGAACCCTTCGTAGGAACTCCCGAGCATTCCAACTTTGCCGTTACTCTCGGGAACATTCTTCACCAGCCAGTCGATGGTGTCGTAAGCGTCGGTGGAATGATCGGTTGGGCTCGAATTCAGCGGCCCCCGCAATGGCCGGGTCATCACATAGTCGCCCTCAGAACCGTATTTACCGCGAACATCCTGAAAGACACGGATGTAACCATCAGCCACGAACACTTCGTCGCCCTGGGGGAGGGTCGCGAGCATGTACGGAGACCGGAAACGTTCCGCCCGTTTGGCAGCGTTGTAGGGAGTACGAGTGAGGAGAATCGGCGCGTTTTTTGCGCCCCTAGGGAGAACAATCACGGTATAGAGCTTCACTCCGTCTCGCATAGGAATCATCACTTCTCGTTTGACGTAGTCGTAGGATGCGGTCGGGGCCTCAAACTTGGAAGGAATGTCTGGAGTTAGGGGCGCGGTCTGAGCGTGTGCCGCAGCCCCGAGCATGAAAAGAGCAGCCCCGACCACCCATCTCTGGGGTGCATCCGGTTGGAATAGGGAAGAGATGCTGATCATAAAAAGGAATCCGTCCTCGCTCTCGACTTGCCAACCGAAAACTTTAACAGAAATCTGTCTGGCCGACGCGTCGACATCAAGTTCGCCGGAAGCCTGTCCGAAAACCGCATGCTTGGTTTGGATGAGGAGGTTGAGCCCGGTTCGGTTCAGCGAGGTTGGCGGAGAAAATTCGAGCTAACAGCTTCCCTGATAAAATGAAATGAAAAGCGGCGCGGAGAGATGGCCGAGTGGCTGAAGGCGCGCGCCTCGAAAGCGTGTATACCTTTACGGGTATCGGGGGTTCGAATCCCTCTCTCTCCGCCAGTTCTTCTAAGAACTGTTCCACTCATGTCCGCACAACCTCGCCCTTCTAGTTCCCAGCGACTGGCAGTACTATGCTCGACGGAGCCTCCTTCGAGCGATACACCTTCTGCGTGGCTTTTTCGTAGTCAGCATCTCTTGCCTTATAAACATTCTCAACGAACTTCTGCGGGTTGCGGTCATACAGCGGGAACCATGTGCTCTGCACCTGCACCATCATGCGGTGGCCCTTCAGAAAGACATGGTCATTGGGGTGCAAGTCAATTCTGTACTCGGTGACTTGGTTAGGGGTAAGGGGAAGGGGCGTTTCCATGCTGTTGCGATATCGGGCTCGCAAAACGTCATCCGCAATCATTAGCTCGTAGCCGTTGAGCACGGGTCCGGCATCCTTAGCGGCATCTTCTTCCGTGATTGTCTGGTAGTCTTCCGGATACACGTCGATCAGTTTCACAACCCAGTCGCTGTCGGTTCCCGTAGTCGAAGAGAAAAGGTCGGCGACGATGTCTCCAGTGACCGCAACATCCTCAGTCAGCGGATCAGTCTGCCATGTCAGCACATCAGGACGATGCTCCACGAAGCGCTGGTCCTGTACCAGCCATGTCGTCCAAGCTGGCGCAGGATAAGTCGGCGTGATGGGTCGATTGCGGTACGGCACTGGATTGGCGGGATCAGAAATGTAGGAGTCAAAGGCATCGTGCTCAGAGGGTGGTTCGAACGAGAGCTTGCCTCCCGCGTGCAAGTAAAGCTTCTTCTCGGTGATACCTTTCTTGGGTGGCCACTCGTCGTAGCTCTTCCAGACGTTGGTGCCCGTCTCGAAAGTCAGTGCTTCGGGTTCCGTCAGTGGTTTGTCGTGGAGCCAATGTGCGAACCATGGAGCCAAAATGTGCGAGCGATAATAACCGGAGATGTCACTGCCCCAGTCGATTTCACCCAGTTTGCGCCCAGATTGATCCATCCACCCGCCGTGGTTCCATGGACCAGCGACGAAGTAGTTCAGATGCTCGGTATCGGTCTGCTTCAGTGCGGCATAAATGCGAGTCGGGCCAACAAAGTCCTCCTGATCGTACCAGCCAGCGACATTCAGGTTTGGAACAGTAGTGTGTTTCAGGTATGTCGTCACAGCATGTTGCTTCCAGAAATCGTGGTTCGGATGCTCAACGAAATCGTTCCACGTCGGTAGCTTTTCATGAAAGTAACGCGCATTCGCGTTGGAGATCGCACCGAGCGCTAGGTACCACGCGTAGGTGTCGTATTCGTCGAACTCGAAGTTTGTGTTCTTCTCCTTGGAGGTTTCAAGCAAAGCGGAATATTCGAATCCATAGCTCAGTCGAAACGCGCCGTTGTGATGGAAGTCATCATTAATGAACATGTCGTCAGGAGATGCCTGCTCACTCGCAGCCTTCAGCGCGGGGTGCGGCTCAAGCAGCGCCTGCGTCACCAGCCAGCCCGGATAGGAAATCCCCCACATACCGACTCGGCCGTTATTGTTCGGAACATTCCTGACAAGCCAATCGATGGTGTCATACGCGTCAGTCGCTTCATCAATCGATTTGGGGTCACTCTTGTCACGGGGCGGACGCTGCATGACGAATGTCCCCTCGGACTTAAAGCGCCCCCGGATGTTCTGCGTAACAAAGACGTAGCCGTCCGCAATGAGATCGTCGAATAAAGCGGACTCGGTCAGCGAATTAGCGTTTTCGGGGACTCCGTATGGGGTTCTCACCAAGAGGATGGGGAGCGGTCCCGTAGCATTCTTCGGCGTCCTCAGCACAGTCTGAAGACGGACGCCATCGCGCATCGGGATCATGATCTCTTGGAAGTTGAAATATTCGGGCTTGTACTTCGATTGCACCGGGGGGGCTTGGGCAAACAGATCAACGGCCAGGAGCGAAAGCAGCAGGATTCGTTTCTCGAGGATCATCGCACTTCGCCTTTCTGAGCCGAACACCACTGAGCTAAACGGCTAGGGTAGCACGGCATCAAGAGGGACGATTCGCCCACGAAGGAATTATCCTTCACCTCATCAACGACAGTTTCCGGACGGCCTCTTTTGGGTGCTGCCGCACAACCGGGACTGCTGGCCTGGAGCGACATCAAGTAAGAGAAATCTTGATAGGCAAGAAAATGAGGCGGTGGCCACTTGGCAGTTCCCCGATGCAGCCTGAACCAGAGAGCACTCAGACGGAAAAGCGCTGAAGGTTCTGCTGCAGACGAATCGGAAAGCCAGTCCACGAACTCGAGCGGCTTGCTTTACTCGGGGTCCAGTTTAATCGGAGGCGGCAGGAGGAATTTCGACGAACTGCATGACCGTATCGCTTAGGCGATTGTCACTTTTTCGGCATACGGACTCCCTTAGCCCGCATCATCAAGAGACTTGCTGACGACACCGCAGTCGCGGATGGCCTGGTCCATCGAATCGATGCGCAAATACACTGTGCCAAGCTCGTGAGCTAATTGCTGGGCAATCGCGGTTTTTCCCGTGCCCGGCAGACCGCCGAAGATTATCAGCATTGGCATGCGGCCGTGTGCCTATGGCTCCTCGGAAACCTCAATCACACTGCCTTCCAAGTCCCTCGTCTCAAAGTAGTGCGTGCCTTGCCGATCCTCCTGAATCTCTCCGACATTCACGCCCCTAGAACCTAAGACTTCTCTCGCCTTCTTGATGCTGGAGGCGTACAGCATGGGCGTCGTTCCATCAGTCGGCTTGTTTCGAGGTCCGAGGACGGCAATGCAGGTTTGATCCTTTTTGGAGAAGCCCAATGCCACACCCCCTCCGGGTCGTCCATTTCCGCAGGAACCTTTTGGAGCCCCAACTTCTCGATGTACCAAGAAGTCGCAGACTCAACGTCCAGCACTCCAATGTAGAACGAATCGGCAATGGTCAGCAGAGGCATGGCTGGATTTAAGCTGCCAGTAGAGCCGAAGTCAGGAAGGGCTCGGAGCAAGAGTCATTGTGCATTTTGTCAGAAGTAAGAGACCGGAAAGGCGGAACTAGCTCTGAATCCGAAGCCCGCCTTCGGTTTCACCTCGGCAGCAAACCCCGAACTGCTGCCACAACCGAAACCACGGGCTATGCGCGAGCATTTCGTCGTGCCTTCGATTGGCAGCAGAGATGTCGCTTGCGCTGAGCGGCCTGATGTCCGGCGCTTCGAACATTTCCTGTAGCTGCTGAATATCTTCGATGATGCGTTCAACGTCCATCCCGTTCCAATATCCGACATGAGGGGGGCAGTCGTCAAACGGAGCGGCATCATCATGTTGTGACTTCGTTAACCCTTACTTTGGTGGGCACTGAGTCCTTATGAGAACCGCAAGAACGGCAAGGAGCTTGCTCTTGATTGCGGTGCGGGCGAGGCTCCACAGGGCTTGCAGGATGATGGCAATCACAGCACGCATTACGTCCCGAAGACGCAATGAAGTGGCGTCATCGGTTCTTCGTCGCCGTCGTCTTGCGGCTGCGTCCCGTCTTGATCGGCGCTTCCAGCGTCCTGCCGTCGATGCCGCCCTTGTTCCAGAGCGTTGAGCGGCATTTCTTAGACGGGCAATTTTGGCGGAAACTCGGTTTCCGGTACCCGTTCGGCTCGATTGCAGTGTCAGTTATACTTGCGGAGGTTTATCGCTATGATGCGGTGGGGCTTCCTCTCGGCTCTTCTTCTGATTTGTTCGCAGTTCTGCCTCGCCCAAGCGCCTGCCACGAACGGTGAAGCGGCGGAGCCCGCTGTGCTGACCTACGAACAGCATAAGCAGGCCGCCATTCGCATCAACGAACTTGCGGGACGAATTCATTCGGAAACTGATGCCAATGCCTTTGTGTCTGAGATCGCCGGTCTCTTAACAAAAGAACTGCCTCCGGCTTGGACTAGCAGTGGTATCCGTCAACGACTTGCCCATGCTGAGTATGAGGCGGTTCGCAACCCGGCAAGGCTCATCCCCGAGCAGCGTCTAGCGGTAGTTTACTGCGAGTTGAATAGACGAGAGAGTAAGTATGTATTTCTGAGGGGGTTACAGGCATTGCGTTGTCTTACCCACTTGGGGTACTACGATGCGATCGCTGCAAGGCCGAGA
>Ga0182015_10004334_pt1 | contig 15354 bp, 12 predicted proteins | sample 712P3MmetaG_FD_120478 | JGI IMG/M metagenome (GOLD analysis project Ga0182015, IMG submission 120478) | Permafrost microbial communities from Stordalen Mire, Sweden - 712P3M metaG | ecosystem: Environmental > Terrestrial > Soil > Wetlands > Permafrost | place: Sweden: Stordalen | collected...
ATCATCAGAGGAATCAAATAGTTCGCGAATCCAAACAGGATCGGCATCGCCACGAAGAAAATCATGGTCGTTCCATGCATCGTGAACATCCGGTTGAACACCTGAGGCGAGACGAAACCGTTATGCGGACGAATGAGCTGGATGCGTATGATGGTTGCTTCCACGCCCCCGAAGGCGAGAAAGAGCAACGCATAAAGGATGTAAAGAATACCCAGCCGTTTGTGATCGACGGTGGTCACCCATTCGTGAAGTTTCTCCACGAGAGGGCGGCGGCTCACCTCGGTCTTGGCCCATGCGATTGATTGAGTCGACATTAGTGAAGCGTCTCCAGATATGAAGTCACTGCCATCAGGTCCGGGCCGCTAAGTCCCATTGCCGGCATCTTGGATCCAGGTTTGATTGTGCCGGGGTCTTGAATCCAGCGCCGCAGATTTTCCGGTGTGTTCGGGGCCGCTCCGGAAGCGATTGTGTCGCGGCTCATCAAATGGGTCAGGTCGGGGCCGAAGCGCCCATTTGCTACGGTACCCGCCACTGTGTGGCAGTTGATGCATGCCGTCCGCTCGAAGATCGTCTGCCCTTCCGAAGCAGCGGCACTGACCCGCGCCGGCCGGCTTTGCCCTTGAATCCAGCGGTCGAAATCTTCTCGCGAGTCGACGTACACCCGAAGCAGCATTTTTGCATGTTGCGTTCCGCAGTATTGCGCGCACTGTCCAAGGTAAAGGCCAGTCTCGTGCGGGTCCACCCACATACTATTGGGATGGTTTGGTATCAGGTCCGTCTTGCCTGCCAAGCGAGGCACCCAGAAGCTGTGATCCGTGTCGGCGGAAAGGAGCGTGAGGAAAGTCGGTGCCGGGTGCTCTGCGTCGCTTACCGGAATGTGCAGTTCATTCGCGGTCACAACTTGCAGTGACGGATATCGATACTCCCACCAAAATTGGTGCCCGATGACCGTGACTTCAACCGCGTTTCTTGGAGGGGATGCGTTTTGGATGGAGGCGATTACACGCGCAGCGGCCAGAAATAGGGCCACAACGATGAGGATCGGAATGACCGTCCACGCTAGTTCTACCTGCATGCTCCCGTACACCTGTGCCGGCTCACGCCCGTCGCTGGTCCTCTTCTTTCTGAACTTCACGACCGCGTAGGCTAACAAGCCGAAAACGACCACGAAAATGCTTCCGGTCACCATCAATACAAAGCGAGACAGGTCAAAGATCGACTGCGCCGGCGTCGACACCGGTGCGAAGATATTCGTTGGACTGAGCCACGGCACCGCTGGCGCTGCGAACCCTCCAACGACAGACCCACAGAAGGGAAGCACTTGTCGAGCGAGGGCGTCGAGAGATCGCACCACACGAGCGTTAGTGACCTTTCGCTGCCCGTTCACAGACTTCCTCCCGACGTATGGGTTATGTAACCCTTAGCGCTCTGCATAGCCCGCTCCTTTGTTTTGCGAAATAGAACCTAACCCGCTTAGCCGAATCAACGTAATATGTTTGTTGTCGCTAATTCGACTATTTCGCTCCCCTGTCCGTTGAGGATTGCCTTCAGCGTATAGAGCGTGAAACCCTTCGCCATGGCTGCGCTGATCTTTGGAGGCATGGACAGTTCCGCCCGATTCACGACCGCGTCGACCAGCACCGGGCCATCGTGCGCAAGTGCGTCAGCTATCGCAGGTTCGACCTCACTGGGATGTTCAACACGAACGCCACGAATTCCTACAGCTTCGGCCATAGCCGCAAAGTTGGGGTTCTTCAAATCGGTGCCGGTGCTCAGGAAGCCGGTTGCCCTCTGCTCCAGTTCGATAAAACTCAGAGCTCCGTTGTTGAAGACGATGACCTTTACCGGTAACCCGAGCTGTGCAAGGCTGAGGAAATCACCCATCAACATCGTGAAACCACCATCGCCCGAGAAAGAAACGACCTGCCGATTGGGAAACGCCTTTTGCGCGCCGATCGACTGCGCCATCGCATTTGCCATGGAGCCGTGCCAGAACGAACCGAGCAGCCTGCGCCGACCGTTCATGGAGAGATAGCGTGCCGCCCAAACTGTCGGAAGCCCCACATCGCAGGTGAAGATGGCGTCCTCAGCCGCCAGGCGGTTAACCGTCTTGGCGACATACTGTGGATGAATGAGTGTCTGCGACGATCCTTCTTTGGCCAAATCATCCAACTCCCGGCGTGCTCGCTGGTAATGCGCGACTGCCTTCCGCAGAAAGGAATCGTCTGCCTTCGGCTGAAGTTGCGATAGCAGGAGCGTCAATGTCGAGGTAACGTCGCCCACAATCCCTAGGCTGAGGCGTGTCCGCCGGCCAAGATTTTCAGGCAGGATATCCACCTGGACAACTTGCGCATCTTTGGATTCCGGGAAAAACTGCTGGTACGGAAAGTCCGTCCCAAGCATCAGCAGGACATCGCATTCGCGCATGGCATGATAACCAGACGAGATACCAATAAGGCCTGTGAGCCCCACTTGGTACGGATTATTCCCTTCCAGGTGCTCCTTCCCCTTTAGCGCCATTACGATCGGGGCTTTGAGCTTTTCTGCGAGCTGAAGTACCTGTTCCTGCGCACCCGCGCAACCTGAGCCACACAGAAGCGTGATGCGGCTGTTGACGTTCAGCAGATCAGCGAGCCGGTTGACATCGCTCTCTGAGGGAACTAGCGCCGGTCTTGTGAATAGGACGTCCGACGGCTGCGGCGTATCGCCCACTGCCGGCTGCAACGCTACATCTCCCGGGATCACGATCACGGAAACACCGCGTTTCCCGATTGCCTCACGGATCGCGATCTTCAAAACACGCGGCATCTGATTTGGCCCGGAAACAAGCTCGCAGTAGTGGCTACACTCACGGAACAGATCCTGCGGATGGGTCTCCTGAAAATAACCCGATCCCATCTCCGCCGATGGTATCTGGGCCGCGATCGCGAGTACCGGCACTCGGTTTCGATGACAGTCGAAGAGACCGTTAATCAAATGCAAATTGCCAGGACCACAACTGCCGGCACATACCGCAATTGTGCCTGTCAGGTGAGCTTCCGCACCCGCTGCGAAGGCAGCTACCTCTTCATGTCTTACGTGCACCCACTCGATGCCACTGGTTCTTAGCGCATCGGTGATCCCGTTAAGACTGTCCCCGACGATTCCATAGATACGCTTCACTCCTGCTGCTTTCAGCGTCTCTACTATTTGGTCCGCGACTAATTTGCTCATGGAGAATTGAAGGTCCTTTGTGTTGCTTTGGTTTTTGTGCGCGGCCAGAACATCATGGCAACCGTCGTGGCCCCCTGGGCCGCATGGACAGTGATGAGGGCGACTTGCATGAGTGTTCTTTCCGCGGAAACAATATGCACGTGCGATTCCAGGCGTGCTCGATGTCCCAAACGCAACACAAGCGGGATTTTGAAGGACACATCGAACTCCTTACCGACGCCGACGGATGGTTTTGGTGCCCAAATGTCGAGCCAGTAACAGTTCGAAGGCGCTTCAGCGAAGGAACACGACTGTATACTGCGGTTCAGCTCCCCCTACATCGACATCCTGTTAGTGACGGCGAACGCCGAACCGTTCACGCGGGATAAAGCAGGTGGTGCCAGCACACACGTCACCGGCGTTGGCAATAACCGTGCTTTGAAGTGATGCGAGGACGCTTCGCCGAAGCCACCATGCGCTCTAGCTACTCCAGGATTATAGACAGCATCGTGACACGCTTCCATGAGGACGAGCCCGCAAAAGTGGAGCGGCGCTGGGTTGCTACGCGGTATGGAGTTGAGCTCCTAACCTCCATCATGATTCTGCTATGGGGTTACCACATGGCCCGTGCGCAAGGAGCGGTCTGGGCGATCATCACGGCAATTCTGATTCTCCAACCCGGCCTCGACAGAGCAATGAGCGCATCCGGCGTGATTATCGTCGCAACGCTACTCGGCTCTTCGGCAGGAACAGTCGCCGCGCTCCTGATCCCAGGAGACGCAGCCGCGCTTCTGGCCGGTGTTCTGGTCACTGTAATCCTCTGCCATCTGTTCCACCTCGATCTCCACGTCAGGCTTGCCTGCTTGACCGTGCCTATCGTTCAGACGTGGCACCAGGGTTCGATCATTCACGTGGATTATGAGCGCATTGCCGCGATCCTCGCCGGTTGCGGCGTTGCCTTGATCGTGCAGTTTGCCGGCGTGCAGTTCCGGCACCAGGTCAGCTGGCGCCGAACCCTGACTGCTCAGATAACCCCGAATGAACCTTCCAGATGACCATCCGTCGAGTCATTTCGCCCCTCCTCATGCTCTCGGTCGGACGTGTTTTCGCCCAAATCGCTCCTCCTTTACCCGATCGTCCGTGGCACCCCCCCAACGAGCGGCAAATCAAAAACGACGCCAAACATCTCCGTGAATCCAGCTTCAGCGTTGAACCAGACAAGATTTACTCTTTAGCGGAACTGGTGGACTTCGCCGAGGAACACAATCCCGAAACCCGCGTCGGGTGGGAAATAGCTCGCGCTCAGGTAGCAGCTTTGGGCGTCGCGCGGAGCGAACTATATCCGACTGTAGCGGCTGTTGCACTTTCGCAAATAGACCGCAACGAGACTCCTTTTGGAAGCCAATTCTATCGCCAGACGCAGCAGACATTTGCGGGGACGATAGAGCTGAACTACACAATCTTAGATTTCGGCGCGCGGGCTGGCCGAATCGCCGCGGCGAGAGCAACACTCCTTACAGCTAACTTCGCATTCAACGACACGCATCGAAAGATCATTTACCAGGTTGCGCAAACCTACTATCGGCTGCTGAATGCCCTCGGACAGGAAGATGCCGCTCGAGCAAGTCTGAGGAACGCTCAGACCGCACAGCAAGCCGCCGAGGATCGCTTGATACACGGCCTTGCGACTTTGCCGGACGTGCTGGAAGCACGGAGCGCGACGGCACAGGCGCAATACGATCTTCAGTCCGCTCTCGGTGCGGAAGAGATTGCGCGAGGAGATTTGGCTACCGCCCTCGGAACTCGCCCCACCGTTACGATTCACGTGCAACCGATCGACCAGTTGTCAATTCCCGAGTCAATCGGCGATTCCGTCGATCAAGCGATCGATCACGCCTTCGACCAACGCCCGGATCTCATGGAGCAGATAGCCGAAATCCGTAGGGCAAACGCAGGCGTCAAGGAGGCACGCGCCGCGTATTATCCTACTCTGACCTTGAGCGCCAGCCCTAGCGCGCAATCGCTGTATATCTTGCAGCAAGCGCTTCCTTGGGGCCACACCGCGGACTTGGGTGGCGGGCTAAGTGTGAATCTAGGCTGGACCTTATTTGACGGCGGTGCGCGGAAAAATAACCTGGCGAAAGCGGAAGCGAACGTCCGTGCGGCGGAAGCACAGGTTAATGCTTCCCGCGATCAGATTGCCGACGAAGTTTGGAGAGCTTACTCCAATGTGAAGACCGCGCTTCGCCAGCGCCAGGCTGCCATCGCGCTCCTAGAGGCCGCGAGTCAATCCTATGCCGCCGCTCTTGAGTCGTACAACTACGGAGTCCGAAGCTTCCTGGATGTCACGGCCGCCCAGAGAACACTCGCGCAGTCCCGCTCGACTGATGTGTTGGCGCGGACGCAGGTTCTTACGAATCTGGCGGATCTGGCATTCCGAACGGCGAGTTTAATGCAATCAAGTTCTCGGAAGGCCAAACCATGAATGGAAATAGGAGCATTCGCCTTGTCAGGTACGGGCTGGTTGTGTCTTCGCTCTCACTCGCGGGTTGTCAACGGGCCCCTTCCTTCGACGTACTGGGGTCGTTCTTTCCTGCATGGCTCGTTTGTCTGGGTGTGGCGATTGTGTTCACAGTTTTCGCCCGATGGATGTGCTTGCGTCTGCGCATCCCGCTCGCTCCTCCAATTTTGATTTATCCAAGTCTGACTGCTTTGTTTACATTCGCACTTTGGTTTATCTGTTTTCGCTAGGTAGGAACCATGAAGACTGATACGAAATCTCGCAAGCTGCTGGGCCGGATGGTCAAGATTGGAATCGCCATAAGCTCCGTGACTCGGGGTCTGGACGCACGCAAGTTGCTAGGCCGCCTGATCAGTATTGGCATCGTGATAGCCGCGGCCGGTCTTGGCCTGGGGGTCCTTTACAGCACCAACTACTATCCACGGACCGACGATGCCGAGGTGTTTGCAAATTTCATTGGGATTGCGCCGCAGGTGGAGGGCCCGATTACTCGGCTGAATGTGCGGGACAACCAGTTCGTGAAACAGGGCGAACTGCTATTTACCATCGATGAGCGCCCGTATCGGTACGCCCTCGAAAACGCGCTGTCCGAGCAGTCTGCTCTCGAAGGCCAAATTGAAGACGAGCGGCGAAGGATAGCGGCGCTGGTCAGTGCCGTCTCGGTTGCACAAGCCAATATCCAGGGTTCCCAAGCGGACATCACCCGATGGGCAGCGGCTGTTGACCAGGCACGGGCTGATGTGGCAAACGCCGAGCAGGGTGTCGCCCGGGCCAAGGCGGAGTGGACTTATTCGAATAACAATCTACATCGCATTGAGCCGCTGCTCGAAAAACAGTTCGTCACGGTGGATCAGGTGGACCGGGCGAGAACGTCGGAAATCGCTCAGGCAGAAACGCTTAAACAGGCGGCATCGCAACTGGACCTTTCACAGGCAGGATTGAAGTTGGCCTTGGCCCAATACGAACACTCCAAGGCTACCCTCGAACAGAGTAAGGCCCAGCACGAACAATCTGTAAATGCGGTAACTACGCTCGAACCGCTCGTCAATCAGCGCGGTGCGCGAGCTTCGGCGGTGAAAACCGCCCGCTACAACCTCGACAACTGCCGGGTCTACGCCCCATTCGACACACGTGTGACAAATCTCAATATCTCGGAAGGCGCCTACGCGCATGTTGGTCAACAAGTGTTCACGCTAATTGACGCGCGAACCTGGTGGGCGATTGGTAATTTCCGCGAGGGCCTCCTTCAGCGCATCGTGCCAGGGATGCCGGCCGATGTTTATGTACTGTCGAAACCGAACGTGCGTTTTGCCGGAGTGGTTGACAGCGTCGGCTTCGGCGTCACTCCCGACGCGGATGTCTTCGGCCGCTTAGAACCCGGCCTGCCCGACGTGCAGCGAACGCTCAACTGGGTGCATCTTGCATCGCGCTACCCGGTTCGGGTCCTCGTCAAGAATCCTCCTCCCGAGTTGTTTCGAGTCAGCGAGTCAGCGGTTGTGGTCATCCGCGGGCACTGAAATGGCTACTCTCGCTCAAAGCGTACCGGAGTCGCGCCAACCGTTGGCCTGTTTCTGGGATTTCCTCAAGAAGGAACTCACGCCCTATCCCGGTAGAGCTGCCCTGGTCGCCCGCATGGTTATTGCAGTAACTCTCGTGATGATCATTACGATGACATTTCGTCTACCCTATGCCGCATATGCCGCTGCCTTCGCACTCACTATTTCGCGAGAAAGTCCTCAAATAACCATAAAGTCGTTTAGAACCGTAGTCGTAGGTTGGGCTCTCGGAGCAGCCTACATCTTGATCGGCGCATTGTTTTTTCTTGAGAATCCAGTGCTGCGTTTTCTCTGGGTGATCGTGACGATGTTCGCGATTTTCTACGCGATCAGCGCCATGACCGATTCAGTGGCCGCCTCCCGCTTCGGTTATTTTGTCATCATCACAGTCCCTTTGTGGGATCTCCACGTGACGGCCGAATTGAAGGTGGAAGGCACGCTTTGGGCTGTCTGGGGAATCACGATAGCGAGTGTGGTTACGGCGCTAGTTGAGTTGGTGTTCGCAGAACTGAGGCATCGGGATGACTTTGTTGAGTCCCTTGCAAACCGGTTGGCTTCCGTTGAAGAGTTACTGGCCTGCTATTTGGCAGACCGGCCAGTGGACGAGACGACGAAAAAGAGGGTCACGCACTTCGCCGTGCTCGGAGCATCCAGATTGCGGCGCATCTTGACCAGCTCCAGCTACGCGCGGCAGTACAACGAACAAATGGGTGCCGTTGTGGCGCTGGTCGGGAGACTTGTGGACATTGCCGCCAACCTGACCCAACTCAGCATTCGGATTTCTGACGATAACCGGCAGCGAATAGGCGTCTTGGCTGCGAGCATTGCCGGTATTCGTACCGATCTACTGAGCAGGAGAGTTCCGAGTCCGATTGATTCAAAGGTTGACAGCGAGGTCCCCGGCGGTATTCCGCTACTCCGCGAGATGGAGAGAACTGTGTCGCTGATTCCTGAAGCGTTTTTGGGTTCCGAATCGATAATCGAGTATTCGCCCTCGCCCCCCGGCGAGAATCGGCCAGCCACACTTTTCGTTGCAGACGCTTTGTCGAACCCTGAGCATGTCAGGTTTGCGTTGAAAGGCGGCCTTGCGGCCAGTCTTTGCTACATAGTTTACTCTTCCGTCTTCTGGCCGGGCATCAATACGGCAATTACCACATGCTTCTTGACGGCTCTCTCCACCATTGGTAGTTCTCACCAGAAGCAACTTGTGCGGATCTCAGGCGCTGTCGTCGGCGGAGTGGTGGTCGGGATCGGATCACAAGTATTTATTCTGCCTTACCTCGACTCCATCGCAGGGTTCACGCTCCTTTTCATGTTGGCAACTGGCGCGGCCGCCTGGTTTTTAACGTCAAGCCCGCGCTTCTCTTACTTTGGGAGTCAGTTTGCCGTCGCCTTCTACCTCATCAACTTGGGGGAGTTCAGAATACAGACGTCACTTGTGCCGGCGAGAGATCGCGTTGTCGGCATCCTACTGGGGCTCTTCATGATGTGGCTCATCTTTGACCAACTGTGGGGTGCCTCCGCCGTCGTCGAAATGAAGCGAACTTTTATTTCCAACCTGCGATTGCTGGCTCAACTTGTGAAAGACCCGTTTTCTGGTGAGAAGAGACTTGAAATCGAGCGCAGTTATTCTCTTCGCGAGAGGATCAACGCAAACTTCGACAAGATGTTGAATCTGGCCGACGGGGTTTTATTCGAATTCAGCTCTTCCAGACAGCAGGATCTTGCATTGCGCAATCGACTCCGGCAATGTCAACCTCGAGTGCGCACGCTTTTCGTATCAGCAATTGCATTGCTTAAATATCGTTTCCAACTTCCTGGTTTCGAATTGCCGGAAACTGTCCGGGTCGCACAGCAGGAGTTCGACGATCAGCTAGCCAAAATGCTAAATGGCATGGCAAACCGCATCGACGGTGAACCAACAAGAACGATGGACAACGTCGAGGATTCGTTCCAGCGTCTAGAACAGACGATCCAGACTTGCTGCTCGGAAACAACGCCAAAACCCCTTGCGGCAGAGCTGCGCACATTTCTTGCTCTCTCCAGCAGCATGGAAAGCGTGGCGATGTCCCTGTATAAAGAGATGTGATCACGCCTCCTGTAGTCCCGGTTCGCCATCGCATGGCACCGTCGACTCATTCGATTTCAGATTTGGCGAAACGCCCCTTGCACCGAGGCGCGACACGGTTATCAAGCCTGGAGAATTCCATCTCTGCGAAAGAGGCTAATTGACAGAACGTCTCGTCAGGGCCGATGGTTCGCAAAAAACCAGTCTGACGGGGCCCTCCAGCAGACAATATTTGGCTTTGCCTGCCGATCGGCGCCCCGTTGGAGCAGGGGAAGATGGTTTCATTCGCTGATCAGCAAAATCAAAGGGCGCCCGAGCATCGGTTCCGTAACTTCCCAGCGACGCACAAGAATGGAATAACACATCAAGCCAGTTTCTCCTTCGCCCCAGATTAGATACGCTAAAGACTGTTTCATCAGGTTGCGATGCGTCAGCCCCAATACAATGCTCACTGGATCAAGCAGTTCGCAGAGATAAGCGATGGAGTTGGCGAATGCGACCGCGCCGCCGACCTCGATGACATAATGGTTCCCTTCCTGTCGAACCTGTACCCGCAGATGTGCCACAAATTCACTACGATTGTCCAACAAAGTGACGTGAATGAAGGCGAGTGGGCCCTCGATCTTGAAATGCCGCTGCACTTTCTCGGCGATCAAGGCACGGTAGTCGGCGGTGGGAGTGCGGTCAGGGATGAGGTTCACCTTCTTGCCCGCGATTGTGTTCCAGAGTTCGGCCGATCGCTGGTCCGCAAAACTAGCTGTCGATACCCGCATTTCGGTCGAACGTGCATACCGGCTAATCGCGCTCGTAGCCAACAACAGAATGATAAAGATCGTTGCGACAATTAGGCCATCTGGCCGCTCTACAATGTTGGCGCCAAGTGTGTACGCAAATACTAACGTGATCACGAAAAAGTAGAGTGCCACGAGCATCGTTTGCGGCTTGTGCCAGCTGCTCTCCCTCCACAGATCCAGGGCGACACCAGCTGCTCCGGAAAACATCAACACCAGGACACCGGTGGCATAGGCTGCGGCTTGCGCCTCAACTTGCGCGCGGAAGGCCAGCGTGACAGCCACGTTGATCGCCAGAAGCACCAGCACTAGCGGTCTGCGGTGAGCCACCCAGCGCGGGGCCATGCCGAAGCGGGGCAGATAACGGGGAATCAGATTGAGTAGACCTGTCATCGCCGAAGCACCAGCGAACCACAAAATCAGAATCGTGCTCAGATCGTAGACGGCGCCGAAATCATTGCCCAAAAGGCCATGCGCGAGATAGGCAAGCGCCCGGCCTGAGGCCGGCCCGCCCAGACGGTAGTCCGATTCTGGAATGAGAAGAGTGGCCACGAAGCTCGACAGCAGAAGCATGCAACTCATGATCACCGCCGCCGTCAACAAAAGCTTCCCCGTGGCGCGAATCCTTCCCAATGGCGGCGATCCCGTATCAGCTTCCTGGCTCGCGGAATCCCGGTTCGCAATCAGTGGCATCACGGACACACCCGTTTCAAATCCGCTAAGACCCAAAGCGAGTTGTGGAAAGATCAGCGCGGAAGCAACAAAGATGGCTGTCCAGTCTCCGTGAACACTCAGGTTCAAGCCCCAGTGATGAAGGAGTGCGGGATGGCGGCCTATCTCCCATAGCCCTCGCAGAAGCACAACAAGATTCAAGACAAGGTATGGAAGGGCTGCAATTCGAGCCATTCCCATTGCCTCCCGGAAGCCGAACATGAACACAATGGCCAGTAGCAACAGCAACGTCAAGGTCAGGGGCATGGGTGCCTCGCCAACATAGCTGTGGAGATATGGATTTGCAATCGCGTGACGAGCCGCATCGGCTGCAGACAGTGTCATGGTAATCACGAAATCCGTGCCGGTGAAACCCAAAAGGATGAGGATGAAGATCTTGCCCTTCCAGCCGGGGAGCAGATGTTCTAACAGAGCGATCGAGCCCTGGCCCGCGTATGAGCGTCGGGCCACTTGTGAATAAACCGGGACGGCTCCCAGAAGCGTGACCAATACCAGCACAGCCGTTGCCGGTACTGAGAGGGCACCAGCAGCCAAGAGAGCTATGCCCGGTTGGTATCCGAGGCTCGAGAAATAGTCGACCCCTGTTAACCACAGGACGACAGACCAGGGATAAACCTTTTCCGCGTTCTCTGGTTCGTCGGCCGGGCGACCTCTCAACAAGAGACGGCCAAGCAAAGTCTTGGGTGGGGTCTCGGATTGCGTCGGCAAATTGAGACTGGGTGGAGCGTGAGGCGATGTGTTTCCCGCGACAACCATTTTGCTCCGTTAGTTCACACGTATTCCGTCATGCACCATGAGCAACGTTCTTAGGTAGCCGACGTTACGCCCGTCTCCCACATCCGCCTTGCTCTCCTCTTGCTCCTTTTGCAGTTATCGGGCATCGCGGTGTGTCCCATGCACACTTGTGGCCATGAATACATGGGCCAAGCATTCGTGATTCGCGCGTTCGATGGCTGTGCCGGCAACGTGTTACGACGACACCGCACGAGTCATCGTTAAGCACGATGCACACTGCGCGAACTTGGTTCGATCAATCACATCGTTCTTACTTCCAGGGCTCGGCTGCGGAAAAGCCACCCGTCCTTTGTGCGGACTCGGCTGATGGCTTCCAACGCCGCCGAGCGGCACACACCTGTCACTGTGCCGTCTTCGGAGGATGCACATAAAGCGAACGGAAGAAACTTCAAAGTGTCTCCGGCGAGCCTGCCGCGCCTATCCAGCCAATCGTTTACGCAGGGACCGAGCTTCTCGACATCGTGTTGGGGCGGAATAGAAAATCAATTCCGACTTTTGGCCTCCTGATTGCGATTACGAATGCGGATGCGGATGAACAAGAAAGAATCTGGGGAGATCAAAAGGAGTTGGCTATGCGAGTAGTGCAAGGAATGTCTCGGTCTCTCTCTGCATCGGATTTGCCGGTGTCGACTTGCGGCGCGCTCTCAGCGCAAAACGAAAAGCATCGCGTTCGGAATATTGTTCTGGTCTAAAGGAGCAACCATGATATCCGCTAAGCAGACGAAATCGGTCCATTCGTTGAAGAGTTGGCTGTTTACGCCGGGAACGAAAGCTGATCGGTTCGGCAAGGCAGCGGATGTGCATGCCGACGTCTTGATTATTGACCTGGAAGATGCAGTCGCGCCTTCTGCGAAGGAAGAAGCACGCGGCTCGGCGCTGCACTATCTCGAAGGGCTTTCCTCAAATCATCATCCCTGCGCCCTGCGGATAAACGCACCTGTTACCAGGGTAGGCCTGGACGACTTGCAGGCTCTCTTGCGCTCGTCTGCTCAACCGGACTACCTAATCCTGCCTAAGACTGAATCTGCGGGAGTGATTGGTCTGGTATCGACTTTGTTGCGAGAGGCCGGAAAATCAACGGAAGTAATCGCGCTCATCGAGACTGCCAAGGCCGTCGCGGCTTTGGAAGAAATAACCGGCGCGGACATCAAACCGGCCGCCTTGCTCTTCGGCGCCGCGGACATGTCGGCCGACCTCGGAGCCGAGACAGCCTGGGAGCCACTTCTGATGATCAGATCCCGTATCGTTCAAACCGCCGCGACTGCCGGGATCGCAGTTTTGGATTCCCCGTACTTCGACATCGCCAATGGGGAAGGTCTGCGGCGAGAGACAGTTGCTTCGGCCAATCTTGGCTTTCACGCCAAGTGTGCGATCCATCCGGCACAAATCGCGGTCATCAACGAGGTATTGACTCCAACCGCGGAAGAGGTGGCGAAGGCACGTCAGATTCTTGTCATCAACCGGCAAGGCGTGGGCTCCGTGGGTCACCAGATGGTGGACGAGGCGGTCGCGCGAACGGCAAGGCTCGTTCTCGAACGAGCGGGCATCCCTGCTGAGGAATTGGTTGCTTCGTAAAAGACAGATCAAAACTACAAATAGAAGGAGATCGTATGGAGCAAATGCTTTCGGCTTATCGCGAACTCGGCCCCAAGCACTACCGCGAAACATCGGGGCTTTACTATGAGGACTTTGAGCCAGGCGATGTATTCGAGCACCGCCCGGGACGAACGATCACAGATGTCGACAACATCTGGATGACACTACTCACGTTGAATGTGCAGCAGGTCCACTTCGACGCTGCCTACGCTGCGAAAACGGAGTGGAAGAAACTGCTGGTGGACAGCACATTCACGCTTGCTCTGCTCACTGGCATGAGCGTGCGCACGGTGAGCGCCAAAGTAGTTGCTAACCTCGGCTGGGACAAGGTGAAAGCCACTCATCCAGTGTTCGCGGGAGACACACTCTACGCGGAATCGACTGTCCTGTCAAAGCGCGACTCGAAGAGCCGTCCCACGCAGGGGATCGTGACGGTTTCCACTCGGGGGGTGAATCAGGACGGCAAGGAAGTGATGAGCTTCGAGCGCACGATGCTGATTTACAAACGGGGCCACTCGCCGGAGGCCGCTGCGAACTACTAACTCCGACGAGTAACGCACCAGTAATAACAATGGAACTCACAACGCTCTATAAATCGAGGCTCACCACGCCCGCAGATGCGGTCGGACGCATCGCCTCTGGCGTCACTTTGTCGATGGGCATGGCCATGTCCGAGCCCCCGGCACTGCTTAAGGCACTGGCGGACCGCGCTGCCGCAGGCCAGATCGACGATCTGAAGATCTACTATTACGAATCCACGCGCATCGCCGGGGAGACCATTTTGCGCTACGAACTGGGCAGGCGCATTCACCCCTATTGCATGTTCGTGACCGCGGTCGAGCGCGCCCTGATTAAAAAGGGATTAGAGAATGGAGGGCGCAAGGTTCTGACGTACGTCCCGAGCAACTTCTCGCAAGCGCCCCGGCTGTTGACGGAACACATCGGCGTCGATACGTTTCTCACCACGGTGTCGCCCATGGACAGGCATGGGTATTTCTCATTCGGCACCGGCAACGATTATTCGACCAAGGTGGCGCGCTCGGCAAAACATCTGATCGTCGAAGTCAACGACCAAATGCCGCAAGTTAACGGGTCGCTGGCGCAATTGCACGTTTCCGAAGTCGAAGCCATCGTCGAGAACAACGTTCCGCTGCTGGAGTTGCCGGTCCGCAAGTCGGGGCCGGAGGACACTGCTATCGGCAAGACCATCGCCGAGATGGTGCCCGACGGCGCTTGCCTGCAGATGGGGGTGGGCGCACTGCCGGACCTGGTCTGCTCCCAACTCCGCGACCGGAAAGATCTTGGCGTCCACACTGAGGCGCTGTGCCCCGGGCTGATTGACCTGATCGAAGCCGGCGTTGTGACCAACCGCCGCAAGCGGCTCAATACCGGCAAGACCGTCTACACCTTCGCCATGGGGCAGAAGGCCATGTACGACTTCCTCAACGACAACCCCTCCGTCGAGAGCCACCCTGTGGATTACGTCAATGACCCATTCGTGATCGCCCAGAACGATAACGTCGTCTCCATAAACGCTGCTTTGCAGATTGATTTGACCGGTGCCGTCAACGCGGAGCACATGCTCGGCCACCAGTACAGCGCCACAGGAGGCCAGCTCGACTTCGTGCGGGGCGCCTACGCTTCTCGGGGCGGCAAGTCGTTCATCGCATGCCAGTCGACCGCGGCGAAGGGCAAAGTGTCGCGCATCGTCGCCCGACTGGAGGGCCCGGTGACCACGCCGCGAAACGACACCAACATCGTAGTCACGGAGTTCGGCTGGGCAGACATGAAGGGCAAGTCGTCGACAGAGCGCGCGAAGGCTTTGATTGGGCTTGCGCATCCAGACTTTCGCGACGAGCTCACGGCCTCCGCCAAGGAACTCGCGCTGCTCTGAAGCACACACTACGTTCAAGGAGAAACATAGATGATTCAGAACGGAGTTGTCACCAATCGATGGAAGAAGGTGAATCCGGGAAAGACTGTATTCACCTTCGCAATGGGAGACGAGGCTTTCTATGATTTCCTGCATGAAAACATCGCGATCGAAAGCCACCCGGTAAGTTACGTGAATGACCCCGCGGTGATTGCTCAGAACGACAACGC
>Ga0182015_10004335_pt1 | contig 15353 bp, 12 predicted proteins | sample 712P3MmetaG_FD_120478 | JGI IMG/M metagenome (GOLD analysis project Ga0182015, IMG submission 120478) | Permafrost microbial communities from Stordalen Mire, Sweden - 712P3M metaG | ecosystem: Environmental > Terrestrial > Soil > Wetlands > Permafrost | place: Sweden: Stordalen | collected...
ATCGGGATAAATTTTGAGGCGAAGGTGCGTGAAGCGCGCTTCCGATGAAATTGGAAAACGATTTTGCGAATCGCCGAGCAGTGGAGATTCCGGCAGAATTTCCGTCCAGGGATGCGCGGGAGCCAGCAGCAATTCGAGCGACGGCGTGCCCGAGGCGACGCAGGCTTCCAGAGAGGCCCGCGCGGGGAAATTGCCTTTGAAAAAACTGGTGTCCACCACAACGCCGCGAATCTGGCCGGGCAAACCGAGTTTGATGACGCACCAATCGTATCCGGGCGTGCGGCGGCGGCGCGTCTCCCAGCCGTCCATCCATTTCCCGCGATCGGTAAATTTATCGGCGTCGAAAACGGGCGCGGCGGGCTTCAAGAGATTTTCTTTCGGCGCGAAAAAATCGTCGTTGGCGGCGAGCACCCGGCCTCCGAATCGTTCCGACGCCAAATCGACGAACTCGATGAAATCCATCAGTGTGCTTTCCGTTCGAGAAGCGAGCCCGACGGCCGCCCCAGAACTTTTCCATCCGCGAAAATCAGGCGGCCGCGCAGGAACGTCGCTTGTATCACGCCTGCCAGCTTCTCGCCATTGTACGGCGTTAACTTATGTCTTTGATGCATTTGGGAGCGTTTCACGTGGAACATTTTATCGGGATCCCAGACGACTATATCCGCGTCGGCGCCCGGCGCGAGAACTCCTTTGCGGCCCTCGAGGCCGAGCAGCCGCGCGGGGCCTGCGGCGAGCCACTGCGCGACTTGTTCCAGGGTATGGCCGCGGCGGCGCGCTGCGGTCCAAACGATGGGCAGGCGGAGTTCGAGCGATGCGATGCCGCCCCAGGCGCGGAAAAAATTGCCGCGCGCACCGGTTTTCATTCGCGGCGGGCAGGGGGAATGGTCGGAGACGATGAAATCGATTTCGTCTCGCGCGAGGGCGCGCCAGAGTTGCTCGCGATTCGCGGCTTCGCGAATCGGCGGGGCGCATTTGAAGGCCACGTCGCCGTCGGGAATCGCGTCGCTGGCGAATGCAAGATAATGGGGGCAAGTTTCGACGCTGATGGGAAGGCTGGCGCGGCGCGCGCGGCGCAGCATCGGCAGCGCTGAGGCCGCGGAGAGATGCACGATGTGAATATTTGTGCGGAATTCGCGCGCGAGGCGAATCAGCAGCGCGATCGCGTCGGATTCGGATTCGGGTGGGCGCGAGGCAAGCCAGGTGCGATAGCGCTTGGGATTTGCGCGCGCGAGGCGCGCTGTTGCGCCGTCGATGGGACCGGGCAATTCGGCGTGCGCGAGCAACGGCGTGCGAAGTCGCGCGAGCGTGGGCAGCGCGGCGCGGAGATCGCGCTCCGTGACGTGCGCAAATTCCGGCACGCCCGACGGGACGAGGAAGCATTTGAAGCCGAACGCTCCAGCTTCGTGCAGCGGGAGAAGCGCCGCGACGTTGCCGGGAACCACGCCGCCCCAGAAGCCGACGTCTACGCGGCAGCGGCCGCGCGCGGCGCGGCGCTTGGCTTGGAGCGCGGGCAACGAGGTCGTTGCGGGAATGCTGTTGAGCGGCATATCGATCAGTGTGGTTATGCCGCCGGCAGCGGCGGCGCGCGTCGCGGTAGAAAAACCCTCCCAACTGGCGCGGCCGGGCTCGTTGATGTGCACATGGGAATCGACCAGGCCTGCCATGATGACCGCGCGGCCTGCGTCGTAGAGCGAGCAGCCGGCGGGAACCGATTCCCAAGGTGCAATGGAGGCGATGCGACCTCGGTTGATGTGCAGGGCGGCGCGGCGCACTCCTTGCGACGTGACCACGCGCTCGCTGCGGATTACTAATTCCAATTTCATGCGGGGAGTGTTTTCAGGAATTCGGCCAAAAGATTTTGTGCGATGCGCAGGCGATAGCGCGCGGTCGAACGAATGTCGTCGATTGGGGTGATGTCGCGCTCGAGTGCGGCGCGCGAGGCCGCGATCACGTTGGCATTGAGATGCTGTCCGCGCAGGGCGGCTTCGACTGTTTTTGCGCGTACGACGGTTGGCGCCACGCTGCCGAACGCGATGCGGACATCGCGAATCGTCCCGGCCTCGACTTGTGCGGCGGCGGCCAGACAGACTTTCGAGATGGCTTGGGCCCTGCGTGTGCCGACTTTGGCGTAATACTGAATCCAATTGTTCTTGTCGCGCGGGAGGCGAATTCGCGCGATCAATTCGTCGGGACGCATCAACATTTTTTTATAGCCGGTGTGAAAACCGTCGTAGCTCACCCAGCGCGAACCGGCGGCGGAAATAAGTTCGAGCGATGCGTCGTAGACGGCGAGCGCCGGCGGGGAATCGGCGGCGGGAGAGGCGTTAGCGATGTTGCCGCCGAGCGTGCCGCGATTTTGCGTGGCGACGCTGCCGGTTTCGGCGGCGGCGCGGCAGAGCAGCGGAAATTCGGCGGAAAGAATTGGATGACTCTGGATTTCTGTGTAAGTGGCGAGCGCGCCGAGCGTGACGGAATCTTTCGCGACGGCGACGCAGCGGAGTTCTGGAAGTTTCCAGATATTCAGAAAGCGCCGATGCGCGAGTTTGCCGGCTTCGAGCAGGACCATCAGATCCGTGCCGCCGGCGAAGGGGCGCCAGATGCCGGGTTCGCGCGCGAGCGTCACCAAAGTTTCAGCCAGCGTGGCCGGCGTGCGCATTTCGTAGGCGGGGACGTAGGATCTCATCGTTTCATTTTCATCGGGCGGCGCCCGTGGATTGGCAGGCGCGGACGACCGCGTCGAATATTTTCGTGTAGCCCGTGCAGCGGCAGAGATTGCCGGAAAGTCCGGCGCGAATTTCGGTTTCGCTGGGCTGCGGATGTTTTTCGAGCAGCACGGTCGCGGCCAAAATCATGCCGGGCGTGCAGATACCGCACTGCGCGCCGCCGCAGTCGAGGAAGGCTTGCTGAACCGCGGCGAGTTTTTCACCGGCGAGAGCCAAACCTTCGATGGTGCGAATAACGGAGCCAGCGGCTTGCGCGGCCGGGACGAGGCAACTATTCACCAGCGCGCCATCGAGCAAAACAGAGCAAGCGCCGCACTCGCCTTCGCCGCAGCCTTCCTTCGTGCCGGTGAGCGCGAGTTCGCGACGCAAAACGTCGAGCAGACGATCCATGGGCCAAGCGCGGAAGCGGCGCGGCGCGCCGTTGACGATACATTCGATTTCGATTTTGGCGGGCGCGTCAGGCACGCGGCCTCGCGGGTTCGCGCTCGTGCGCGGCGGCCGATTCCGCTGCATCGAACGCTTGCATCAGGCGCTCCGGCGTAGCGGGAATTTCGCGCACAGAAATTCCCGTGGCGTTTTCGATGGCGCTGAGAATGGCGGGCGCGCCGCCATCGAGCGGAAGCTCGCCGATGCCTTTGGCGCCGTCGGGACCGAATGGGTACGGAGTTTCCTCGAAGAAAATTCGGATGCGCGGAAGATCGGCCGAGGTGGGCATGATGTAATTCGTCATCTGACCGTTGGCCATACGGCCGTTGTGCCAGACGACATTTTCGGTGAGCGCGAAACCGATGCTTTGCGCGACGCCGCCTTCGATTTGTCCCGCGGCGAACACGGGATGAATTACTTTGCCGACTTCTTGCACGGCAACGAAATCGTCGACGTGGGTCTCGAACGTGGCGGTGTCAACGGTCACTTCGGCGACGTAAACGGCCCAAGCGTAGGCGCCGTAGGCGTCGCCGGAATATGTAGCGTCGTCCCAGTGCAGACCGGGCGGGGCTTGGTATTGCGCGCGCGAACGGAGCGGGCCGCGCGTGGCGATGAATTCGCGGCAGGCGCGCGCGAAATCTTCGGAGGAATAATTTGGCGCGAGCAGTCCGGCGGAGGTGAGTTCGTGCTTGAGCGCGAGCGCCGCGGTCTCAACGAGTTTGCCGACAACCATGGACGTGCGCGAAGCGACAGTGGGGCCGCTATTGGGGACGGCGGCGGTATCCGGCTGCGCGATTTCGATTTGATCGTAATCGATCGCAAGCGCTTCGGCGGCGATCTGCGCGAAGACGGTGTTGGTGCCCTGGCCTATCTCTGTGCTGGCCGCGAGAATGCGCACGCGGCCTTCGGGCGTGGCTGCAGCGTCGACGAGCGAGGCGAGATAGCTTTCGCCGGAGCCGGTGAATCCGGCGCCGTGAAAAAATGTGGCGAAGCCGATGCCGCGTTTTAGGCGCGCGGTGGGATTTTCGCGCGCGAATCGCTCGCGCTTCGCGGCGTAATCGCTTTCGCGGAGCGCGCGATCGAGCAGGCGATCCATGTTCACGGCTTCGTGGATTATTTGGCCTGTGGCTGTGGTTTCTTCCTGCTTGATGAAATTGCGGCGGCGAAATTCCTCGGGCGAAAGACCGATGGCCTGGGCCACACTATCCATTTGGCGTTCGAGCGCGAAAATGCTTTGCGGCGCGCCGAAGCCGCGGAAGGCGCCGTGCGGCGGAAGGTTCGTGGCCGCGACGCGCGAGCGGATGCGCACGTTGGGGCAGAAATAAGGACCGGCGGCGTGAATGGTGCCGCGCGAAAGCACGACCGACGAGAGCGTGGCGTAGGCGCCGCCATCGAGCGCGAAATCGATATCCATCGCGAGGAGCTTTCCATCGCGCGTGACCGCGGTGCGATGGCGCGTGCGCGAAGGATGGCGCTTTGTGGTGGCGGCCATATCTTCGGCGCGATCGTAAACGATTTTCACGGGGCGGCCGGATTTCAGCGCGAGCAGCGCGGCGTGCCCGGCGATCATCGAGGGATATTCTTCCTTGCCGCCGAAGCCGCCGCCGGTTTCGGCTTGCACCACACGAATTTTCTCGGCGGGCAAGTTGAAGATCGCGATCAGCGCTTTTTGGACGTAGTAAGGGCATTGCAGCGATCCCCACACGGTGACGCCGTCGTCTGGATTCGCGATCGAGATCATGGCTTGCGGCTCGATGTAGAGCTGCTCTTGCGCGCCGGTGCGATATTCGCCTTCGACGACGACGCAATCTTCGCGCGCGAACGCGGCTTCGACGTCGCCTTTATTCACCGAGTAGGATTTAAAAATATTGTCCTTGCCCCAGATAATTTCTTCGCCGGCGAGCGAATCTTCGAGCGTGAAAATCGGCGGCAGGGGATCGATTAGGATGCGCACGGCGCGGCGCGCTTCTTCGAGCAAATAAGGATCGGGATGCGCGAGCAGGACGATGGCTTCTTCCGGGTGATTGACCTTGCCATCGGCCAGCAGCGGCTGATCGTGCTCGATCAGCAGCACGCAATTTTCACCGGGGATATCGCGCGCGGTGACGACGGTGAATTCGTCCCACGGAATGCCGGGGCCGAATTCGATTTTGCGAATGATGCCGCGCGGGACTTCGCTGCGCACGGTCGCGCCGTGCAGCATGGCGGGAAACGTGAGGTCGTCGGTATAGCGCGCCCGCCCGGTGACCTTGTCGCGGCCTTCTTTCCGCGGCACGGACTGCCCGACGAGCTTTTGTCTCTGCGAGGGCATAGGCCTCGACGCCGCCGCTTAATATTCGATGCGGCCGGGTTGCTCGCGCCAGGCGCGGAATGCCGCCAGGGCGTCTTCTCTCATGATGGGCGTCATAGGGATTTTGCGATGCTCCGGCTTGCGGCGCAACTCCTCATAAATGAAGTGGTCGTCGAAGCCGGCGTCGGCAGCGTCGGCGGCAGTGGCGCCGAAGAAAACGCGGTCAGGGCGGGCCCAATAGATCGCGCCGAGGCACATCGGGCAGGGCTCGCAACTTGTGTAGAGATCGCAGCCATCGAGCTGGAACGTGCCGAGCGAGCGGCAGGCGTCGCGGATGGCCACGATTTCGGCGTGGGCCGATGGATCGTTCAATTGCGTGACGCGATTGACGCCTTCGGCGACGATGCGTCCGTCTTTGACGATTACGGCACCGAACGGTCCGCCGACGCCGGATCGCACGTTCTCGACGGCCAGGGCGATGGCGCGCTGCATGAACGGGCTGGTCATCGAATCCATTATAAATCCACTTTCGCGAGTAGCTTCTATCGCGAGAATTGTACCGAATCGGCCCGCGCCGCATGCCAGTTTATTGGCTCCCGGCGCACAGTTGATACAATTGCGGCCTTATGAGTATGACCGCGCTATTCGCGTTGCTGGGCGGCTTACTAGTGCTGGCGTTCGTGGCCAATCGGCTGTTTCAGTGGACACGCGTGCCGGACGTCGTAGTGCTGATGGCCACAGGGCTGGCGATTGGGCCCGTGCTGCACTGGGTGCAGCCGGAGAGGTTCGAGGGTGTGGCGCGCGCGTTTGGATCGCTGGCGCTGATCTTAATATTGTTTGAGGCTGGGCTCGATCTCGATTTGCGGCGCACGCTGCGGCATTTTCCCGGCGGCCTGCTGCTGGGCTTTGTGACGTACACGCTGACGACGCTCGCCGTCGGCGCAATCGTGTGGCGAAATCTGGGCCTGCCGCTGCGCGACGCGATGGCCGTGGGCGCGATCATGGGCTGCACCAGCAGCACAATCGTGCTGCCGATTTTGCAGCAGTGGAAGGCGCGCGAGCCTGTGCGCGTGACGCTGCTGGTGGAATCCACGCTGGGCGACATTCTGGCCGTGCTGACGACGCAATTTCTGCTGGAATTCGATCCGGCGCAGGGCTCGGCGGTGCGCGGATTGGCTTCGACGCTGGCGTTGCAGATTACGATTTCTCTCGCGGCGGCGCTGGCGATCGGATTTTTGTGGTCGAAGCTGCTGCCATTTCTTTCCGAGCAGCGCTTCTGGCAAGTGCTCACATTTTCGATGGTGCTACTGCTTTACGCCGGCACCGAGGCGGCCAAGGGGAGCGGATTGCTCGCCGTGTTGGGATTCGGATTGACGCTTTCCAATTTGCCGGGCGCGCGGCCGGAAATGGCGGCAATGTTTCAATGGGCCGTACCGCACGCGGCCAAGCACGAACAAATTTTGAGCTTTCATTCGGAGCTTTCGTTTCTGGTGCGCACGTTTTTTTTCGTGATGATCGGCGTGGTAGTGAAGATGAGCGGTTTGCGGGCGATTTGGTTGCTGTTGCTCGGCGTGATGGGCGCGATTTGGCTGGCGCGCTGGGTTAGTGTGCAGTTGACGTCGTGGTCGTGGCGCGAGTGCACGGCTGAAGATCGCAAGGTCGTGCTGTGGATGTTGCCGCGCGGGCTGATCACGATCGTGCTGGCGTTGGCGGTGGTGGAAGCGCGCGGCGGAGGCGCGCTCTCGTTTTTGCCGCCTCTCGCTTTTGCCGTGATCCTGCTGACGAACTTGCTGGTGCTGATCGGCGCGATCGACGCCGCGCGGCAAGCGCCCGCATCGCCCGCGGACCCGGCCGTGGCCGAGCCCGACATGTCTTCCGCCGGGGGTTGAGAAACCTCGGCGCGCGATGGCGCGTCCTGAATGCTGTATCGTATGATCGTGCGGGCAAATCAAAATGAGATGAGCTGTGGCACTTCACCAACCGATCCAAGGGGAAAATCATGGCGAACGCGATCAAACTGAATAAGCGGCCGCTGGGGACGAGCGGCATCGAAATTACAACCGTCGGCTTTGGGGCGTGGGCGGCCGGCGGCGGGGGATGGATTTTTACCTGGGGCGAACAGGATGACGCGGAGTCGGTTGCGGCGATCCGGCGCTCCATCGATCACGGCGTGAATTGGATCGATACGGCGGCGGTCTATGGGATCGGGCATTCGGAAGTAGTCGTGGGGCGCGCGCTGAGGGAGATGCCGGCGTCGCAGCGGCCGATGGTGTTCACCAAATGCGGCGTGGTGGCCGATCCGGCGAAACCCTACGCTCCGGTGACGCGCACCATTCGTCCCGATTCAATTCGGCGCGAGATCGAAGGTTCGCTAAAGCGGCTGGGCGTGGAGCGCATCGATCTGTATCAATTTCACTGGCCGGACGCGACCGGCGTGCCAATTGAAGATTCCTGGGGCGAGATGGTGCGACTGATCGAAGAAGGTAAGGTGCGCGCGGCGGGCGTATCGAATTTCGATGTGGAGCTGCTGGAGCGCTGCGAGCGCATTCGTCACGTGGATTCGCTGCAGCCGCCGTTTTCGATGGTGCGGCGACAGGCGGCTGCGGACGTGATTCCGTGGTGCGCGGCGCATGGCACCGGCGTGATCGTTTACAGCCCGATGCAATCGGGGCTGCTGACGGATTCCTTCACGCTGGATCGCATGGCCAAGCTCGGCGAAGACGATTGGCGGCGCAAGGCTCCGCAATTTCAGGAGCCGAATCTGAGCAAGAATCTCGCGCTACGCGACGCGCTGCGTCCGATCGCGGCGCGGCATGGCGTGAGCGTTTCGGCCGTCTCGGCGGCGTGGACGCTCTCGTGGCACGGCGTAACGGGAGCCATTGTGGGCGCGCGATCGCCCGATCAAGTGGATGGTTGGATCGCCGCGGGCGCTCTCGATCTTTCGCAGCAAGACCTGGACGAAATCGCCAGTGCTATTGCGCAAACCGGCGCGGGCGAAGGTCCGGCGCGGCCGGCGCAGGCAGGGGCGCACGCCGGCAGCTGATTGCGGGTGCCGGTTCCTCTGGCGCCGCTTGTCGGTTACGGACGGAATCTCCACCAGGTGCTTCCACTATCGCGGTCGGGCGTTTGCGAGGTTGAGACGCACAGAAAGTTGCCTTCGCAGCCCGGGTTGCGCGTGTCGAGGTATCCGCCGTTTCCGTTCAAGTACGCGTTTTGCAGGCGGACGGGATCGTCGATGTGCAGCGTATCGCCATCGTCTATCCCCGATTCTGATAGGACCATCCAGGTGCCCGTTTTTTGCCCCGCGCGATCGGAACTGATTGCCGTTGAAACGCAGAGAAAATCGCCCTGGCAGCCCGCGTTGTCGGTGTCCAGGAAGCCGCCGTCTTGTCCGGTGTATTCGTTGTGCAGAAAAATCAGATCGTTGACGCGCACCACTTCGCCATTTCTCTTTCCCGAAGCCGATTCGATGGTTCACGTAGCCGTGTGCATTCCGGCGCGATCCGGGCTTTGCGCCGTTGAAACGCACAAGTCAGCGGCCGGCCAGCGGGTGTTGCAGACGTTGTCGGTGCCGAGAAATCCGCCGGACCAGTTGTTATATCCATTCAGCAAATGGTATTGCTGGCCGTAAATCAGTTTGGGAAGTTCCGCGTGCTCTTGGCTAGCCGCGATCAGGAAAATTCCGGCGCAGAAAATCGAACACACAAGCAAAGTCTTGAAACTGATTGACTGCAATCGCAAGGGGCGCTCCTTCGAGGCAATTTCCGGCTGGGTCCCGCAGCTACCTTACTTACCATCCGCGGAGCGGTCGAGCGAAATTATTGCCGTGTCCGGCGTAGCGAGCTCGAGATGCTTTTGCGACACGCGAGTCACGCGCTCGCGCCGTGCGCATCCGTTTTTACTTTGCCAGCGAAGCCGCGATAGGCGTACGCCGTGTAGGCCGTCGCGAGCATCATTCCGATCAGCCACCAAATCAGGCCGATGCGCAGTCCGTAAACGGGCGCCGATGCGTTGCTCACGGTTAGACCGAAGGATGGATCGATCGAAGAGGGCAGGACGTAAGGATAGAGACTGAATGCGGCGCTGGTCAGCATGCCAAGCAGGTAGGCGCAGGAGCTTAAGAAGGCGTTGCGCTCGTTTCCGCGGCGCGAAAACCAAACCACTCCGGCGAGACCGAGAATTGCGAGCGCCGGAAACACAGCGCCCCAAGCGTGCCCCGCGAAATGATGCAGCAGGCTGGGCTGCACGTAAAAACTGGCGGCGGTGATCGCGCCTGTGAGCGCGGCGACTTCCCAGACGATTCTTTGCGCGAGGTGCAGCGCCCGCGCGGAGACTTCACCTTCGGTTTTGAACGCCACCCACAGCGCGCCGTGCAGCGTGAGCGCGGAAAGCGCAGCCACGCCGATCAGAATCGTGTACCAATCGAGGACGCCGGCATTCGGTCCAGGAAGAAAATTCGTCCACAGCGCCTCGAAAAATCGGCCGCCGGAATCGAGCGGCACTCCGCGGACCACGTTGCCAAGCGCCGCGCCGAAGAAAACCGCCAGGAGCAAACTGGCCAGCGCGAAAACAGCATCCCAAAACGGCGCCCACACTGGCCCGCTGGTGTGGCTGCGAAACTCCACGGCCATGCCGCGCAGCGCCAGTAGCCACAGGACGATGATCAGCGGAAGATAAAAACCGCTAAAGCTTGCCGCGTACAGCGCGGGAAACGCGAAATACAGCGTGCCGCCCGCTGCGAGAAGCCAGACTTCGTTGCCGTCCCACACCGGGCCGATGGAAGCCAGCACCATGCGCCGCTCGGAATCGGTGTGCGCGACGAAGAGGTGCACGATGCCCGCGCCCAGATCGAAGCCATCAAGGACGACGTAGACGGCCAGCATTACGGCTACCAGGCAGAACCAAAGTGTTCCCATCGCGCTGCTGCTCCTCGTGAATTCTCAAAGCACCGCGCCGCTCAAGCCGACGCGGGCGCGGACTCTTCGTCAGCGGGGCCGCGCTCAATCTCGATGTAGAGCAGGTACAGAAACAAAATCGCGAGCACAGTGTACAGGCCGAAAAAACCCAGCAGCGTAAACCATGCGTCGCCCGCGGGCACCAGCTGCGAGGCGCCCTGCTGCGTGCGCATCAGGCCGTAAATCAGCCACGGTTGCCGCGCCGATTCCGCCGTGATCCAGCCGGCGGTATTGGCGATGAAGGGCAGCGGCATCGATAGCATCAGAATCCAGAGCATGGCGCGCGATCGGTAAAGTTTTCCGCGCAGCAATTTCCACGCGGCCAGCAATTGAATGGCCATGAAGATCGTGCCCAGGCCGACCATGATGTGATAGCTGAAATAAACCAGGGGAATTTGATCGGGCCGATCTTCAGGCGCAAACGTATCGAGACCGCGCACTTCGGCGGCCCAAGTGCGATACGTCAAAAAACTCAGCGCGTGCGGGACGAACAGTGGATTGTCGAGCGTGCCGTTGTTGACGTCGGGCTGGCCGAGAATCGCGATGGGCGCGCCGCGTTCGGAATGGAACAGGCCCTCCATCGCCGCGAGCGAAGCTGGTTGATACTGCGCGATCATGCGGCCCTGGCCATCGCCGGTGGGCCAGAGCTGCAAGACGGCAGCCATGACGCCAACGATCACTGCGGTGCGAAGAAATAATTGCGCGCTGGGGCGATGGCGGTTCGAGAGCAAATAGAACGCACCGACGGCGGCCATCACGAAGCAGCCGGTCTGCACCGCGCCGAGCATGGTGTGCGCGTATTGCCAGAGCGCCCAGCGATTCAGAAGCAGCGCCCAGAAACTGCCGAGTCCGAATTGGCCGCCGGGCGCGAGCGTATAACCCACCGGATGTTGCATCCAGGCGTCGGTGGCCACGATCAGATAGCCCGAAAGCCACGAGCCGCCGAACATCGCGAGCGAAGCGAACCAGTGGCCGCGCGGGCCCAATCGTATTTCTCCGAATAAAAACAAACCGAGAAAAGTCGATTCGAGGAAAAACGAAAACACACCCTCCATCGCGAGTGTTTGGCCGATGACCGCGCCCGCCGATTTCGAGAATTCGGCCCAGTTCGTGCCGAATTGAAATTCCATCGGAATCCCGGTGACCACGCCGATCGCGAAGCTGATTCCGAAAATTTTCGCCCAGAAGCGCGCGGCGCGATTCCAGCGTTCGTCGCCGGTGCGCAGCGCCGCGGATTTCATCACCAGGATCAGCAGAGCCAGACCCATGGTGAGCTGCGGAAAAATGTAGTGAAACGTGACGGTGAAGGCGAATTGCAGCCGGTCGACTGTGAGTGCGTCTTCGTGCATGCGGTGCGCCGTCCTGATTTCTACTGACTTCCGCGATTCCCAACATCATGCCCCGCTGCCGGGCGGCGCGCAATAGCGCGAACCGCGCCGGATGGGCTTATAATCCGCTGGCTTGAATGCGGATTGGTCGTTGGCTCCCAAGTTGGAGCCGCCCGCGTACAGGTGGAGCGTTTTCCATGCGCCTCGTCGCGCGTAAATTTGAAACGATGTCAAACTCCCGGCCGTCAGAACAATCCATGGACCACAAAATGATCAATCGCCTCGCGCGAAATGCAGTTCTTCTGTGTGCAATGATTTTCTTAAGCTCCCGCCTTCCGATTCGTGCGCAGGAGCCGTGGCTGGAAATCCAAATGCCCACCGCCGCCGAAGTTGCCGCGCACTGGCAAACTCCGCCGCCGGAGTACGGACCAGAGCCCTACTACGGCTGGAGCGGCGTGATCGACGAGACTGTGATGGCGCGCGATTTGGATCGCATGAAATCGCTCGGTTTCCAGGCCGTCACCATTCAGGGCGGTGGCAGGAACATGCCGCAGCCGTATCTTTCCGAAGCGTACATGAAGCTATTCCGCCAGTTCGTGGAAGACGCCAAGCAGCGCAATATGCGCGTCTGGATCGTGGACGATGCCGGCTATCCCAGCGGCTTCGCGGGCGGCAAATTCACGCAACTGGCGCCGGATTTACGCATGCAGGCGCTGGTGCTGGCGAAAAAGATTCCTGTGGCCGCGGGCGATACGCTTTCGCAGCCGGTCACGGACGCGACCGTCGCCGTCGTCGCCGTGAATAGTGATGGCACTTCGCAGCCAGTGGCGGTCGCCAACGGCGCGATTAGCTGGACGGCGCCGGCGGCGGGCGCGTGGACGGTTGAGATTATCGAGCACCAGTTCGATACGTCGCCAACGCGATCGGAGACCAATACCGATCCGAAACGTCCCAAGGACCAATCGCAATCGCTCGAAGACTACATGAATCCCGCGGCGACTTTGCAGTACCTGAATTTCACGCACGAGCAGTATAAAAAATACGTGGGCGATGAGTTCGGCAAGACCGTGTTGGGCTTCCGCGGAGATGAGCCGGACTACACCATCGGCAACAATTTGCCATGGACGCAAACATTCTTCGATCGCTTCCAACAGATCAAGGGCTACGACGTGCGTCCTTACATCGGCAGCTTTTTCGCGCCCAACATGACCGACGAAGAAAAACGCGTGAAAGCCGATTATTGGGACGTGTTCTCGCTGATGTTCGCCTCCGCATTTTTCAAGCAACAGGGCGATTGGTGCGCCGCGAATCATCTTGCGTACCAGGTGCACATCAATCACGAAGAGATGGAAATGGAACTGACGAAATCCGAAGGCGATTTCTTCCGCGATATGCGCTACGTCGAAGTCCCCGGCATCGACGCCATCTGGCATCAAATTTGGATGGATACGATTTCCGATTTTCCGCGCCTGGCTTCGTCGGACGCGCATCTCTACGGCCGTGCGCGCACATTCGTGGAAACGTTTGCGGCGTACCGTCCGGCTCCGAATGTGGATCAGGCGCGCTACATTCTGAATGAAGAGATGGTGCGCGGCGTGAATCAAATCGAAGTGATGTATTACCCCGCGACTAGTTCGTCGTTCCCTCCGCAATCGGGACTCATGAGCCAGCCCGGCTTTCCGGATTTAATGCACTACGTGCGGCGATTGAGTTACCTGATGTCCATGGGCAGGCCCGGCGCGTCCGTGGGACTTTTCATTCCTTCAAGTTCCATGTGGCTGGGGGATGCCTCGGGTGACCGCGCGTTCGTTTCCACTGAGCGCCTGCTTTCCGAGCATCAGATTGATTTCGACGTGGTCGACGAGAACGCGCTGGCGAAGGAATTGATCGCAGGCAAGGGCACGTTCACCACACTCAGCGGCAATACGTATCACACGATTATTCTTCCGGGCGAGGAATTGCTCTCCGAGACCGCACTGGATCGCCTGCGCACGTTCGCCGCCGGCGGCGGCCACGTTGTGTTTCTGGATCACACGCCCAGCCTGATCTCCGGCCAGACGATTAAGGATGCGCGCGCCGCCACGCCCGCCGATTTTTCTTGGGCCACGGTGGATACTGGCGATCAGCTTTCGGCGACGCCCACGCCGCCTTACGCGCCGCCGGCCGCGCCGCCAGCGCCCGAAGTTGTGCCTGCTGCCCTGCTGCAAGCCGTGCTCAGCGCGATCCCGTCGCCGGACCTTACGCTCGACGCGCCGGATACCGCGCTGCATTACATGAAACGCCAATACAAGGACGCTTCGCTGTACCTTTTCTTTAACGAAAGCGCTCAACCTTTGTCGCACACGGTTTCGTTGATGACGCGGGGCCTTCGCACAGAAGTGTGGGATCCGCAGACCGGCACGGTGGCGGCGTTGCCTTCTACGAAGGCCAAGGGCGCGCGCGAGATCAAATTGGATCTGCAACCCTACCAGTCGGAGGTTGTCGTCGTCCGCTAGAATTTTCTGCGAAATGCGGCGCAGCTTCACAGAGCTCGCCCGGCCGCGCAGCCGGAGGCCCAAGCCCATTGGAAATTGTGACCACCGAGGTGACCGGTGACGTCAACAACCTCGCCGATAAAAAATAATCCCCGCACCTTGCGGCTTTCCATCGTTTTGCTCGACAGCTCATCCGTATCCACGCCGCCGGCGGTTACCTCAGCTTTTTCATAGCCTTCGGTGTCCGCTGGAGTGAGCGTCCACTGATGTGCTTGGCGCTCTAGTTCAGCCAACGCTTGGTTGGTCCAATCGGGCGGCGCGTGCAACTCAAGCCAACGCGTGGCGAAGCGCTTCGGCAGGGATCCTTGGAAGGCGGAGCGAGCAGCCGCCATATTCCGGACGTTGGCATCGCGAATCGCCGTCGTCACGTCGCGTTCCGGCGCTATGTCAACTCGGATCGCTTCGCCCTTGTTCCAATAAGAGGAGATCTGGAGGATCGCCGGCCCGCTCAATCCGCGATGGGTGATCAGCATTTTCCCCTTGAACGATTGATGGCCCGTAGCAACGACCACTTCCGTGGACACGCCCGCTAGATCGCAATATTGGTTTCGCTCCGTCGATGCCAGCACAAGCGGCGCGAGCGCCGGTCGCGTGTCGCGAATTTTCAATCCGAATTGGCGGGCAAGATCGTAGCCGAAGGCCGTGGCGCCGATTTTGGGGATCGAGAGTCCGCCGGTGGCCACGACGAGCGCGGGCGCGTGAAACTCATCGAGTTCAGTGCGCACCACGAACTCGGTGGAGCGCCGCACGTCGCGGATTCGGCTATTGACGAACGTTCTCACTCCCGCTCGCTCGCATTCGAGCTCGAGCATCTCAGCGATGTCGCCTGCCGAGCGGTCGCAGAAAAGCTCGCCTCGCGTTTTCTCGTGGTAGGGGATGCGATGTTTTTCGACCAGAGCGACGAAATCCGATGGCGTGAATCGGGCCAGCGCGGATTTCGCGAAGTGCGGGTTTGCCGAGATGAAGTTATCCGGCCGGCAATAAATGTTGGTGAAATTACAGCGTCCGCCGCCCGAGACAAGAATTTTTTTGCCCGCGCGATCGGCGCGCTCGAGGATTGCGACGCGGCGCCCGCGCTGGCCCGCCTCGGCCGCGCA